>Ga0307372_10007493_pt1 | contig 15619 bp, 10 predicted proteins | sample OX1MG_FD_202533 | JGI IMG/M metagenome (GOLD analysis project Ga0307372, IMG submission 202533) | Soil microbial communities from Risofladan, Vaasa, Finland - OX-1 | ecosystem: Environmental > Terrestrial > Soil > Coastal area > Acid sulfate soil | place: Finland: Risofladan, Vaasa | collected... | reverse complement strand
GCATTTCGCTGATTCGTTTTCGTTTTCTGAAAGCGATCTAGCGCTTCGGCGGCAATCGCACCCACGGATTCGCCGCTCCCTGCGCAGTTCTTGAGCCGGAAAGGGAATGGCGGAGAGGGAGGGATTCTCAAGAGAAGCGAAGAAAACCCAATAAAACTCCTATTTATGCGTCGTTGTCATGCGGTTGTCATGCTAAAATGGCCTTAGGGAGCTTGAAAGCATGGCAACCGCAACGAAAGAGCGCTCCGTCATCGTGACGCTGCGCGTGAAGGTGGACGGGAAGTGGAGGCGGCTGCCGGCCGCCTATGGGGGCAACGGGCGTATCCGCCCAGGGTACGCACAGGTGGGGGCTCAGCAGGTCGAGTTCGCCGATCCCGCCTATGAGCTTCGCCTGTACGAGAACCGGCAGGCGAAATACATACCCTTCAAGAGTGGCGCGACGGATGCGGATGCCGAGCGGAAGAAGCTTGAAAGGAGCCCAAGCAAGACCGCGGCGAAGAACGCCGCCGAGAGCGCTGGCGGAACGTTTGTCGACAAAGAAGACCGTCAGACCCTGGCGAAGACCGCCGCTTCGTACATCCGAGACGCACAACAGCGCGGCGCAATGGAAGCCGCGGACCAGGCCCGCCTCGTCAATGAAGAGTTCAGGAAGCTGCTCAACAGGAAGACGTACGTCGACGAAATCACGCGCGACGACATTTTCAGGTTCCATACCGCGCTCCGCAAGCGCGGCTGCTCTGACCGGACGGTGGCAAACAAGCACCAGCGTTTGACGTCATGGCTTCGCTTTGCGGGCATCGACAAGACCATCCTGCCGCCGGTCCCGAAGTACGAAGAGACGCTGCCGACGATCTACACCAGCGACGAGATCAGTACGCTGCTGGCCGAAGCCGCACCGTACATGAAGATGACGATTCTTTTGGCGCTAAAGTGTGGGCTGCGGGACCAGGAGCTTATGCACCTAGAATTCTCCGATCTTAATCTGGCAGACAAGACCCTCAGAGTCCAGGGAAAGCCACGGTGGAACTTCCGGGTGAAGACGCACGAGCAAAGGCACGTGCCGATTCCAAACGATGTTCTGGATGAGTTGAGAGCGTGGAAGGAGAAGCGCGCGGGGCAATCGCTGATTCTCGGCACAAAGAACGGCAATCCGAACACCAAGCTGCTGTTTGCGCTGAAGACGCTGGCGCGGCGGGCGAAAATGAACTGTGGCAGGTGCGAAGGTTGCAAGTCGAAGCGGCGCGAGTGCGAATCGTTTACGCTTCACAAATTCCGCCGGTCCTACATCACCACGCTACTGCGCAACGGGATCGACCTCCGGACAGTCCAAGCTTACGCCGGCCACAAAGACATAGCTTCAACTATGAGGTATCTGCGCCCCGCAAGTGCCAAAGAAGCCCAAAGCAAATTGAACGCTGTTCAATGGTAATGGCGATGGACAGGAATGCCGAGGCGCAGCGGGCTCGCCACGATTAGGCCAGCCCGCCAGCTCACTTCATTCTTCGGTCGCGATTGCAGCGAGTGCGCTCTGGCGAGACAATGAACCGCGATGCGTTGAACGAAGCGACGCCCTCAATGTCTGACCTTGCGAAGCTGATATCTAGCGTACAACTCCACGATCCATACCTGGCTTGAGCTGAAGAGGGGCGCACTCCCGAAGAAATCAACAAGGAGATTCTCGCGGTCCTTCTCCCTCATTTCCAGAATCCATCAGTTTTGAAAGATATTCCGATTCCGTGTCTTGCGAATGAGGCCGTTGCCATCAGCGCAATTCAGCGTGCACCCTGGGCCTCGGGGACGTTACTGCTACAGCACCGTGGGGCGATCGCACGAAATCGGGCGGAGTCTACCGCAGCTATCTACGATGCCGAGCGCCTTTCCCAGGGCCCAATCTTCCGCCTGATCGGCTCGGAGAAGATTCGCGACCGCGATGCGGCCCCGCCCTTGCGGCTGCATTGGTTCGAGAGTCAGGTGTTGACGTAAGTTGCGAACCTCAGCGGCCTTGCGGTCATGAACCGTGAACAAATTTCAAGGGCCGAAGGACATGAGCGGACATCCCGGGCAGTACTCGACATGGACTCGACCGATATTTCGGTCTGCGAAGAGCAGGAGCAGAGCGCCTACAACACACACCTCCTATCACCCGCTTCTCTTGTTCAACAGCTGGGGAGACTGCGTTGCCGCAAAGCTGCGGCCAGGCAACGTTCACAGCGCCGACGGCTGGAAGCAACTCCTGCTGCCGGAGGTCGAGCGGCTGTAGAAGCTGGGCAAGGAAGTCTGGTTCCGAACTGATGCGGCCTTTGCCGAGCCTGACATCTACGAAGCGCTGGAAGAACGTGGAGCGAAGTACGCGATTCGGATTCCAGCCAATGACTGCCTGCTGCGAGATACCGCAGAACTGTTGACTCGACCGGTAGGCGGTCCAGGGCATAGGCCCGTTGTGTCGTATGAAGGCTTCCTCTATCGGACAGCAGTTGGACAACGGCATGGCGAGTAGTGACAAAGGTTGAGCATCACGCCGGGGAACAGTTCCTGCGGTTGGGCTTCATCGTGACCAACACACAGCTCGCGAACCGGAAGGTCGGCCACTTCTACAACCAGCGCGGCAGGGCGGAGCAGTGGATCGAGGAGGGCAGGCAGGCTGTAATGATGACGCAGCTAAGCTGCCACCGGTTTCGGAGCAATGAGGTTCGGCTGTGGCTCAGCTTTCTGGCCAACAACCTGGGGAATCTGGGGTGGAGGCTGGCTCTTCCAGTCGGCATCTTAGGCTGCTCTCTGACCAGCTTGCAGCAGCGGCGGGTGAAGCCGGACGGGCGGCTGGTGAAGCATGCGCGGTGTCATTTGATTACGCTGGCAGAAGGACACCCGACGAGAGTACGGCTCTCGGCGATGTTGCGAAGGATTGCGTTATTGCCGCTTCCGGCAACCTGAACGGCCAACGGCAAAGACTGCGAAGACCGCAAAGCGAATCACGGTGCACAAAGGAGGATGGATGCCGATGGCTATGCCGAGCGCGACGCGGCGCTGTTGATGCTCAAACAGAAACAGCACGGCCGCTCCCGGCGCATCACTGTGGGCGCCGACAAGGCTTACGATAGCGAGGATTTCGTGCGCACGGTGCGGGAGTTGAACGTGACGCCGCATATTGCGAAGAACGACAAGAACCGCAGCAGCAATCTGGATCGACGGACCACTCGGCAACCCGGCTACCCCGTCAGGCTGAGTCGCCGCTGGCTGGTCGAGAAGGGCTTTGGGTGGCTGAGGCAAACCGGCCCGCTCCGTCAGGTCAAGCCGCGCGGGCTGGAGAAAGTGGACTGGCTGTTCGTCTTCAGTTGCGCGGCGCACCACCTGATCCGGTTGCCGAGACTGATGGCTCAACCACCGGGAACGCTAAGGGAGCAATGTGCCTGAACCATAGTTGCAGTGCTCGGGACTGCTTTCCTGAACCTCGCGAACCCCTATAAACACTGACAAGACCTGCTGTTCAAGCAGATTTTTAGCGGGCTGACACACAAATCACAAAGAAACCCGCTGCAATACGACGAATTTCAACAAGTTCCCAGGCCTTGACGTGCCTACGCGGCACGATCAAGAAAGTTCTTGACACGACGCAATGAATGGCTTAAATTTCTCGCTAATTTTCCAGCAGCAGTGCTCAACGGCCTGAGATGAAGACTGAACGCATGCTAAAGATAAACATTGTGAATAAATTTGAAAGCTTTCAAGCCTTTTTGGGGCTGGCACTCATTCGGGATCCAGCCCCGACTGATGTCAGTTCCTTGCCCAGGACGACTGTTCGGGAGACTGACCGTAGGTTGTTGCTTCTTGCTCTTGTAGTGTTGACGGCTGTGGCCAGTCTCCGCTCTCAAACAGCCCCCGTCTCTTCTTCAAGAATAGGCGAGAACCAGAGGCTCTATCAAACTGGGCTCTCGTTGGTCAGAAGAGGGCATATCGACGAGGCGATCATCGCATTCAAGACAGCCCTCCAGAGTACACCTCAAGACAAGGTCCTTCTGGATGCCACCGGGGCGGCATACAGCGTCAAGGGGGATCTTAACGAGGCGCGGAGTTATTTTCTTGCGAGCCTGAAAGTAGATCCTGAATTTGAACCTGCGAAGTTCAATCTGGCCATCACCCTCTTTGGCCTCAGACGTTACGAGGAATCAAAGAAGCGATTCAAAAGTCTTAACTCTCATACCGCTCACTCGCTTGCAGTTACAAATCTTTTCTTGGGGATGATCGCCGAGAAGCAGGCAGAATGTGTGACGGCCGTAACCCTCCTGCATAAGGCAGGGCCACTCCTGGACCAGTACCCTGACTCTCTTCTCTCGTTCGCAAGTTGTCAGCTGCAATTGGGAGACCGGCCTGCCGCACTTCAGGCGCTCGCACACATTGACCGAGCCCCGGGAGTGTCTGCTGCGCAATATGAGCAAGCGGGTGATCTATACGCTCGCCTCGGCCAGAATCAGCGCGCGCTTGCAGATCTGAACAGATCTCGATCGGACAAAACAAAGTCCGTCGACATAGAGAAGAAGCGCGCTGAGTTTCTCGAAAGAGCGGGCCGATTGGAAGAGGCGCAAGAACTGCTTGAGAAACTGACGGAACTGCATGCTACGGAGGATCTCCTCCTCGACCTCGCCAGGGTCGCAAAGGATCGTGGAGACATCGCCGTAGCTATGAAGTCGCTGCGGCGAGCGTCAGAGATCGAGCCCGACCGCGAAGACAGCTACTTGGAATTCAGTACGATCTGTTCCGACAATGGGAATAACGCACTTGCACTCGAAACAGCTGAAATAGGGCTCAGCCACGTACCAAACTCCTATCGATTGACAGTTCAAAAGGGAGCAGTTCTGGAAAAACTAGGCCGTCTGAAGGATGCGGAAGCGGCGCTCAGATCTTCCGTACGACTGCAGAAAGATAACAGTATAGCCCTCTTGAGTCTGGCGGTGGTACTCGCCCATGAGGGAAAGATCGACGAAGCCGAGCAGATCCTGACCACTTCTATTCAGAAATTTCCAAACAACTATTACATGTATTACTTCCAAGGGAAGCTTTTGCTTCAATTTGGCAACCACTCGCTTAGTAACGAGGATCTGAGGAAATTGGCACTCCGTTCTCTCGAACAATCGATAAAGCTCAATCCAAACTATGCCGACGCGTACTATCAGCTCTCTGAAGTGTACTTGGTGACTTCACCAAAACTCGCCGAACAGACCCTCAAAAAGTGCCTACAGCTCGATCCAAAGTATATTCCAGCTCAATATTCTCTTGCACGTCTGTATCTTCGGACTGGACGAAAGGCCGAAGGGAAGACGTTGCTCGATCGACTCAAGACTCAACAACTATCGGAAGACCAGCAACAGCAAAAGCGACTTCTCATAGTGGCTGCACAGCACTAATTTCATCGAATTGCAGAAGACATGCATTTGTTAGTCCCATTTCAAGCAGGAGGCAAATTGAATGAATTGCATAGCCAGAATCAGACCAGTAGCTTTCGCAGTTGCCTTTGTTGTGCTCACGCTTCTCGTATCAGCGCCTCGTGCGCGTGCGCAATTCAGTAGTGGATTTACGGGCATCGTAGTTGATCAAACTGGAGCGGTGGTTGCCGGGGCAACGGTTACTGTTACAAACGAAGCTACCCAGGTACAACGCGGAGCGATTAGTAACGACACCGGAAACTTTCGAATCTCGTCGCTACCCGGCGGCCGCTACACCATCGAGGTTAAGGCGGCTGGGTTTAAGATCTGGAAACAAACGGGGGTACAGTTGGAATCTAACCAGACCCAGACTGTGCGCCCCTCAATGGTCCTGCCAACTCAGTCAACCTCCGTCGTAGTCTCGGAAGAAGTCACCTCGGTGCAGACTGATAAGAGCAACACTTCACGGGAGATCTCGGAGCAGACCATCGATAATGCCCCTCTCGTCGGCCGGAATGTTTACACGAGCATGATCCAACTCGCACCGGGTGTTACCGGTTCAGGGCTGCCAAGCGGAGGTGCGTTAGGTTCTGGCTCGGCGAACAACGACAGCTTCGAGCAGGAGGCTGGATATCAAATAAATGCTGCTGGGCAACGCCAGGAAGACAACGAATACGACGTGGATGGCACAGCGGTAAACAGTGCCTCTCGTGACGGTGTCGTAAACTTGTCGCCCGAGCCAGACTTTATTCAGGCGATCCGCGTCTCCGGTGCAACATTCGATGCGGGCAAAGGGCGCTATAGCGGTGCCTACGTGCAGGTATTTACCAAGCCTGGGGCGAACAACTTCCACGGTACTGCCTCGTTGTATCACACTGACAATGTCCTCACCGCACGTACGGAGTTTCAGTATTGCCTTCCCGGTGATGCGGGTTGTCGTGCGTTTCCCGCGTTTCGCAGAAATGAGTACGGGGGAACGCTTGGTGGCCCAATCATCAAGGACAAACTATTCTTTTTTGTAGGCGCATTTGGGCTAAGTTCATCGAATGCAACGACGGACGTTGCAAATTTCGAAACCCAACAGTTTGTGCAGTTTACTAAGCAGACATTTCCCGATAGCCTCGCTAATACCTTCTTCGAACAGGCACCACCCCCGAGTTATCCAACCTCAAACATACTGACGGTTGCCCAGGTTAATGCTCAGAATCCTGGCTACTTCCCGATCGACCAATTTCCGTCAGATCTTCCTGCCGTAGGAACAGTTAACATTCCGTTGAGCCTGACTCATAACGCCTACCAATGGCACATTCGGGTTGATTATGACTTACATCAATCAAAAGACCGCATCTTCTTTGATTGGTTTAGAACTTATTCCGACCAACTGCAGAATGATCCACGTCCGCTCTTTCGTGTTGTAGTCCCCAATACAGGTGTATTTGCAAAGGTTGACTGGACGCATACATTCTCCACCAATCTACTGAACGAAGCTGGAATGACGCTAGTTCGCGCCGTTGGTTCCAACCCCGGCACTGCGAAAAACAAGAGTCTGCCAAACGTCAATATATCGGGCGTTGCGGGTTTCAACCAGTGGGGTTCGGCCGGATGGGTTCATGAGAACTTCAATTGGCACGACGTGTTGAGCTGGACACATGGTAAGCACACAATCAGCACCGGATTCGACATTGACCGTCATCATGATGACGACAAGTTTACCTCGGCCGTGCTTCGACCGAACTTTGGATTTGGCAATCTTATGGACTTTGCCCAAGACGGAGTCTTCGATCAGAGCGGTCCGGGCATGGACGTGAAAACCAGTGCACTTGCGAACGACCTCTATGAGATCCTTCGTTGGGTGTACGGAGGAGCATTTGTTCAGGATGACTGGAAGGTGACAAGCCGTCTAACGCTGAACGTCGGGCTTCGGTATGACTACTTCGGACACTGGGGGACCTTCTACAATTCTCAAACGCCATTTCCGTTCTTTACGCCGGGATCTGGCAATGATTTCGCTGCACAGGTCTCGAGTGGCGCAATGTCGGTTCGAGGCGGATCGGCCGCATACGTTACGAACAACAGGCCGCAAGGAATCGGCCCGCGACTCGGGTTTGGATGGGATGTCTTTGGCAATGGGAAGATAGCTTTACGCGGGGGGTACGGCATGTACTACAACAACGTTGCCGACGGTTCGTGGTCCTTCCCGTCTCGTGCCAACCCTCCAACTTGGGCAAATCCGTCATTCAACCTCACTAGCAGCTCGCATCCATTCACCTACGCGCTCGGGAGTTCGGACGGACTTGTCTGGCAAATTCCACAGGGCATCACCTTCGAGACAACTCCGAAAGGAGGAATTGTTGGTCTTCCGGTGCTCACCTCGGGAGTGCAACCTCAAATCGAACAACCGCGCGCTCAGCTTTGGATGTTCTCCGCACAGGCAGATTTGGGTCACAATCTTATGGCGGAAGCAGACTACAACGGGTCGACCAGTAGCCACTTGTTTATTCAAACTGACGTCAATCGTTTCCCCGGGGATTTGATTATTAACAAGGGAAACCAAACCCGGCTGAACTCAGACTTCGGGCCCATCATCTACGGCAGAACAATGGGGATCGCGGATGGTAACTACCTTTCCTTGATGCTCACGAAGCGCATGAGTAACTCGTGGTCCCTGCGTGGGATTTATACCATGGGCAAGTCTACCGATGATATGAGCAGCAACGACAATGGAACAGCAGGGGGAGAGGCAGTTTTCAACCCTCTTGACATCGGATCGCAGCATGGGCTCTCGGACTTCGATGTTTCGAGAAGGTTCACCATGGACAGCATGATCAAAATGCCAGATCTGTTCAAGAGTGGCTTCGGCAAGGCTCTGCTGGGTGGATGGAAAATGTCGGACATTGTTGTCCTTCAAAGTGGGCTTCCTTTCACCGTTTACACAAGTGCGTCTTTCAATCCGGTTTATGATTCCAGCGGAAACGTAATCGGATTGAAGCCGGGTAGTGGCGATTTCAATGCGGATGGGTACGGCTACGACGTGCCCGATAGACCAGCCGGGGGCATTGTCAAAACAAGTAACCGGAGCGACTTCTTAAAAGGTTTCGCTTCGGCCTCCGACTTCCCAATCCCGGCACTCGGAAGCCAGGGGAATGGAGGCAGGAATACCTATAGAGGCCCGGGCATGGCAAACGTGAACACGCAGTTCGCAAAGATGTTTACCTTCGACCGGTACGGGATTGAATTCCGTGCTGATGTCTTCAACATCTTCAACCGGGTGAATCTCACTCAGCCAGACAGCGATCTGTCGAGCGGAAATTTCGGACACTCCACAGGTCAGAATCTACCCCGCTCAGAGCAGTTTGGGCTGCACCTGAGCTTCTGAGGTTGTTCCTGCGCGGGTGCGAATGTTCGAACCGTTCACTGCACCCGCAAAGGAAGATCGAGGCCAGCGAAGATCTAATTGCTTTGTCATGCTATTGAGAAGATGGAAGTGCCTCTACTTCCACCTTCTCATTCTTTTCCTAGTATTTTGAACCATATACAGACATCGGAGGAAGGTTGGACTCTGCATGGTTACTTGGCTCATCGCTATCATGATGACTTCTCACATTTTATAAGGCTCCGCTTGTTTTACTTCCATACCGAGGAGAATTGCCGTGGCAAGTCAAAAGCCAATCGTCGTGGTGGGAAGCATCAATATGGATCTTGTGGCAGTGACCGGAAGAATTCCTGAAGTCGGTGAGACTGTTATTGGCGTCGACTTCCAGATTCATCCCGGCGGTAAGGGAGCAAATCAGGCCGTTGCCATCGCTCGGCTCGGCTACCCGGTGCAGCTTATCGGGTGCCTCGGTAGCGATAATTTCGGTGTACAACTTAGAGGGCACCTTCAAGGCAGCGGAGTCAATCTGGACGGTGTAGCCGTGCACGAAGGAACCTCGGGAGTTGCAGTAATCGTCGTCTCGGATACGGGTGAGAATTGCATCGTGGTCATGTCCGGGGCCAATGCCAAAGTGACTCCGCGCGACCTAGATGCAAACATCGATATCATTCGGCGCGCGGGAATAGTCCTCGCGCAGCTCGAAATTCCGCTCGAAACTGTCGAGTATTTGGCCAAGCTCTGCGCCCGAGAAGGAATACCGCTCATTCTCGATCCTGCTCCTGCCAGAGAGTTGCCCGCTGGCATCTTCCGTGACATCGCCTGGTTCACGCCAAATCAGACTGAAGCCGCGTTCTATGCTGGTGACAACAGATCTCAGCAGCAGGAATCGCAACCCGCCGCCACGGCCGCGCGCCTTCTGGCCAAGGGGTGCGGAGGCGTCGTGCTCAAAATGGGTGCGGAAGGCGCCTGCCTCGCTTCCCGGAAGGGCCTTGATGCTCAGGTTCCCGCTTTCGCCGTCTACGCGGTCGATACGACTGCTGCGGGCGATGCCTTCAATGGCGGGTTTGCAACCGCCCTCATGCTTGGAAAATCCCCCTTGGAGAGTGCTGACTTTGCCTCTGCCGTGGCGGCGATCTGTGTCACCCGATCGGGTGCGCAACCCTCTATGCCCACCACGGCTGAAGTGCAGGAGTTTATAGATGGCCACGGCACAAGGATGGTTTCAGAATGAAGACTTCGTCTCTGCAGCACTGCGTTACTGTGTCCGCGCCTATCGCGTTCATCACCATGCCCATCGCGACCGCACAGGCGGCGCGCTGTCCACGATCCCGTTCGGCGGTGGCGCCCATGTGGAGCGCTGCCGGGTTTGCGATGCATCGCGTCAGCCTCAAATCAACCACGGCATACTGGAAATTCGAGCATCTTGCCTTTAATACCGCCCAGACTGCCTCGCTGTTGCGCGCTTGGAAAGACGAAGGCATCGAGATATCAGCTCCGGCGGAGAGCGGCAACATCTGCGATAGCTTCAATGCCACGCCGTGTCACGCCGCGGATTCCTCCGAGCGACTCAAAGTCGGCTTCAGCTTTTCATCGCGAATCATCGCTGCGCAGGTCGAAACCCGCGCTATCACCAGCACGGCGTGCGACAACCTTGAATCCGGAAGAGCTGAAACTGATTATCACAACTCATTGACATTGAATTGGAAGATGCGGCCATCGCATCTTCCGCATAGTTCCTTAGCGTCTGCCAATACTTCTCAGGAGATGACTTCATGAAGACAAATTTCCAATCGATGAAACAGGCAGCAGGGCTCCTGCTTCTTGCGGGCACAGTAACAGCGCTCGTCTACGCGCAGGACACGCACTATGCGCCCACGGGGCAACAGATTCCCCCGCCGGCCTGCCTTACGCTTCGTGGTGCCTGGGAGGGTGGCTACATTCCGTGTACCGCGGCAACTCATCAGCAATGGTTAGCCGACATCACGCACTGGCGTGCGGAACGCCGCATTCGCATAGGCTACAACTCGGCCCGCTACGAATTGCCCGCGCTCCAGTGGACTCAGTCCAGCTTCATTCAGCCACAGATGATGGTGCAGGACCGTTACCTCTATGATCCGGTGGCTGGCAAGTACACGGTGGATCGCTACCTAGACGACCTGGAAAAGAGATATGGCGGCATCGACGCGGTATTGATCTGGGCTACTTATCCCAACATGGGGATTGACGACCGGAATCAGCACGACATGGTGCGATCCATGCCGGGAGGGATAGAAGGCCTGAAGCAGATGGTTGCCGACTTTCATCGCCGTGGCGTGAGAGTTCTTTTCCCCATGATGATGTGGGACCAGGGAACCAGGGATCCGGGCGCCTCGTGGCCGGATGCGATCGCGGAGTTCATGAAGGAAATCAACGCCGACGGCATCAATGGCGATACGCAGGATGGCGTGCCTCTGGCATTCTCCCTGGCTGCGGACAAGGTGAACCACCCGCTTGCCTTTGAACCGGAGGGCGGTCCGAGCGATGAGGCGCTTGCCTGGAACGTGCTTACCTGGGGGCAGTATAAGTTCCAATTTGTCCCGACAGTCGATAAATACCGCTGGCTTGAGCCGCGCCACGAAGTCAACATTCAGGGCCGTTGGCTGCGCGACAAGACTGACGATCTGCAGTTTGCATTTTTCAATGGCGAGGGTTGGGAGAGCTGGGAAAACGTATGGGGCATCTGGAATGGTGTGACCCCGCGTGATGGCGAGGCAACGCGACGTATCGCAACGATCGAGCGTGCCGTGGCGCCGTTTCTGGTGAGCCAGGGATGGGAGCCCTTTTATCCCATGCACATGTACGGAGTCTTCGCCAGCCGTTGGCCGCTGGGCGACCAGACGGTGTGGACTATCGTGAACCGCAATGAATATGACGTCGATGGCCGGCAGATGACGGTGACGTACAAACCGGGAATGCGGTACTTCGATCTCTATCATGGCGTCGAACTGCATCCGGCAAAGGAAGGCGACGAGTCTGTGCTTTCGTTCCCAACGGAGGCCCACGGCTATGGTGCCATTCTGGCCACCTCCAATGAACCAGATGCTCGGATTCAGCAGCTGATGGCGAAGATGAAGGGGATGACGGAAAAGCCGCTGTCCAGCTTCTCGCACCAGTGGGTGCCGCTGAATCAACAAATGGTAGAGATTGCGCCTACAAAACCGGCGAGCGCCGCGCCGGAAGGCATGATCCGCATCGAAGGCGGCAAGTTTCTCTTCAAAGTCCAGGGCATCGAGATTGAAGGCAGTGATGATGTGGGCGTCGATGTGCAGTACCCGTGGGAGGACTCCCCTCGCCGCTTCCACGAGCATATCGTGGACGTCAAGTCCTTCTACATCGACAAGTATCCGGTGACGAATGCGGAGTTCAAGAAATTCCTCGATGCGTCTCACTACCATCCAAAAGATGACCTGAACTTCCTGAAAGACTGGAAGGGAGGAACGTATCCCGATGGCTGGGCCAACAAGCCGGTCACTTGGGTCTCCCTGGAGGACGCTCGCGCCTACGCCAAGTGGGCTGGCAAGCGTCTGCCGCACGAGTGGGAATGGCAATATGCGGCACAAGGCAAGGATGGTCGTCAATATCCGTGGGGCAATTGCGAATATTCCGCATCTCAATTCAGCGGTGCCTCCGAGCCGTGTCCGACGCGCAGCGATCCGAACGAGGCACCGATGCCAACCCCGGACATGGGGCGCGTGATGCTTCCTCCAAGTGATGTCAATGCGCATCCGAAGGGAGCAAGCCCGTTCGGTGTGATGGACATGGTTGGAAATGTCTGGCAATGGACCGATGAGTACGTGGATGAGCACACTCGAGCTGCTATCTTGCGCGGAGGGAACCATTACCAACCACAGGGCTCCATCTGGTACTTCCCGCAGGCCTACAAGAACGATCAGCATGGCAAGCTTCTGCTGATGGCTCCAAGTTACGACCGCTCCGGTGGCGTGGGCTTCCGTTGCGTGAAGGACGCGGCATCGCAGCCTTAATCTCAGGCTTCTGGATGGGCCGATGAGGTCTCTGTCGGCCCATCCACTGTCGTTCTCTTTTCGTCCCTTTATGCCATGGCACTGCGGGAACATGCTGCTGCTTTCACGCTGCACTGCAGATATGTATTTCGCAGCAAGTACTAACCGTCCTTGTTCTCGGGATTTCGTTCGAGAAAGCTCTGAAGTTGCGCCGCGGCCGTAAGCGTCCAGAGTTTCCCTCTTGACCCGTTCGACCATTCATCCTAGAAGTGCCCACTACCTTTTTGGTGGGCACCTGATGAGTGTGTCTAAGCGGCCTGGGACGATTGGGTCTTTATGGACTGTGCGAGGTTCCAGGGCAGGAGTTCCTCGATGCGGCTGATTGGATGGTCTGCGATCTGTGCCAGCACGGTGCGGAGATAGAACTCTGGATCGAGGCCGTTCAGTTTTGCTGATCCGATCAGGCTGTACATGGCGGCGGCCCGTTCTCCACCGCAATCGGAACCCGCAAATAAGTAGTTCTTGCGTCCAAGCGCCACGGCGCGCAGCGCCCGTTCGGCCGCACTGTTGTCGATCTCCAGCAGCCCGTCTTCGGTGTAACGCGAAAGGGCGCGCCATCGCGAGAGCGCATATCGAATCGCAGCCGCGGTTTCGCTCTTCGCTGACAGCGAATGAAGTGCCTTCTCCATCCATTTGCGCAAGTCTTCAAGCAATGGCCTTGCTCGCGCCTGCCGGACACTCAGCCTCAGATCAGCGGGCTTGCCGCGCACCTCATCCTCGATAGCGTAGAGAGCACCGATCCTGGCCAGAGCCTCGGTTGTTGTTGGCGATGCGTGGATGACATGGATTTCGTGAAACTTGCGGCGTGCATGCGCCCAGCAGGCGACTTCATAAATGGCGCCATCGCCGTACAGATGGTGGAAACCTGCGTAGGCGTCCGCCTGCAGGCCGCCCTTGAAGTTCTTCAGATGCTGCCGTGGATGCTCGCCCTTGCGATCCTCCGAGTACGCAAACCAGACAGCCGGCGCGGCATCTTCACCGGCAGGCCTGTCATCGCGCACATAGGTCCAGAGACGCCCGGTCTTCGTCCTGCCACTGCCAGGCGCAAGCACCGGCATCGGCGTATCGTCGGCGTGAAGCTTGGCTCCAGCGAGCACATGCCTCTGAATCGCATCGATCAACGGAGTGAGTAATTCGCTTGCTCCGCCTACCCAGCCCGCCAGCGTGGAGCGTTCGATCTCAACTCCCTGGCGAGCGTAGATCTCCGACTGGCGATAGAGCGGCAAGTGATCGGCGAATTTAGAAACCAGCACGTGGGCCAGCAATCCCGGCCCGGCAAGGCCACGCTCGATCGGGCGCGACGGCGCGGGCGCTTCAACCACGCGCTCACAACCGCTGCAGGCGAACTTCGGCCGCACGTGGCGAATCACCTTGAAGCTATCCGGGATGTACTCCAGTTGCTCGGAGACATCTTCGCCGAACTGGCGCAACTGGCCGCCACAATCGGGACAGCAGTCACCATGAAAAGCATGAGTGACAACCTCGCGTGGCAGATGCTCGGGCAGCGGCTTGCGCCGGGATCTCGTCTTGGGTTCCGCAGCCGGTACCACTCGCTCAACGGCGGCTTCCATCTCGGCCCGAGAGGACTCCAACTCTTCCAGATGAAGTTCGAGCTGTTCAAGCTGAACGACGATCTTCTCGCTCTTGACGCCGAACACCCTGCGCCGCAGCTTCTCGATGACCAGCTTCAGATGCTCGATCTGCTCGCTGCTGGAGCGCCGCAGTTCCTCGATCTCGTCTGAAAGCGCCTGGCGCTGTTGTTCGATCTCCGCATCTCTGGCGGCGAGCTCGGCTCTCTGCGCCGCGATCTCAGCCTGATGTCGAATGGCCAGTGCCTTCAACGCTTCCACATCGAGCGAATCGAGATCGGGGAGCGATGCGCAATCCATGCACGCAGTATGCCATGAAGATGTGTGGAAAACATGCACAACACCCGCATGAATACAGAGGGATCACACTTGTCACTCACACCGCAATCTCAGGCGTCCAGGTCCTTTGCGGCCTGCGCCAATCGATGCCTTCCAGTAACATCGAAAGCTGCGCACGCGTCAAGCAAACCGTGCCTTCTGTCGCCTGCGGCCAGATGAAGCGTCCTCGCTCGAGACGCTTGGCGAAAAGACAGAGACCATCTCCATCCCACCACAAAAGTTTTACGATGTCGCCTCTGCGGCCTCGGAAAACGAAGACGTGTCCGGAGAACGGTTGCTGTTCGAGAACCGTCTGTACCTTCGCGCTCAGGCCATCGAAACCACGACGCATATCGGTCACGCCGGCGGCGAGCCATATCTTCGTTCCGGTGCGAAGATCGATCACTTGCGCAAACTCTCCAGGATCGATCGCAACAATGCCGGATCAGCGCCGCTCTCCACGCTGATCATGGCTCGGCCAGGAAACTCGATATGAATCGCACCGCCCGGTGTCGGCTGTTCCTTCGCGCCAACCTCGCGTGCATCGCTGGCCGCTTCACAGGCAGCCGACAACATGACTGGAAGCAGCGCCGTTGATGCCGTCGCGGGATCGTTCAGCTCGCCCCGCTTCAGTGCGCGACGCCACTTGAAAACCTGGTTCGCGTTCACACCGTGCGCACGAGCCACCAATGCCACACTGGCACCGGGTTCAAACGTCAGCTCCGCTATCTGCCGCTTCTCCGACAACGTTCGCCACCGGCGAACCCTTCCTACAGTTCCCGCTTCCCCTGCAACACCCATGACGGCATACTCGGCCTCAAACCTACACTCATGCCAGAGGGGAACTTGGGACGCTTACCC
>Ga0307372_10007492_pt1 | contig 15619 bp, 10 predicted proteins | sample OX1MG_FD_202533 | JGI IMG/M metagenome (GOLD analysis project Ga0307372, IMG submission 202533) | Soil microbial communities from Risofladan, Vaasa, Finland - OX-1 | ecosystem: Environmental > Terrestrial > Soil > Coastal area > Acid sulfate soil | place: Finland: Risofladan, Vaasa | collected... | reverse complement strand
CGCGCGCCAGCCGCTTCTCTCTCGTCTCGGCAGCGGCTTGCGGATCAGCGACAGCGCTGACGAGATCTATCGCCGCGCCGCCCGAGCCACCCTGATGCAGCTTGGCGCCGACACGCGCCCCGCCAACGAGGATCTCATCGGCGCAATTGAGAGGCTGCTCGAGTGGCGCGACAACAACTGGAGCGAGATTGAATCGCATCTTGTCGCCATGCTGGCCGAACGCGATCGCTGGATGCACGATTTCGTTCTGGACCGCAATCCGGATTGGGAAGACCTGCGCGAGCGCCTGGAGCGGCCGTTCGCGCGCGCAATACGCGAAGCGCTGGCCAAGGTCGATCGGCTGCTTGCCACCGTGCCCGGAGCATACGAGCAGGCTATGGTCCTGGCGCGATTCGCTTGTGCGAACCACGGAAATGGACTGCACCGTGAACTCGCCGAGATGGCCGATTTCCCTTCCGGCCCATGGCAATCAAACGATGAGTTGGAGGACGCGCGCCAGGGATTCGAGTGCCTCGCCAATCTTGTGATGAAGGATAAGGGCGAAATCCGTGAGTCTGTTGACAAGCGTCACGGATTCCCCGCAAGCGCACGATCGGAAAAGACCCGGCTACTCGCATTCGCCCACAATCTTTTCGCTGTCCTTGGCCTCCCGTCTGCACTCCATGCCATTCGCAGTCTCCCTCCCGCCCGCTATACCGACGACGAGTGGTGCATCGTCCGCGCGGCTTTCACCCTGCTTCACCATGCCGCCGGCCATCTCCAGGTCGCCTTTGCTGAAGCCGGTGTTGCCGATTTTGTGGAAGTGGCACAGGCCGCGCGCCGCGTCCTTCAGGACGAACATCGGCAGCCCACCGAAGCCGCGTGGCAAATTTCCGACGGCATCCGCCACCTGCTGGTGGATGAATTCCAGGACACCAGCCGTCGCCAACACCAGCTTCTCTCCGCCCTGGTTTCCGCATGGCCCGATCCCTCCGGCCGCACCCTCTTCGTCGTCGGCGATCCCATGCAATCCATCTACTTCTTCCGCCAGGCCGATCCCGAGCTGTTTGCGCGCGTGCAGTCTATCGGACTGGAGCTTGCGGATGGCGAGCGGCACATGCTTCGCGGCGTGCGCCTCACCGCCAATTTCCGCACTGCGCCCGAGCTTGTGGCCGCGCTGAACGACACCTTCGGTGCATCGTTCGCGAGCGACGATGGCAGTGGAATTCGCTTCGGCTCCGCTGAGCCTGCGCGGCGGCCTGCGTCTTCGACGGGCGTGCCGCTTGAACTGCACATTGATTTCGCTGCCGAGCTCCCTCGCAAACGGCGGGACGACCCCGATTTCGAACAGGATCGGCAGGACGCGGCAGAAGAGCGCGAGCAATCCACTGCGGCGCAACTGGACAAAATGGTATCGCTCATACAGCTTCACCTTGCCCGCGCCGCCGGAGAGCGTGCGCGCGGCGGCAGATACCGCATCGCCGTGCTCGGACGCACTCGGGCGTCGCTCACCCCCATCGCGCAGGCGCTTCGCCAGGCCTCGGTTCCCTTCCGCGCGGTTGAGCTCGAACCGCTGGCTATGCGCCCGGAAATCCTGGACGCACTGGCCCTGGTGCGCGCTCTCCACTTCGCTCAGGATCGGGCCGCGTGGCTGGGCGTGCTGCGCGCCCCGTGGTGCGGCCTGTCGCTCCAGGATCTGAACACATTGTGCGGCGCCGATGCCCGCCGCCCTGTTCCCGAGCTGTTGCGCGAACGTCTGCATCTTCTCAGCAGTGACGGCCAGGCGGCAGCCGCGCGCTTGATCCAGGCTCTGGACGCTTTGCCGGCGCTGCGTTCCGCGCTGCCCCTATCCTCGCTCGGCACATCGACCGAGCAGGTCTGGGTGAGCCTGGGCGGGCCCGCATGCGTCGATGCGCAGGCGCGCGGCAATCTCGACCTGCTATGGCAATGCCTCGATCGTCTCCCCGCCGGCGAACCCGATCTGCTCGGCCGCCAGCTTCACACCGCTCTGCAAAAGCTGAGCGCGCAGCCGGATCCCAATGCAGACGGCGATTGCGGCGTGCAGTTGATGACCATTCACAAATCCAAGGGCCTCGAATTCGAGATCGTTATCGTGCCCGATCTTCACGCCGGTTCCCGGAAGACAAACAGCACCATGCTCTCCTGGCTGGAACGCGGCCTGGCTGAAGCCGACGATACCAACGAAATTACCGAGTTCCTGATCGCTCCGTTTCAGCCGAAAGGAGTCGAACGCAGCGCCGCAAAGAAGTGGGTCGATGACGAGCGCAGAAAGCGCGAGCGTCAGGAAATGCGACGCGTCTTTTACGTGGCTGCCACCCGCGCCCGTGAAGAGCTGCACCTCTTCACTCGCGCCGAGTACAAGAGCGACGGCGAACTGTGCCAGCCTCCGGAGAGCCTGCTGGAAGTCGCGTGGCCCGCATTCGAGACCGAGATTCGCCGCCGCTTCGCCGAATGGCAATCCAATCGCCAGGAGGCTGAGATCGAGAAGATCGCGGCTAGCGGCAACAACGTAGTGGAAATGCCGCGGTCCGCCAGGCCCGCCATCGTTCGGCGGCTTCCGTCCGGCTACCAGCCGACCCTGCGGGTTCATGCACCCACGAGCGTCTCCGGAAATCGAGCCTCACCCCTGTTCGTGCGGCACCTGGGCGGCATGGAGTCGCGCGCTCTCGGAACCGCGGTCCATGCGCTCCTTGAAGAGGCGGCCCACAGGCGCGCATCTTCTTCATGGGAGGATACACGCGCTGCTCTGCCGGAATTGCTTCCGCGCCTCGTCTCCCATGCGCGCGCATCCGGCATGGACCAGCACTCAGCAGAACAGATCGTCGGGCGAGCCCTCGATATAGCTTTGTCTGCTACTCGGGAGCGGGCCGGCGCCTGGATCCTTTCCCCGCATCCCGACGCCGCCAGCGAATCCCGCTGGACCGGGGTGGTCGATGGGGCCATCCATACCGTCCAGGTCGATCGCATTTTCCGCGCCGGCCCCGCTCCGCAAAGTGAAGGAGACAGCGTATGGTGGATCATCGATTACAAGTCGGCGCAGTCGGATGTGCGCGACCTCGGCGAAGCGCTTCCCCGCCTGCGCACGCTCTTCGGACCGCAATTGGAAATCTACGTCGAAGTCCTCCGCGGCCTCCACGGGCGCGATATCGAAATCCGCGCCGGGCTTTACTATCCGCGCCTGCCCGCGTTCGACTGGTGGGAGCTCTGATACGACCTTGCCACTGCGCGCCCGGGGTTCCCGTCACGGAACCGGCGATGCCTGGCCCTCGCCGCGCGCCGGCACATTCAACCCGATTCCTCGCATCAGTTTGAGCGCATTGCTCGTCTCCACCGGGCCGGGCCGCAGCTTGAAATCGAAAACCAGCGCATCCCCGGCCAGCCGGTCTTCAAAATGAGCATTGAATGCCCGCCCGCCCATCATGTCGGGAATCTGCGCCAGCGCCAGATCGTGCGTGCTCACCACCCCGATCGCTCCACGCTCCGCCAGCGTGCGCACCACGAACTCGGTTCCTTCGAAGCGATCATGCGAGTTGGTTCCGGAAAGCAACTCGTCCAGCAGGAACAGCACCGGCTCCTGCCCGTCTGCCATATCCGCAATCTTTTTCACTCGCCGAATCTCCGCATAAAACCGCGAAACGCCCCCACTCAGCGAATCCAGCACGCAGATCGAAGCGGCCACCCGCAGCGGCGAAATCCGCAACCTCCGCGCGCAAGCCGGCGCGCCGCATTGTGCCAGCACCGCATTCACGCCGATGCTGCGAATAAACGTGCTCTTCCCCGCCATATTTGGCCCGCTCAGGATCATCACCTGCCGCCCGCCATCCAGCCTCACGTCGTTGCCCACCGCCTTGCCCGACGGCAGCAGCGGGTGCGCCAGTTCTTCCGCCTGGAACATCGGTGCCTCGGCGGCAAACTCCGCGAATGCGTACTCCGGATGCTCGTACGCGAACGCCCCCAGGGACGCCAGGGCTTCCAGTTCGCCGGCTGTCTCCAGCCACGCCCGGATCGCCGGCCCATGCCGTCTTTGCCATCTCTCTGCCAGAAATACAAACTGCGCGCTCCAGAACAGCAGCGGATCGAACGCCCGCCCGATCATGTTATGCCGCCCTGCAACCGTGTCCGCCAGCCGTGCCAGCCGCCGAATCAATCGGGATGTTGCCGCGCCTTCGCGCCGCACCTTCGCCTGCAGCTCCATAAGTCTGGTCGCTGCGCACGATTCGCGCTCAAGCAACTCCAGCACCGTCGCCAACAGTCGCAATTCCGCCGAGGCCTTCTCAATCGCCTCCGCGGCGCGCTCCCAGCGCAGGTGAATCCGGTGCGCGTAGGCCACATTCATCACCGATACCAGCACCAGCGGCATCCACGTTCCATACAGCGGCCATACCACTAAGGCCGCCAGCCCCGCCAACCCCAGCACCGTCGTCATGACTCGGGTTCCTAGGGTGTTCAGCACCGGCCTGCTCTCACCCCACGCCGCCAGTCTCTCCGGATCGATGCCCGCGCGCACGTCTTCGCCGTATGTGGCCAGCCGCTCCCTGAACTTCACCTTCGGACCCAGTTCGCGCACCGCCTCCTGGCGCACCAGAACTTCGCCTACCGGCGCCGGCTCCAAAAGCCAGTGCGTCAGTCGAGCCTCGCCCGCCCGCGTTCGAGCCGCACATAGGTACTGAAACAGCGACTGTTCTCCGAAAATGTCCAGATCTCGCGCGTAGGGATGCGCCGCCTCCAGAAAGCGCTCGCCCCGTGCGCCCTCGCCGGCCCATCGTCCCTCCAGCCGCGCCAGTCCCCGCCCATAAAAGCGAATGGCGCGATCCCGCAATCGGATCGCGCCCAGCAACTTGCTATGTACCACCGCCAGCACTGTAAAAGCTGCGCACGGCAGCAGCAGCCAAACCAGCCTTTCCTTGTCATGAATCAGAAGCGCTGCGACGAAAAGTGTCCCCGCCGCAACCAGCAAGTTCGCGATCCCCAGCGCACGCTCCTGCCGCTGCGCTTTCGCTTGTGCAGCCTCCGCAGCGGCTAGCTCGGCAGCATACACCTCCGCCGCACTCCGCCCCGCCTCGCTGTCCGCTGTCTCCGCGCCAGCATCCATTGCTGCACCAAGACTACCGCACAGAGGTCTATCAGTTTTGCTTGTCGGGATTCTGGCCGTCACTGCCCGCCTTCGCTGCCGCGGCCGCCGCCTGCTTCGCCATCACGCTCTTGTGGTGCCGCACATCCGCGCCCTGCACCCAGAAGATCACATCCTCTGCGATATTCGTCGCGTGGTCCGCCACCCGCTCCAGGTTCCGGCAGATCATCAGCGCGCTCAGCGCCTGCGGCGCAATATGGCTCTGCTCTTCCATCAACTTGGTCAACATCTTGTAGGCCGAGCGGTTCATCGCGTCCACCGCGTCGTCCATCGTCAACACGCTGCGCGCAAGCTCCGCGTCGCGTTCGATGAACGCCTGCAGGCTCTTCCGCACCATGTCCGCCGCCAGCGTCGCCATCCGCGGAATGTCCACCGGCATCTCCGACGCCGGCAATTGATCGATCGTCCGCACCCGTTCGCTGATGCTCTTGGCCGCGTCTCCCACACGCTCCAGGTCCGCATTGATCTTGATCACGCTCAGGATGAACCTCAGATCGCTCGCCATGGGTTGTTCCATCGCCAGCAGGTCCAGCGCCGCCTGGTCGATGTCCCGCTCCATCCGGTTGATCGCCACCTCGCTCCGGTTCACCAGGTCGCAAATCGACAGGTCTCGAACCCGGTACGCCTCAATGGCCCGCTGAATCGACTGCTCCGCCAGACCCGCCATTACCAGCAGGTTTTCCTTCAGGTCTTCCAGGCTCTGTTGAAACCGTATCCGCGTCATCCGAACCTTCCCGTGATGTAATCTTCCGTCCGCTTATCACTGGGATTGGTAAAAATCTTGTGAGTGGTGTCGAACTCCACCAGGCGCCCGTTCAGAAAGAACCCAGTCTTCTCCGCCACCCGTGCGGCTTGCTGCATGTTATGCGTGACAATCACAATAGTGTACTGCGATTTCAGCTCGAAGATCAGGTCCTCTATTTTCGAGGTAGATACCGGATCCAGCGCCGATGCCGGCTCGTCCATCAGCAGCACCTCCGGGTCTACCGCCAGGGCCCGCGCAATGCACAGCCGCTGCTGCTGCCCGCCGGAAAGGCTTGCTCCCGATTTCTTCTTCAGATCGTCCTTCACCTCGTCCCACAACGCCGCTTTCTTGAGTGACTGCTCCACCGTCTCGTCCAGGACTCGCCGGTTCCGATACCCGTTGAGCTTCAGCCCCGACGCCACATTGTCGTAAATCGACATGGTCGGAAACGGATTCGGCCGCTGGAACACCATGCCCACCCTTCGCCGGATCTGCACCGGCTTGGCGTCGGCGTAAATGTCCACGTCGCCTATCTTCACCGACCCCGTCACCCGCGCAATCGGATTGGTCTCGTGCATCCGGTTCAGGCAGCGCACGAACGTGCTCTTGCCGCACCCCGAAGGCCCGATCAGCGCCGTGGCATGGTTTGCCGGAATGTGCAGGTTGATCTCCTGCAGCGTGTGGTTTGTCCCGTACCACGCATTCAGATTCGTCACTTCAATCCCGACGCCCACGTGCGCCTCTCTCCTTCTTCCCTGCAGAACCCAAAAACCAATTCGCCGTCATCCTAAACCGCGGAGTCGAAGGACCCGCATTTGCCTCCCTGACTCGCCGGCACGCTTCCGTACTAGCTTGCTCCCTTCAACACTCCCCTGCTGGTCACATACCGCACCAGCGAAACCGCCGCCACAATCAGCCCGATCAGCACCAGCGACCCCGCCCATGCCAGCCGGTGCCAGTCATCGTACGGCGAAAGCGCATCCACGTAAATCTGCAGTGGCAGGGCAGCAATCGGCCGGTTTACGTCCACACTCCAGAACGCATTGCCCAGCACCGTGAAAATCAGCGGCGCCGTCTCCCCCGCCACTCGCGCAAACGCCAGCATGCACCCCGTAATAATTCCGGGTGAGGCCGTCCGCACCGTGATCGACAGCGTCGATCGCCAGTTCGGCACTCCCAGCCCCAGCGCCGCTTCCCGCACCGAGTTTGGCACCATCAAAAGCATCTCTTCCGAGGTTCGCGCAATCGTGGGAATCATCATGATACCCAGTGCTACCCCTCCGGACAGCGCCGAAAAATGACCCAGAAACGGCAGCCAGCTTACGTGCGGGCTCACAATCAGCGCGTAGGCGGCCACCCCCATCACGATCGACGGCACTCCGTTCAGCACGTCCGCCGTAAACCGGATTGCGTTCGCCAGCTTGGTTCCCCGGCCGTACTCCGCCAGGTAAATGCCCGCGCCAATCCCTATTGGAACTCCCATCACGCTCGCCAGCGCCAGCAGCACTCCTGAGCCCACAATCGCGTTGGCCATGCCGCCGCCCGCCTCCCCCGGCGGCTTCTGCACCTGGGTGAAAAACGCAAGATTCAGCGAGGCCGCGCCCTTATACAGCAGGTATCCGAAGATAGCCAGCAACGGCAGCAGCACCAGCAGGGTGGCCAGGATCGCCAGCGCGGTCACGCCGTGATCCACCACCGCCCGCCACACCGTTTGCGCCGTCCTCTCTCCCTTGTTCATTCCTGATTCCTCGCTTACGCCACCCGTGTCGAGGCGCCGCGCGTCACCGCCCACACCAGCAGCCGCGCCGCGGCGTTTACCACAATCGTCACCGCGAACAGCGCCAGCCCGATCTCCGTCAGCGCGCTGCGGTGCAGATCCGTCACCGCCTCCGCATATTCGTTCGCAATCACCGCTGCCATCGACGTGCCATTTTGAAGCAGCGATCGATGGATCTCCGGCGTATTACCGATCACCATGGTCACCGCCATGGTCTCGCCCAGCGCCCGCCCCAGCCCCAGGATTACCGCGCCCACAATGCCGATGCGCGCATTCCGCAAAACTCCCATGCGGATCATCTCCCACCGCGTCGCGCCCAGCGCCAGCACCGCCTCGCGCTGCGAGTGCGGCACCGCCATCATCACCTCTCGCGTTAGCGACGAGATGATGGGCAGGATCATGATCGCCAGGATCACCGCCGACGCCGTGTATCCCAGACCGGTTGGATTATCGTTGGCAAACAGCCCCGTCCATCCCAGGTACTTCGCCAGCCACGGATTCACGTAGTCGCGCAACAGCGGCACCAGCACAAACACCGCCCACAGCCCGTAAATGATGCTCGGGATCGCCGCCAGCAGCTCGGTCACAAATGCCAGGATTCCCCGCATCGCCCGCGGGCACATCTCCGTCAGAAAGATTGACAGCCCCACCGCCAGCGGTACCGCCAGCACCAGCGAGAAAAACGACGTAACCAGAGTCCCGTAAACAAACGGCAGCGCGCTGAAATGCCCATTCACCGGGTCCCAGTAGATAGGCTCTCCCGTGATCGGATCGTGGTCCGCCTCGAAGAAGAACTTCCATCCGAAGGCATGCAGCGAAATCTTCGATTGCAGCACCAGCTCCACTACTATCAGCGCGACAATCCCGAAGATTGCCAGCCCGCACAACACCATCAGCCACTGGAACGCGCGATCCGCGCCCGCCGAGTTCCCGCGCGAAAGCAGGAAGCGCCGGACCTCTGATTCCGCGGGACCTCCAGGCGGCGGCTCCGCGGCTTGAAATTCGGCTTTTGAACCCGGCTGGGCCTTTGGCACACGAATCTCTGGCGTTTGCTCGATCACCGCTCTCAGGCTACCGGCCCAATGTGAATGCAGCGTTACAGCCCTGCAAAATCAAACGCATACCGCTCGCTTCCTGAGGAAGTCACGGCAGATAGCACCGGCGTCTCGCCGGGCTGTCGCGCGGTGTCCGACCCTCGCGGTCGCCGGCAAGCTGGGGAAGATCTCTGAGGATCGGTGCTTCGTTTCCAGGCACCATCTCACGGCTGAAAGTTCCATCCGAATCGTTCTCCGTTTCAGGCCACGCCCGGTTGGGCCGCTAAGCCGCACCTTAGTAAGGATAATGGGCTTATCCGTGCGCGCGTTGGCTCAGGTAGAACTCTGCGAGTTCGAGGTCGCCGGCCTGGGTGATTTTCAGGTTGACCGCAGAGCCCGGGACGACCGCGACGCGATGGCCGGCGCGCTCAACCACGGAGGCTTCGTCCGTACCCACGAATCCATCGGCGTTGGCCTCAGCAAATGCGCGCTGGAGCAGTCCGAAACGGAAGCCCTGGGGCGTCTGCGCGTAGACGATGAACTCGCGGGGGATGGTGGAGGTGACGATGGCGCCGTGGGCGGTGCGCTCCACCTGCTTGATGGTGTCCACGGCGGGCATCCCCACGATGGCCGCGCCGTGCTCGACGACGGCGTCGATGGTGCGGTCGATGGTTGCGGCGTCAATGAGGGGGCGGACGGCATCGTGTACCAGGATGATGTCGTCGGGCTCGGCCGTAAGGGCGGCGAGGGCGTGGGTGACGGATTCCTGACGATGATCGCCGCCTTCCACGATCTGGACCCGCCCGGAAAAGCCGTATTCGGCGATCTGGTCGTTGACCCGCTCCATCTCCGGCTTGCGGACGGCTACGCAGATGCCGGTGATGCGGGGCACGGCGGCGAAGGCGCGCAGGGAGTGAATGAGGATGGGGATGCCCCCCAGCGAGAGGAATTGCTTGGGCTGAGGACCGGCCATGCGAGTTCCCAGGCCGGCCGCAGGGAGGATAGCAAAGACCTGCATAGGGCAGCAGTATATATGGTAGGGCGGCGGGGCTAGCGAGGCCGGCGGAATCTCGCAAGCCGTAGCGGTGATCAGTTGTCTGTAATTGGGATTTGCTGGCCTATCATCTTGGTTGTGACCGGCGAGCCGAAATTGAAGCTGGACGCGACACATCTGAAGCCGGGGATGCGGGTGGCGGTGGGGGTGTCGGGAGGGGCGGACTCGGTCGCCCTGCTGCGGGCGCTTCATGCGCGGGCCGTGGAGTTGGGACTGGTGCTGCGTGTGGCTCATCTTCACCACGGCCTGCGTGGGGCCGAAGCGGACGCGGATCTCGAGTTTGTGCGTGGGCTGGCGCTGCGGCTGGGGATCCAGTTGCATGAGGCGCGAGTGGATACGGCGGTGGAGGCGGAGCGACTTCCCGGCAAGCGGGCGGAAACGATCGAGGAGGCGGCGCGGCGGGTAAGGTATGCGTGGTTTCGGAAGTTGATGGCGGCGAAAACAGCAACTTCAGGTCCGTCGATTCCACCGCTCCGCGGCTCAACTAAGGATGACAGGATTTCTTTGAAAATCGACGTGGTGGCGACGGCGCACACGCTGGACGATCAGGCGGAGACGGTCCTGGCGAAGTTTCTGCGCGGGGCATGGACGGAGGGCTTGAGCGGGATACATCCGGTGGTGGAGTTTCCAGAGGGGCGTGTGGTGCGGCCGCTTCTGGGAACGAATCGGGCGGAGGTGGAGGCGTATTTGAAGGCTCTCGGGCAGGATTGGCGGGAGGACTCGACCAACCGGCATCTGACATTTACCAGGAACCGCATCCGGCATGAATTGCTGCCGGTCCTGGAGGGGTGGAATCCGCGGCTCAGGGAGCACCTTTCGCAAATGGCCGAGCTGGCGCGAGAAGAGGAATCGTGCTGGGAAGCGGAGATTGGGCGGCTGGCGTCGGGGGTGATTCTCGAGGGAAAACCAGTGCGCGGCGGGGGCCGGGCAGCCAGCGAGGGGCTGGCGCTGGATCTGGCGCGGCTGGGGGAACTGCACGCGGCTGTTCAGCGGAGGGTGGTCCGGTATGCGGCTGGGAAGTTGGGATATGCACCGGATTTTGAGGGCACGGAGGCGCTGCGGAAGCTGGGCCTGCATGGCAGGGCGGGGCAGAAGTGCGAGCTGGCCAGCGGGTTACGGGCGGAGCGGACCCACCGGGAGCTGAGGCTGTTGGTTGTTCCAGGAGGCCGGGGCGGAGTGGCGGAGGACGCGGCCCCTGTCGACGTAGCGATTCCGATCCCGGGGGAGAGGGAGTCGGCGGAGTTTGGTCTGCGGGTGCAGATCGACATCGCCGGCCCTCAGCAGTTGGCCAGCCGGCGTGAGCCCGCAGTCCTGCGGAACTGGAGGGCGGGCGACCGGGTGCAGTTGCGGTACTCACCATCGCCCAAAAAAGTGAAGGAAGTGCTGGAGCGGCTCAAGGTTTCGAGCGCGGAAAGGCGGAAGTGGCCGGTGGTGGAGCTTGGCGGGCGGATCGTGTGGATGCGGGGGGTGGCTGTCCAGCCGGAGCCGGGCGTGACGATCACCGTTGAGGAGCTGAAGGGAACAGGTACAGCCGAATCATCGTAGTTACCTCAGGGTCGAATTGAACCCTTTATGAGGCAGTGACTTTCCCCCACAGAAGCATGCAAGTCCCCCCGACCCGGGAGTACAATTTGAACTACTGCTCATCCGAGCGGCCACCCGAGTTGTCTACAGGGGCGGGCGCAAGGAAGTTTGTGTGACCGGAGGCCGGTTACAGGCGTCTTAAGTATAGGGGGAGCAGGGAGAAGTCCCCGAAGCGGCAAGTCCCCACCGCAAGAAGGAGTCCTGGTGAATTCGACCGTCAAGACCATCATGTTCTGGGTGTTCATCCTCATCTGTCTGCTGATGTTATGGACAGTCGTGTCCAAGAGCACGAGCATGGGGAAAGACCAGGAGATTCCCTACTCCGAGCTGTACCAGAAGGTGCTGGGCGGGCAGGTGCAGGATGCGACCATTCAGGGCACGGATCTGCGGGGGCATCTGAAGGGATCCAAAGACCAGTTCCATACCACCGTGGGAACCAATTACCAGGATCTCGAGAAGGCCATGCTGGACCACGCCGTCAACTTCCAGCTCAAAGATCCGCAGAACAGCATGCTGATCCCCTTGCTGATCAACATCGGCCCCTTCATCCTGATCGGCGCAATCTGGTTCTTCATGCTGCGGCAGATGCAGTCGGGCGGCAACAAGGCGTTGAGCTTCGGCAAGAGCCGGGCGCGGTTGCTCAGCATGCAGCAGAAGAAGGTCACGTTCAAGGATGTGGCCGGCGTGGATGAGGCCAAGGAAGAGCTGAAAGAGATCATCGAGTACCTGCGGGAGCCCCAGAAGTTCCAGAAGCTGGGCGGGCGGATTCCCAAGGGCGTGCTGCTGGTGGGACCTCCGGGAACGGGCAAGACGCTGCTGGCGAGGGCTGTCGCCGGCGAGGCCAACGTGCCGTTCTTCTCGATTTCCGGCTCGGACTTTGTCGAGATGTTTGTGGGCGTGGGCGCGAGCCGCGTGCGCGACCTGTTCGAGCAAGGCAAAAAGAACGCCCCCTGCATCATCTTTATTGATGAAATTGACGCGGTGGGACGCCATCGCGGGGCCGGACTCGGCGGCGGGCACGATGAGCGCGAGCAAACGCTGAACCAGTTGCTGGTGGAGATGGACGGGTTCGAATCGAACGACGGCGTGATCCTGGTGGCGGCGACCAACCGCCCGGACGTGCTGGATCCAGCGCTGCTGCGGCCGGGACGGTTTGACCGTCGCGTGGTGGTAGGGCTGCCGGATGTGCGCGGGCGCGAGGAAGTGCTCCGCGTGCACGTAAAGAAGGTGCCGATTGCCGACGATGTAAACCTGAACGTGCTGGCGCGCGGAACTCCGGGGTTCAGCGGGGCCGACCTGGCCAACATGGTGAATGAGGCGGCGCTCAATGGCGCGCGCCTGAACCGGAAACAGGTCACCATGTACGACTTCGAACTGGCCAAGGACAAGGTGCTGATGGGCGCCGAGCGTAAGAGCATGCTGCTGACCGACGAGGAGAAGCGGGTGACCGCGTATCACGAGTCGGGCCACGCGCTGGTGTCGTTTCTCCGCGACCACTCCGACCCCATCCACAAGGTGACGATCATCCCGCGCGGCATGGCCCTGGGAGTGACGGTATACCTGCCCGACGATCGGCACAACTACACCCGCGACTATCTGGAGACGCGGTTGGCGACGGCTTACGGCGGACGGGTGGCGGAGGAGATCTTCCTCAACCAGATGTCGACCGGGGCAGGCTCCGACATCGAAGTGGCGACTGACCTGGCGCGGCGTATGGTTTGCGAGTACGGCATGAGCCGCCTGGGACCGCTGACCTTCGGCAAGAAGGAAGAACAGATCTTCCTCGGCCGCGAGATTGCGCAGCATCGGGACTTCAGCGAGGAGACGGCGCGGCAGATCGACCTGGAAGTCCGCAGGCTGATCGACGAGGCGTACCAGTCGGCACATCAACTCATCGATAGCCATCAGGACGCAATGCACCGGCTGGCGGCGGCGCTGCTGGAGCGAGAGACCATCGACGCCGACGAAGTGAAGCTCCTGATCGAGGGCAAGGAACTGCCGCCGATGCGATCCATATTGGCGGCGCCCAGCGACGGCCCCGGATCGGGGCAGCAGGTGCTGAAGCCGGAACCGCGGAGCGGGTCGGGATTCCCGGAGGGGTCGCCGAGCCCGGCCTAGAGCATTTCCCGGTTAGCTGTACCCCAATCTCACGCTTCGCAACTGGGCACGACCGGTCGGTCGTGCCCAACGCACATCTGCGCTTTCACCGGACGTGCATAATAGCCCCAAGCCGGGACCCACCGGGTCGGAAATCTCTCCACCGGGACGAGGTACCCTCTGCCCAAAGGCCGCAAAAGCCCGGCTGACGACCGGCACCTTGCGAAGCCAAAACCTTCAAGAACTCTCTTGCGGAACTCAGGATATGTTTTTAGGGATGCGAGTTTGCCCCGGCGGCAACGTCGACGGCATGCTTGAGCAGGGACAGGATCGCAGTGAGGCTTTCCGTGGCGCCGCGCTGGCTGCCGGGAAGATTCACGATGAGTGTGCTGCCCTTCAGGCCGCAGACGGCTCGCGATAACCACGAAAACTTGTTCTGAGCAGCGCCCTGGGCGCGCATGGCCTCAGCCAGGCCGGGAGCTTCGCGATCGATCGCGCGGCGCGTAGCTTCGGGCGTGTGGTCGCGGGGACCGAAGCCTGTGCCGCCGACGGTAAGAACGAGAGATGCGCGGTCGGCTGCGAACTGTTCGAGGAGAGCGGCAATGGCATCTTCCTCGTCGGGCAGAAGCGCGGTGTCAACGTGCGCTTCGGGCCATTGGGCGCGGAGGAGCTCGACGACCGCGGGGCCGGCGGTGTCGGTCGTCTGGCCGAGCGAGCAGCGGTCGGAGATGGTGACCACGGCCAGGAGCATGGCTGCATTGTAGTTCACAATTCACAGTTCGCACTTCACAGTTTTCCGTTGTCCGTCGGGTTCTCAATGGGCAGGCTGCAGCGCGGCGATTACGGCTGGGCGTTAAGCGGCACCAGAAGGGTAAGGGTTTCGGCGGCGACCTCGATGCGGACCGGGAGGTGGCCCAGGACTTCGCCGTCGGCTTCGACATAAATGGGGGTGGTAGAGCCTGGAAGCGGACGGCACTCGACCGAGTCGGCATAGATGAGCTCGACTTCGCGCCTGAAGGTCTGGCGAGCGGTGAGCACGGCGAGCAGGAAAAGCATGTAGCGAAACCGGCTGCGGGTCTTGAAGGCGAGCAGGGCGAGGTTCTGGCTGTGCAGACTGGCGCCCGGAGCCAGGCGCCCGAGAGCGCCGCCAAAGGAACGGACACGCACGGCCAGAAGCTGGGACGCGTGTTCGACTCGGGGGACGTCGCTGCCGTTGGCGAAGCCCGCCTCAAATAGCGGAAAGGGATGGCTGGCCAAGATACGGAAGGCTTCGACGAGGTAGAGGAAATAGCCGAAGCGGCGCTTGAGGACCGGATCCATGCGGGCCATGAGGAGGGCGTCGGCGCCCACTCCGGCCGCGACAGTGAAGTAGCGAGAGCGCTCAGAGCCATCCTCAGCGTGGAAAATGATGCGGCCTACGGGCACCTGAACGGGCTTTGCCTGGAGAAGCTTGCGAATGGCTTTGGATGCGGATCGAGGGAGACCGAGATCGGTGGCGAGGGCGTTGGCGGTACCCATGGGAACAACACCGAGGGCGACCCGCGTCCCAACCAGCGATTGCAGGATCTCGTGGACGGTGCCGTCGCCACCGGCCACAAGGACAGCGTCACAGCCGCGCGCCACAGCCTGCAAGGCCAGCCGGGAGCCGCTTCCGGGGCCGTCGATGGTGTAATGCTCGGTTTCGATACCGGCCTGGCGAAGCGCGGCGAGGGTGTCATGCACGATCGCAAGGCGGCGGGGAGAAGTTTGTCCGGAAGCTGGGTTGTCGATAAGCGCGAATCGGCGCATGCAAGGGTCTCTTGAAGCAATTCTGACAGATGAAGGCTCCTCTTTGGCTGGGTTCGGCGCAGTTGCCCCATGCGAAACCATCGCGAGCAAAGACGCGTGGGGAACCTCACATTGGGGTTCCCCGTAGTTGGACTACAATGATCCGCCAGAATTCCTGAAAGGACCACCATCGCAATGAACCTCCGTTCGCGCAAGAGCCGTTTCCAATTTCTGTCTGTCTTTCTGCTGTTTGTTGCGGTTGCGGTCCCCGGCGCTCTGGGCCAGCCTGGGCCGGCGGCTGAGATGGCGGGCACGCCGCCTTACAAGGATCCGAACCTGCCGATTGCCGATCGGGTGAGAGACCTGCTGGGGCGAATGACGCTGGAAGAGAAGGTGGACCAGCTCAATTGGGGCTGGCAGGACAAGATCA
>Ga0307372_10007491_pt1 | contig 15619 bp, 11 predicted proteins | sample OX1MG_FD_202533 | JGI IMG/M metagenome (GOLD analysis project Ga0307372, IMG submission 202533) | Soil microbial communities from Risofladan, Vaasa, Finland - OX-1 | ecosystem: Environmental > Terrestrial > Soil > Coastal area > Acid sulfate soil | place: Finland: Risofladan, Vaasa | collected... | reverse complement strand
CGAACCGCCGAGCGTCGCCGAAATCGCCGCAGCCGCGCGCTCCAGCGCGGGCACGAACTCGTATGCCTTTCTGAGCGTCATGCGTGGCGCCGGCCCGTGCACCGCGACCGCCGCGCAAACGCGCCCGTGGGGGTCGGCGATGCGCACCGCCAGGCAGACCGATCCCACCAGGTACTCGCCGATGTCGGTGGCGATGCCGGCGCCGCGGACCTTGCGAAGCTCGCGCTCGAGCGCCTCGAGCGCCGTGATGGTGCGCTCGGTGTAGCGCTTGAGCGGTCCCGGGCCGAGCAGCGTGCGCACCTGCACCGGCGGGAGGTGCGCGAGAAACAGCTTGCCGCTGGCGGTGCAATGTAGCGGTACGCGCGAGCCCGCCTTCATGTGCAGGCGCACGTTGGCCGAGGTCTCGACGCGATCCACGTATACCACTTCACTGCCGTCGAGCATGGTGATGTTGCACGTCTCGCCGATTTCCTCCACCAGCCGCGCGAGGATGGCGTGGCGGGCGGCGCGCAGCGGGGAGTGCATTTGCACCACCAGCGAGAGCGCCGACACCCGCGGGCCGACGACATAGCGCTTCTCGAACGTCTCGCGCTGCACCAGGCCGCCGCGCGCGAGCAGCCCGAGAATGCGGTACACGGTCGGCTTGGGCAGCGCGCTCGCGCGCGTCAAATCGTCGAGCGTGGGGGGCGCGTCGGCATTGGCGATCAGCTCGAGCAGCGCGAAGGCGCGCAAGGTCGACGACTCGGGCTCTCCCGCGTCTGCGTGCTCGCTCTTCGATTTCGGTGAGTGAAATTGCACATTTCATTATTGCAACTTTTTCCGCACGCATGCAATCATCAGCCGAGCAGCAAGTCGGCGCAGGTTTTCGCAAGTGCAGCCCCCCGCTGCTTTCAACCAACAGGAACGAGAACGCCGCCGTGCGCAATCAAGACCACCTCACGTACGAGGATTTGCTCCAGATCGTGGAGCTGATCAAGTCCTCGTCCCAGTTTTCCGAGTTTCACCTCAAGATTGGCGACATCGAGGTCGACCTGCGCCGCGGCGGCGAACCGCGAGCGGCGCCGGTTGCCGAGAGCCCGGCCCCGGCGGCTGCGGCGCGCAGCAGCCAGGTTGGCGCTGGCGGTCTGACGGTCCAGGCTGGCGCGCCGGCGCGGGGATCGGGGGCGACGGGCACGCCCGCCGCCCCCGAGCAGACCTGGCCCGAAGGCTCGATCGTGCTGCGCTCGCCGATGGTCGGCACGTTCTACCGCGCCCCCGAGCCTGGCGCGCCGCCCTTCGCGGAAGTCGGGCAGGCGGTCGCGCTCGACGCCACCGTGTGCATCATCGAGGTCATGAAGCTCATGAATTCGATCCCTGCGGGGGCAAGCGGGGTGGTGACCCACATCCTGGTGGACGACGCGGCCGCGGTGGAGTACGGCCAGCCGCTCATCGTGCTGCGGCCGCATTGACGGCGGCTCGAGCATGACGCGCGCCAGGCCGATGCGCCGCGTTCTGGTGGCCAACCGAGGGGAGATCGCGGTTCGCATCATCCGCGCGTGCCGCGAACTGGGCCTGGAGACGGTGCAGATCTACTCGGATGCTGATCGCGACTCGCTCGCGGTGCGGCTCGCCGACCGCGCCGTGTGCGTCGGGCCGGCGCACTCGCGCCAGAGCTATCTCAACGCCGAATTCATCGTCTCTGCGGCGCTCACCCAGGGCGCCGATGCGATTCACCCGGGCTACGGTTTCCTGTCGGAGAACGCTGCGTTCGCCGAGCTGTGCGAAAGCTCCGGCATCGCCTTTGTCGGCCCGCCCGCAGAGGCGATCCGGAAAATGGGCGACAAGGCGACCGCGCGACGCATGGCCGAGGAGGCCGGGGTACCGGTGACCCCGGGCTCGGCCGGCACCCTCTCGGGCGCCGGGGAGGCGGGCGAAATCGCCGCGCGGCTCGGCTACCCGGTGCTGCTCAAGGCCACCGCGGGCGGCGGCGGGCGCGGCATGCGCGTGGTCCGCGACCCGGCGAGCCTCGCCGGCCAGTACGCCGATGCCTCACGGGAGGCCGCGGCGGCGTTCGGCGACGGCGCGCTGTACGTCGAGAAGTACCTCGAGCGCGTGCGCCACATCGAGATCCAGGTGCTCTCGGACGGCGAAACCGTGCTGCACCTCGGCGAGCGCGACTGCTCCATCCAGCGGCGCAACCAGAAGCTCCTCGAGGAGGGTCCCTCGCCGGCACTCGACGATGGGGCGCGCGAACGCATCGGCGAGGCCGCGGTGCGGCTTTGCCGTCACGTCGGCTACCGCAGCGCCGGCACCGTCGAGTGCATCGTCGATGCCGCGAGCGGCGCGTTCTACTTCATGGAGATGAACACGCGCGTGCAGGTCGAGCACCCGGTGACCGAACTCGTCACCGGCATCGATATCGTCAAGGAGCAATTGCTCATCGCCCGGGGGGAGCGCCTGTCGCTCGCCCAGGCCGACGTGCGGCTGCATGGGCACGCGATCGAGTGCCGCATCAACGCGGAAGATCCGCAGCGCGGATTCGCTCCCTCTCCCGGAGAGATCCGCGAGCTGCATTTCCCGGGCGGGCCGGGCATCCGCGTGGACTCGCACCTGTTCGCGGGCTACCGGATTCCGCCGTACTATGACTCGCTGCTGGCGAAAGTGATCGCCTGGGGCCGCAACCGCGACGAGTCGATCGCGCGCATGCGCCGAGCGCTCGCCGAGATGCGCGTCGAAGGGGTGCCGACCACGATCCCGTTCCACCAGCGGCTGCTGGCCGACGAGCGCTTCCGGCGCGGCGAAGTGCACACGCGCTTCGTCGAGGACGTCTTCATGGGGGAAGCATGAAAGCACGTGCGAAAGCGAGCCGCGCGGCGCAGCGCTTCGACTTCGTCGACGTGACCTTGCGCGACGCGCATCAGTGCCTGTGGTCGACGCGCATGACCACCGCCATGATGACGCCGATCCTCGGAGCCATCGACCGGGTCGGATACGCCTACGTCAACATCCTGGGCGGGGCGGTGTTCGATGTCTGCGTGCGCTACCTGCAGGAGAACCCGTGGGAGCGGGTGGGGCTGCTGTGCAGCCGGCTCAGCACGCCATGCGACGGGCTCACGCGCGGCCAGAGCCTGTACACCTTTGAGCTGTTCCCGGACGACGTCGTCGAGCTCAACTCGCAGGTGCTCGCAAAGCGCGGCCTGTCGGTGCTCACCGTGTACGACGCTCTCAACGACAACCGCAACATCGAGTCGTCGGTCAAGTCCGGGCGCGAAGCGGGCATGAAGGTCAACGGCTGGATGACTTACACCCTGAGCCCGGTGCACACCGACGCGTATTACGTCGAGCGTACCAGCGAGCTGGTGAAGCTGAAGGTCGATTTCATCTGCATCAAGGACCCGACCGGGCTGCTGACTCCGGAGCGTGGCAGGACGCTGTTTCCCGCAGTGGTGCGCGCAGCGGGCAAGATTCCCGTGCAGCTTCACTCGCACTGTCAGTCGGGGCTCGCGCCGGAGGTGTACGAGGTCGCCATGCTGAGCGGCTTTCGCCACGGCTACACGGCGAGCGAGCCGCTCGCCAACGGCGCATCGCTGCCGGCAACCGAGGAGATCGAGGCGCGTGCGCAGCGCCTGGGCTTGCAGACCTCGCTCGACAAGGAGGCGCTCGCGGAGGTGGCGGGCTACTTCGCATGGCTGTGCGAGCGTGAAGGCAAGCCGCGGGGCGAAGTGGCGCGCTACGACCCGGTGCTCTACGAGCATCAAATCCCAGGCGGCATGATCTCGAACCTGCGCTACATGCTGCAGACCATGCAGCTTGAGCACCGGCTGCCGGAGATCCTCGAGGAAGCGGGGCGCGTGCGCCACGACCTGGGCTATCCGATCGTCGTCAGCCCCTTCGCGCAGTACATCGTGACCCAGGCCACGCTCAACGTGGTGCAGGGCGAGCGCTACAAGACGATTCCGGACGAAGTGCGCAAGTACGCGATGGGCTACTACGGGCGCCTCGCGGCGAGGCCCTCGGACGAGTTCCTGGAGCGCGCCAATATCCGCCCGTCCGAGCTTGTCACCGAGCGGGCCGCCGGGCATATCGCGCCCTGGTTGCCGCGGCTGCGCGCCGAGCTGGGTGCGGCGGCGAGCGACGAGGACCTGCTGCTGGCGGCCTTCTACGACCGCAAGCTGATCGAGCCGCTGCGCAATCCGGCGCCCGAATGCAGCTTCCGCACCACGCCGCTGAACGAGCTGATCCGCTACGTCGGCGCGCGGCAGAACCTCGAACACGCGCGCATCCGCTTTGCGGGAACCGAGATGACGCTGTCCGCTTAGGCGGGCCCCGCATCAAGGCGACGCGACCTGGCGCCGCGGCACCACCGGGCCTCAGCCCACCACGTACGCCGCCGCTCCGGTGGCGATCAGCTCGCCCTCGTCATTCGCCAGCTCCACGTGCGCCACCGCGATGCGCCTGCCCATGCGCAGCACGCGCCCGGTGGCGACGAAATGCTTGCCGCGCCCCGGGCGCAGATAGTCGACGCGCAGGTCCACCGTGCCGATGTTCGGGAATACGAGATCCTCCTGCAGGCCGTGGCGCTCGATGAACGCGAGGTGGATGACCATCCCGGCCGTGACGTCGAGCACCGAGGAGATCACGCCGCCGTGCAGCGCGCCGCGCGTCGGATTGCCGATCAGATCCGGGCGCATGTCGAACCGGATGCGGGGATTCTTCGTGTCGAGCGAGACCAGTTTCAGTCCGAGCACGCGGTTGAACGGCACGCGCTCCTCGAAGATCTTGCGCAGATGCTCCTTGAGCACGCGTTGCGCCGCGCGCGGTGTGGAATCGAATTTCGCGTTCATGGCTTCAGTCGTTCTCCCGTTCGGTGCGCGGCTCACGGCGTTGCGTGGCGCGCGGGCAGCGGCTCAAGCTCGAGCAGCACCTGGCCCGGCGCGACCTGCGCGCCCGGCGCGACGTGCACCGCGCGTACGCTCGCCGCGGCCGGCGCGGCGAGCCCGTGCTCCATCTTCATCGCCTCGAGCACGATCAGCGCAGCTCCGGCCTCGACCTCGTCGCCCGCGCGCACGTGCACCGCGGCGACGCGCCCGTTCATCGGGGAGACCAGCCGCCGCTCGGCGAGCTCGGCCGCGCGCTTCGCAGGAGGCGCGTGCAGGACATTTTCCAGGCGCCAGCTGCGCCCGGTGCGCGCCAGATGCACGACCTCGCCCTCGAGGGCGTATGCGAGGCTCTCTTCGCGCCCGCCGTCGAGCTCGACGCGCGCGCGCTGGCGCTCGAGTGCGACGAAGCGCAGCGCGACGCTTGCGCCGTCGATGCGGGCCGCGTACGCGCCCTGGGAATATGTCAGCGCAACGTCGCGCTCACCGAAGCGCGTGCGCATGAGCCGCGCCGGATTGTTGCTCCAGGAGCGCCACTCACCGTAGCCTGCCGCGCTCTCGGCGAGTAGGGCCGCGCCGATGGCGAGCAGCGCGGCGTCCGGCTGAGCGGCCTCGACGCGCGCGAAGCGCAGCGCGACGAAAGCGGTGTTCGCCCCGGCGCGCGCGAATTGCGGGTCGCGCAGCACGCCGACGAGAAAGGCCTGGTTGGTGGTGACGCCGAGCGCGACGGTCGCCTCGAGCGCCGCGGCGAGCCGAACGCGCGCCTCGTCGCGCGTGGTGCCGTGCGCGATCAGCTTCGCGAGCAGCGAGTCGTAGTGCGGCCCGATCACGTCGTCGTGCTCGAGCGCGTGATCGACGCGCACCCCGGCGGCGGGGCGCCACACGTGCAGCCGACCGGACTGCGGCAGGAAGCCGTGCGCGGGGTCCTCGGCGCACAGCCGCGCCTCGATGGCGTGGCCGTCGAAGCGGACGTCCTGCTGGCGCAAGGGCAACTTCTCGCCCACCGCGACGCGCAGCTGCCACTCGACCAGATCGAGCCCGGTCAGCAACTCGGTCACCGGATGCTCGACTTGCAGCCGGGCGTTGGCCTCGATGAACCAGAAGCGGCCGTCCTCGCCGAGCAGGAACTCGATCGTGCCCGCGCCCACGTAGCCGGCGGCGCGCGCCACGGCGATCGCCGCGCCGGCGAGGCGCTCGCGCTGGGCGGCGTCCACCGCGGGGGAGGGCGATTCCTCGATCAGTTTCTGGTGACGGCGCTGCACCGAGCAGTCGCGCTCGCCCAGGTGCACGCAATTGCCTTGCGTATCGGCGAAGATCTGCACCTCGACGTGGCGTGCGCCTTCGAGGGCGTGCTCGAGCAGCACGCGCGCATCTCCGAACCCGTGTTCGGCCTCGGAGCGCGCCTGCGCGAGCGCTGGCGCGAGCTCTTGTGCCGAACGCACCAGACGCATGCCGCGCCCGCCACCGCCTGCGGCGGCCTTGATCATGAGCGGATAGCCGGTGTCGCGCGCAGCCTGCGCGAGCGCGGCGTCGCCCTGCTCGGCGCCGTCGTAGCCGGGCAGCACCGGAACACCTGCCGCGCGCGCCAGTCGTTTCGCTTGGGCCTTGTCGCCCAGGGCGCGCATCGCCGCGGGGGGCGGGCCGACCCAAACCAGGCCCGCATCGAGAACGGCCTGCGCGAAAGCCGCGCTTTCGGCCAGAAAGCCGTAGCCCGGGTGCACGGCTTCGGCGCCCGCGCGGCGCGCGGCCGCGACGATGGCGGTCGCATCGAGATACGACTCGCGCGGCGACGCGCCGCCGATGCACACCGCGTCGTCCGCTTCGCGCGCGTGGCGCGCGTCGCGATCTGCCTCCGAGTACACCGCCACCGTGCGCAGCCCGAGCCGTCGCGCCGTGCGCATGACGCGCAGCGCGATCTCGCCGCGGTTCGCGATCAGCAGAGAGCAGAACATGCGGCGCCGGCGGCCTATCGTCCGCGCGCGGGCAGGATGTGCATGTGCTTGCAGATGATGCCGAGCATCACCTCGTCGGCGCCGCCGCCGATCGAGGTGAGGCGGCCGTCGCGCCAGGCGCGCGCCACCGGGTTGTCCCAGGTGTAGCCCATTCCGCCCCAGAACTGCAGGCAGGTGTCGGCGATCTCGCGCGCCAGGCGCCCGGCCTTGAGCTTGGCCATGGAGGCGAGCATGGTGACGTCCTCGCCGCCCAGGTACAGGTCCACCGCGCGGTGGGTGAGGGCGCGCAGGCACTCGAGCTCGGTCTGGCACTCGGCGAGCTTGTAGTGCACCCACTGCTGCTCGAGCACGGTCGAGCCGAAGAGCTTGCGCTCGCGCGTGTAGGCGGCGGTTTCGTCGATGCAGCTCTGCAGGCCGTGGAGCTTGGCGGAGGCGGCCCACAGGCGCTCCTCCTGGAACTGCAGCATCTGGTAGGTGAAGCCCGCGCCTTCCTCGCCGATGCGGTAGCGCTGGGGCACGCGCACGTCGTCGAAGAAGATCTGCGCGGTGTCGGAGGACCACATGCCGATCTTTTTCAGCTTCCTGGCGACCGTGACCCCCTTCGTTTTCATCGGCAGGCAGATGAGCGTCTTGTTCTTGTGCGCCGCGCCTTCCGAGGTGTTGGCGAGCAGGCACATCCAGTCCGCCTGGGTGCCGCTGGTGGTCCACAGCTTGCCGCCGTTGATCACGTAATCGCCGCCGTCCTTGCGCGCCGCGGTCTTGATCGAGGCAACGTCCGATCCGGCGCCCGGCTCCGAGACCCCGAGACAGGCGACGTAGGCGCCGGAGATCGAGGGCGCGAGAAATTCCTTCTTCAATTCGTCCGAGCCGAAGCGCGCCAGCGCCGGCGTGGCCATGTCGGTCTGCACGCCGATCGCCATCGGCACGCCGCCGCAGCGGATGCGCCCGAGCGTCTCGGCCATCACCTGCGAATACGAGTAGTCGAGGCCGCCGCCGCCGTATTCGGGAGGCTTGGTCAGGCCGAGAAAGCCGAGGTTGCCCAGCTTTCCGAACAATTCGTGCGCCGGGAAGATCTCGGCCGCCTCCCACTCGTCGACGTGCGGATTGATCTCGTTGTCGATGAAGCGACTCAGGTTGCGGCGCAGCTCCTCGTGCTCGTGGGTCAGTTGCATGCCGGTTCTCCTAGGGGCGCGCGACCCCGAACTGCACCGGGCGCTGGACCCGGCGATCCGACTCGAGGCAGACCGAGAGCGCGTAGCCCAGCACGTTGCGGGTGTCGCGCGGATCGATCACGCCGTCATCGAGCATCAGCGCGCTGGTGACGAAGGCGCTTTGCTGGCTCTCGAAGTTCTCGATGATGCGCTCCTTGAGCGCCTCGAGCGCGGCGCGGTCGACCTCGAGGCCCTTGCGCAGCGCGCCCGCCTCCATGACGATCGCCATGGTGAGCGCGGCCTGCTCGGCGCCCATCACCGCGGTCTGCGCGTTCGGCCATGAAAACAGAAAGCGCGGGTTGTAGGCGCGGCCGCACATTCCGTAGTTGCCGGCGCCGAACGAGGCGCCGCACATCAGCGTGATCTGCGGCACGTTGGCGTTCGACACCGCCTGGATCATTTTTGAGCCGTGCTTGATCATGCCGGCCTGCTCGCTCGCCTTGCCGACGATGTAGCCGGTGGTGTTCTGCAGGTACAGAATCGGCAGGCCTGCCTGGCAGCATGCCTGGATGAAGTGCGTTGCCTTGTTCGCGCCCGCCGGGTCCAGCGGCCCGTTGTTGGTCACGATGCCGAGGCGCATGCCCTGCAGCATGGCGTGGCCGCACAGCGTGGCCGGTCCGTAGCCGGCCTTGAAGTCGAGGAAGTCGGAGTCGTCCACGATGCGCGCGATCGCCTCGCGCATGTCGACGGGCTTGCGGTAGTCCTCGGGCATCACCCCGAGCAGTTCCTCGGCCGGATAGCGTGGCGGCTTGCCCTGCGCGGGCGCCGCGGCGCCCCAGGCGAGGCGCGCGAGCACCTCGCGCGCAAGGCGCACGCCGTCGGCGTCGTCCTCGGCCAGGTATTCGCCGAGCCCCGAGACCTGGGCGTGCATCACTGCGCCGCCGAGCTCTTCGTCGGTGGCAATTTCCCCTGTGGCCGCCTTGAGCAGCGGCGGACCGGCGAGGAACGCCCTGGCGCGTCCGCGCACCATGATCACGTAGTCCGAGAGCCCGGGCATGTAGGCTCCGCCGGCGGTCGAGGAGCCGTGCACCACGGTGATGACCGGAATGCCGGCCGCCGAGAGCCGCGCCAGGTTGTAGAAGATCGCGCCGCCGTGGACGAAGCCTTCGACGCGGTACTTGAGCAGGTTGGCGCCCGCCGACTCGACCAGGTGCACGAACGGCAGCTTGTTCGCCAGCGCGAGCTCCTGTGCGCGCAGCAGCTTTTCGCGCCCCATGTGCTGAATGGCGCCGGCGTCGATGCCCGAGTCGCTCGCTACCACCATGGCGCGCACGCCGGCCACGTAGCCGATGCCCAGAATCATGCCCCCGCCGGGGATCGACTTCTGCGGGTCGGGGTCGTCGAGGCAGAAGCCGGCGATGGAGGACAGCTCGAGCCACGGCGCGCCGGCGTCGAGCAGGCGCGCGATGCGCTCGCGCGGTAACAGCTGCCCGCGCTTGTCGAATAGAGGCTTCGCCCTGGCCGATGCCTCCTGGGCGCGCGTCTCGAGCGCGCGCAGCCGTTCGACGAGCCGCAGCATGTGCGCGCGGTTGCGCTGGAACGCTTCGCCTTGCGGATCGAGCCTGGATTCGATCGCGGGCATGGCCCGGGCTAGGCCCGCGTTTGAAACGGGCCTGAGCGGAAAGCGCTGCGGTCGGCGCGGGCCATGATCGTGGGGCTTGCAGGCGGGAATTCGACCAAGCAAATGCTTGGGCAGTGTGTCCCATTGGACTATGATTCGTCAATTCACGCGGGCAGCACCGGACATGATTTCGCGCACCCTATTCACCCCCGAGCACGAGGCGTTTCGAGACAGCGTGCGCCGCTTCATGGACCAGGAGGTGAAGCCGCACGACGAGCGCTGGCAGGAGCAGGGCTACGTCGATCGCGAGATATGGCTGAAGGCGGGGCGCAATGGCTTCCTGTGCGCGAGCATGCCCGAGCAATACGGCGGCGCCGACGCGGACAAGCTCTACAGCGTGGTGCTGATGGAGGAGCAGGCGCGCGCCAACAACTCTTCGCTTGGCTTCGGCCTGCACTCCGAGATCGTCGCGCCCTATCTGCTGCACTACGGCAGCGACCATCTGAGGAAGAAGTACCTGCCGAAGATGGCGAGCGGCGAGTGGATCGCGGCGATCGCGATGAGCGAGCCGGCCGCGGGCTCCGACCTGCAGGGCGTGAAGACCAGCGCGGTGAAGAAGGGCGAGCGCTACGTCCTCAACGGCTCCAAGACCTTCATCACCAACGGCTGGCACGCGGACCTGGTGATCGTGGTCGCGAAGACCGATCCGGCGAAGGGCGCCAAGGGCACCAGCCTGCTGGTCGTCGACACTTCCATGAAGGGCTTCTCCAAGGGCAAGCGCCTGAAGAAGGTCGGTCTCAAGGGCCAGGACACGGCGGAGCTGTTCTTCGACAACGTCGAGGTGCCGGCCGAGAACCTGCTCGGCCAGGAGAACAACGGCTTCATCTACCTCATGCAGGAGCTGCCGTGGGAGCGGCTGCAGATCGCGATCGGTGCGGTGGCCAAGTGCGAGGCCGCGCTCGGCTGGACCATCGACTACGTCCGGGAGCGCAAGGTCTTCGGCCAGCCGGTGGCCGCGTACCAGAACACGCGCTTCAAGCTGGCCGAGCTGGCGAGCGAGACGCAGATCGCGCGCGTGTTCGTCGACAAGTGCATCGAGCTCATCCTGGCGGGCAAGCTCGACACCGCGACCGCCTCGATGGCCAAGTACTGGTGCACCGACCTCGAGTGCAAGCTGATCGACGAGTGCGTGCAGCTGCATGGCGGCTACGGCTACATGTGGGAGTTTCCCATCGCGCGCGCCTTCGTGGACGCGCGCGTGCAGCGCATCTACGGGGGCACCAACGAGATCATGAAGGAGCTCATTACCCGCTCGATCGGGTTAGGAGGCTGAGATGGCGGAAGCGATGATTTTCGACGCGCTGCGCACGCCGCGCGGCAAGGGCAAGAAGGACGGCTCGCTGTACGAGGTGAAGCCGATCGCGCTGCTCTCGGGCATCCTGCGTGAGTTGCAGCAGCGCCACGATCTCGACACCGGGCAGGTGGACGACGTGGTGATGGGCTGCGTCACGCCGGTAGGCGAGCAGGGCTCGTGCATCGCCAAGACCGCCGCGCTCGCGGCCGGCTGGGACTGGCGCGCCGCGGGCGTGCAGCTCAACCGTTTCTGCGCCTCGGGCCTGGAGGCGGTGAACATTGCGGCGCAGAAGGTGCGCTCGGACTGGGAGGACCTGGTGGTTGCGGGCGGCGTCGAGTCGATGTCGCGCGTGCCGATGGGCACCGATCGCGGCGCGTGGATGTCGGACCCCGAGACCAACTTGGGCCTCGGCTTCGTGCCGCAGGGCATCGGCGCCGACCTGATCGCGACCATGGAGGAGTTCTCGCGCGAGGACGTCGACCGCTTCGCGCTGCGCTCGCAGAAGCGCGCCGCCGAGGCGCGCGGCGCAGGCCGCTTCGCGAAATCGGTGGTGCCGGTGAGCGACGCCCTGGGCGACCTGATCCTCGGCGAAGACGAGTTCATCAAGCCGCATTCGACCCTGGAGGGCCTCGGCTCGCTCAAGAGCTCGTTCGAGGAGATGGGCCGCATGGGCTACGACGCGGTGGCGCTCAAGCGCTATCCCGAGGTCGAGCGCATCCGCCACGTGCACACCGCCGGCAACTCCTCGGGCATCGTGGACGGTGCCGCGGCGGTGCTGATCGGCAGCGAGGACAAGGGCAACGCGCTCGGGCTGACGCCGCGCGGGCGCGTGGTGGCGACCGCGCTTTCCGGCGCCGATCCGACGATCATGCTCACCGGCCCGATGCCGGCGGCGAGGAAGGCCCTCGCCAAGGCGAAGATGACGATCGACCAGATCGATCTGTTCGAGATCAACGAGGCCTTCGCCGCGGTGCCGCTCAAATTCATGAAGGAGATGGGCGTCCCCGAAGAGAAGGTCAACGTGAACGGTGGCGCGATCGCCATGGGCCACCCGCTCGGCGCCACCGGCGCCATGATCCTCGGCACACTGCTCGACGAACTCGAGCGCCGCAAGCTGCGCTTCGGCCTCGCCACGCTGTGCGTCGGCGGCGGGATGGGCATTGCCACCATAGTTGAGAGGCTGTAGGCGGCGATGGCCTGATGCCGTGCGTGCGGCGGCGCGCGGGTTTGGCTTTTCATGGTCTCGGTCGATTCAACCCGCGAGTCGGCGGGGCGGTGAATAGCAGCGCGCTGCGCCCGCATTCAATTTTTCCAAAAGCGTCTTTATGAACTCCCCCATCCGCTACGAGCTGAACGACCGCATCGTCACCGTCACCTTCGATGCCCAGGACGCGCAGGTCAACACCATGACCGCGGCTTGGCAGCAGGCCTTTGCCGAGACCGTGCAGCGCCTGGAAAAGGAGCGCGAGACTTACGATGGCGTGATCCTCGCGTCGGCCAAGAAGACCTTCTTCGCCGGCGCCGAGCTGAAGGACGTGCTCAAGCTCGCTGCGGCCGACGGTCCGCGGCTGCTGCACGAGATCGAGTCGATCAAGCACGATTTCCGCCGCCTGGAAAAGCTCGGCAAACCGGTCGTGGCGGCGCTCGCCGGCAGCGCGCTCGGCGGCGGCTGGGAGGTCGCGCTCACCGCGCATTGCCGAGTATGCGTGGACGATCCGCGCATCCAGCTCGGACTGCCGGAGGTTACGCTCGGCCTGCTGCCGGGCGCGGGCGGCGTGACCAAGATGGTGCGCCTGCTCGGCCTGCAGGCGGCGTTTCCGTTCCTGGTGGAAGGCAAGCTGATGCGCCCGAGCGAGGCTGGCAAGCTCGGCCTGCTCCAGGGCCTCGCGGTGGACGCGCAGGCACTCATGCCCATGGCGCGCGAGTGGATCCGCGCGAATCCCGCGCCAGTGCAACCCTGGGATGCGAAGGACTACCGCATGCCCGGAGGCTCGCCGGCCTCGCCGCAGATCCAGCAGATGCTCGCCATCGCCCCCGCGATGCTGGTCGACAAGACCCGCGGGCTGTACCCGGCGCCGGAAGCGATCATGGCCGCAATGGTCGAGGGCGCACTGGTCGATTTCGACACCGCGCTGCGTATCGAGTCGCGCTACCTCGCGAAGCTCGCCGTCGGCCATGTGGCGAAGAACATGATCACCGCGTTCTTCTTCAACCTGAACGCGATCAAGTCCGGGGCCTCGAGGCCGAAGGACTCGGCCGCGTCGGGTCCGAAGGAGTTTCCGCGCTGGAAGCCCGGCAAGGTCGGCATCCTCGGTGCCGGTATGATGGGCGGCGGCATCGCCTGGGCGTGCGCGAGCCGCGGTTTCGCCTGCGTGCTCAAGGATGTGAGCGAGGACAGGGCTGTGGCTGGCAAGGGCTACAGCGAGAAGCTGTTCGCCACGCGCGTGAAGGACGGACGCACGAGCGAACGCGAGGCCGGTCAGCTCCTCGCGCTCATCCAGCACAGCGCGCGCGCGCAGGACCTCTCCGGCTGCGACCTGATCATCGAGGCGGTATTCGAGAAGCGCGAGCTGAAGGCGCAGGTGACCCGCGAAGCCGAGCCGATGCTCGCCGCGGGCGGCGTGTTCGCCTCCAACACCTCGACGCTGCCGATCACCGGCCTGGCGCAGGCGTCGGCGCACCCGGAGCGCTTCATCGGGCTGCACTTCTTCTCGCCGGTCGACAAGATGCGGCTGGTCGAGATCATCAAGGGCGCGAAGACCACGCCCGAGACCGTCGCGCGTGCCTACGACTTCGTGCTGGCCATCGGCAAGACGCCGATCGTGGTGAACGACTCGCGCGGGTTCTTCACCAGCCGCACCTTTAGCACCTTCGTGATGGAAGGCTGCGCGATGCTGGAGGAGGGCATCCCGGCCGCGGTGATCGAGAACGCCGGCAAGCTCGCCGGGATGCCGGTGGGTCCGCTTGCGGTAGTCGACGAGACCTCGCTGTTGCTCTCGCTGCACGTCATCGAGCAGACCCGTGCCGACCTCGAGGCCGAGGGCAAGCGCTGGACGCCGGCCCCCGGGCAGAGCGTAATCGAGCGCATGGTGAAGGAGTTCGGCCGCCCGGGGCGCGCCGGCGGCGCCGGCTTCTACGAGTATCCGAAGGACGGGCGCAAGTTCCTGTGGCCCGGGCTGAAGCAGCACTTCGCCAAGCCGGGCGTCGCCTACGACTTCGAGGAGCTGAAGGAGCGTCTGCTCTACCGCCAGGCGCTCGAGAGTGCGCGCTGCCTCGAGGAGGGTGTGCTCGAGACGGTGCACGACGCCAACATCGGCTCGATCTTCGGCATCGGCTTCCCGGCTTGGGCAGGCGGGGCGCTGCAGTACATCAACCACGTCGGGCCGGCGAAGTTCGTGGCGCGCGCCGAGGCGCTGGCGAAGAAGTACGGCGAGCGCTTTGCGCCGCCGCGCAGCGTGCAAGAGAAGGCGCAGAAGGGGGATTATTTTGTTTGAGCACGCCCTTGCGGGGTGCGGTTTTGCTTTTAACCAGATCTCCGGCTTTTGCGCCGCTCGCGGCTTCATCGGTCAAAACCAATTCGGTTCTGAAAGGTAGGCGCCATGTCCCTTCCCCCCATCCTCGCCAACCTCCGCCTGCCCGTCATCGGGGCGCCGATGTTCATCGCCGGCGGCCCGGCGCTGGTCATCGAGCAGTGCAAGGCGGGGATCGTCGGCTCGTTCCCGGCGCTCAACGCGCGCCCGAAGGAGGCGCTCAGCGACTGGCTTGCGCAGATCGAGGCGGCGCTCGCCGCGCACCGCAAGGCGAGTCCCGCGGCGGTCGTCGGGCCGCTCGCGGTGAACCAGATCGTGCACAAGTCGAACGACCGGCTCGAGCACGACCTCGAGGTGTGCATCGGCCACCGGGTGCCGATCACGATCACCAGCCTGCGCGCGCCGAACGACGTCATCCCGGCGATCCACGCCTATGGTGGCATCGTGCTGCACGACGTGATCAGCGTGCGCCACGCCGAGAAGGCGCTCGAGGCGGGCGTCGACGGCCTGATCCTGGTGTGCGCGGGCGCCGGCGGCCACGCGGGCCCCCTCTCGCCCTTCGCGCTGGTGGGCGAGGTGCGGCGCTTTTTCGACGGCCCGATCGTGCTCTCGGGCGCGATCGCCAGCGGCGATGCGATCCTCGCCGCGCAGGCGGCGGGCGCGGACCTCGCCTACATCGGCACGCGCTTTCTCGCCACCTCGGAGGCGAACGTGCCGGAGCGCTACAAGGAGGAGGTGGTGCGCGCCGCCGCGGCCGACATCGTGTACACGGACCTCTTCACGGGCGTGCGCGGCAATTACCTGCGCCACAGCGTGGTGGGGGCCGGATTCGATCCGGACAACCTGCCCAAGTCCGATCCGTCGAAGATGAACTTCGGCTCCGCCAGCGACGCCGAGAAGAAAGTCTGGCGCGACATCTGGAGCGCCGGGCAGGGCGTGGGCCAGATCGACTCGGTCATGCCGGTGCGCGAGGTGGTGGACCGGCTCGAGGCCGAATACGCGGCGGCGCGGCGCCGGCTGCAGCTCGGCTGAGGCCATGGAGGAGACGGCGCAGGTCCTCGAAGTCGAGCGCCGGGGCGCGACCGCCTGGTTGTGGCTCAACCGCCCCGAGGTGCGCAACGCTCTCGACGGGGCACTTACCGCCGCGCTCGGCGA
>Ga0307372_10007487_pt1 | contig 15623 bp, 14 predicted proteins | sample OX1MG_FD_202533 | JGI IMG/M metagenome (GOLD analysis project Ga0307372, IMG submission 202533) | Soil microbial communities from Risofladan, Vaasa, Finland - OX-1 | ecosystem: Environmental > Terrestrial > Soil > Coastal area > Acid sulfate soil | place: Finland: Risofladan, Vaasa | collected... | reverse complement strand
TCGCGTCATGCCGCGTGATCTCGTTGCATCCGATCACACCGAGCAATCGGCTGAATGCCAGTGCGGTTCGCGAGCGACGTGGTTCGCAACACAAGAAGGCGCTTGCGCGCGCCGCGATTCCCTGCACCAGCGCACGCAGCCGCTCGCCTTCGAAATGGTGCATGAAGAGATTCGCGACGATCACCGGCGCTGCGCCCGATGCGGGCCGGGCAAGCCAGTCGAACACGTCAGCGCGAATGACATCGACGTCCCAGCCGAGATCACGGTAACGCGCCAGTGTCCGGGCACTGACCACCGGCTGCATGTCGAGCAACTCGAGCCTGACCTTGGGCCAGTTGCGACCGTGATGGCGGGCCAGTTGCAACAGCGTCAGTCCGTCGCCGGCGCCCAGATCCACAATCCGGATGCTGGTCGCGCCGCACAGGATCCGGTCGAGCGGTGCGCGCAGCAGCGCATGGGTCGCGATCAGTCGATTGATGCGGCGTATATCCCTGCGCGACGCGATCGCCAGCGGATCGCCCGGCGCGAGCGAGTCCAGCCATTCGGCATGCACCTGGCGCAGCTCGATCATGTGTCACCGTATCGTCGCGGGCCCGGATCGCGGCAGGTCATTCCACTTGCAGAAGTGCCCCGTGACTGCTGAAACCCGCGCCAAATGAGGCCAGCCACCAGTGACCGCCGGGAGCCTCCTCGGTCAACGCCATCTGCATCACAAAGTACACAAACGCGCTGCTCAGATTGCCGAATTCGCGCAGCACCGTGGCGCTGTATCGCAAATCCTCGAGCGCCAAGCCGATCTGGTCGCGCAGGGCGGCCAGTACGTCACGGCCGCCGGCGTGCCAAATCCAGCCCGCGATGTCCGATTGCCGCAATCCTTCTGCAGCGAGGACCCTGTCGAGCACCTGTTGCGCGCGGGTTGCGGCTATCTTCGGTACCGCCAGGGTGAGGACATTGCGCAGCAGCCCTCCGCGTTGCTCGAATCGCAGTGCATCGCGTTCGGCGGGACAGATCAGCGACGCCGCTGCCTTCCAGTGGATTCGGCGTTTGTCCGGGTGCGGTTGCGCCGACAACACCGCTGCGCCTGCCCCGTCGCCGAAGAGGCATGCACTGATCAGCACGCCCGGGTCGTTGTCCAGATACATCGCGGCGCTGCAGACCTCGACGCAAACGGACAAGACCCGTGCACAACGGCCGGACGCAAGCAGCGCATCGGCCATGCGCAGATTGGGGAGGGCTGCACCACAGCCCTGTCCGACCAGATCCAGCGCCTGGACATCCGGGCGCAGGCCGAGCGTTTCGATCACGTAACCGGAAAGGCCCGGGCAAAGATAGCCCGTGCAGGTGCTTATGATCACGCCGTCGATATCCGCCGCGAGAACGCCGGCATCGTCCAGCGCGCGCCTGGCGGCGCGTGTGGCCAGCGCGGGCGCGTTGGCGAGGAAACGCGCATGGAGCGTATCGGGATCGATCGCAAAAACGTCCTGCAGGGAATCCACCGCCAGTCGGCGTGCGTCGATGCCGTTGTCGTGCAGCAGCACCCTTTCGGCAATCATGCGGGCTCGGCGATCGAGCCTCGCAAACCAGGGCGAAGCCTCGAAAGCCTTCCAGCAGTCCGCCTTGGTGTAACGCTGCTCCGGGAGCGCTGTTCCGAGGCCTACGATGTACATACCGCTCCCTGGCATTTGCGAAGTGTGTATCTGGCGATAAGCAGCCCGTATTGAGCGTTCGCGAGGAAGGCGGAGCGTGCGCGTGTCACGCAGGCGGAAGATGCGGAGTGTACGCGTGGCGGCATGCCATCCTGCGTGCGCTGGCGTACATCCGTATACCGCTTGCTGCTCATGGACACCTTCGATCAGACCTTTTCCATGGCCCTGAGATGTCTGGGAAACCCTGGGCGATCCAGACAGTACGCGTCTGTTTACGAAATCGTATCCAAGGCGAGCCGCCGGCGTAGAGGGCTGCGCTGCATGCTGGCCTTCACAGTTGCTGCATGGGAAAGCCAGCCATGGGCCAGGCCCTGGCCGCGATCTTTCACTGGCTGGGTGCCCTGTTGCATCTCGGCCACCCTGCCGCTGCCTGCGCGCCGACGACGCTGCCGCCGCTGCCGCCCGCAGCGTTGATCGCGCATGCCGAGCAGGCCAGCGGTGGTTACGCGGTGCAGATGGTCACGCGCTGTCGCAGCGGCGAGCGCGTGCTCGAGGTCAGCAGCGTCGGGCGCAGCGGGCTGGCAGTGGTGGACCTGCGCCGCGGCGACAATACCCTGCTTGACCTGCGCTGGGGCGGCTGGTGGCAGCGTCTGCAGCATCACGCAGAATTGCGCGCGGCCGGGGCTGCGGAACGTCCGCGCCTGGATCTGGTCCAAGCCCTGCAACGGGTCGACGATCCGCTGCACCTGCGCGCGGCCCGCTTGCAGTACATTGACGGCAGGCCGTTCTGGGTATTCGAGGTGCGCGCAGGAGACAACCTGACGCACATGATCGTGGACGGCAACAGCGGCCGTGTCCGCAAGGACGGTGGCTGATCGCAGGAGAGCGCATGCGTATCTTGGTGGTGGAAGACGATAGCGAAACCCGCAACTGGATCGCCCGCGGTCTGGCCGAGCAGGGTTATCGCGTGACCGCCGCCGAAGACGGCCACGAGGCGCTGTACCAGGCCACCGAGGGCGATTTCGACGCGCTGGTGGTCGATCGCATGCTGCCCAAGCTCGACGGCCTGGCGCTGGTGCGCGCGCTGCGTGCCGCGGCGGTGCGCACACCGGTGCTGATGCTGACCGCGCTGGCGGAGACGCCGCAGCGGGTCGAGGGCCTCAACGCCGGCGCTGACGATTATCTCGGCAAGCCCTTCGCGTTCACCGAGCTGGTCGCGCGCCTGCAGGCGCTGGCGCGCCGGCCGCCGCTGACGGTGCAGTCGACCATGCTGGAAACCGACGATCTGCGCATGGATCTGGCGCGCCGCGAGGTCAGCCGCGGCGGCCAGGTGCTCGACCTGACGCCGACCGAGTTTCGCCTGCTGGAGTGCCTGCTGCGCAATGCCGGCAAGGTGGTCACGCGCACCATGCTGCTGGAGCAGGTCTGGCATTTCCATTTCGACCCGCGCACCAGCGTGGTCGAGACGCACATGTCGCGCCTGCGCACCAAGCTCGATCGCGGCTACGAGGACGAGCTGATCGAGACCGTGCGCGGCGTCGGATACCGCGTGCGTGCGTTCCGTCCGCCGGCGTAACACCACCACGCTGTTCCGTCTGGCGTTGCTGCTGGCGACGCTGTTCACGTTCGCCTCCCTGCTGATGGCCGGCGCGCTGTACGTCAGCGTCACCCGCAGCGTCCGCGAGCAGCTGCACGACGACATCCGCGCCGACGCCCTCGATCTGGCCGCGCTGGCAACGCATCGCGGCGTCGAGGCGCTGCGCCACGAGATCACCGACCGCATCGAGACCGACACCCCGCTGCCGCGCTGGTACGGGCTGTACAGCCCCGCGGGCCGGCTGCTGGCCGGCAATCTCGCAGGCGGCGTGGCGGCACCGGGCTGGTCGAAGCGTCCGCTGGCGCTGCGCAACCTGCCGCCGGACGAGGCCGGCCGCGATCACGAGCTGGTGGTGCTGACGCTGGGCGTCGAGGGCGGCGACCGGTTGGCGGTGGGCCGCGACCGCTACTACATCAATGCGCTCGAGGACACCTTCGACCGCGCCTTCCTGCTGATGATGCTGCTGACGGTCGGCGTCTCGCTGGCGCTGGGCGCCTGGCTGGGCCGGCGGCTGCTGCGCCGCGTCGGCGCGATGGACGCGGTCGCCGGCGCGATCACCGCCGGCGACCTCAGCCGGCGCATGCCGGTCAGTGGCAGTGGCGACGAACTCGACCGCATCGCGCACACGCTCAACCTGATGCTGGAGCGCATCGAGGCCCTGCTCGGCGAGGTGCGCCGGCTGGGCGCTGATATTGCCCATGACCTGCGCACGCCGCTGACGCGCCTGCGCCGCCGGCTCGAGGACGCGAGCCAGCACCGGCCCGAAGGCACGGCGCTGGAGGCCACACTGGAGCGTGCGCTGAGCGAGGTCGACGAGCTGCTGGCGATCTTCGGCGCCCTGCTGCGCATCGCCCGCGTCGAATCCGGCGAGGCGCGCGGCGGTTTCGCCACGCTGGACCTGAGCGCACTGCTCACCGAGCTGGCCGACACCTACGGCGCGGTCGCCGAAGCCGAGGGTCGCGTTCTCGTCACCGCGCTGGCCGCGGGGGTGCGTGTCGCCGGCGACCGCGAGCTGCTGGCGCAGTTGTTCGTCAACCTGATCGAGAACGCAATCCGCCATACGCCCGCCGGCGCCCGCATCGAGCTGTCGTTGCGCGTCGTTGGCGATCGCGCGCGGGCCTGCGTGCGCGACAACGGTCCCGGCATCCCTGCAGAGGCGCGCGACGAGGTGCTGTTGCCGTTTCGCCGTCTCGACCGCAGCCGCCACACGCCGGGTTCCGGGCTTGGCCTGGCGCTGGTGCGCGCCATCGCCGAGTTGCACGACGCCACCCTCAGCCTGGCCGACGCCGGGCCGGGGCTTGAGGTATGCATTGGCCTGGCGCGCGCCTGAAAGCGCGTGAATCCGCCGCCGGCGCGGCGCGGCCCGGTTGCGGCTTGCGTCGGAGCCATGCCGCCGCGATGCTAGCCGCATGCGCATTCTGGTGGTGGAGGACTCGCCGCGACTGGGTTCCACGCTGGCATCGGGGTTGACCCGCGACGGCCATCCCAGCGATCTGGCCGCCGATGGCGCGGCGGCGCTGGCGTATCTCGATCGCTATCCCTACGACGTCATCGTGCTCGACCTGATGCTGCCGGGGATCGATGGCCTGCAGGTGCTGAAGGCACTGCGCACGCGCGGCATCGACAGCCGCGTGCTGGTGCTGTCGGCGCGCGACCAGGTCGACGACCGCGTGCAGGCGCTGAATCTGGGCGCCGACGATTACCTGACCAAGCCGTTTTCCTACGAGGAGCTGCTGGCGCGGCTGTACGCCTTGCTGCGGCGCGGCGGTCAGGGCGACGTCAAGCTGCGCGCCGGCATGCTGGAGCTGGACCCGCATGCGCGCCTGGCGCAGGTGGACAGCCAGCCGTTGGCACTGACGCCCAAGGAGTTCGCCCTGCTCGAGCTGCTGCTGCGCGAGCGTGGTCGCGTGCTCAGCCGCACGGCGATCTTCGAGCGCCTGTATGACGCCACCAGCGCCTCGTCGGACAAGGTGGTCGAGGTGGTGCTGAGCACGTTGCGCGGCAAGCTCGCGCGCGCCGGTGTCGGCGACCTGATCGGTACCCGCAGAGGCTTCGGCTATGTTCTCGAGTAGCGGACGCGTCGGTCGCTGGCTCAATGTCTCGCTGGCGCGGCGCCTGCTGGTGGTGCAGACGGCCGGCCTGCTGCTGCTGCTGGGCGGACTGTTCTTCATGCTCGACTGGAGCATCGACTACCAGATCTACGGCCGCATGGACGGCGACCTGCTGGATCACGCACGCAGCTACGCGCTCCTGGTCAGCACCGGTCATGCCGATGAATTGCCGGCCCGAGAGTCCGCCAATCCCGGAATGCACACGCGCGAATGGGTGCGCGTGCTGGCACCCGATGCGCGTCGCGGCATTGCCACGGCGAACAGGCCGGATCTGGCGCCGCCACGGGCGGTGACAGCCGGTCAACCGTTGTTCTATGACGTGCCGTTGCATCCGGGGCGGGCTCGGGCGGTGGCGCTGGTGCTGGGCACGCACGGCTTGCCGCGGATGCTGGTGGTGGCCGAGGATCTCAGCGCCAAGGACTGGCTTGAGCATCGGCTGCATTTTGCGTTGTGGGTCGGCGTGGTGCTGGCTTCGGCGCTGGGTGCCCTGCTGGCGGTCGCCAGCGTGCGCCGCGGCCTGCGTCCGCTGGATGCCTTCAGCGCGGCGGTGGCGCGGCTCGATCCCGAGCAATTGCCGCAGGTCTTGTCGGCGCCCCCGCTGCCGCTGGAGCTGGTGCCGTTGCGGCGCGCGCTGGATGCCGCGCTGGCGCGCGTGGCCGCGGCGTTGCAGCGCGAGCGGCGCTTTTCGCGCGATGTCGCCCACGAGCTGCGCACGCCGCTGGCCGAGATCCGCATCGCCGCCGAGCTGGCTGAGCGCGAAGCGGCGCCGCCGGCGCGGGCCGCGTTCGCGGCGGTGCTGCAGAGCGCCGAGCGACTGCAGCGCACCATCGACAGCCTGCTCGCGCTGACGCGCTACGAGGCCGGACTGGCGCAGCCGCAACCGGAGCCGCTGGATCTGGCCGTGCTGCTGGCGCAACGCGTCGCGCTGGCATCGCGTCTGGGCGCTGCGCGCGACGTGCGCTTCGACGTTGCCCAGGCCGGCGAACGCTGGGCGTTGAGTGATCCCGCGCTGCTCGAGCGCATCCTCGACAACCTGCTGCAGAACGCGGCGACCTACGCAGCACCGCACAGCACCGTGCAGCTCGGCTTCGGCGCCGCCGCCGCACCGCTGCTGCAGATTCGCAACGCCGCGCCCGATCTCGAAGCGGCCGACCTCGTGCATCTCGGCGAACGCTTCTGGCGCAAGTCGCCGGCGCGCGAGTCCGATGTCCACGGTGGCCTCGGCTTGGCGTTGGCGCGCACGCTGGCCAGCGTGCTCGGGCTCGAACTGCGTTTTGCCCTCGCCGAGGGCGCTCTGACCGTCAACCTCGGTCCGTTCCGCGGCCTGTCGGAGAGTTGAGCCGCGCGCCTGCGCGAGCAGCGCCTTGTCCGCACGCGGGTCGTGCCGCCGGCTCCGCGGTGGCGAGCGCCGCGGGCGGCGCGCATCAAGGGCGGCAGGATGACTCTATTCTCAGCCAGCGAATAGCTGCTCGCCGCGGCGGCCGCGACACGGCAAGCTGCACGCATGGACGCTCCGCTGCAGCTGCTGCACCTCGACGAGACGCTGGTCGCCGTCAACAAGCCGGCGGGACTGCCGGTGCACCGTTCGGTCTATGTCGGGCCGGCCGATGATTTTCTGATCGACCGCCTGCGCGCGCAGGTGCCGGGGCCGCTGCATCTGGCGCATCGCCTCGATCGTCCCGCCAGCGGCGTGCTGCTGGTGGGACGCAGCGCCGGCATCGCCGCCGCGCTGGGCGTGCAGTTCACCGATGGCGCGATCACCAAGACCTATCTTGCCGTGGCGCGCGGCTGGCCCGAGCCTGCAGCAGGCCTCATTGACTACCCCGTGGCGGGCGCGCACGGCGCCGGGCCGCGCAAGGACGCCCGCACGCGCTACCGCACCCTGGCGACGATCGAGATGGCCATCGCGCTGGGACGCTATCCGCAGCAGCGTTACGCGCTGCTGCAGATCGAGCCCGAGACGGGTCGCTTCCACCAGATCCGCCGTCACTTCGCGCACACCCGCCATCCCTTGATCGGCGACAGCGAGCACGGCCGCAGCGATCACAATCGCCTGTATCGCCAGCACTTCGGCGTGCACCGCCTGCTGCTGCACGCCTGGAAGTTGCGGCTGACGCATCCTTCGAGCGGTGCGGCGCTGATGCTGCAGGCGCCGCTGGACGATGCCTGGCGCGGGCTGCTGGCGCGCTTCGGCTGGCAGCAGCGGCTCGATGGCGCAGTCTGATCCAGGTCAACGCGCGTCGTGCCGCCGCCGCGCAGCATGCCCGCATGGATGCCATCGAAACCCTGCGCGCCCAGCATCGCGCGCTGGATGTGCTGCTGCGCACGCACCTGGATGCGGTGATCGCGCTCGATTTTGCCGCGGCGCTGACGCGTCTGGCGATCTGGCAGCACGCGTTCACGCTGCATCTGCATGCCGAGGACATGGCACTGATTCCGGCGCTGGTGGAGGTCGACGCACCGCGCTGGGGTGCGCAGGTCTACGACGCCGAGCACCGCCGCCTGGAAGCGCTGGTGCACGACTACACCGGGCGCTTCGCCAGCGCGGTCGCGGTGCTGCCGAAGGGCGCTGCGCAACGGCGCAACGTGGCGCTGGCGATCATCGACTCGGCTCATGTATTGCGGCATGTCATCGATCACCATCATCAGCGCGAGGAGCAGGCCCTGTTCCTGGAGCTGCCCGATGCCGCACTGGTGCGCGCCGCGCGTGCGGGCAGTACCGAAACCGGCCACTGAAATCGCGGCGGGCACAGGGTGGCAGGGTTCCGCGGGGCCGGACGCATGCTCGGTCGCTCCGTGTGCAGGCCTCCCATCGATTTGCGCGAACTCCGATTTCATCGGGGTTTCGCCTAGAATCGCGGCGACTCCGGACCCCGCCATGCTCGCCGTCAGCCGTAGCCTCGTCATCCCCGAAGCCGAGCTGGTCGAGCGCTTCCTGCGCGCCGACGGGCCCGGCGGCCAGCATGTCAACCGCACCGAGAGCGCGGTCGAGCTGCGCTTCGACGTGGCGCGCTCGCCGTCGCTACCGGAGCCGCTGCGCGCGCGTCTGCTGGCGCGTCGCGACCGCCGCCTGACCGCCGACGGCGTGCTGGTGATCCAGGCGCGCCGCTTTCGCGAGCAGGCGGCCAATCGCGACGACGCGCGTGCGCGCCTGCTGGTGCTGATCCGCGAGCAGCTGACCCCGCCCAAGCCTCGCATCGCCACCAAGCCCAGCCGCGGCGCCCGTGAGCGGCGCCTGGTGGGCAAGCAGCAGCGCGGGCAGATCAAGCGCAGCCGCCGCCGCGACTGGAGCGGCGATTGATCCCGGCGCTGCCGCGGCCGCAGGATCTGCCGCCGCGGATGCCGCAGGGTGCCGATCACGCATTCCGGCGCGTCTGCCGCGCCGTGGTGCATCTGTGCGGCTGGCGGCTGGTCGGCACCTTTCCCGATTGCGGCAAACTGGTGCTGATCGCCGCACCGCATTCGTCGTGGTGGGACGGTGTCTGGGGCCTGCTGGTCAAGGTCGGCATCGGCGCCGACGTCAGTTTCATGGCCAAGCGCGAATTGTTCGTCGGCCCGCTGGGCTGGCTGCTGCGCACGTTGGGCGGCATCCCGATCGACCGCAACGCCGCCAAGGGCGTGGTCGAGCAGATGGTCGAGCGCCTGCAGAGCCACGACGCGCTGTGGCTGGTCCTCGCTCCCGAGGGGACGCGGCGCGCGGTGCCGAAGTGGAAGTCCGGCTTCTGGCACATCGCGCGCCGCGCCGGTGTCGACGTGTTGCCGGTGTATTTTCATTACCCCGAGAAAACCATCGGTGTCGGCCCGCTGCTGACGCTCAGCGAGGACAGGGACGCCGACATCGCGCGCATTCGCGCCTGTTTCATGCCCTACCGCGGCCGCCATCACGGTGTGTGAACACGCGCTCTCAACCCGTTTGCGATCAAGACACGAAAACCGCGTAGACCGGATGCAGCGCAGCGGAATCCGGGAATGATGCTGCGTCGAGCCCCGGATTCAGCCCCATGGGGCTGCATTCGGGCTACTCATCGCACCGATTGAACGCAACGGGGTATCAGCGTTCGGAATGGCCGGGCTCGAAATAGTCGCCGCGTGTGAACAGGCCGGGCTTGATCAGATCGACGAAGGCGCGCGCCTCGGGCGACAGGTACTTGCCCTTGCGCACCACCACGCCGTAGCTGCGCGGCGGGAAATAGGCGCGCATGTTGCGCACGACCAGGCGCTCGCGGTCGGCGGCGGTGATGCAGATGCCGGTGACGATGGAAATGCCCAGCCCCATCGCCACGTACTGCTTGATCACATCCCAGCCGCCGACCTCGATCGCCACGGTGTAGGGCACCTGGCGCTGCTGGAACACCAGGTCCACCAGCCGGAACGTGGTCAGCCGCTGCGGCGGCAGGATCAGGCCGTAGGGTGAGAGGTCCTCGAGGCGGATGTCGGCCTTCGCCGCCAGCGGGTGCCCGGGCGGCAGGATCAGCATCGGATCGAAGTGGTGGACCGGCGCATAGTCGAGGTCAGGCGGCACGTCCAGCATCGAGCCGACGGCGAAGTCGGCCTGGTCCGCGCGCAGCAGGGCCAGGCCGTCGCGACCGGTGACATTGGCCAGCTCCAGACGCACCTCGGGATGGCGCTCGCGATAGGCGCGCACCAGCGGCGGCAGCAGGTACTGGATGGTCGAGGTGCCGGCGGCGAGAGTCAGGCTGGCGGCCTTGAATCCGGCAACACGCGCACGAAAGTCGCGGTCCAGCTGCTCCCAGCCTTCCACCAGCGGTCGCGCCAGCTCGTACAACGCCTCGCCGGCCCGGCTCAGGGTGACGCGACGGCGCGTGCGCTCCAGCAGGCGCTGGCCCAGTTCGCGCTCCAGCGCGGTCAGCTGCAGGCTGATCGAAGGCTGCGAGAGAAACAGCGCCTCGGCGGCGCGCGACAGCGTGCCCAGCTTGACCGTATAGACGAAGGCGCGCAGTTGCTTGAGCCGGTTGCCCTTGTAGTAGTAGCGCGGCTCGGCCGCCGCATCAGGCCGGCGACGGTTGCCGGGGCGTTTCCTTTTATCCTTGGAATCAGTCATTTGAAATTGACATTGAGTTTATCAATGTTATGGATTGAAACATTCACTTTGTCAAATCATTGCCATCGCGCCTAGGCTGCAACCGTCGCTCATCGCCGGAGTCCGCCCATGGCCGTTGCCGCCGACCGCTTCGAGTTCGCTACCTCGCCTGGCGCCGCTTTGCGGCGGTGCAGTGGGGTCGAAGTCAACGCAAGGCCCTTCGACTTTGCGCCTGCGGCGCGACGCTCAGGGCGGACGGGGACGGGGACGGGGCGCTGGCGCCGTACCCGCGCCCGCCACTGGCAACAACAAGATTGGAGATCGACGCGCGCAAGCGGGGTGGAGTCAAAGCCTGCGCAGCGGGCTTCAGCACGATGCCCCTCCCAACACTTCCGCTAGGGCTGAGCGTCGCCCCGCGCAGCGGGGTGGAGTCGAAGCCACACAAGACCGTACCTCTCCATGCCAGCGCCCGCTTTCTGAAAATCACCACTCCCCCATCACCACGGCCCGAGGATGCTTCATGACCGCCACCACGCAGCCCACCGCACAGCAGCTCACCCTGGACTGGACCAACAACACGCGCTGGCGCGGTGTCAGCCGCCCTTATGCCGCCGAAGATGTGGTACGCCTGCGCGGCACCGTGCACGTCGAACACTCGCTGGCCCGGCGCGGTGCCGAGCGCCTGTGGCGTTCGCTGCACGAGCTCGAATTCGTCAACGCGCTGGGCGCGCTGACCGGCAACCAGGCGCTGCAGCAGGCGAAGGCCGGGCTGCAGGCGATCTATCTGTCCGGCTGGCAGGTGGCCGCCGACGCCAACAGCGCGGGCGCGATGTATCCCGACCAGTCGCTGTATCCGGTCGACTCGGTGCCCGAGGTCGTGCGCCGCATCAACAATACCCTGCTGCGCGCCGACCAGATCGACCACGCCGAGGGCAAGGATGGCATCGACTGGCTGTTGCCGATCGTGGCCGACGCCGAGGCCGGCTTCGGCGGCGTGCTCAACGCCTACGAGTTGATGAAACACATGATCGAGGCCGGCGCCGCCGGCGTGCACTTCGAGGACCAGCTGGCCAGCGCCAAGAAGTGCGGGCACATGGGTGGCAAGGTGCTGGTGCCCACGCAGGAAGCGGTGCAGAAACTCGTCGCCGCGCGCCTCGCCGCCGATGTCGCCGACGTGCCGACCCTGATCGTCGCGCGCACCGACGCCATGGGTGCGGGCCTGCTGACCGCCGACATCGATCCGGTCGACCGCCCGTTCTGCACCGGAGCACGCACCGTCGAGGGCTTCTACGAGACGCGCTTGGGGCTGGACCAGGCGATCAGCCGCGGGCTGGCCTATGCGCCTTACGCCGACCTGATCTGGTGCGAGACCGGCACGCCGGATCTCGGACAGGCGCGCCGTTTCGCCGAAGCCGTCCACACGCAGTTTCCGGGCAAGCTGCTGGCCTACAACTGCTCGCCCAGCTTCAACTGGAAGCGGCATCTCGACAGCGCCACCATCGCGCGCTTCCAGAAGGACCTGGCGGCGATGGGCTACAAGTTCCAGTTCATCACCCTGGCCGGCTTCCACGCGCTCAACTATTCGATGTTCCAGCTGGCGCGCGGCTACAAGGACCGGCAGATGGCCGCCTACGTCGAGCTGCAGGAAGCCGAATTCGCCGCCGAAAAGGACGGCTATACCGCGGCCAAGCACCAGCGCGAGGTCGGCACCGGCTACTTCGACCAGGTCAACCGGGTGATCGCCGGCGGATTGTCGTCCCTGTCCGCACTGGCCGGCTCGACCGAGGAGGCGCAATTTCGCGCCATGCCGCGCGCCAGCGCCGCCTGAGCGCAGACCATGCCGGTGCCGCTGCTACACAACGGCACCGGCGCGGGTGCGCCCGGCTCAGGCCAGCTTGAACGGCAGATCGCGCAGACGCTGGCCGGTCAACGCGAACAGCGCGTTGGCCACCGCCGGCGCGATCGGCGGCGTGCCCGGCTCGCCGATGCCGCCCGGTTTCTCGCCGCTGTCGATGATCGCGACCTCGATCCTCGGCATGGCGTCCATGCGCAGCGGCGGGTAGGTGTCGAAATTGTCCTGCTGCACGCGGCCGTCCTTGAGCGTGATCGCGCCGTACAGCGCCGCGGTCAGGCCGAACGCGATCGCGCCTTCCATCTGCGCGCGGATCGTCTCGGGGTTGATCGCGATGCCGCAGTCCACCGCGCAGGCCACGCGATGCACGCGCGGCTTGCCGTCCACCAGTGACACCTCCGCCACTTGGGCGACGTAGCTGCCGAACGAGGCGTGCACGGCCAGTCCCCTGGCGTGCCCGGCCGGCAGCGGCTTCGCCCAGCCGAACAGTTCGGCGGCGCGCTCGAGCACGGCGAGGTGGCGTTTGGCTCCGGCCTTGTCCAGCAGCGTGCGGCGGTACTCCAGCGGATCGCGTCGGGCGGCGTGCGCCAGCTCGTCGATGAAGCTCTCCATCGCGAACGCGGTGTGGGTGTTGCCGACCGAGCGCCACCACAGCACCGGCACCGGTGCGGTCGGCGAGTGCAGCTCGACCGCATAGGCCGGCGTGGCTTCGAGGTAGGGCGAGCCGACCACGCCCTCGACCGAGACCGGATCGATGCCGTTCTTGATCATGCCGGCGCCGAAAGGCGTGCCGGCCATGATGCTCTGGCCGACGATGCGGTCGGCGAAGGCCGTCGGCAGTCCGTCGCTGTCCAGCGCCGCGCGCATCCGGTGCACGAATTGCGGCCGGTACCAGCCACCGTGCATGTCGTCCTCGCGCGTCCACACCACCTTGACCGGGGCGGTGTGCCCGGCCGCGCGCGCGGCCTTGGCGACCTGCACCGCCTCGCTGACGAAATCCGACACCGGATTGGCGCGGCGGCCGAAGCCGCCGCCGAGAAACGCGGTGACGATCTCGACCTGCTCGGGCTTGAAGCCGAGGATGTGCGCCGCGCTGGCCTGATCGACGGTCTGGAACTGGGTGCCGGTGGTGACGCGGCAATGATCCGCGCCCAATTCGACCGTGCAGTTCAGCGGCTCCATGGTCGCGTGCGCCAGATACGGCACGCTGTACTCGGCTTCGATCGGCGATTTTGCCGCCGCCAACGCGCGCGCTGCCTCGCCGCGCATCGCCGCAGTGCTACCTGGCGTGCGCGCCAGGGCGCGGTACTGGGCCAGTTCGGCGGCGCTGTCGAAGTGCGCGCCGGCGCCGAGATCCCAATCCAGCTTGAGCGCATCACGACCGGTCCGGGCCGCCCAGAAGTGCGCGCCGATCACGGCCACGCCGGTCGGCACCTCGACCACCGCATCGACGCCCGGCAGCTTGCGCGCGGCGCTGGCGTCGTAGTGCCTGAGCTTGGCGCCGAACACCGGCGCGCGCGCGACCAGCGCCACGCGCACTCCCGCAGGGCGTGCGTCGAGACCGAACGCCGCGCGGCCGGTGATCTTGGCCGGCGTGTCGAGGCGCGGCGTCGGCTTGCCGATCAGGGTCCAGTCCCGGCGCGGCTTCAGCGCCACCGCCGCGCTCGGCAACGGCATTTGCGCTGCGGCCGCGGCCAGCTCGCCGAAGCGCGCGCGTCGGTCGCCTGCGATCACCACGCCACGCTCAACGCGGCAGGCGGCGGGCGCGACGCCGAAGCGCGTGGCCGCGGCCGCCACCAGCTGCGTGCGCGCCAGCGCGCCTACTTCGCGGTAGCGGTCGAACTCCGACATCGTGGTGGTCGAGCCGCCGGTCATCTGGATGTGGAACATCGGGCTGGCATAGACCGGCGCGGCGGGCGCGTGCTCGGCGCGCACCTTGCTCCAGTCGCACTCCAGCTCCTCGGCCAGCAGCATCGGCAGCGAGGTCCAGATGCCCTGCCCCATCTCCGAATGCGCCAGCACCACGGTGACGCTGTCGTCGGGCGCGATGTGCAGGAAGGCGTTGGGTGGTGGCAGGGCGGCGTCCGGTGCGGCGGCGGCCAGGGCGCGACGTCCGACCAGCGGCACGCTGAAGGCGATGATCAGGCTGGCGCTGCCGGCGGCGCTGCCGCGCAGGAAGCGGCGGCGGCCCGGGTCGAGCGGGATGTCGTCGAGGCGTGCATTCATGATTTCACCTCCGCGAGATCCGCGGCGCGATGGATCGCCGCGCGGATGCGCTGATAGGTGCCGCAGCGGCAGACGTTGCCGCTCATCGCGGTGTCGATGTCGGCGTCGCTGGGCCTGGGCGTGCGCTTCAGCAGTGCCGCCGCGCTCATGATCTGCCCCGACTGGCAGTAGCCGCACTGGACCACGTCGAGTTCGGTCCAGGCGCGCTGCACGGGATGATCGCCCGCGGCGGTCAGGCCCTCGATGGTAGTGATGCGCTTGCCAGCGACCGCGCTGGCCGGCGTGATGCAGGAGCGGATCGCCTCGCCCTCGAGATGCACCGTGCAAGCGCCGCACAGGGCCTTGCCACAGCCGAACTTGGTGCCGGTCAGACCGATGATGTCGCGCAGCACCCACAGCAGCGGCATGGCGGCGGGAGCCTCGACCTCGTGGGTCTGGCCGTTGACGATCAGTTGCATGACAACCTCCTCGTTCGTCGCCGCAGGGGAGTCCGAACGCGAAGCCTACGCCCATCGCGTGTGAACGGCGTGTGCGGCACGGCAGGGCGCGGCGCTACGGCAGATGATCGAGATCCGCCGGCGTGTCGAGGTCGCGCGCGAGTTCGATCGCTGCGACGGTGCTGACCTCGGCGGCGCGTGCACGCAGCAACTCGCGGGCGCCGCGATCGACACCGGCACCGAGGGCCGGCCACCACGCACGCGGCAGCACCGCGGGCACGCCCAGCACGCCGGCATAGGCGCTGGCGCTGGCGCGTTCGGGTTGCGCCCGCCAGGTGGCGAGCAGGCGACCGAGATGTGCCATGGTCAGCGCCGGCTGATCGCACAGCAGCACCAGCGCGGCGTCGCAATCGTCCGGGAGCGCGTCCAGCCCTGAACGCAGCGATGCGCCCATGCCGAGGGCCCAGTCCGGCGCCGCGACGCAGCGCACGCGCGGATCGTCGCCGAGATCGCCCAGCGCGCGGCGCACGGCATCGGCTTGCGCGCCCAGACTGACGACCAGCGCGCGCGGATCCGTGGCGAGGGCCAGGCCGGCCATGCGCGCGACCAGCGGTTCGCCGTCGATCAGCACGGTCTGCTTGGGCCGACCCAGCCGCCGCGACGCGCCGGCCGCGAGCAGCACGGCGCCGTGGCGCACGCGGGGTCGGGACTCA
>Ga0307372_10007486_pt1 | contig 15623 bp, 15 predicted proteins | sample OX1MG_FD_202533 | JGI IMG/M metagenome (GOLD analysis project Ga0307372, IMG submission 202533) | Soil microbial communities from Risofladan, Vaasa, Finland - OX-1 | ecosystem: Environmental > Terrestrial > Soil > Coastal area > Acid sulfate soil | place: Finland: Risofladan, Vaasa | collected... | reverse complement strand
CTGCCCATCACGGCCTTGGAGATCATCATCTGAGGATATCCGAAGGTCGGGCCCATCGACGCGTTCAAACCCAGGAGAAGGCCCCCAAGGATGTTCCCCACGATGATCGCGATGATGATGCTCGAGAACGGGAGGCCGAAGAAGAGGGACCCGAGCGCAAAGTCGGCTATGGTGAGGTTGGCTCCGAACCAGAGGGTGAAGGCGCTGAAGGGGGAGCCATGCCTCTTCTCGTCCCCGACGTGCTCTATGCCAAGCTTCTCCAAACGAGGTTCACGGTATTGTCACGCGGATTCCGGGGCGCCGACAGTAAGTGGCCGCCCGAGGTTCCACGTCCGAACACATGTTCGGATAGCTTATTAAATGTTGGACTCTCCGCATCGCCATGGGCCGCGCGGAGGAAGATATGCTCGAGATTCTCCGCCAGAACGGGCAGGCTTACCAGGCGGACATCGTCAGGGCGACCGGGTTCTCGCGTGCCACCGTGTCGGAGGCCCTGTCGAGCCTGGAAGAGAGAAAGATGGTAGTGAGGCTCAAAGAGGGGAGGAACTCCAAGATAGTCTACGTGGCAGGACGGCCTCGCGCGAAGACCAAGCTGATGCTGGGCTTCACGCGCGCGGCGGAGTATCCGTTCCTTGTCCCGTTGAAGAAGACGCTGAGGCAGGAGGGCCTAGAGCTGGATTTCAGGGTCTACGACAACGGGGTGAGCGTGGCGCGCGACCTCTCGATGCTCCGGATCGACATCGGGATAGCGCCCCTGATAACGCTCTTCATGATGCACTCCCTAGATGCGCCGTTCAAGATAATCGGGCCCGCGGGTTCGGGCGGCTCGAGCGTGCTCGAGAGCCCAAAGGCGACTTCAGTGCGTCGAGAAGGCGTGAACGCGGTCTGCACGAAGATGTCCACCATGGAGATGCTGATGAGGTCCGCCGAGAGCCATCACGCCATTCCCCACATAGATAATCTCGCGTATGCTGACAGCCCGTCCGAGATCGAGAGAGCGCTGATGTCGGGCTCCGCGGACATGTGTTCCGTCTGGGAGCCGTACGCCACGATGCTGGAAGCCCGTGGGGCCAGGAGGGTCCTGCGATATTCCGAGCTTTCGGAGCACGTCTGCTGCGCCGCGGCTGCTGGGAACCACCTCGGGGACCGTCTGCTTTCGAAGCTCGCCAGGAGCTATTCGACTTCGATGAGCGCATTCAGGAGAGACAGGGACTCGTACACGGCCGCCTACGCGGCGCTCTCGGGTCTTAATTCGTCTGCCGTCAGGCGCGTCGAGGCAGAGTATTCGTACCCCGTCGAGCTCTCGAGCGACTCGGTGATAGCCCAGCTCAGGGGCGCTGGTCTGACCCTGCCGTCCCCGACCTCAATCAGGGACGCGCTTCTTCACGACTTCTCCTGACAGGTTATAACGCACGCCTTCAGTGAGCGAACCGTTAGGCTTGAAGTACTCAGTCGTCGCCGAATACTTCGAGAAACTCGAGAAGACGAGCGGGAGGCTTCAGATGACGGAGATACTCTCAGGGCTCTTCAAGGAGACCCCGAAGACGGACCTCCCGATCCTCGCCTATCTCATGCAGGGGAAGCTCCGCCCCGACTACGAGGGCGTCGAACTTGGGATCGCCGAGAAGCTCGCGCTGAGAGCGCTCGGCACCGCCTCGGGGGAGACTGCGCAAGAGGTGAAGGACGCCTACATCAAGTCGGGGGACATCGGGAGCGCCGCGCAGACCCTGCTCAAAGGAGGCGGAGGGGGAGAGAGACAGGGATCGCTCCTCTCGGAGCCGCTCACCCTCGCTCGGGTATACAACTCGCTCCTCTCGATTGCCAAGACCAGCGGTGGGGGGTCGATAGAGTCCAAGCTAAGGGAACTCGTGAGCCTCCTCAACGACTCGACCCCGGTCGAGGCGAAGTACATCCTCAGGACGGCGATGGGGGTCCTGCGCCTAGGCGTGGCAGACTACACAATCTTGGACGCCGCGGCGGTTGCGCTCCTCGGCGACAAGTCGCACAGGAAGGTGCTCGAGAGGGCATACAACGTCACTTCGGACTTGGGGTTCGTGCTCGCGACGGCCGCAGGGGAAGGGCTCGCCGGCGTCGAGAAGATCCACCTTGAAGTCGGGAAGCCGATACGGCCCATGCTCGCGGAACGGCTCCAGTCCGCGCAGGCCATCCTCGACAAGATAGGGAAGCCCGTCGCGGCCGAGTACAAGCTCGACGGCGAGAGGCTGCAGATGCACAAGGACAGGGAGAAGGTCGAGCTGTTCTCGAGGAGGCTCGAGAGAATCACATACAACTATCCCGACGTGGTGCGTTACGTCAAGAGCCAGGTCAAGTCCAAGCGCGCAGTCCTCGAGGGAGAGGTCGTGGCGATAAACGCGAACACGGGAGAACTCCTGCCGTTCCAGGAGCTGATGCACAGGCGGAGGAAGCACGGGATAGATGAGATGATGAAGCAGTACCCCGTAGCCGTCAACTTTTTCGACGCTCTCTACGTCGACGGGAAGGATATCACCGGGCAGGCTTACCTGAAGCGGAGGGCGCAGCTCGAGAGAGTGGTCGAGGTGACGGAGTTCACGCGTCCAGTCCCATCCAAGATGGTCGGGACCGCCAAGGAGATGGAGGAGTTCATGGAGCTAGCCATCTCTGAGGGCTGCGAAGGGATCGTCGCGAAGAATCCCAACGGCACCTATCGGGCCGGCGCAAGGGAGTTCGCATGGATCAAGCTCAAGCGCGAGTACAGCAGCGAGCTCACCGACACCATCGACCTCGTGATAATCGGGGCGTTCCACGGGAGGGGGAGGAGGACGGGGGTCTACGGGACCTATCTGCTCGCGGCCTACGACAGTAGGAGGAAGGTATACCCCAGCGTGACCAAGATAGGCACCGGGTTCTCCGACGCCGACCTCGAGAGGTTCCCGAAGCTGCTGAAGCAGTTCGAGAGCCTCGTCAAGCCTCCCGATGTGGAGTCGAACTTGGTTCCGGACATCTGGTACCGACCGACCGTGGTGATAGAGACTATCGCATCGGAGATTACCCTGTCCCCGATCCACCCGGCCGCCATGGACCAGGTCAGGTCGGGGAGCGGGCTCGCGCTGCGCTTCCCCAAGTTCACCGGCAAGATACGCGACGAGAAGGGACCGGAGGACGCAACGACGGTCAAGGAGCTGGTGGAGATGTATGGATTGCAGAAACGAGTCCGATCAAAACAGCCTAGCGAGGCGTGATAGGAATGTATGGTCTACAAAAACGAGTCCGATCAAAAGAATTGTAAAACGGGCTCCGAAAACACCTTGCAGTCAAAATCATAGCAACCCGGTAATCGGCAGGTCAGATACGCGCGATTAGGCGATTCGGCTAAGCGCCGATAGGAACTTAAGCTGTTCGAGAATCCGAAAAAGGTAATCGAGGGACTGCAATTCTAACCCAAAAACTTCAGTTCCAACGGGAAAGAAAAGGAAGGAATGGGAAGGCCTGAGGATCTCTCAGGGCCGACCGCCTATGCACCGAAAGCGAACTCGCCTGAATACGTGCCTGCTGTTGTTGTTGGACCTGTGCCGCCGCCGACAAAGGATCCCCACACGTGGCTACCAGCAAGTTCCCCAGTGCCTTTGGTGGTCGCGAATTGTCCGTTGAATGAATTCCCAGCGCCCTGGGCGGTGGCGCAGTCATGCGCAGTACCCGGAATTTCTAAAGCGCTTCCCACAAAGGTTCCGCAGTTGCGTACGTTGAATGAGCCATAACTCGTTTGTGAGCCATCCTTTCGCTGGTGATATTCGGGCCACTCGAATCTCTCATCGTTCATCACCCACACACGAACACCCGGCTATTGGAAAGAGCCGCTTGGAAGGACCCAAATTCGGGCATGGACTCTGGGGTTCCTTCAACTATGGGCGGACGTGGCGGCCTCAATGTGGTGCCGATCTTTGAGATGTATGGACTACAAATTCGTAGACCGTTGACAGGGGAACCAGGCGCCAGTTGAAGCTCTGCGGAAATGACAAAATCAGGGGACGGAGGAAGGAGACGAGTCTCCTCCCGCCGACTTTGTTAGGGCCTAGGTCCCAGGGATATGCAACGACCGCTTCTTGCTCCTAAGGAGGATGCTCAGGAGGGCGAAGGCTGCTGCCGCCGCAAAGACCGTCGGCGTGTTGAACTGAGGGACTCCGACTCCAGTTGTGGTTGTCGAAGTTGTGGTGGACGAAGTTGTTGACGAAGTGGTGGACGAAGATGTGGTGGATACCGACGTTGTCGATATCGATGTAATGGTGATGCTCGATGCGGAGAGTTGTTCTTCAAGACCGAACCACGCGTGTGTACCACTGGTAAGGGCTGGGCCGAAGTTGGCGAAGCCGTCGTTCGAGTCGGTGACCGCTAAGGTCACGTTGTTTGTTTCGTAGTCGGTGGGATCAGCGGCGGTATATGCGCCGCCTTGGCACTCGGTTGTGGGTGGATAGGGGGTCGGGAATCCAATGTTGTTGAGAGGACCAGCGCACGGCCCGTCCCCGTCGAAGCCGAAGATGTTGCTGCCGGTCAGAGCGATGCTGCCGACACCGCTACAGGCCGAGCAGTTGTCCTGAACACCAACCAAAGTGTCCTCAATCCCATCGTAGGTTCCTTGAGTTGTATCTTGGTAGATGCTCACGGACCCGTCTGAGTTGATGACAATGAGGATGGCGCAGCTAGTGTCGTAGCCCACCGCCGGACACTGAGTCCATGGCGTCGGTGGTGCAGTGAAGGCGGAAGCGGGGTGTACTGCCCCGGAGATGGCGAAGAGAGCAATCAGTGCAGCTGCAGACGCACTAATCATGCCCTTTTTCATGTTCATACGACGAAACACGCGAGTTTTGATATAAAGCGTTATGAATGCTGGGCAAACGCCTATGAATCCCAAATTCATACGCTAGAATCACGATATTGTTTGGTCTTTTGTTATGAACTTGCTAAGTTTGCTGAACAGGGGCAAGTGATGTCTTGTAATCAAAACATTCTCGAAACGACTGTAAGACCAGGGCAAATCGGGGACTCCTTTTTCCGGGGAGATCGACTCGCTTTTTTTCGCGCGATGGCGCGCTTGATTGGCACAAGGGACCTCGTCTCCTGCGGGCTGCTTCGGCTCACAAGAAGAGCTATCGTCTGTCCGGCTCCTGGACTCAGGGCTGTGCAGTTGTTATTGACGTTACATTTGCAAAGGTCACGCCTTGCTGCGTTTGCCAACCAAAATAAGTCAGGATTGATGCAGGCGCGCCTCCCGGCGGCCTGGATGTACCTATTCTGAACACGCCCGTAAGCACGCTGACGCCAGGGCTGATCACCACGGGAGGGGAAAAAGTGCCAGAGTACGATATCACCGTCATCAAAGTGGGACCTAAGGTGATATTGTCCTGACGGAGAAAGTGCATTTGGGATAGAATGGTTTGATTCTTGAGGAACAAGTCAGAGTAGGAAACCGACAATACAATGGGAGTCGTAAAGTTCACGCTCTGGGTACGGGCCTGCTGGCCGGTGTAGTTCACCCCCTCGATTGATGCCACTGCTGGATTGCCAGTCGAGTCGAACAATATCTGCGCGGACGAGTTCTGTTGACCCGAACCTACCGACTTGGAAAGAGCAAAGCTCACTTGCCAATACTGACTTGAATTTATGGTGGGCCGTCCCAAGACTACATAGGCTACAGTTTCCGTTTTTGTTCCATTTAATTGGGAATTTACGGTCATCCGGGAATAATTCCCGAAGACGTCGTTTAGGTTATCAATCAATGACCTGAAACTACTCAGCTGTGGCGTGATGGTCGTTTGACCCGAGGGTGAAATGGTTTCAATCCCTTCTGGAGCGGTTAGGGTAAGAGGACCGCTCTGTCCACTGATCGGAGGGGAAGAAGGCGGTTCGCGAAGAATTACAAAAAATGCGGGTATCGCAATTATGAGGAGGATCGCGATAGCGGCAACGACCACATTGCGTCGCACGCTTCTATTGGTCCCATTCTTTGACTTTGGAACATGGTTCTCTTGACCCATGTCTCTTCGGCCAACTTGTCGCGGCATGTTATTATTGCTTTGGCGTTGCATGTCGGTTCTGACTTTATGATAGACGCCGCCGAGTAGCTCTAGCCTGACAAGTGCGGGACGCAACTGGTCCTCGCAACCGTGGCTCTGACTGAACGGCATGCCGAGCTGCTGGAGAATTGTACGCAACGCCCGGGTGAGCGACTGCGGCCTGACGAGAGCTGCGAGGTGAAAGAGAGACGAGATACGTCGGGATTGACGTCGAGAAAAGGAGATCAGAACAGCAACGGTTGACCAGAAGGGCGCGATAATCGATGAGTTCACATTCCCCGCGACAATGACCGCATCTGGAGCCTTGAATCGAGGATTGGGATGGATGGCAGGGCCGTGATTGAGCCTTTGGAGAGCCTCTGCGCAAACCTATACGACCGTTTCAACGGTTCAGACTCATGCTGAAAGACGATGCAGTGTATTCCATGCAGAATCGCCTGCGGTCGAATGCCTGAGAGCCGAGTCTAATTGAAGGGGCAAGCAGGCGAGTCCTCCGGCAGCGTCACGAAGCGAGGGCTCGTCGGGGTGGGAGGGCTTGTCCTCGTGCTCTGGCTGTTGCTCTTTCTGCCCGGCGGGTCGCTGGACTACTGGGAGGCCTGGGTCTATTGGGCCGTCTTCTCGGCCTCGGTCTTGACGATCTCGGTCTATTTCCTCAAGAACGACCCGGGGCTCGTGGAGAGCAAGCTCAAGGCGGGCCCCCTCGCGGAGAGCGATACGGGACAGAAGCTGGCGCAGGCGATGGCGAGCGTCCTCTTCGTTCTGCTTTTCGTCGTCTCCGGCCTTGACCGTCGCTTCGGTTGGTCAAACGTTCCCGGCTACCTCGCTGCAGCGGGCGATGTCTTCGTCGTCCTAGGGTTGCTGACGATCTTCCTCGTCTTTAGGGAAAACACCTACAGCTCCGTCATCATTGAAGTGAGCAGGGGACAACAGGTGATATCGACGGGCCCATACAGGATAGTCCGCCACCCGATGTACTCGGGAGCACTTCTGATGCTCTTCACCCCGATCGCTTTGGGCTCGTTCTGGGCACTGCTCGCGGTCATCCCAATGTTTGGCGTGATAGCCTTCCGACTCGTTGGAGAGGAGAGGTTCCTGGCAGACAGCCTACCAGGGTATAGCGAATACTGCAAGAAAACCCGCTACCGGCTTTTGCCTTTTGTCTGGTAAAGATGGCGGGAATCGCGTCGAATCGACGGCAGCCTGCCCTACTTCTGGTCGGTGGATGAGGCTTGCGCCTTCTTCGCCAGCTCTTGGATGCCCATCACGCCTATGGGCGGGATCGTCTGCCCAGCGGTCTGCCCAACAGTCCCCGCCACGGTCCCCGCTATCGGGATGTTGGACGGGATTAGAAGGATCGTGTTCTTTCCCTGTAGCCCCAACTCGTAGATGATGTTCATCCACCTCAACTGGAAGGCCCTGTCGTTGTTCGCGTAGAGGTTCGCCGCGTCGACCATCTTCTGCGCCGCCTCGAACTCTGCGAGCGCGAGCGTGACCCTCGCCCGCCTCTCCCTCTCCGCCTGTGCGTTCCTGGACATCGCGTCCTGCAGGGCCGACGGTATCCCGACGTCCCTTATCTCGACGGCCGTCACCTTCACGCCCCACACTTCCGTCTTGCTATCTATGACCTCTCTCGCCTTGGCCCCGATCTTTTCGCGCTCTGTGAGAAGGTCGTCGAAGCTCACTTGTCCTATGACCTCTCTCAGGGTCGTCTGCGCCGCGAGCTGGGTCGCCATCATGTAGTTCTCCGCCCCCAGGACCACCTTTTGCAGGTCGGCGGGCTGGAAGTACATCACCGAGTCGACCACGACTGGGACGTTGTCTTTCGTGAAGGTCTGCTCGGTCTTGAAGGAGACGGTCTGAAGACGTGTGGAAATCGTGAAAGGAATCCTGTTGATGAACGGGACCACGTAAATGATCCCCGGCCCCTTCAGACCCTTGTACCTCCCGAGGCTAAGGATCGGCGCCCTCTCCCACTCGCGCAGCACCCGCACCCCGCTCAGGAGAACCGCCAAGACGATAAGGACCACAAGGGCTTCTACGGCAAGGGAAGCGACATCCACCAAATCAGGTCGTCAGTACCCGAGAAGCCTACCGCCCCATATAGGCCTTATGTCGGTAGACCGTTCGTGTAGACTGAGGAAACTAGAGCGCGTCGACCGCGCGGTTTTCTTCGACCTTCACCACCCGGAGGACCAGGTCTTCTACGGCCTTCACCTGCACTTGTGTCCCCTTCTCGAGGTCACCCGAATCGATTCGGGCCCGCCAGATGACGCCCTCGACCCTGACCTCGGTCGGGGAGATTGCGACCCCCCGTTTCCCGACCAGCGACTCCGAACCGGTCAGATTCCGCCTGTTTCTCATCGGCCCCACTATCCACCTGATGTAGAGGCCCCCTAAAACTCCGACGGCTCCCACGACGACCGCCTCCACTTCCGTGTAGTCGATCAATGCCGAGGAGGAGTACTGGACCCCCTGGAATAGAAGGTAAACGCCCAGCGCCCCCACCACAGCTCCCCCCATCATGGCGAACCCGTGCCCGAGCCTCAACTCAAGGAGCATCAGCCCGACGCCGGTGAAGATGACCGCGAGGCCCAAGACCGAGGAGCCGACCACTTCCGCGCCGACCAAGCCCGCGACCAGGGCTATCGCGCCGGCGATCGAGAGGACGAATGTGGGATGCCAAAGATCGAGCACGATGGCAATCGCCCCGACGAGGATCAGTATCCCGAAGAGGTTGGGGTCGCTGAGGGCGCTGAGCAACTGGTCGTACGCCCCTTCTTGGACCACGGTGTAGCTCGGGCCGAGCCCGAACTGCGATAGCGCACCCTGCAGGGTGGACGCGTTCCCAGCCGTGAGGTGGAACTTGTAGGCGTCCGCCGCGGAATAAGCGATGTCCGACACGACCATAGCCTGGGCGGCGGTTGAGTTCCTCCCCCACTTCTCCGCAAGGCTGACCATTAGCGAGATCATCGCGTCCTCGGTGTGGTTCTGCTCGAGAGCCGTACCGCCCTCGACTATAGGCGTGGATGGCCCGATCTCCGACCCCGAACCCATCAGGATGCCATTGCTCGCCATCGCAATGTAGCTCCCGGCGGAAGCCGCGAGGGAGTCTGGCGGGACGTAGGTGTAGGTGGGTATGCCGGACTGGTTCGCCTGCTCAATCGAGTTGACGATGTTGACCATGTCGCTGAGCAGGCCTCCCGGCGTGTTCATCTCGATGACTATGGCCGGAGCGTCTGAGGCCTCGGCGGTCGCGACGGCGGCGGCCATCAGGCTCGACGAGCCTGGGTCGACGGGGACGTCGAAGTCGACCACGATCGCGCTGGATTGGCTGGGGGCCGCGCGAGCGTGCGGCACGGCAGAAGCCAGCAGAAAGCACGAAAATGCGACGGCAAGTGCAGCGAGGACCAAAGGTCGTTTGGCACTGTTGCTACGAGGGCGGCGCATCTCTTGTCCGGTCTCGAAAGCGCGGCCCTCTGATAAAAGGCTGAAGAATTGGCCATGGGCCGAGAATAGCCCCCTGAGCAGGGTGGGATCTCAGGGAGCGTAAAATCCCCCTCTTTTATATTCTCAGCATTCATAGCCTGAGCGGGGAATATAACGTCAGGCTCAGAAGCGGACCTTCAAGCGCGCAGACGAACGCTTCTGGTCCTCGAAGACGAAGTCAGGAGGGTGACCGACGCGGCTCGCGTGCTGCGCGAGGAGTTTCAGGCCGTGCTTTCTAACGACAAGGCCAGCATCAAGTCGTGCCTCGAAAGGGTGAAGAAGGCCGAAGAGGACGTAGTGACGCTTAGGCGCTCTCTCATCAGGGAGCTCGCACAGGTCGGCACGCTCCTGATGAACAAGGAAGACCTTCTGAGGGTGGCGTTCGCCGTCGAGAGCGTGGTGGGGCACGTCAACGGGTCCGCCTTCAAGCTCTCGCAGGTCAGGAGGAGTGTCATCAAGCTGAAGAAGTACAAAGACGCCTACAACGAGCTCCTCAACACCCTGATAGAAGCCATCTCCAAGCAGAACGACTGCGTGAGGGCACTTTCGATCAACCCCGACCAGGCCATCGAGATGGCGGCGCAGGTGCAGAAGTTCGAGAGCGAGATCGATACGAAGCATCGAGAGCTGATTACTGAGCTCATAAAATCCGTCCATGGTTACAGGGACTTGATGACCATGAGAGATCTTGCACAGGCGATAGAAGACACCGCCGACGCGGCGCTGACGGCTGCGGATGCGACGACGATAGTAGCGCTGGGCGTATAGCTCTCGGACATGCAGATATAGACGCAGGATTTCGGTCGAGTCGCTTGCCTCAAGCTGCAAAGGTCGCTACCGGGAGGTTGTTCGAGAACAGGATCGTAGTCTGGGACATCGAGGCCTCCAGGAGACTCTTCAAAGACTCTTACTACGGCAAGCCACTCGGCATCCCGAAGCCGAAGGACTTCGAGTTCGACGCCCCCTTGATACTCGACTTGATGGAGAGCTACTACCTCGTAAAGAAGAAGAAGCTGCGCGTCGAGAGCGAGGAGGGAGAGGCGCTTTCAGCGAAGGGGGTTGAGGCGCTCTGCGCGGCGGGGTACCCTAACTTCAGGGAGCAATACCTAGTCTACAGCCTCCTACGGGAGTCAGGCTTCGTGGTCGGGCCGGGAATAAAGTTCGGGTCGGACTTCGCCGTCTACGAGCACGGGCCGGGTATCGACCACGCTCCCTACCTCGTCCAGGTGGAGAAGGACGAGTCCCAGGTCACGGCGACCGGAATGGTCAGGTCTGGGAGGCTTGCGACCACGGTAAGGAAGCAGTTCATAATAGCGATAGTCAACGTGGAGTCGCGAAAGGCCGATTTCCTCGGGTTCGACTGGTGGCGTGCGTGAGGCTCCAGCCCTAACTCGACGGCCCGCTCTCGATCAGCTCGGCCGTCGCGAAGTTGGGCCGGATCTCCTTTATCCTGATCTTGGCCTGCATCCCCTGCTTGGTGTTGGGGATGAAGATCACGAAGCCCTCGATTCGGGCCACTCCGTCGCCTCGCCTGCTGAGCTCGGAGACCGTGACGTCGAGCTCCTCGCCGACCTTGACCGGTTTTTCCTTTGAAGCCGGGGACCGTTGCTGGGAGTCGTCTCCCGTACCCTGGCCTCCTTCCTCAGTGCCGCTGCTCATGCCAGTGTCCGAATTTAGCGCAAGAACCAATATAAACGTTAGCGGGAGAAATGACCGCACCAATAAAACCCGCTTATAGTAGGAATATGAAGACAGAAACCACAGTCAGGACAGAAGGGAGCGGCGCAAGGCCGGGCGCCGTGCTCCGTGCCTCGAATATCTTTTCGATGGCTCTCAGCCTCGCCAAGGCGAGCTCGCCGATATCCTTGACGGCGCTCGTTGCCTCGACGCGATCGAGCCTTTGCACGACACTTGCCACTTTGAACCTGAACTCGACGTAGTGAGGCGATACCACCTCTTCCTCGGCCTCTCCCAGTTGCCGGATGCCGCTGCGGTATTGCGTCGTTTCCGATGCGGCGACCCCGAGAGGGCGGTACTCTCTCAGCGTGTCCGAGATCCCGTCGGGGCCGAAGCGGGTCGCATCTCCCTGCGCCTCAATCAGGGTTACATCGCAATTGACTTCGATTGCATACCTCCCTGGCCCCATATGCCGACATCGAATGGTGAAGTCGGCGAAATGGTTCCACTTCCCCCTTCGAGGCACCTTGAACACCGACATGACGAATGCGTTGCCCGTTCCTGTCGCCTCCTCTATGGCCGCCGAGGACGTCCTCATATCCGGAAAGTCAGCGACGACGCGCAGATCTATCTCCTCCGCGATCCTGTCACAAAGCTCCAGCGACACTTTCTTCCAACCCTCTCCGCTACATCCACCGGAGGAAGAGCGTCATAGTCCCGTTGGTCTATCTTGTTCCAGCGGTCGGTAAGAGGAATTTCCCCTGTTTTCGAGAAGGCCCTTCGGGGCCTGCGCTCAGGACCAGGCGGGTGAATCGCCCCCCAAGCAGCTCTCCTCGAGCCTGAGCAGCCTGACCAGGTCCTGCTCGGGGTTCATGGCCGGCCTCGCCCTCCTCACCAGGCCGTAGGCCGCATCTTAGGTCATCCTCCTCGTCATGAGGTAGCCAATGACGACCGCGCAGGAACGCGATATCCCGGACACGCAGTGCACCAGCACCGTCGTGCCGTCATCATAGAGCTCCGCTACCTTCTGGATTGCCCCGTCTAGGAGACTCTCATTGCTATTGTCTTCGGCATCAATCAACGGCTAGTGCCGCTTCCACAGAGGTTGTCTATGTTTCCTTCGACCATCCCTTCTCCTTTGCGTGTCCCTGAAGGTTTTGTGCCGGGCCTTCCTTTCTGAGTTCCTGTAGCACACTGCATCCTGAAACGCTCTACCCACGTCGTCCCAGCTCCTGTAGTCGGTTGCAGCCAGCGCGAGCTTCTCTATGTCTCCGGCGTGGCACTCGACGGGGTTCATCCAGCTCGCATTCGTCGCGGTGGGGACGAGGGTGACGTTGCTCCTTCTTGCCCATTCTCGAATCTCGTCCGTCCAGTGGGCGCTGAGGCCATCCTGTAGCAGGTTGACCCTCTGGACAAGTGGATATCTCCAGCGCTCCGCCTTCAGGAATTCAAGCCAGGGGTCTCCTCCCTTGTGCTCGTACTGTTTCACGCTCAGCGCCTGGTGATAGACGTTCAGGCAGATGTACTCGTATCTCGTTCCTTCCACTTTGTGATAGTTCACTGGAATCCTCGCGGGGGAGGTCTGTTCGAACCATCCCTCTCCACCGTGGGGCCTCAGGCTTATCGGGCCGACCTCATCAGCGCTGAGGACTATGGGAGGGTTGCTCTCTTCTTCCTCGTCAGCCTCTCTGTGCGCCGCTTCTTCTCCTGGAACGCAGGGTCTTTGCTCTCCTTCCACGTCTTGATGCTCTGAAAGCTCACCTCAGACTCGTCGAGTATCACCCGGAGCCATTCCAGGCTGATCGAGTCGACCATCCCCTTCCTGACGGCCTCGTTCCGCAGGCTGCTCAGGCTCCATTGCCGGAAGGGCAGACCGAGGTTCTTCGGCTTGCTGGTCGCGAGCGAGACGAGCCTTTCCTTCTGCTCGGGCGTGAACTTCCTGTTCCCTCCGGGTTTCCACTGAGGTTTGAGCATGTCGAATCCCTCACCGTTGAAACGGCTGATCGCTCCCTCACGTACGCGGGCGTCATCAGCACGATGTCGCCTATCCTGGGAGGCGTGAAGCCCTGCGCGCTTGAGAGTATCACCTGAGCCCTCTTCAGCTCTATCGGGTCCTTGCCGTGGCGGACTATCCTCCTGAGCCTGTTGCCCTCCTCATTGCTTATGGGTCGAACATGGATTACCACGTTCGAGCTCAAGGAGCATCGTGGCAATAAGCGGTGAACTCAAAAGATGGACAACCTAAGTAGAAGCGGCACTAGCTCGGTCCGGCGTCCGCTCAAAGCGGCTCGGGTAGATCGTCGCCAAGTCATTTCAATGCTAGCAGGTTGTCTATCTTTCTTGTTATGAGAGACAATATCGCGGTCCCTAGAACGCTATTCAATGAGATTTAGGGGAGCTTACAGACAAGCAGTCTTCTTCCGATCTTATGGAGCTAGAGTTCATCATGCCTATAGTCTGGCCGCATCATATTAGGAAATAAGGGACGCATGCATGCAAAGAGTTCTTAGACCTTACAAAGGAACCGTGCGTTCTAGAACAAAACAAACAGGAAGTATCAACTCACCATGATAGAAGTACAAAAAGAAGGCATCCTGCTAAAGAAAACAGAGCTCGGATTTGAAAACGAGGGAGTATCAAATCCTGCCTCGATTCGCGAAGGTGATCACGTCCATCTTTTTTACAGGGCAGTTCGAAAAGGTAACTACTCCAGCATCGGCTATTGCAAATTGGAGGGTCCATTGACAGTGAAAGAACGCTCTGATGCTCCTGTTCTCACTCCTCACCTCGAATATGAATCGCATGGCGTTGAAGACCCGCGCATAGTGAAGATCGATGATCTCTATTATCTCACCTTCACAGCCTATGACGGAGTAAATGCTATAGGAGCCGTTGCTACTTCGACAGATTTGCAGCATTTCGAAAGAAGGGGGGTGATGGTGCCCCAATTTTCTCATGATGAGTTCAAGCTCCTAGCTAGATACGAAGGTCCGCTCGATAAATATTCGCGCTACAACACCGGCGATGACGGCGTGACGAAGCCGGATGAAAAAAGATTGGTCTGGGATAAGGATGTGCTCTTCTTTCCGAGAAGAATAAACGGCAAGCTCTATTTCCTGCATCGCATAAGACCTGACATACAGATAGCCGCAGTAAATGACTTGAAGGAGCTGACCAAAGAGTTTTGGAAGGATTATTTGGCGCACCTTGATAAGAATACTTTGCTTGCACCGAAGCATGAACATGAGGCGAGCTATCTAGGCGGAGGATGTCCACCGATAGAAACAGAGTATGGGTGGCTACTGATCTATCATGGTGCGCGTTATACAACCAAAGGATACGTGTATTCAGCTTGCGCAGCTTTATTGGATTTAGAAAATCCTCATAAAGAAATTGGCCGCCTGCCTTATGCTTTGTTCAAGCCTGAACTTGAATGGGAGCTAACGGGAGAGGTGAATAATGTAGTGTTCCCTACCGGCACTGCCTTGTTTGGCGATACATTATACATCTATTATGGCGCTGCTGACAGGCAAATAGCATGCGCCTCCCTGAGCTTACCTGCTCTGCTGACAGAATTGTTACTATATGCCGAAAGCAACGCATGTTATCCGCAAAACGTTTCCTCCCTCCATCTTCACCAGCATCCATACGATGATCAGAAGGATTGGCCTGAGCGGCTTTTGGAGGAGGCATGTGGGATAGGGCCCCGCGGCGCTCTCCCAGTCGCAGGTCAAGTGAATCAAAGCCAGGAATAAGGGCAGGAAGAACCCGGATATCGCCACGTCACGGCCTCTCGACAAAAGAGGGTTCAGGCAGCCTTACTCGCAATATAGGAAGGCGTCATACCTGTCCTCATGCAGTAGCTCCGAATAAGCGCCACCCGCAGTCATCTTCCATCGCCTCTGGACGATTCGTAGGGAAACGGTTCCAGCAATACCGGAGCAAGAAGGCCTTGCCTCGAGGGATCATGTGTCTATCCAAGGTGCACGTTGTAGAGGCACCACGCGTTGTAGATGCATGCAGCCACGGTAATAGAGTTAGTTCTTACTGTTCTAACGTAGAATGACGCCAAGATGCCAGCCGCGATTAGAGATGCGGCAGCCATTGCCGCCGCGACGGTACTTACACGGAAGTTGAGCGCTCATCGTTCGCGATTTGGGCATATCTTCGGTTAAAATATGAAACAATGTTCTAATCCAATTATAAGGTTCGGCATAAGATGACCTCGTAACGTCTGTGCCACCCCAAGTGAAGCGGCCTCTGTCGGCACCCCATCAACGAAGCAAGTGGGATGCTCGCAGAAGATAAGGCGTAGGAAAGCCACAGCCACTAGCATGTATGCCGCGCTAGACCTGCACGAGAAATCGATACAGTGCGTCCTGAAGGACGACGCTGGGAAGATAGTGAGGG
>Ga0307372_10007484_pt1 | contig 15626 bp, 13 predicted proteins | sample OX1MG_FD_202533 | JGI IMG/M metagenome (GOLD analysis project Ga0307372, IMG submission 202533) | Soil microbial communities from Risofladan, Vaasa, Finland - OX-1 | ecosystem: Environmental > Terrestrial > Soil > Coastal area > Acid sulfate soil | place: Finland: Risofladan, Vaasa | collected... | reverse complement strand
TTCTTTCGCCCGCTCATTTGAGGAAGCCAAGGCCAGGCTCTGTGCCGAGGATTTCAACATTGTCCTCAGCAAGCTCAGCATGAATGGGGGCACCGCATACGAATTGCGGCCCCTGCTGATCGGACGGCCGATCAGCTTGTTTTACTCGCTCTCTGTCGAACAGGATTGTTGGTGGATTCCGGGCGTGCGTGAGGGGGTCGAGTGCCTGGGTGAACCGGCGCTGCGCCCGGACGACTTCCTCCAGCTGCTTGTAGTGGCCGCAGGCTGCACGAGCACAGGCACGGCGGCTTCAGCCAACTAAAACGCCTCGGGCCCGCGCCGGGAACCTGGGGCGGATTTTCCCCTGAACCGGACTTTCGGACCGGCCGCCATGGCCCGGGCTCGCCGGAGCTAGACACCTGTCCGAGACCCGGGCCCCGCAGGAAACCCTTGTATTGACGCTGTGATTCCAAAGGGACTACAATTTTTGAGGATTGGGGGGCCAGGCCATGTCCGGTCTCAAGAAGCTACTCGTCTCATCGTTTTTCCTTGGACTTATCTACGCCTACACCTTTACCTTGCCGGCGCAAGGCCGGCAGAACAATTCGGCCGACCAGGCCGCCCAACCCCGCAAGCTCAGCAAGAAGCAGGAACAGGAGTTGATGAAGGAGTTGGGCAACCCCTATAAGAATTGGATTAGCGGTCCCATTTCCTACATCATCACTCCCGCCGAGCGCAAAGCCTTCTCGCAGCTGCAGACCAACGGGGAACGCGAGCAATTCATCGAGGAGTTCTGGGCCCGGCGCAATCCCAACCCCGGCACGGAAGATAACAGCTTTAAAGACGATTTTTACCAGCGGGTGGCTTACGCGAACGAGCACTTCGCCTCGGGCATCCCCGGCTGGAGAACTGATCGCGGCAGAATTTACATCATGTGGGGTCCACCGGCTTCGATCGAGGCCCACCCCACCGGCGGCACCTACGAGCGTCCCGGCAGCGAAGGCGGCGGACAAACGGAAACCTATCCCTTCGAGGACTGGACCTATAATTACCTGCCCGGCATCGGCAACAACGTCGTTCTCGAATTCGTCGACCCCACGATGACCGGCGAGTATTACCTGACAACCGACCCATCGAAGAAGGACGCCCTGCTCATGGTTCCCGGCGCCGGCCTGACGACGGACGAGGCGTTGGGGTTGGCAAGCAAGACGTCCCGCTTCCAGCGCACCGACGGAACGCATCTGGCGAACCCCGAAGGCGGCGGTCCCGAGCCCGCGTCACTCGACGAATTCAACAGGCTGGACCTCTACGCGAAAATCTTTTCGCCGCCCCCGGTCAAATTCAAGGATTTGGAAGCGATCGTCACCTCGCGGGTGCTGCGAAGCGATTTACCCTTTCAGTACCGCTTCGATTTCCTTCGCATCACCGACTCGACCGACCTGGTCCCCGTCAGCGTCGAGGTCCCGAACAGGGAGATGTCGTTCAAGGATAAAGAAGGGGTGCAAACGGCGACGCTCCATATCTTTGGCCGCATTTCCACGCTGGGGGGCCGCATCGCGCAGACTTTCGAGGACACGGTTCAGCAGGACATTCCCTCGTCGCTATTCCAGAAGTCGATGGGCGGCCGGGCCATTTACCAGAAGGCGATGCCGCTGCGTCCCGGGCTGTATCGGCTGGACCTGGTCGTCAAGGACGTCAACAGCGGCAACGTCGGCGTCATCAGCACCCGTTTGCCCGTGCCCCAATACACCGACACGAAACTGAGCGCCAGCACGCTCATTCTGGCCGACCAGATCCAAGGCGTCTCCGCTCGCGATATCGGTGTCGGCCAGTTCGTTCTCGGCGACGTCAAGGTGCGGCCCCGGATCGGCGCGACGTTCCATTCGAACGAGACCCTCGGGTTCTACATGCAGGTCTATAACCTCAAGATGGACCCGAAAACGCATCACTCCGACGCCACCATCAATTATTTGGTGACCAGCGGCGCCAAGACAATTTTGAACCAGAAACAGACCTCCGCCCAGCTGGGCGATACGGGCGAGCAGCTCACCATCGAAAAAAAGATGCCTTTGGTTGGATTGCCGCCCGGTCATTACAAACTCCAGATCACCGTTCGGGACAATGTGACCCAGAAGGACATCGTTCAATCCGCCGATTTCACCGTCAAGCCCGCGGCGAAAGCGGCGTTGAGCGAAGCCAAGGAATGATGGAAAAGTAGGGAGCCGAACTCATGCGCCTGCGGGCACTGCTACCGGCCCTTTTCCTGGCGATCTGCTTCCCCGCCGCCCCGGCGCGGGCTGCAGGGCGGAGCGGGAAAGTGAGTGGAATTGTAGTCGCTCAGGGCACGCCGCAGCTCGGAGCGACGGTGATCATCACGCCGGAAGGCATGCCGGGACAGGCGACGCGGCTGGTGACCAACCGGCGCGGCGTCTTTACCTCGGCCGCCCTGCTGCCCGGCGCCTACTCGGTGCGGGCCCGCGTGGCCGGCTTCCTGCCTGCGTTTCAATCCCGCGTCCTGGTCCTGGTGGGGCAAGTCACCCTGCTGCGGATCCAATTGGGATCTTTGTTCTCCTCGATCGACCGGTTGCGTCAAGGACCGCTCGATAAGGGCGCTCCCGGCGAATGGAATTGGGTGCTGCGCTCGGCAACCATCACCCGCCCCGTTTTGCGGTTCGCTCACGGCCGGGTGACGATCGGCCCCGAAGCCAGGCACAAGGCCCTGGTGTCCCGCGGCCGCGCGGAACTGACGGCCGGGTCGCTTTCCGCCTGGTCCCCTGTCAATCCGCAAACGATGGGCTCGACTTCCTTCTTCTATGACCGCGGTTTCAGCCCCACCAGCCATCTATTGATCGCCGGCCGCTTTGGCTACGACCACACGACCGATTCGGCCTTCGCCGCCACCTGGGTTCGGTCGACCGACGCGCAGGCCGGCACGAGCGATTCGACCACGATCATCTTCCATGAGTCGCAGATGGAACCGGACGGGTCCTCGTTCCGCGGCATGGAGATCGATTCCCACCGCAAAATGAATCTGGGTGGCCGGGTGGAGATCGACTACGGCGGTCAGTTCGTGCTCGCCACGATGAACGGCGCCGCGACGGCCGCGCGCCCGGAAGTGCGCCTGCGCTTCGTGATCGATCCGGCATGGACGGCATCGCTTTTGCTGGGCTCGAATCCGTGGTCCCGGAACACGGCCGATTCTGGCCAGGTGCTCGATCATTTCGCGACGCCGGTCGAAAGCGCCGGCCGCCTGACCCTGGACCGCCCGTGGCATGAAGAGCTCCGGATCGAGCATCGAACCGGACGCCGCGGCGCGCTTTTGGCGGCGATCTTCCACGACAGCGATTCGCACACCGCCATCTTCGGCCGCGGCACCTTGGCCGGTCCGAACACGATCGTCGATCCTTACTCCGACGCGTTCGTCTATGACGGCGGCTCGCTCGCGCAATGGGGCGCCCGGGTGGGCTACACGGAAAAGATCTCGAGCCACTGGCAAGCGGCTCTGGTCTATGCATGGTCCCGAGCCCTGGTCCCGGTCAAGGACGGGCTGGCGACGGGCTCGCTGCGCGACGCCATCGAGGGGCAGGGCCGGGATTCGCTCGGCGGGCGGGTTTCCGGACGAATCGAGCGCACCGGCACCGAGCTGTCGGCCGGCTATCAATGGATCGATGGGCCCATCCTCACTCGGCCCGATCCCTTCGGCGAGGCGCTCTACGGGATCGATCCGTACCTGGATGTGAGCGTGCGGCAGCCGCTTCCGAATTTTCTTTGCTGCCGGATCATTGCCATCGTGGACCTGCGCAATCTGCTGGCCCAGGGTTACGTCAACCTGGATACCGGCGGCGGAATCGCCCTCGTGATGCCCGCCGCCCGCGCGGTTCGCGGGGGGTTTGCCGTACAGTTCTAGGGAGCCAGGGGGGCCGGCTGATGCGCGTTTCCCGCGCGAGCGGCGGGGGCCGCGTAAAGCCGCCGGTCAGGGGCGAGAGGAAGTTGCGGCAAGTCTGAGGATGGAAGCAAGCGCCAATTCGTATGGAGTGTCTCCGGCCGGCGTGCCTCGGCCGTCGCTGGGGATACGGCTGCGCGCGGTCATCCTGGCCTTATTGACGATCGCCGCCGTTGTCTTCGCGGCCCTCAACTTCGAGCAGCGCCTGCATTTCAATCTGCCCGATGACGGGGTCGTCTGGTGGGATACGGCCGGGGGCGTTACCGCCCGCCAGGTAACCCCCGATTCGCCCGCGGCCCAAGCCGGAATCCAACCGGGCGACATCCTGATTGCCGTGGACGGAAGGCCCGTGAAACGGGCCACCGACGTCGCCCGGGACCTCTATCGGGCCGGATTGTGGGCGCAGATGAATTATCGCGTGTTGCGGCGGGACGGCCCTGTGGCTATTTCCCTGGTCACCGAGCCGGCGCCCAAGCCGCTGGGCGCGGAGGACTATCTGCGGCTGGTCGGGCTGGCCTATCTGCTGATGGGCCTGTTCATTCTGCTGAGGCGCTGGAACGCGCCCCGCGCCGTCCATTTCTATCTGTTCTGCCTGGTTTCCTTCATCCTGTACAGCTTCCACTATTCCGGCAAGCTGTCGGTTTTCGACCAGGAGGTCTACTGGGCGAATGTGGTCGCGCTTCTCCTGCAACCCGCCCTGCTGGCGCACTTCGCCATGGTTTTCCCGCGGCGCGCGCGCGCCCCGCGCCTGCGGTGCGGCCTGCTCTATCTTTTGCCGGCGGCCCTGCTCGCCCTGCACGTGTCGGTCGCCGAGGGATGGTTCGGATTCGCGCCCTGGGTCGGCGCCCGGGTGACGCTCAATCAGATCGAGCTGGCCTATCTCGGCCTGCTTACGCTCGGCGCCGCGGCGCTCTTCTTCCGCAGCTATCGCCGCTCACCCGCCGGTCTGGTGCGGCAGCAGCTGAAAGTGGCGACGGCCGGAATCGCGGCCGGCACGCTGCCCTTTTTCTCCCTCTACATCGTTCCCTATTTCCTCGGCCTGCCGATGAAGCCGTGGATGGATCTTTCGGTCCTCTTTCTGGTGCTCGTGCCGATCGGGTTCGGCTACGCCATCATTCGCTACCGGCTCATGGACGTCGACATCATGCTCCGGCGCGGCCTGGCCCATACCGTGGCGACGGCCGGCGTCGTCGGCGTCTATTTCGCGGTGGTGGCGGCGACCGGCCTGCTGTTCCATACCGCCTGGACGACCGGCCCGGCCGGCGTCGTGGTGGCGATCGTCGCGGCCGCCTTTCTTTTCGACCCGCTGCGCGACTGGGTGCAGCAGCGCCTGGACCGGTTCTTCTATCGCGACCGGCTCGATTATCGTTCGACGCTGATCGAGTTCGGGCGCACTCTGACCACCGAGGTGCGCAGCGAGCCGATGCTCGGCTCGCTGCTCGACCGCATATCGCAGGCGCTGCTGGTCGACCGCCTCGCGATTTTCGCGGAAGATCCGGCCGCGTCGGGACGCTTCGCCCTGGCGCGCTCTTTGGGCCTCGCGTGGAACGGATCTCTGGACCTGGGATTTCTCCAATCGTTGTCGGAGGGGCGCAGCTATCTCTTCTTCGAATCGCCGGACACCCCCGGCCTCGACCCGGCCGAACGCCGCACGATCGCCGAACTCGGGCTGAACTATTTCGTCGGCTGCCGCGTTCACGATCGCACGGTGGCCGTGCTCGGCCTGGGCAAAACCGTCGACAGCGCCTACCTCTCGAGCGACGACCTGAACCTGCTTTTCACGATGGCCGGCTACATCGCCATCGCCATGGAAAATGCCCGCCTGTACCATTCGCTCGAGCGAGAGGCCGCCCGGACCGAGCGGCTGAAGGATTTCAGCGAAAGCATCGTCGAATCGCTCTCGGTCGGCGTCCTCACCACGGGCCTGGACGGCCGCATCGAGAGCTGGAACCCGTTCCTCGAGCGCCGGATCGGCGTCAGCCGGGACGCCGCCATCGGCCGGCCGTTCGAAGAGGTTTTCCCGGAGGACCTGGCCGCGGAAATCGCCATCACCAGCGAAGCCGACAGTGGCGTCGCCACCATCTACAAGTTTTCCTTGCCCACCCCGCAGGCCGACCTGGTCGTCAACGTCGCCATCGCCCCGCTGGTGGGAAAGAGCGGAGAGCGGCTCGGACTGCTGATCCTTCTCGACGACATCACCGAGCGCATTCATCTCGAGGACCAGATGCGCCAGAACGAAAAGCTCAGTTCGCTCGGGCTGCTGGCGGCCGGCGTGGCGCATGAAGTGAACACCCCGCTGGCGGTGATTTCCAACTACGCGCAGATCCTCTCCCGGCAGATGGACCGGGATGATCCCCGGCGACTCCTGGTCGACAAGATCGTCAAGCAGACCTTTCGCGCCAGCGACATTACTTCCCATCTGCTGAATTTCTCCCGGACCGCCAGCGCCGAATTCCGGGAGATCGATCTCAACACCGTGATCGAGGAGACCTTCGCCCTGGTCCGCCATCCGCTCGAATCCTCCCGCGTTCAGGTGGACCTGCGGCTCGATCCGGACCTGCCGGCGCTCTGGGGCAACGCGAACCGCCTCCAGCAGGTGTTTCTGAATCTGTTCCTCAACGCCCGCGACGCCATGCCGTCGGGCGGGCGTCTCGCCGTCGTTACCACCCGCGCCAATTCGCACATCGAAGTGCACGTCTCCGACACCGGCCACGGCATCCGGCCCGAGCATATCGACCGCGTCTTCGACCCGTTCTTCACCACGAAAACGCCGGGCCGCGGCACCGGTCTCGGCCTGGCGGTCAGCTACGGCATCATTCAGGAACACGCCGGCAAGGTGGCGATCGAATGCGGGCCGGAGGGCGGCACGACCTTCCGCCTGGAATTCCCCGTCATCCAGAAAGCGGTCCATGCCTGAGCCTTCGGTTCTGGTCGTCGACGACGAGGCGGAAATCCGCGAGGGCCTCCGCCTGCTGCTCGAGTCGGAGGGCTACGAGGTGACTCTGACGGATTCGGCCGAAGGGGCGCTGGCCCGCATCGAGCAGCGCCCCTTCGACGCGCTCCTGCTCGACGTCAGCCTGCCCGACCGCAACGGCATCGACCTGCTCAAGGAGATTCGCGGCCGCGATTCCTCGGTTCCGATCATTCTGATCACCGCCTTCGGCTCGATCGACATGGCCCGCGAGGCCTTCAAGAGCGGCGCGCTCGATTACATCACCAAGCCCTGGTCCAATGACGAGTTGCTCGCCCAGATCGCCAAGGCGATCGACATCAGCCGGCTCCGCGAGGAAAATCTCCAGCTCAAGCGCGCCTTCAAACAGCGGTACAACTTCCCCAACATCATCGGCAAGAGCGATAAGATGCTCGCCGTTTTCGATATGGTCGGCCAGGTGGCCGCTTCGCGCTCGACGGTGCTCATCTACGGCGAAAGCGGCACCGGCAAGGAGCTGATCGCCAAGGCCATTCACGCCGCCTCCCCGCGCAGCGAGCGGCCCTTCATCCCGATCAACACCGGATCGATGCCGGTCGATCTTCTCGAATCGCTGCTGTTCGGGCACGTCCGCGGCGCCTTCACCGGCGCGGTCGCCCCCAAGAAAGGGCTGTTCGAAGTCGCCGACCAGGGCACCCTGTTCCTGGACGAAATCTCGACGATCGGTCCGGAAACCCAGGCGAAATTGCTGCGCGTGATGCAGGAACGCGAGTTCATGCGCCTGGGCGGCACCGAGACGATCAAGGCCGACGTGCGCATTCTGGCGGCGTCGAACGCCGATCTGGCCGCCATGGCGCGCGAAGGCCGCTTCCGCGAGGACCTCTATCATCGGCTGAACGTCATCACCATCCCGCTGCCGCCCCTGCGCGAGCGAAAGCAGGACATACCGCTGCTGGCCGCCCACTTCCTGGATCGCTACTGCAGGGAAAACCAGAAATCCCCGCGCTGCTTCACGGGCGCGGCCATGCGCGTCCTGATGGATTACGACTGGCCGGGGAACGTGCGGGAACTGGAAAACACCATCGAGCGGGCCGTCGTTCTGTCGAGCGAGGAATCGCTCGGTCCCGATCTGCTGCCGGAAAATCTCCTCACGCGCGAGATTTTGCCCGGCATTCATCTTCCGGCCGCGGGGGCCCTGGCCGGGGGCGAAGCGGCCAACCCGCCCGCCGGCTCGCAGAGCCTCGCCCAGATCATCGAGGAGGTCGAGAGGCGCCTGATTCTGGATATGCTGGAGCGGACCGCCTGGAATCAGACCGAAGCCGCCGAGCGCTTTCAGATCCCGCTGTCCACGCTGAACCAGAAAATCAAGCGTCTCGGCATCGAAGTCTATCGCCGCGGGCGGCCGGCATCGTCCGCGGACGATGCCCCGTCAGTCCCCGCCACCCGCCACAGCTAGCTTCCGCTGACGGGTCTTTTCCAGTTCACCGGCAACAGCGTGTGGGTCAGATCGTTTTCGGAAAGATCGACGCCGCCGAGGTCGGTTTCCCTGAGGATCGTCGTCGTCAGATCGGCGCCGCGCAGATCGGCGCCAGCCAGTTTGACGTCGCGCAGGTTCGCCACCCGCAGGTTGGCCCGGCGCAAATCGGCCCCGGAGAGGTCGGCGCGGAAAAATTCAATTCCACCCAGCTGCGCCTCGCTCAGATCGGCGCCGGCCAGAACGGTTTCAGTGAGGTCGGCATTGCGCAGGTCGGCGCCGTGAAGATGCGCCCCGCTCAAATCCGCGCAGCTCAGCTTTGCTTTCCGCAGGTCGGCCCCATCCAGGCGGGCGCCGCGCAGATCGGCGTACGCTAGCGTCGTCGAACTCAAATCGGCCCGGCTCAGATCGGCGTTGCGCAGGTCCGCCCGAACGCCCCCTTCCTCGGCTCGAACGAACCGGAGATGGTCGGCGAGAATCTCGTCGAGCGGTTTCCCGTTATGTCGAATCGAATACGGCTTTCGCAAGTTCTCCTGCTCCTTTCCACCAGCGGACGATGGGACGCCACCGCCGCATCTTTCCTGTACCTGTACAGGGCTATCGACTCATTTTACAGAAGAAAGGCAAATGTTCCCTCTGCCCCGCCTATGTTACTTTCAATCCAGGATGCCTTTGCCCCGCCCAAGTCGCTCTTTCGTGGCGCTGGCGCTGGCGGCCGCTTTGACCGCCCCGGGGATTTCCATCGCGCTGGGCGCCCGGCCGGCCCCGCAAGTCAATATATCCGAGCGGGTCCGAGAGGTCGTCGCAACGCTGGCCACAGGGCAGGTGACGATCCTCGTCGGGCAAGACGGCCTCGTCGTGGCCGCCGTAGGCAACTCCTTCGAACCCGACAGCTTGCCGCCACTGATCGTGCCGCTGGGCGAAAGAAGTCTCGCGATCGTTCTTGGCGCGGACGAATGGACCGAGCCGCCGCCCGCCAGCCGCACCCTGCTGCGCCTGGATCGGCAACTTCCTCATCTGAACGCAGGCGCTGGCCCAAATAGTCCGAGCCTGGAACCCTCGGCGAATATCTCTCAGCTGGAACAGCTGGGCATAGCGGTCCTCGAGCCGCTGCGGGCCGCGGCCGGAAACCTTCACTCGCAGATACAACTGCCTCATAATCTACCACTTACAGAACTAGTCCTTATTCACCAGATGGAACGGCAGCAGCCGCTCGTTTCCGACGTGAGCTTCTGGATTCGCCAGACATTCTGGCAGGAAAATTTCTGGGATACCGAGGTGGAACGGCCGCGATTCATGCAACTGTATCCAACAAAAGGGGATAAGTCCGGCATCGTCCAGATCAGCTACCCGCCCGATGACGCATCCCCGGGCCTGCCTGTCTGGCTGGCGCATCCGACCGGCCCGTTCGCGCAGGCGATCGCAACCGATCCGAAGCTCGCGGCCGCAGAGAAGGAGATCTCCCGTGGGAGGCTCAGCAAAACGCCCCTGGCGGAACTGGTGCCGCTGGTGAAAACGGCCCTCGGAACAATGGCGCCGGCCGGCACGGCGAGGGCGCTGGCTGCCGTGGACCAGAAAAACGGTTTTGCCTGGATTATCCAGCCACCCGCCTCTAAGAAAGCGCCCGTCAAACAGGAACCCGGCGCCCCATCGCTCGAAAACCCTCCCCCGGCCAACTAAGCGCAAACCCGGGCCGGCGTTTCCGTTGCTCGCACGAAAACCTAGCGGGAACCGGAGGCCAGTTTTTCCTTGAGCCGCGCGTTCTTCTCTTCGACCGATCGAGCCAGATCGTGCTTGTGCACCGCAAGCTTAGCCGCGATGTCCGCGTCGGAGAGGGCCAGCACCTCGGCGGCAAAAACGGCCGCATTGGCCGCGCCGGCCTTGTCGAGGGCCATCGTCGCGACCGGAACCCCGGCTGGCATCTGCACCGTGGCAAGCAGCGCGTCCAGGCCGCTCAGCGAGGTTGCCGCCAGCGGAACGGCGATCACGGGAAGCGTCGTCAGCGAAGCGACCACCCCGCCCAGATGCGCCGCGGCGCCCGCGCCCACGATGAAGATCCGAATGCCCCGTTCCGGGGCCCCTTTCACGTAATCGTGCACGCGCTCGGGCGAGCGGTGCGCCGACATAACCTCCATTTCCGAGCCGATACCGAATTTCTCCAGACGGCTGGCCGCCTCGGCCATCACCGGCAGGTCGGAATCCGAGCCCATCAGAATGGCCACGCGCGGGACGCCAGCAGGACTCGATGTCACATTACCCCCCTTATGCGTTATTTCTTTTAGTTAACTTATTGTATTTTGCTATGTCTTTCCGATAATACACGCCGCCGAACCGGATTCGGGCCGCCGCCTGATAGGCCCGGCGCGTCGCCGCTTCCAGATCGGGGCCGACCGCCGTCACCCCCAGGACCCGCCCGCCGGCCGACCGGTAGCCCTGATCGCGCATCCGGGTTGCCGCGTGGAAAACGACCACATCCGGGATGCGACCCGCCTCTTCCAGGCCCTCGATGAGCTTATCCGTTTCGTAGTGGCCCGGATAGCCGCCCGAGGCCAGCACCACGCAAACACTCGCGCCCGAACGCCAGCGGGCATTCACATGGCCCAGTTCGCCCCGGCAAGCCGCCTGAAGCACCTCGGCCAGATCGAATTCCATTCGAGCGACAATCGCCTGGCACTCGGGATCGCCCATGCGGCAGTTGAACTCGAGCACTTCGGGCCCCCGGCCGGTCAGCATCAGCCCGCAATAGAGGAAGCCTATGTAGGGAGAGCCTTCCCTGGCCATGCCATCGAGTGTCGGCCGGACGACTTTTTGAAGGATTTCCTTCTCTAAGTCCTGCGAAATCATACCTTCGGCCGAAAAAGCCCCCATACCACCCGTATTCGGGCCTTGATCCCCATCCAGTGCGCGTTTGTGATCCCTGGCCGGGACAAGCGGCAGTATGTGCTGGCCGTCGCTCAGTACGATAAACGAGAGTTCCTCGCCCTGAAGGGCCTCTTCGAGCAGGATGGAGCTGCCGGAATCGCCAAATTCCTTGTCCTCCATCAGGCGTTTGACGAATGCCCGGGCTTCCTCGCGGGAGTTTGTGACCAGAACACCCTTGCCCGCGCATGGCCCATCCGCTTTGATCACCAGCGGCCCGTCTATCGAAGAGATCGCGTCATAGGCTTGGCCCGCGTCATCAAAGATCCCGTATACGGCCCCTGTCGGGATCGCGTGGCGCCCCAGAAACTGTTTGGCGAATATCTTGCTTCCTTCCAGGCGGGCCGCATTTCGCGAGGGACCCACGACCTGAAGTCCATGCGCCCTGAAATCGTCGGCGAGGCCATCGATCAGCGGTTGTTCCGGCCCGACAACGGTGATATCCGGTTTTTGTTCAATGGCCAGCTCTAATATCGCCTTCGAATCGGCCGGATTTACGGGGAAGCATTGGGCATCGCGGGCAATACCGGCATTTCCCGGGGCGCAGATCACATTTTCCGGGCGCAGCGATTGGCTGAGCTTCCAGGCCAGGGAGTGTTCGCGGCCGCCTCCGCCAATGATCAGGACTTTCATGGCAAGATCAGAAACCATAATTCGGCACGAACCATACTGTCAACTGAGCAGAATGGCGAAGCGAACAAATCCGGATAAGATAGGATCATCAAGCCTTTTCAGGGCTGTTCGCAGTGGATTTTCCCCGGCGAGCCGGTCGGAAGGCTCAAGACGGAGCGGAAAAATGGCTGAGCGGGAGACTCTTTCGCCCGAGTTGATCCATCTGACGCTGAGAAAATTTGGCGTCGAGATTCCGGGCTCGATGGCCGGCCAGATAGCCAAGTATATCGATCTGCTCACTCGCTGGAATCAGAAAATCAGCCTGACATCGGTTACCAATCCGGTGCTGCTCGTCGAGCGGCACTTTGGCGAATCGCTATTCGGGGCAGTTTCCGCCGGGATAGAGTCGGGACCCCTGCTTGACGTAGGCTCCGGGGCGGGTTTCCCGGGCTTGCCGATAGCGATGCTTTGCCCAAAGGTGAGCGAGACACTGCTCGAGCCCAACGGCAAAAAGGCAGCATTTCTATCGGAAGTATGCCGAATGCTGGCACTTCCCAACCGGGTGGACATTGTTCGCTCCCGGCTGGAGGATTTTTCCCCTGCAACGGAATATGGTTTCATTACGAGCCGGGCCGTAGCTGTTACCGATGCCTTCCTCGATCGTTGCGCACAGATCCTTCAACCGGACGGGAGGCTTGTCCTGTGGCTCGGGGAAACTGAGGTTAAATCCGCGGAACAGAATGGCCTTTGGTCATGGAATGAACCGATGAAGATTCCTGGTTCGGACAGGCGGTACGTGATTTCCGGAAATCCGAAGGCGATTTAGGGAGATTGTTTCACGTGGAACGTTCCACGTGAAACGGTCTTAGTTGCCCCGCCGGGAATGGTCTGGTAAATTTCTTTGGAAATGAGTGCCGGAGAACCTGTTGGCAAGAACCATAGCCGTAACTAACCAGAAGGGTGGCGTTGGAAAAACAACGACGGCAATCAACCTCTCTGCCTTCCTGGCCTCAAAAGGCCTGAAAATACTTCTCCTCGACTCCGACCCGCAGGCGAACGCAACCGCAAGCCTGGGATTCGGCCGCGACCCGGAGCGTCCTTCGCTCTACAGCATGCTTATCCGCGCCCAATCGCCAGCTTCCAGCATTCAAAAAACCTCTTTAGAATCACTCGATTTGCTGCCATCGGACAAGAATCTCGTCGGCGCGGCCATAGAACTGGTCGATGCGGAAAAGCGCGAATTCCGCCTGAAAGAGGCCCTGGAGGGCATCAAGGCCGCCTATGATTTCATCATCATCGACTGCCCGCCGGCCCTCGATCTGCTAACCCTGAACGCGCTCGCCGCCAGCGACTCCGTATTGATCCCCATTCAGTGCGAGTATCTGGCTTTAGAAGGTGTTTCCGAGCTGTTGGACACGATCACGCGCATTCGGGAAGGTTTGAATCCACAACTGGAGATCGAGGGGGTCGTTCTGACAATGTACGATGATCGAACGATTCTCTCGCGCCAGGTCGCTGCCGACCTCCGCAGCTATTTCGGCTCTCAACTGTTCCAAACCATCATACCGAGAAACATCAGGCTAGCGGAGGCTCCCAGCCACGGCAAAGCTATCTTGCAATACGATCCGGCAAGCCGGGGCGCCGTGGCCTATTCAGAGCTTGCCGAGGAGGTTATCGCCAATGAGCAGAAGCGCTCTGGGCAAGGGACTGAACGCCCTGATCCGGCCAGTTGAGCCGCCCCAAAACGAGATCCCCACCCCCGCGACCGTCAAGGAATCCCCTTCGGCGGAGGTCGATGTCGATCGGATCGATCCCAATCCCTATCAGCCGAGGCGACAGTTCCGGGAGGAGGCGCTCGAAGAACTCGCCCAGTCCATTCGTTCGACGGGCATCATACAACCCCTGATTTTGCGCAAAAACGGGCCGCGCTATCAGCTGATTGCCGGCGAACGCCGCTGGCGCGCCGCTAAGCGGGCCGGTTTAACGCGTGTTCCTGCCATTGTGCGAGACATACCGGAAACAGAGGCGCTTGAAATCACCCTGGTGGAAAACATCCAGAGAGAGGACCTAAGCCCAGTCGAGGAGGCCAAGGCCTTTGACCGGCTCACAGGGGATTTTGGCCTGACGCAGGAGGATGTCGCCCGGAGAACCGGCAAAGACAGGGCAACCATAGCTAACACATTGCGTTTATTGAAGTTAGAAAATACTATCCTGGAGATGATCGATACCGGACGCCTGAGCGCCGGCCATGGCCGGGCCCTGCTGGCCATCGAGGACGGGCGTTCGCGGGTTTCCCTGGCCGAACGAGCGGCTCGGGGACGGCTAACGGTGCGCCAGATCGAGCGCCTGGCGACCCGGAGGCGCAACCGCTCTGTCGCCGCGCCGACACCGCCCGATCCAAACGTCCGCGCCGCGATCGAAGAGCTTCAACGAACCCTCGGAACGCGAATCGTCCTCCGCGAGCGCCGGGGCAGCCGCCCAGGGCTGCTCGGAATCGAATACTACGACGAGCAGCAGCTCATCTCCCTGTATGACCGCCTCCTCGGGCGATGACGCCATTGCCTGCGGCGACCGGCGGGCACGCGCATGGCGCAGGCCCCATGTAATTCTCTTAGAATATATTTTCTACGGAATACTTTTCTAATAGTTATGGAATCGCCTTTTCACCTGTTTTCCGGAGGAAACGAAGACTCGGATTGGACCGGGTTCCTCGAGGCGGGCAGCCGCCTCGAAGGCACGCTCGTCGTGCCCGGCACCTTCCGGCTCGACGGCGCGCTCACCGGCAAGATCCTCTCCCGGCGGCTTCTGGTTCTGGGGCGCACGGCCGAAGTCGAGGGGGAAATCGAGGCGGAGCGGGTGCTGATCTATGGGCGATTCCGCGGTACGCTGCGCGCGAGCGGGCAGGTGGAGATTCAATCGGGGGCGACGGTTTCGGGCGACATCTACACGCCCTGCCTTCTGTTGCAGCCCGGCGGGCGGTTCGATGGCCACTGCTATTTGAATCCGGCCGGCGCGACGGCCGATCCTCTACTCGTCCATGTCCGGGCCAATTCCGCGGCCGAGGCGGATCAAATCGTACCCGGGTCCCAGGTAATCTGAGGAAGAATCGAGTAGAACGCCCCGGCGAACGAGTGCTGGCCGCTGAAGTCCGCCGAGAGCCGCTCGGAAGGCACCAGGCAGGTAATCCACCAATGCGAGATGTCCTGCCGTTTCACGAATTCCCAGCAATAGCCGGGCGCGCCGCCCATCTGGATGTTGCGCGTGGCCTCCAGCCGGTAGCCTCGCCGTCCCTGCAGATTGACCTGCACCTCGGTCCAGAGGTTGGCGTCGAAGGGGAAGTTCTTCGTTATGTGCATAGGAAGAAAGACCACTGTGGGGGTCTGTTCCCGCATCGGAAAGTGGAGCATCCGCTCGAGCGTGAGGCTTTCCCCCTGGCGCGTGGCGAACCAGCCGGTTGGAACCGGTATCTGCCATTCCCGGTAGCTGGCTTGCTTCCCGTAAATCGCATGCCAGCCGAACCCGACCAGTTCGGGCAGGAAAATGGCAATACCGAGAAGGATGGCGATGACTGCGGCGGCTAGGATTCGGTATTTCTTCTGGCGCGGTTTCACTTCGTGAATGTTATAGCAGTATGCGGTGCGGCGGCCAGATTCCCTGGCGGCCGGCGGCCTAACGGCTAACGGCTGCCGAGTTATAATGCGTCTTCACAAGACCAGGACGGAAGGGCTGGGCCACATTTTCGCCAGCTGCTATCCCTGAGCGAAAAATAA
>Ga0307372_10007482_pt1 | contig 15633 bp, 17 predicted proteins | sample OX1MG_FD_202533 | JGI IMG/M metagenome (GOLD analysis project Ga0307372, IMG submission 202533) | Soil microbial communities from Risofladan, Vaasa, Finland - OX-1 | ecosystem: Environmental > Terrestrial > Soil > Coastal area > Acid sulfate soil | place: Finland: Risofladan, Vaasa | collected... | reverse complement strand
GACTGTCGGTCCGATGACGTCGAGCGAGCGCTGTCGCGCATGACCCGGCTGTGCTCAAGTCGTCCGGTTGCACGTACGGTATTCGGCGCCGGGGCGCACGGCCCTGCGGCGGGCGATGAAGGCCCGATGCCCGTTGATGACTTCTTCCGGATAGACGGCCAACAACGGGTCATCAGGCCCCGCCGGGACCAGCCCGTCCAGCTGAGCCTGATACAGCCGCAGCCACACGAACGCATCCGGAGACGCGGGAAGCTGCTGCATCCGCCGCGACCCCTCGCGCACCACGGTAATCAGCCGCTGTCCTATTGCGGGCTGCCGCGCAGGGACGGGAGGTGGCTAAGGATCTTGCGGAGGCGGGTCGGGTCGAGTGTGCCGTGGCCGGGTTTGGGGTGGTGTATTGCGTTCCGGGCCAGGACCGCCCAGGTGACGGTGCAGGCGATGACCGCGGCGGCCTGGAGGTGGTGCGCAGGGGTGCCGGCTGCGCCCAGGCCGGACCATTCCGCGGCGGTGACCCAGTAGCCGAGCAGGGGGTAGACGACGAACTGGTGCCAGAGTTTGGTGGGGCTGAGGATCTGGAGGCGGGTGTAGCGGCCGGCTGCGAACTCGTGGCGTGACTGCCACCATCCGAAGGCCCAGCCGCCGGCGATCCAGGCGCAGCCCGCGATCCAGGATGCGGGCCAGCCGCGGGGCCCGCCTGGCTGCGAGATGCTGGCGGCCAGGCCGGCGGCGAGGGCGAGCGTGGGGTCGCCGATGAGCACGGCGGCGTAGTCGTCGCGCCAGGTGACCTTGCGTCCTTCCAGCAGGGGAGAGGCCAGCAGGTGGACGCCCGGGGCGACGGCAATCGCGGTAAGCGCGAGCAGCGCGGGGGGCCAGTGCAGGGGCGCGCCGAGAACGGGAAGCGGGTTCATGGCCGGAGTCGTTGTGGCCGTGGGCGGACCGGGTGGTCGGGCAGCGACTGGACGAACGGGTCGGCAAGCACGGGGCCGTACCGGGTGGCGAATGCGACCAGGTGCGCGCTGCGATTGCCGCTGAATTCGGGGAAGCCCTCTTCCTGTTGTGCGGCGATCAGGCTGAGCCCCCCGCCGAGCCGGTGCAGGTGACCTCCGGCTAGGTCCCAGGCGACGGCGAGCGGACCGAACTGGTTGGCGACGAAACGGGCGTGGTTCTGCGCCGTCTTGCGCTCCCCGGGTTCCGGGATCTCGCGGTCGGTGCTGAGGGCGAGGGTGCCGTGGCGTTTGCGGGCCTCGAACGCGGCGTCCTGGTGATTGCGGTGCCGGGCCATTTCCTTCCAGTAGGTGCGTTTCCACGGCAGGTCGAGCAGGTAGGCCAGGAGGCTCACCGGCGTGGCCTTGTCGCCGCCGTGCCAGAAGACCTCCTGCACGTGCAACAGCCCGGGGACTGCCTTGGCCAGCGGCCAGGACAGGTCCGCGTCGTTGGCATGGGCAATGCGGCGGGCGTGATCGCGCACGGATGGGCCGTCAGTGCTCGTCTTCCGGGCGACCGGGATGGCGCCGCCGTTGAGCTGGGCGGCGAGCACGGCCAGCAGGTCGCGGTGGTCTTCGAGGCCGTTGGTGTTCAGGATCGCCGGCAGGTCCCGCGTGGCGGGACCGCACCGCAGGATGTGCAGGGCCTGAAGGCCGTCGCGCTGGCCAGCGCCCAGGCTCAGGTCCAGGATGGCCAGTTCCGGCCGGTACGGTGGTTGCGGCAGATTTGGCAGTCGCTTGCCAGCCAGGAAGCGTTCCAGTTCGGTGACGCTCTCCAGGGACAGTCTGCGGTGGCTGGGCAGGTGGCGGGCGAACCAGCCTGCCTCGTGGTCAGGCTGGTCGTCGATCACGAGGATGTCGATGCCGCGCTCGCCCGGGGCCAGGTCCGCACGCCGCGCGCGTTCCTCGGCGGCCACGCGCGCGGTGAGGTCGATGTTGACCGGGTCAGGCATTGATTGACTCCTTGGGTGCGGCGGCTGCGCGTGTGCGGGGCCGGCTGCTGCTCGGCCAGGTCAGTTGGAAGACATGGCTGCCGTCGCCCGCGTCGTCAATCGTCATCGTGCCGTTCTCGGCGTGCACGAGCCTGGCCAATCCCATCAGGCTCGAGGTCGGCACGACCTCACCGATCCGGGCGCCGCAGCGGCACAGCACGCGCAGCTTGACCATGCTGCCGTCGGCCGTCGGCGCGCTGGTCAGCGCGATCTCCAGCTGTGTGGCGGATCTTAACGCTGCGTTGGTCACCAGATCGCTGACCGCCATGAAGACGATCCCGGCATCGCGGTGTGTCAGGTCCTCCGGCTCGAGATCATGCGTGACGCTCGCCCCATAGCGCGCCGACCAGTCCGGGTTGTAGGACAGCAGGGCCTGGAGCACCTCCTCGGCGCTCCGCAGGTCGCGCGTTCTTCCCAGGGCCAGGCTTTGCGCGAAGCCGCCGATGCCGTAGCACAGCCGGCGGACGCCTTCGCGCAAGTCGGGGTCGGGGATCAGCGCAAGCTCGTCGATGATCGCCCGGCTCGGGTTCTTCAGAGTCGAGTGCACCAGTCTGCTGTCGATACGGTGAGCCAGCTCAGTGGTCTGCTCCCGCGCCTCATCGAATCTCTTGACCTGGCTGGCGATCTGGGCGATCAACCGCCAGGAACCGGCCATCACCATCGCCGGGCCGGCGACGGCCACGAACCGGGCCGGTGTCGTCGGCGAAGCCGGCCACAACAACGCGGATACGACCACTGCGGCGATCGGGCCGATGAACAGCCTCACCCGGCGCATCCACCGCGGGCCGGGTTCGAGTTCCCAGACGACATGCGCGGACAAGTTGGCCGCCCATCACGATTACGTCGCGATCGACATCCCGGTCCCCGTCGGAACCCCGTACTACGCGATCACCGCGGGCAAGGTCACCTACACCAGCCCCGGCAACGGCTGCGGGACCGGCGTGCAGCTACACGGCCTGGACGGCGTGACTTACACCTACTGCCACGGCTCGAAACGGCTCATCGCCGCAGGGCTGACGGTCCCGCCGGGAACCGAACTAGGGCTCACCGGGAACACCGGGCACTCCTTCGGCCCGCACCTGCACCTCCAGATCCTGTACGCGGGCAAGAAACGCTGCCCGCAGGCCCTGCTCTGGGACCTATACGACGGGATCCAGCCACCGCCGGACGCGCACGCCGTGCAAACGCTGCCCACCAGAGGCTGCTCCTACATCCCGAAGAAGTAAAGTGGCCGGTCAGGGCACCCGCCCCCGCCTGGCAGTTGCCCCGGACGCATGCTCCTGGAGTCTAATCTCGGTACCGGCGGCCCGGCCCCAGCTCGGTCTTCTGCCCGTGCCGGCTGGTCGCTGGTCCCGAGGCAGCTAGGCACTGTCAAGCAGGATCTCGTGGTGGTCGGTGCCGAGGATCTCGGCTGGCATCGGGTCAGTCTCGTCGGTCCCCCGGCCGGGGGGTCGGCGTCGGTGCACCGGCTGGTGCAGGCCGTCACGAGCCGACAGCGACGCCGTGGCCCAGTTGGCCCGCTTCCTGGGGCACAGCGGCAACTACACGGCGGCGCGCGTTCTTCAGCAGCAGATCACTGATACCCGAGAGCAGGTGCTCGGCACCGAGCACCCCAGCACCCTGGCCACTCGCGCCGGACTCAGCTACTGGACCGGGCGGGCGGACAGCCAGGCCGGACAATGAGGATCACTCGCGCACCCAAGTCGGCCGCCAGCGTCAAGCCCGATCCCGGAGCCGCCGACCCCGCAGCCCGTGCACCGGGCACGATCGGGGCGCGCCGCCGCGACCGCGCCGCCTCACCACCTGGCCGTTGACGCCATTGGCGCTACGCCGGCGGAGGCATCCCTCCAAGTTTGATTCGGACGGTCCAGCTACCTGAGTTGTCAGTGAAGTTGTTGTCGTTGACGCCAAGGTACAACTCTCCCGCCGCCGTGATTACCTCAGTAGACGCGCCGACCTCGAAAGGTGAGCCGTTGCCGATCCGGGCGATCAGTGACCAGCACGTCAGGCCCGGAGCCGCCCAGGTGTCCGGCGGGCTCGGCGAAGCAAGGCAGTTTGGATCACCGGCCGGAGACTTGCCTGGGTCGGAGCCCGCGATGTAGATGGTGCCGGCCGCCGTGAGGCCGAGTCGTTCGCCTGAACCCACGCTGATGCCAGAGTCAGTCCACATTTGCGCGCCGACCACGGTGAGATCCGGGGCTGAGGCGCAGCCGAAGCCAGACCAGCCAGATGTGCCCGCCTCATTGATCGCCTGTACCCGGAAACACTGATAAGTGCCCGGAGTAACGGCAAATGAAGTCGATGTGACCGGGCCGGTGCGGGTAGCGAGCGTCGCGTCGCGGCCGCCGCAAGATCCGACCGGGCACCCGTTGTCGACGTTGAACCCGGTGGCGCCGACGGAGCCGACGGTCCAGGTAACGGTTATCTGGTACGGGCCGTTCGCGCTCGCGGTGACATTAGCGGGCGTGGCCGGCGGAACGCCAGGAGGCGCTACGGATTGCGGCGAAGCGCTAGATGAATGGTTGTCATTTGGTGACTGGCTGCTGGTAGATGACTGGCTGCCAGGTGGCTGGTCGGTCGGCGATGGCTGGTCTGTGGGTGACTGCCCTGGCCCGGACTGCGATTGCTGGCTTCCTTGGGTATCGCCTGCCGGTCCGCCCCCATTGGGTGCCGAGTTCGCCATGCTCGTGGTCTGCTGCCCGCCAAGAGCGACCGCGCTGCTGACCGGCTGACCATATGGGATTCTGGTGGTCAGGAGTGCGACCCCGGCGATTAGGCAGATGAGCGCGAGGCCGCTCACCACCGGCATGAGCGTTCCCTGCGCCGCGGTTTGAGCGGGGCTGGACGCGCTGGCGGCTCGGCTGGGCAGGCCCGGGAAGTAGCGGGAGGTGCCGTGGAAGCACAGTCCGCGGAGAACCCGCTTCCTGCTGGTCAGATCGATTGGTCGCTCGGCGCGCCGGGCTATCTCGGCCAATCGCTCGAATGCCGCGAGCAGTGCCTGCGGGTCGTTGATCAGCTCGGCGGTGATTGAGTCCGCGATCCGGATCCGCTGCCTGGTCAGGCCCATTAGGACGGCGCCGGCCACTACTGCCAGGATGCCGCCGATCAGCGCGACGACGACCGCCGCCATGAGCAGGCAGAGGCCGATGATGACCGAAATGCCCCAGACGATGAGCCGGTTGATCATGTCGTCGCCGTAGGGAGGGGTGCCGGGCTTCAGTCGCTTGTGCGCGTCAGATTTGATGTAGGCGATGCCGAGCTTGCCCAGGATGTAGACGAAGCCAGCCGCCACCGTGTTGAACAGGAAAAGGGCCCAGTTCAGCAAGCCTGTGGAGGCGACGGTCAGGGTGTTGTCGCCGGCCGCGGCGCGGGCGAGCACATGAGCGGTGACCGCTTCGATCATGGGCTGCTCAACGGCCAGGCTGAACTCGGCGAGGAAACCTTCCGTGTAGAAGACGGCCGCCCGATCGCCGGAGTAGACGGACAAGGCGTTCACGGCGTCGTCAGCGACGATCCACAGTGCTGGCACCTCGACGTCCAGCCGCGCGGCCAGCCGCTCTGCCATCGGCCCGAGCACAGCGGCCTCCTCGTCACTCGGCGGCCTGCCGCGGACTGTTCCCGGAGCATGCGCGGCGTGCATGAGACTAATTCCCGCGAGGATGACGGCCAGTGCCCCGGCGGCTGCGGCCACGGCGATGTAGATCCGGTTCCGGACGCGCTGCCACGCGACCTGAGTCCGAGCGGTTTCAGCTGACATCGTGCGTTAGTCCCTTCTGGTCAGAACGGGACGGTGTCCGCGGTCCTGAGCTGGCGGGACGGCCGAAGTGGCAGCCGTTAGTCAGGTGGGCGTGGTCGACCTCGACCGGCGGCTCTATGTGGAGATCCCGGACCGGCAATACCAGCTCTGGCTCGCTCCCGGACGGCTGCCGCTGGGCCAGCCATGACATCAGGGTTGTCTTGCCCGCTCCGGTCACCTGCCGGGAATCGGGTGCCTGCTGATCCTGCCTCATTTCGCCCTTCAGGTATCGTGCCATCCGGCCTGGCCCAGTTCCTTCACTCTAATGAGTATGTGTCAATGCGGGTGATCCGCATGGACATGTGCGGCTGATTGGCGAAACAGGAAACAGGAAACCCCCGGTGAAACCATGGGTCAAAAGCGAGATAACTTTGGCCAGGAACTTCGGCGGTCGGCGGGTCGCGGCGGATGTGTGCCTGCGCGAACTCGCCGCACAGGTGCATTACAGCCGAGGTCACCTGAGCAAGGTCGAGACCGGGCATAGCCGCGCCAGCGTTGACCTGGCGCGGCTATGCGACGCAGTGATGCGGGCCGAGGGTGCGCTAGTCAAACTGGCCAGCTCAGGGCGGCGGGTGGCCGGGACCGAAGATCCTCAGGCGGTAGCGCCCGCGCTGCCCCCGGCCAGGATCGGCCAAGCTGGCGTCGGCCAGGCTGAGATCGCGCTGGGCTGGTTCGGGGCGCAGACGCTCCGCGAGCTCGCATCGGCGACGCCGGAGCCGGTGCGGCCCGCGATCCTGACGCTGGCCGCGCGGTACGCCGAGTACACCGGCTGGATGGCTCAGGAGGCTGGCGAGGACCGGGCGGTCCTATGGCGGACCGAGAACGCGGTCCGTCTCGCCGACGCCGCCGGTGATCGGGCGATGGGTACATATGCCCTGGTCCGCAGGGCGCGGTCTTGAGAGGTACGAATCCGGAGCGGCGGTGAGCGCCGTGAGGAGTCCGCGGCATCCGTGGTAGGCGACGCCGTTACCTGTCGTGGTCAGCGAGCCCTGGCACGCATATGTCCTGTAACGCTATCCGAGGAGCTGCCTAAGGTACCGCTCCGTAGAGGACATCAGAGTCTCTATGGCACCGCTCTCGTAACGCCCCGTCTCATAGTCCACCTCGACCGACCATTCGGCTTTCTTCTCGCGAAGCAGGCGAATGAAAATATAACCCGGCGGAACAAGAGCTGGCGCAAAAGCGGTCCTTGGCATACGCACCTTTCTGACGACGACGTCCTTCGTCTTCCACTCCACGCGCTCGCGAACACGATCCGCATAACCTAGGACTATGTAGGGCAGACTGTCTGGCAAACAGTCCATGAAAGGCAATCGGCCGCCAAGGGCGCTACTTAGCTTCCGGTGGATCAGTGTGGTCAGCAGCTGACCATCCCGCATTGTCTCAGTAGTCGCCGCCCTGACTTCCGACGTCGCGTGCATCTCGTCCACTATCCGCTCCGCCGTAACGGCGGACATAATCTGCCTTGAAGGCACCGGCATAATCGGAGTGCCGGCGAACCAGCCAACCGACTGCATCTCAGCTGGCTCTCGGTTTAGCGTAGGGGTATAGAACATGGCCGGTGACTCGAAGTTGGCCTCCAGGCTCAGCGTCAATGCGCTGGCAAAGGCCGTAAATGGAGTATAGCTATGCTTCCGGTGTGTATCAGTGACAAAGCGCGAGCGGAGCCGCCTGGCACCTCCTGCCTTCATTACTGACAGCGGCGTAGCTACCGGAAGAGAAACGTAGGCGTGCGGGCTGCGTGCGGCCAGCATCAATTCGAGCGCCCACTCATAACGCTCTGGCAGCCGTACCCTGTCGGCAATGACGGCTGTTCTCTTCACGTAATTCGCAAACTCATTACCGCCACAGCGGCAAGAATGTGCGTAATCGTATACGTCGTCGCCCCCGGCGCTCCCGGCAAGGCGTGCCAGAAGTATGTCAATGGACATGATATCGAAAACCATGTGGTCAAACGCAAATGTGACTCGAAGGCGCCCGGTCTGATCAACACCATAGGCCGCCGCGTATCTGTAGTCAGGATTCCGGCTCTGTAGATCCTCTTGCAGAGCCTCGATCATCTCGGCCCACGAGTTCACCCTCGATAGCTGGACGACCGGCGGCCTGCCCCGCCAGATCTCGTGACAACTTCTGATGTACTGATACCACGACTCGGTGGGTCCAGCAGTCACCAAGGCCGTGCGGAGAACTGGATAGATTCGCGGGAGTTCCAGTAGCGTATCGTGAAATCTTGCGAGGTCTGTAACGCCATGAATAACAGCGCCTATAATAAGCCAGGACGGTGACGGTTCGCCTAGCAGCGCCTCGAGAGACAAACGTTGCCGTTGCGCGTCATTAAGCGGATAGGATTGCTCGGCGTTGCAGTCAGTCACGAATAACTCCTGCTATTGTGTCGTGATGAGAAGCTGAACGTACCGCCAGCCAGTGGAATAAAGGACGCTCCGCGTATTGCCTTGGCCTGTTCAGCCTTAAGACCGACGCGAATATGCCTGACACTACCGCGCTGGCGAGCGAGCCATACAGGCAGATGAAATAGCAACTGCGCGTACAAGGTCCGCCGCACGTCACTCGGGGTACCCGTGATGCCTATCTCCTGCAGATCGATCCAGTCCCGCCAGATAACGCATACCCCCACGCCGTGTTCGCCGTGCGCTTTAGCTGTGAGGACTACGACAGAGACCCCTTCGCAGGCTTCCCACTGTCGTACCCGGAAGTCGACGAGTTGCTCGGCGTCAGGCAAGCCCTTAGCCCGGCTGTTATCGGCAATGAGCCCTGCCGCGAATGAACGTACCTCGCCCCAGGTTCGGACCGATGACTCGACACCATATCTCTCGACCATCCGCTCGTCTCTGTGGAGGGTTTGCCGCACCTTACGGGAGAACGTCTCGCCCGCGAGATGACCGTCGAAACGGGCGTCTGCCCCGAGAGCCTGGCGCTCCAGGCGGGAACCGAGAACTCCTTCCCACGGCCCAAGTTCGTTTTCTGTCAGGTAAGGCAGGAGCAGCGACGTGCGCGACTCGCGCGTCAATAGCTCCTCGATCAGCCTGATGTGCCGCCACGTGCCGCTGATAGCCGGCGCAACATGCAGGCTTGAGAGCAGTCCACTCCGGCCACCGGCGACTGTGACATCACTCGGCAAGGTCGGTTGACCGAGACCCCACGTTGCCGGGTCGTAGCTGGGGTCCGGCCACGCGCCTTTCGCCAAGCGGTAGAGCGGGACCGCGGCGAGCAGAATACTGCTCTCACGCGCGCACAGGTATTCGGTTGACCACCGGTAATCTCGCTCAAGTTGGACGAGCCTTGAGTAACTGCCAACAGGGCCGCAGCTAGCGTCCAGCCGATCGAACTCCTGCGCGTCGAGATTACGGAGAGACTCTAGAGCCTGAAAACGAATCATGCCCGGCTCTCATCAACCAGTTCAATTTCATCCATGTCATCCAGGTCAATTCTTACCAGCGACTCGATCCGCTCGACGCAGTGGTGCATCTCCTCATAGGTCGATGTGGCACCGCTGATCAGTACGACATAGCTGCCGCTTCCTTGTCGCCAGTCGACCACGGTCCCCGGGCGGGCTCGCAACTGCACTAGTTCCACACCGGGAAGCTCACGAACTTGCGCCACACCACTGACGGCACTGACGCGCCCGACTGTCAATGGGGCTGGCAGCAGGTATCGGAATGCGATGACATCGCTTACTGGTTCTGGCCATACCGCCGTTCGCTGACAGGCGGCAGCTATCTCCAGCGCGACGAGGTCTCCGCCGCCGATGCGCTTCCAAAGCCAGGTGACATGACCACCTAGCCTGCCGTTGACCTCGATGACGCTTGCGCCGTCTGCCTGGAGCTTGATCTCCACATGGGAAACTCCGTCGCTGACACCGATCGCGTCCAGCGCCGCGACCGCCAGTTCGGTCACCCGATACAGGTCTGCCTGACCAAGTCCGGCGGGCATCACACCGCCGCGCTCGCGAAATGGCGGCGCCAAGGCCAGGCGGGCAGTAACGGCTACCGGTATGTGACGCCGTTCGGTCGAGAGCGTCTCGACCGATACGTAGTCCGCAAGGCCCGCATCACTCAGCCCTCGGCCGGGTAGTTCAGGTTCGACGACTACGCCACTGAGCCACACCGCGGGCGGGATGTTGGCGACCGCCTGATCAAGCTCGTCCTTCGAGCGTATTCGAAAAGTGTAGGCGCTGCCGACGCTCGTGCGCGGCTTGATCACAGCGGGAAGACCGACGCTGTCGAGAGCGGATGACAATTCATCGGGCACAGGAACAGGCAGACAGTGCGTTTCTTCAAGGCCGGCGTATGCCAGTCGCTGCCTTTGCAGAAGCTTGTCTGTCAGGAGACGGGCTGCCTGCGCCGATGTCCCGCGGAGTCCCAGCTCCTGCCTGACGAGCGCGGCGGGAAGCACCATCGGATCGCAGAACGTAGTCACCGCGTCCAGCTTCCTCGACGCCCGAGCCGTGAGGAAGTCTCGCCAGTAGTGCACTGGGCCGCTCTGTTCAAGCACCCTCCGCAACGGAACGGAGGCAGCGTCTTCCTCTCCGACCAGCCAGCACACGCTCCAGCCCGTTGGGAGCGCGGCTACGATTTCTGATGGCGATGCCGCACCCATGCCGTACATGACCCCGAGCGTCGCCATGCTGTCAGCCCTCCGCCTGAGCTGGCCGGACGGCGAGCCGGTCGGCCAGCTCGCGGCGGTCAACCTTGCCGGACGCGAGCCGGGGCAGCTCGTCCGTGACGACAACCCTGGCAGGACACATATAGCCAGGCAGGTTGTCACGGCACCATCGCCGGATCTCGTGCGACCCGAGGTGCCTGGCAACGACGACAGCTATAAGCCTGACCACTACGCCATCGCGCGCCTCAGGAATCACCGCGGCCTGAGTCACCCCCGGCATCCTTACGATCTCGCCTTCGACTTCCTCCAGTTCGACGCGGAATCCGCGGATCTTCACCTGGTTATCCCGTCTGCCCTGGAAATGAAGCAAGCCGCTCCCGTCGGCCGCGCACAAGTCGCCCGTCCGGTACCACCGCCGGCCGTCAATAACCGGGAAACACCGACTGGTTCTCTCCCTTTCCTGCACGTACTCCATCGCCAGGCCCGGCCCCGCCAGCCACAACTCGGCCGCCATCGGCCCTTGCTCGCCCGGAGGCGTGACGGGTTCCAGTCGCACCGTCGTACTGCCGAGCGGGAATCCGATCGGCGTGACCTTGAACGCGCGCACCTGCTCAGTGATCTGCCAGGCAGTCGACCAGATGGTTGCCTCGGTGGGACCGTAGAGGTTCCAGACCCGATCCGACATCTCGATCAGCCGCATCGCGAGCGGAGCGGGCAGCGCCTCCCCTCCGCACCACAGGTCCGTGCCCGCCGGCGGCCGCCAGCCAAGTGAAATCAATACCGAAAACAGTGTCGGCGTCCCTTGCACGATGGTCGGACGCACCGCCATAAGCGACTTGGCGAGCCCCGGCAGGCGATCACGAACGTCAAATTCGGGAAACCAGCCCGTGACATCGCTGACGAATGGCAGCAGCATTTCAAGCAGTGAGATATCGAATGTAGGAGTAGACACGGCCGCGATCGAGCCGCCCGACCTTGGTGCCAGCAGCGTCAGCAAGTCGCAAAGGCGACGCTCAAGCGCATCGGCGCTTACTAGCACCCCTTTCGGATCACCGCTCGATCCGCTCGTGAACAATATGTAAGCGCCGCCTGGGAAGCGCGTGTCTCGATAGTCCGGGCGTATTTCCGCACGCGCCGCCGCCCGCAGGGTCTTCGCTGTCTCATCGAATACCAGCCGAGCCGCGACGTCTGCTTTTATGCACACCTGCTCCTTCCTGTGGCGAGGCCACTTCGGGTCCACAGGAACGCCGACGCCGCCCACGGCCCATAGGGCCACCAGGCCCACCATCGCGCAAAAAGGGTCACGTGTCTCCACGGCGATCGCCTTGCCGGGAATATCCTGCACAATCTCAAGCTGCCGCCACAAGTTCTCCACGAGCTCCCGGAACGCGCGCGTCTCCAAGAGGCCCTCTGGTTGCAAACGCACCGAGGAAGGCTGTAGTGCGAACTCTTCCAGACGCACAACCATGCGGACTCCTCTTAATCAGGCACCGGATTCGCAGTCCCTCAGAACCTCGCCGGCCAACTCCGCCAGCGATTTCGCCTCGAACACATCTTGGTATTCGATGACGAACCCGTGACTCTCTTTGAGTATTGTGATCAGTTCGACTGCGTCGAGAGATGTCCCGCCGAGTTCAAAAAAATTCTCCCCCCCGGTCAGGGCGGGCTCACCGAACATCTGCTCGCAGATCTGACAGATTGCCCCGAGCGCTCGGCTGCGGTCTTTAGGCATCACGTCTCCTCTGTCTCGTAGCGGGTGCGGACCGCTGGCCTGAGGTCTCCCGGCATCGGTTCGCTGTCCGGTGCGTACGCCGCACTGCCCTCTCGTCGCCCGACAGCTTGAACGCTAGGGCTGAACGCCAGCACCGCTATCGTCAGTAGTTGCACGGTCGCGATCACCCACAGGAGGGGCTTTATTCCCGCAATAGTGATCAGCGCGCCCGAGATCGCCAGTCCTAGTGGAAGCGCCACCAGCGAACCGAAATAGTCATAAGAAATAACCCGAGAAAGCAGATGCTCTGGGATTTGCCGTTGCACCACCGTGTTCCAGGTCGCTCCGAACGCGGTCATTCCGGCCCCACCGAGCGCGGCGGCAACGGCCACCGCGGCAATGCCCAAGTGAAGCGCGATCAGCAACGGCGCCAGCGCGTACAGGCCAACTAGCGGCACCGCCCCCGTCAGGCGCCACTCTCGCCTCGACCTCATGGAAGTGACAGCTATACCTCCAGCGATCGAGCCGAATCCTGCCGCTGACGAGGCGGTGGCCCACATTGCCGCGCCAGCGTACAAGCGCAAGCTAGCGACCGGGCCTATCACGCTATAAGCACCGTACAGAAGGTTGAACAAAGATGCCCCGAGGACCATCGTACGGAACCACTTACGGGCAGAGAAGTCTGCCCAGCCAATCTTGAGGTCGCCGATCATCGATGATGTTCTGGCTCTTTTTGGCATCTCGATATTGATGAAAGCGAGAGCCAGGACGTTGACGAGGAACGTCGCGCCATCCGCTGCAATGGCCCATCCGGCTCCGATCGTGACCACACATACGCCAGCGATCGCTGGCCCGACTACAGCCGCTACCGCAGCGGCGGTCTGAATTAGCGCATTGGCCTGCTGGAGGTTCTCTCTCGGCACAACGTTCGCCGTAAGACCACTCGCCGCGGGCGCGAACACCGCGCCGCCAAGACCTTGTGCCGCGCCAAGGACCCCCACGAGAGCGACGGGAGGATGCGCCGTGATCAGACTGGCACCAAGAATCAGCTCCCCGGCCCCCCGGAAGCTGTCCGCGGCCATCATGAGACGTCGCCGTGAAAAACGATCGGCCACCACGCCGCCTACTAGGAGGAATGTCACCTGCGCCAAAGCTTGCGCCCCGAGCACATATCCCAAATCCGCAGCTGAGTGGCTAAGCCGCAGTACCGCGAATACGAGCGCTACTGGGACAAACCGATCGCCGAGCGCGGAGGTCGCCCGGCCTATGAACAACAGCCTGAAGTTACGCTCCCGCAGGGCGCGCACCATTAGTCCTGTCTCGTTTCCGCCTTGACCGGGCAAATATACGAAATCATTCCGAGCATCTGATTACCGGCTCCAGTGTCGCTGCCACGCCGTTCGGGCCTGCCATCAGGGCGCTGTGCTGCTGATTGCGCTGTGGCCGTGACCGGCTCAGCCCTAACTGACTCATGCTGCCCCCAGCGCCAGAAGGGATAGTATTAACCAGAAAAAGTAAAATCGCTAACATTAGAGTTGTCAAGTACGATACTTCCTGGCCGGCGGTCCCGGTGGCTGCTGGCTCGTGCGAACAGGCGGGCGGGGCGCGGACCAGGCCGCAGGACTGGCCGGCGCAGCCGGCGCCAGGAGGACGTCCTTGACGGGGGCGCTCGCGAGCCGATGATCGGCCGGCCGCTGTCCTGCGCCGCGGCTTGCGCCAGTCCAGCCTGGTTTAGCGGGCCGGGTAAGTATTGACCACGCATGAGGTCTTCTTTACGCTAAGCGGTAGCTTTGTATCCTTTTTAAAGGGGCCAGTTCAGGAAATAGACGGTCATCTGTCTTAGGGGTAAGGTGGATTTAAGGGGTAAGGTGGATCTAACCGCGGAGCAGGTGCTCGACGCCCTGACCCTGTGCACGGGTAAGTCGGCTACGATGCCCTATGAGATCGTGGATCTGGTCCGCCGGGCCGAGCCTGGCCTGGCGGTCACGTTCTTCTCGGCCTGGGCGGCGGCCGGTGCTGACCTGAGCCCCACGATGCGCGGCGAGGTCGAGGCTGTCCGGCAGCGGATGGAATTTTACCGGGCGGTCACCGAACGCCTCCGGGCCAAGGTGCCAGGGCTGGCGACCATCAAGGGCCTGGAAGTGGCTGACCTGTACCCGGCCGGCCTGGTCAGGAACATGACCGACATCGACGTGGTCGCCCCGTCCGAATCGGCGCAGTGGGATATCGTCGCGATCCTGACGCAGGATGGCTGGGAAATCGACGCAGGATCAGCCGTCAGCGTCGGCGGCGAGCTGCGCATGCTGATCAGCATGGTCCTCCCGCATGAGGATCGGTATCAGGCCCCGTACAACGCCGAGATCGGCACGGTGTACACATTCGGCAACCTGGCCGGGATCCCGCCAGTGGTCAGCCTGCCGCCGCCGTGGCAGGTACCCGCTATCAAAAACCTGCTCATGCTGCTCAACGAGCGATACGAGCAGCCGTTCCGCGCCAGGGATCTCGTCGATTCCGTCCTGCTGCACGAGCAGTTACGCGGCGCTGAACTCGACCAGTTGCACCAGGCTGTCGCCGAGTTCTGCCTGGCCGTCGAGTATCACGAGCTCGCCGGGCTGGTCCGGGCCGCGGGGCTGGCGAGGTTCCCGCCGCTGCCGGGCGGCCGCCGGGCTATGGCGAACGCGCGCGCACGCCGGTTCGCGCGGCAGGTGAGTTTCCTGCGCAGGCCAGTGCGCTGCGCCGCGCGCGACCTGCAACGCCGGCTGGTGCTAGGGCGAGCAGGACGCGCCGAACGCATGGCCTGGGGCGTGCTAAGGCCCCGGATGCCCGTAGTCGCCGCGGTGCGAGCGGGCCTGGTGGCGTTCGGGCTGCCGCTCGAAGGCCCGCCGCCGGACGTGACGTCCGCGGTGCTCCGCCACTGTAACGGGATCACCTGGGTGGACACACCGGTGGCACGCTTCCTGCTGACAATCGGAGGCGATGTCCCGCAGTCCGTGATCGACGAGCTTTCCGCACCGGCGACCACATCATGAGAGGAGGAACCAGTGAGCCCTATCGCCATGAAGCCCCGTACGAGCAAGAAGAAGTAAGCGGTCCGGCGCAGCACGGATGATCATCCGTATGCGGTCCTGATGAAGGGATGAGCTGGATGGACCCGTCACCAGCTCAGTTCCCGCAAGCTGCGCCGCAGAATGAAAGCGATCACGCGGCGGCCGGGGCGTGAGGCACCGCAATGCGCCCCGGTCCTCTTCTGGCCTCAGCTTCGCTGCGGCAGCCGCAGCCCGTCCATCCAGGCACTGCGCCAGGCGGCGAACAGGTCCGAGCACAGGTCACCGCCTTCTTCTTTTCTTGGACGCTGGGACCGGTGGTTCGCTGCCTTCAGCCGCTCCCGGTTTCGCCGACCTGAGCCAGGACGCCGGGGGAGCGGGACGGCAGCAGGATAACCGCCAGTATCGCCCCGACCACGGTGACGACGCTGGCGGCGGCGGCCAGGCCGCGGAGCTGGATGCTCTGGGCGATCAATGGCCCGGC
>Ga0307372_10007481_pt1 | contig 15637 bp, 13 predicted proteins | sample OX1MG_FD_202533 | JGI IMG/M metagenome (GOLD analysis project Ga0307372, IMG submission 202533) | Soil microbial communities from Risofladan, Vaasa, Finland - OX-1 | ecosystem: Environmental > Terrestrial > Soil > Coastal area > Acid sulfate soil | place: Finland: Risofladan, Vaasa | collected... | reverse complement strand
TGGCCAACCGCCTACCGGTCGAGCACGCGAACGGTCCCCTTCCGGGCGACGACGCTGCGTTCGAGGACGACTGGCGCCCGAGTCCCGGAGGGTTGGTCACGGCGCTGGCCCCGATATTGAAGGGGACCGGCGGCAAGTGGGTCGGATGGTCCGGCTCTGCGGGTGAGGAGCTTGCACCCTTCTCGATCGAGGGATTCGATCTCGTCCCCGTCCCGCTGAGTTCGGCGGAGGTGGCGGATTATTACGAGGGGTTCTCGAACGCCACTCTTTGGCCCCTCTACCACGACGTCACCGGCCGGCCGTTCTTCGAGCGTCGTTGGTGGGACGCCTACGTGAAGGTCAACCATCGTTTCGCGGACGTCACGGCGGCATCGTGTGACAGAGGAGCGACGGTGTGGGTCCAGGACTACCAGTTGCAGCTGGTCCCGGCGATGCTTCGGCGCAAGAGGCCGGATCTGAGGATCGGCTGGTTCAACCACATTCCATTTCCGGGATACGAGATCTATTCGCGCTTACCTTGGCGGACACAGGTGATCCAGGGCCTGCTCGGCGCAGACCTTCTCGGGTTCCAACGCCGTGACGACGCGGCCAACTTCTTGCGCGCGGCCAGGGGCCATGCCGACGTCACGACGCGAGGATCCGTCATCGAGGTCGCCGGCAGGCGGCTTCGAGCCGGAGCTTTTCCGATATCGATCGACAGCACCTCGCTCGACGAGCTGGCCCGCCGGCCCGAGACCGCGGCGAGGGCGCGCGAGCTGCGAGCTTCGCTGGGAAATCCCGATGTGCTGCTGCTCGGTGTCGACCGGCTCGACTACACCAAGGGCATCCTCCACCGCTTGAGGGCATTCGGGGAGTTGCTGGACGAGGGGCACCTCCGGCCTCCCCGAGCCACCCTTGTGCAGGTTGCAACTCCCAGTCGGGAGCGTGTCGAGGAGTACAGGCATCTTCGTGACGAGGTCGAGGGGATCGTCGGCAGGATCAACGGGGACCACGGCCACGTCGGGCAACCGGCCATCCACTACCTGCACCAGTCCTTTCCACGCGAGGAGATGGCAGCCCTTTACCTTGCGGCCGACGTGATGCTCGTGACGCCCTTGCGCGACGGCATGAACCTCGTGGCGAAGGAGTACGTGGCCTGCCGCCATGACGAGAGAGGCGGGCTCGTCCTGTCCGAATTCACCGGTGCTGCCGACGAGCTCCGCCAGTCGTACCTGGTCAACCCGTGGGACATCGACGGCACCAAGCAGGCCATCCTGCGCGCCACGACACACGCTCGTGCCGAGGCCGCCCGCCGGATGCGCGCGATGCGCCGGCGGGTGTTCGAGGATGACGTGCACCACTGGGCGGCAGCGTTCCTCGGAGCACTGGACATGGCGGCCGAGGGCCGGCGCTGACAAGCTGTGCGCCTTGACTGGCGCGCAACCGACACGGACCCTGCGGATGAGCGAGGCTGACCCTCAGTTCATCCCGTACCCGAAGGCTCCCTCTGGCGCCCCTAACGTGCTCGTAGTCGTCCTCGACGACGTCGGCTTCGCCCAGCTGGGCTGCTTCGGCTCGACGGTACGCACCCCCCACATCGACCGTCTCGCCGCGGAAGGCTTGCGGTACAACCGTTTCCACGTCACGTCTATCTGCTCGTCCACACGGGCAGCGCTCCTGAGTGGTCGCAACCACCACGCCGTCGGGATCGGCATGACGATGGAAACCCCGCTGGGGTTTCCTGGTTACACGGGCCGGCTGCCGGCTTCCGCAGCCTTGCTCCCGCGCGTCCTTCGCGACAACGGTTACAGCTCTCTCGCCGTCGGCAAGTGGCACCTCTGCCCGCGCGGCGAGTACTCGCAGTCGGGTCCGATGACCCGCTGGCCGCTCGGCGTCGGCTTCGAGCGCTACTACGGGTTTCTCGGCGCCGAGACCAACCAATGGGCACCCGAGCTGTGTCGCGACAACACCCTCGTCGACCCACCGCGCTCTCCGGCCAAGGGATACCACCTCACCGAAGACCTCGTCGACGAAGCCATCCGCATGATCACCGATCAGCGACAGGCCACTCCTGCCAAGCCGTGGTTCTGCTGGCTGGCGACGGGTGCTGCACACGCACCGCACCAGGTCCCGCCGGAATGGAGCGACGCATACGCCGGAGCCTTCGACGCTGGGTGGGAGGCGCTGCGGGACGAGATCTTCGCCAGGCAGAAGATCTCAGGCGTCGTGCCCGACTCGACTGTCCTGACGGAACGCCCGTCCTGGATTCCTGCCTGGGGTGAGCTCACCTCTGGCGAGCGGCGCCTGTTCGCCCGTTACATGGAGGTGTTCGCAGGGTTCGTCGCCCACACCGACGCGCACCTCGGGCGTCTGTTCGATTTTCTCGATGCACGAGGCGAACTGGACAACACCCTGGTCCTCGTGCTGTCCGACAACGGCGCGAGCGCCGAGGGCAGCGCCACCGGCACTCTCAACGAGCCGGCCGCCTGGCTCGGCAACCCCGAGAGCGTGGATGAGGCGCTCACCAGGATCGACGAGATCGGCGGTCCCCGCGCGTTCAACCACTACCCTTTCGGCTGGGCGTGGGCCGGCAACACCCCTTTGCAGCTTTGGAAGCGCTACGCCTGGCTTGGCGGGGTCCGCACACCTCTGATAGCGCGTTTGCCGCGGCTTCCCGGTCGTAGCGGCCCGGAGCACGATGCGGGCTCGGTGCGCTCCCAGTTCTGTCACGCCGTCGACATCTTCCCCACGGTTCTCGACTTCATCGGGGTAGAGACGCCCGCCGAGGTGGATGGAGTGACCCAGCAGCGCGTTGATGGCGCCAGCTTGGTGGGGACCTTCGCGGATCCGGACGCTCCGGCGCCTCGCGGTACGCAGTATTTCGAGATGCACGGCTCACGTGGTCTTTACCACGAGGGTTGGAAGGTCACTACCGACTACGTATCCCCAATGTTCGGCGAACGCGAAGTCATCACCGGAAGCGATGACTTCGACTCCGATCGGTGGTTCCTCTTCAACCTCGACGCGGACTTCGCTGAAGCCATCGATCTGGCGGACCGATTTCCTGATCGGGTCGAGCAGCTCGAGCGGATTTGGTGGGAGGAGGCCGGGCGCAACCAGGTGCTGCCCCTTTTCGAAGGACCCAAATCGCTGTCGGCGCTGCATCCCGGTGAATTCCCGCAGCCTTCCGAGGCGGTATATGTGCCGGGGACCTCGCCCGTATACGAAGGCGTGATGCCGCGGTTGTTCGGCGGCTTCACAGCAGTCGCCGACATCGATTCGGAGGCCAAGCCTCCATCGGGTGTCGTGTGTGCCTTGGGCGATCTCAACGAAGGATGGGCTTTCTACCTGCTCGACGGCACGCCGTGCACATGCCTCGTGTCTATGGGCCACACCACCCGTGTTGGGTCGGAGCGGCGCGTCCCATCGGGCCAATGCCGGTTGTCCGTGGAGTTCAAGCCGGCGCCTCCCGGCCGCGACAACCTACGGATCCTTGTCGACGGCGAAACGGTCGCCGGTGCGTACCACCCGGGCGCCGCCGTATTCGCAGCGCAGGCGACGGCGGGAGGCGGCCTGCTCGTGGGTCGCGACCGAGGGCTTGCGGTGTGCGACGACTACGAGCCCCCGTTCCCGTTCGACGCGACGCTGAGGCGGCTGATCATCCGCAGCGGTGCGCCAGATGCCCGGCGCGATCCGGAAGAGACAGCGAGGGTTTCGGTAGCCTCCGATTAAGCAGGAACTGAAGCGCGTTTGGGCTCTCTCGCGCCCGGGTATCAAACATCCCAACAAAAGCTGCCTCCTGGCAGCTTGTTCGTAGGGCGGAGAGAGAGAAAGGAATCCCAGTCGTGGGCTTGATTCTGCTTGTGTTGCTTTTGGCCCTTTTGTTCTTTGGGTTGGGTTTCGCAGCCCACCTCCTATGGATAGTGGCCGTCATCTTCTTCATTGCCTGGATCGCCGGATTCGCCTTCAGGTCCGGAGAAGGCAGTCGTTGGTACCGCTGGTAACGGCGGCCCCTTCCTGACCTGACTCATAAAGGAGACACATCGCAAAATGGCCGAGCGTTACCCACCAACCGCAGTCCCCGGCGACCAATACGCCGAGGGTCAAACCGCATACCAGAGCCGATCGGTTGCCGTCGAAAGGCAGCCGTGGAGCCCCGCGCAAATCATTGCCATCATCCTCGGAATCGTCTTCGTCGTCCTGGGCGGGATCGCCCTTGCCAGAACCGGCATCAACAGCCACGTCACCTCCGAGCACGTCAGCGTCGCCGGCTCCATGCAGACGCAGCTGATGGGCTACATCGAGCTGGTCTACGGGGCACTGCTGCTCGCAGTCGGATCGATCCCTGGAGCCGGCCGGGGCGGAATGAGCTTTCTCGGCATCGTGGCCCTCGTGTTCGGCATCGTGGTCGTCGCGCAGCCTTCGACCTTCTCCCACCCGCTCGGGATAGGCAGTGGCTACGGGATCTTCCTCATCATCGTCGGAGCGATCCTGGCGATCACGTCGATGGTCGCTCCGATCTACTGGGGGTTCAGCCGCCGGTCGGGTTACAGCCGCAGATCGGGAGTTGGGACGGGTCGCCGTCAGGTCGTCTAAAGAGGTTCGCAGAATTGCTGCACCGATGGCGCGGACCGCTCTAGCAAGCCACCGTTCCTGCCTTGCACCGCACCCGGGCCCCCGGCCCGGGTGCGGTCGCGTCCGGAGTCATGTCAGGCGGTCCTCGCATTCGCCGGCAAGAGGGGTTCTTCCGTCGAGCTGACAGGAAGCGGCTTCTACTTTTCCGGTCTCGACTTCGCGCGACTTCTCGCCAGCGGCGTAGTAATTGGCCCGCAAATGAAGGGCTTTGCCTGAATTGCACCGCTCCCACTGGGCGGAACCCGACGATCATCCGCTGATGAAACCGTGTTGTAGTGTTCGCGCACCACTTTGGGGGGGTGGCCCTCTTTAGGGGGAGCCCGTTAGGAACTGGTTGAGTCATGTCGCAATTCCTGTCGTTGACCGTGGCGGGCATAGCCACGTACGGGTGCGTATACGCGATAACGGCAATGGGCCTGGTCGTGACCTACACCACGTCCGGTATCTTCAACTTCGCGCAGGGCGCCATTGGGATGATCGGCGCTTTCTTCTATTGGCAGCTCTCACAGGACTTCCATTGGCCTGCGTGGCTGTCCTTCCTCGCGATCGTGTTCGTGTTCACTCCGCTCGTCGGCGCGCTGATCGAACGGCTGGTAGTGCGCCGGTTGGAGAACGCCGCGCTGGAAGCGAAGCTGACCGTCACCATCGCGTTACTTATTCTGGGAATTGCAGTAGCGACGATCATCTGGAATCCGCAGGTGAGCCGGCGCATTCCCCAGTTCTTCAACGGGCACCAGATGAGCATCGGTGGCGTCGTGCTCACCTGGCACCAGTTGATCATCGTCGGAGCTTCTGCGCTCGCCGCGGTGGCGCTCCGCTTGTTCTTCTACCACACGAGGCCCGGGATAGCTACGAGGGCTGTCGTCGACGACCGGGAGTTGGCCTCGCTGACCGGTGCTACGCCCGCCCGGTATGCCCAGCTCGGTTGGGCGCTGGGTTGCTCACTGGCGTCAGTGGCGGGAATCCTTCTGGCTCCGCTGACGAACCTCGACATCACCACGCTGACTCTTCTCGTGATCAACGGCTACGCGGCGGCAATGTTCGGCCGTCTGAGGAGTCTCCCGCTGACCTTCGTCGGGGCCATCGTCCTCGGGCTGCTGCAGTCGTACGCGATCGGATACCTCCCTGTCGGTGACATCTGGACCTACCTCGAGCAGGTCATACCGATGCTCTTCCTGCTCGTGGTCATGCTTGCCCTGCCTCAAGGCCGCGCGAGCCTCGCCAGGCGGGTCCGGGTGCGCGCACCGAGAGTCGTCGGCCGGCGCGAGTCCTTGGTCACCGCCGCCGTGTTCCTGGTGGTGGCGGGCATCGTCTCGCGGACGCTGTCCTCAGGGAACCTCAACTACGCCAACCGAGGCGTGGCCCTTGCGATCATCATGCTGTCGATCGTGATGCTCACCGGTTACGGCGGCCAGGTGTCGTTGTGCCAGTTGACATTCGCCGGCCTCGGAGCGTTCGCGATGAGCAAGGTGGGCGGTACCGGTGGCTCTCTGCTGGGAGTCCTCGCTGCGGTCGGCCTCGCTGCCGGGGCGGGAATGCTGATCGCATTGCCCGCCCTGCGCCTGCGGGGTTTGTACCTGGCACTGGCAACTCTTGCGTTCGCGTACGGGATGGACCTCGCCTTCTTCAACAACATCCGCGTGTTCGGCGTGTCGCTTTCCCTGCAGGTCGCCCGCCCGCACCTCCCGGGGATATCGCTGAGGAGCGACCGTTCGTATCTGTTGCTGCTCTCGGTCGTGTTCGCGGCGCTGGCGATCGGCGTGCTCGCCATGCGCAGGTCGCGGTTCGGCCGGCGGCTCTTAGCCGTCAACGACAGCCCCTCGGCCTGCCTAACCCTCGGCATCGACATGACTCGCACGAAGCTGGTCATCTTCACGGTGTCGTCCGCCGTGGCCGGCCTGGGCGGCGCCCTCTATGGGGGTGCCCAGGGGGCCGTCGCCCCCAACGACTTCTCCTTCATCATCAGCCTCACCCTCTTGTTGCTCGCGGTCGCGTGGGGTATCCGCACCACGGGAGGGATGCTCTTCGCCGGCGTGCTGTTCGCGCTCGGCCCGCTGCTTCAGCAGCACCTGTCGCAACCTCGGGATGTCGTCTCGCTCCTGGTGGGGCTGGCTGCCATCGGCGTGTCGCAGAACCCGGAGGGGACGTTCGGGGGGAACACTGCCTTGCAGAAATGGCGGGATCGCAGGGACCAGTCACTCGGAGGGGACGCGGTGGCAATCGACTCGGCTGCGGCGGGCGGCGCCGGGTCACCGCAGGGGAAGTTGACCCATGCTGCAGGTTGAGGAGGTGACGGTCGACTTTGGCGGCGTGCGGGCTCTTGATTCGGTCGACCTCGAGGTAACCGAAGGAGGTATCACCGGGCTGATCGGACCGAACGGAGCCGGCAAGACCACGACGTTCAACGTGGTCACCGGCCTTCAGAGACCCGACAGGGGCAAGGTCCTACTCGGCGGCCGAAACATAACTCGCGAACGACCCAGACAGCGAGCACGCCTCGGCCTGGGGCGCACCTTCCAGAGGCTGGAGCTGTTCGGCTCGCTATCCGCGCGCGACAACGTGCTCGTCGCTCTCGAAAGCCACGGGATGACAGGCCGGAAGGGCCGCCAGATAGCGGACGACCTGCTCACCCGGGTCGGCCTCTCAGCAGTGGCAGATCGACAGGCAGACGTGTTGCCGACAGGCATGGCCCGACTGGTCGAACTTGCCCGGGCCCTGGCATGCGAGCCGAAAGTACTGCTGCTCGATGAACCGTCATCGGGTCTGGACAACGCCGAAGGCGACCGTCTCGGCGACCTGCTCACGGAACTGGCGGGTCTCGGCATGGCGATTCTGCTCGTCGAGCACGACATGGATCTGGTGATGAGGATCTGCTCGAAGGTTTTCGTCCTCGACTTCGGGCGCGTGATCTCATCCGGCACGCCGGGCGAGATACGGGCGGATCCCAACGTGCAGGCGGCGTACCTGGGGACCGGGAGCGTGGGGGTGGGCCCGTGAGTGACACTCAGACCGCGACCGGTACAGGCGGACAGGCGACGCTCGCTCCATCGCCGACGCTGGAATTGCGCGGTGTGAGCGCGGCGTACGAGAGAGTGGAGGTCCTCCACGGCGTCAGCCTCTCTGTGCCCTCCGGGAAGGTCTTCGCCCTCCTCGGCCCCAACGGCGCCGGCAAGACAACGCTGCTGCGAGTGGCCAGCGGCCGTACGAAGCCGCTCCGAGGCAGCGTGCACGTCTCGGGCCGGGAGGTGACGGGGATGAGCCCGGAACGCCTCGCGCGTAGAGGCGTGTGCAGCGTCCCCGAGGGCAGAGGCATCTTCCCGAACCTGACCGTGGCCGAGAACCTGCGGATGTGGACCTTCCGCGGCGGGCTTCGGCGTTCGGAGGTGGAGAAGGTCGCCTACGAGAGGTTCCCGAGGCTGGCGGACCGCCGGCGCCAGTTGGCGGGGACACTGTCGGGCGGCGAGCAGCAGATGCTCGCGATGTCGAGAGCGTTGGCGACGAACCCGTCGCTCCTGCTCCTCGACGAGATCTCGATGGGTTTGGCGCCTCTGATCGTCGCCCAGTTGTACGAGCTCGTCGCCCAGACAGCGGAGGAGGGTTTCACCATCCTGCTCGTCGAGCAGTTCGCCCAGACAGCGCTCCAAGTGGCGGACCGGGCTGCAGTTATGGCCCAGGGGAGGATCGAGTTCGAGGGCTCGCCGGAGGAAGTGGCCGCCGCGGTGGGCGATATCTACATGCGCACCGACAGAACCCAGCCGGATGCCCCGGACGGTGCCGGAGATGAGCAACCCCCGGGACCCGGCGCCGCGGGCGATCCGGAATAGAGCCAGCAGCAAAACGAAAGGGAAATCACAGGTGAAACCAAAGAAGCGCTTCGGATTCCGCGCAGCCGCACTCGTGAGCGCCGCTGGGCTGGCACTCGCGGCGTGCGGCAGCTCGTCCCACTCCGGCCAGGCGGGCGGGACCTCCGCGACCGCTGCTGCCGGCGGGGGAACCGGAGCGACGATCCCGCCGCCCGCGAAGGTGACAGGAACCCTCAGCGGGCCCGGCGTCACCGCGTCGACCATCACCATCGGCCAGATCACCACCACGTCCGGACCGGTTCCAGGCTTGTTCCAAGATGCCAACGACGGGCTCGACGCCTACGTCGCCTACGTCAACGCCAACGGAGGCATCGCCGGTCGCCAATTGAAGGTGATCCACGTCGACGACGCGTTCGATTGCAACACCTACAGCCAGGCACTCCAACGACTCAGCACACAGGTGTTCGCGATGGTCGGGACCTTCACGCTCGAGGACACCTGTGGGCAGGCCGTGTTGAAGGCAAACCCGAACCTCATCGACATCGAGGGAGAGGTTCTCTACCCGGGTCTCTACGAGGGCTTCCCCAACGTGTTCAGCCCGACACCGCTGCCGCCCGGGTATGCGACGACCGGCTACAAGTGGATCAAGGACAAGTTCCCCAACGACATCACCCACACCGCAACATTGATCCCGGGCGCCGCCGAAGCCAACGGCAAGCAGGAGAACCTGACCGCCGAGTCCATCGGTTACAAGTACGTGTACTCACGGATCATCGGCCCCATCGAGACCAACTTCACCAGCGACATCCTGAAAATGAAGTCGCTCGGCGTGAAGATCGTCGATCTCGGCGTCAGCTCGGTAGGCATCGACTCCAACTTCATCCAGCAGGCCGCCCAGCAGAACTTCCACCCCGACGCCATCATCGGCGCGGCGATCTACGACTCTCACCTGCTGAAGCTTCTCGGCAACGCGAGCATCGCCAACAACGTCGTCTACGCGCCGCTCGCCTACTCGCTCTACCTAGGCCAGGATCGTGCGTCCGTGCCCGGAGTGAACACCTTCCTGACCTGGCTGGACCGTATCCATCCCGGTGAGGCGGCCAGCATCTTCACCGTTTCGGCATGGGGTTCAGGGATGTTGCTCACCGAGGCGATGTCGAAGGCCGGAGCTCAGGTGACGCAGGCGTCGACGATCCAGGCGATGAACGCCATCACCAGCTTCGACTCTGGCGGGCTGACCGCGCCGTTCAACCCCGGGCAGCGCGTCGGCGCCCACTGCATGGTCATCGCAGGTATCCAGAACGGCAAGTGGGTCCGCATCGACCCCAAGTCCGGGTTCGAGTGCAACGGCGTGTACCACAACGTTCCGCTCAGCGAGCTGAAGTAACCGCTTGTCACAAGGGGGAAAGAGGGGCGGTCGCGCGTGACCGCCCCTCTGGCGCGTTCGGCGAGGGCGCGCCGGTACGATCCCTGCATGCCCCTCCAAGGAGAGTACGAACCGAGCCCGTCGCAGTGGGTGCGCGATCAGGTGGCCGAGTACGAGGCGTCCGGCGGCCAGCGCGCGAACACGCTCCGCGATACCGGGCTGCCGGTCATCATCGTCACCACCAAGGGACGAAAGTCAGGCAAGATCCGGAAGTTCGCCCTGATGCGCGTGGAGCACGGAGGCGAATACGCGCTGGTTGCTTCGATGGGCGGCGCCCCGAAGAACCCGGTCTGGTACTACAACGTCACGTCCGATCCCACCGCCCTGATGATCCAGGATGGACCCGAGCCGTTCGACGCGGACGCGCTCGAGGTGACCGGCGACGAGAAGGCGCTCTGGTGGGAGAGGGCGGTGGCCGCGTTCCCGCCGTACGCCGAGTACCAGCAGAAGACCGACCGGACCATCCCGGTCTTTGTGGCGCGCCGGCGATGAGGTCCTAGAGCGACGGGAAGTTGACGAACTTGTGGCCCCAGAAGGCGCCTTCGGTGATCTCGTAAACCGGCTCCTCCTCGGTCACCTGGAGCCCGTCGAAACCGAACTCCACCGCGAACCCGCCGGGGCTGATCACGTAGAACGACACCATCTTGTCGTTGGTATGCCTTCCCAGCGTCTGCATCACCGGGACGTCGAGCCGCTCGGCTCGGTCCCACGCGCGCCCCACGTCGTCGAGGGTCCCGGCCTCGACCATGAAGTGGACGAGTCTCCCAGGCCCTGCCATCGGCAGAATGCCCACCGTGTGGTGGCGCGGGTTGCAGCCGAGGAACCACAACGTCTCGAACCGAGGGCTGCCGTCGGCCGCGGGTGCGGCCGGGAGGCGAAGCGTGTTGCGCCCCCGGAACCCGAGCACCGAGGTGTAGAACTCGAAGGCGGCCGGCCCGTCGGACACGGTGATCACCACGTGCCCCATCCCCTGGTTGCCGGTCACGAACCCGCTGACCAGGGGAGTCGAGACCGCCTTGTGGCTGAGCGCCACTCCCCAGAAGAGCTCCACCGGGTTCCCGGCGGGATCGTCGAAACGCACCCCTTCCGTGATGCGCCGCTCGCGGCACTCCACGGCGTCCAGAGGCACGACCTTGGTTCCAGTCGCTTCGACTGCGGCTGCGAGACCGGCGAGCTCCTTGCCGTTCAGCACCTCGAATCCGATCGCCTCGACCCCGCTCTGGGCCGCCGGCGAGACGACCAGCCGGGGCGGGTAGTCGTCCATCCGGTAGTAAAGGGCGTCCGCGTTGTCGCCGCGCTCCTCCATGAGCCCGAGGAACTCACCGGCGAAACGGCGCCACGCCTCGATGTCCTCGCTGCCGATCCGCAGGTACCCCAGTGAACGCACTGGCATGAGACTCTTCCTCGCCCTCTCCGGTGGGTCCGGTCCCCAGAGAGTACGGTCGCTGCGCGAGCAGGCCCAACCTGCCCGTCCCGGCGAACGGGACGTCGATGTCGGGGACTAGAGGATCCGTGCCCCGTCGGACGGTTCGAGGCGCCAACCCTCCGACAGCACCCCGGGCCGTGTCAGCGCGACGACGCATCCTCCGAAACCGGCCCCCGTCAGGCGCGCCCCGTACACACCGGGCGTCGCCATCAGGCGCTCGACGATCGAATCCAGGGCCGGCGTCGAGACGTTGAAGTCGTCGCGAAGCGACCGGTGGCTCTCGTACATCAACCTTCCGGCCTCCACTAGCTTTCCGTAGCGGAACAGCTGAGCGAATTCGAGGACGCGGCTGTTCTCGGTTACCACGTGGCGCACGCGGCTGCGGAGGATCGGGTCGTTGAGCTTGGCGACGTCGACGAGGGCGGCGGACCGAAGCGGTCCTAGGTAGTACTCGGCTTGCTCACAGGCGTACCGGCGCTCCGCGTACGCAGAGCGGGCCAACTTGCGTTGCTCCCCGGACGGGATGGCCACGATCTCGCAGCCGTCGGGGAACGCGATCGGCTTCACCTCGTTGCTCGAGCAGTCGATCAGCAGGGCGTGGCCGGCCACTCCCGTCGCGGACGCGAGTTGGTCCATGACGCCGCAGGGGACGCCCGCTGAGCGCTGTTCGGCGCGCTGGCACGCGACGGCCAGGTCGGCCGGCGGCCCGGCATAACCGAGCGCCAGCGCCACCGCGACTTCCAAGGCGGCGCTCGACGCGAGCCCGACGCCGGAGGGCAGGGTAGAGCTCACCGTACCGGTCGCGCCGGTGACCGGTCGGATCTCCGCGATGACCCCCGCCACATACCGTCCCCAGCCGTCGTTGACCGATCGCGGGTCCGACAGGCGGATGGGCAGGTCTACGACGTCGGCCTCGATGGACGACTTGAGCACAACCCGGTCGCCCCCCGGGTCGACGCTGACCGTGATGCCGAGGTCGATGGCCATGGGGAGCACGTATCCGCCGGTGTAGTCGGTGTGATCGCCGATGAGGTTGACCCGCCCTGGGGCGAACGCCGATCTCATGGCGTCCGACGATACGGCAAGTGGGGTAAGCGGTGCAGTTACACCTGCGTCCGGCGCGCTGCGCAGAGGGGCCGGCGCTGTGCTCCTACACGAGACGCCGGCGCAGCGCGAGCCATCCGATCCGGGCCAAGCCGACCAAGAGACCGGCGAAGAGGAGGAACACAGCGATGCCGCCGAGCGCCCCGATGACACTCTCGACGCCATGGGCGAAGCTGTGCCGGGTGTGGTCCCACGCCTTGGATATGCCGCTCGGGGGTGGCGGCGCTGCGGCCGACTTCTTCTGTTGCTCGACTGCGTGCACCGACAGGGAGGCGTAGGTCGTCTGGTCGTCCAGCACGTTGATCTGCCCCTGTATCTGGTCGGCCTGGGTCTGTTCCGCGCTGATCTGCTGCTCGACGGCGAGAACGTCCCCGATCGTCTGGGCCTTCGTCTCGATCAGCTGCAGCTGGTTGATCGTCGACTGCAGCGCCTGCAGCCGCGCTTTGAGGTCCGCGTACTGGGAAGTCACGTCCCGGCCCGAGACCGTCACCTGGGAAGGCTTGCCCAATAACCGCACTTGCGAGACAAAAGACTCAAACGACGCCTCCGGAACCCGCAACGTGATGTCACCGCTCGAGGGTTGCCCGGCGCCGGGGACGTTCGTCGTCGACGACGCCACGTAACCACCGACACTCCCCGCGAGGAACGTCATCCGGTCGATGGCGGGCTCCACCGATGCGACCTGCAATGTCATGGATCCCGTCTTGACGACCTTGGCCTGGCTCGATGAAGGCACCAGATTCGGGGTGCTGGGCTGAGCGGCGCCGGACGGCAAAGCGGGTGACGGCAAGGCCGCCCCCGACGCCGCGCTCGATGTGCCCTGTTGGCTGTTCTGGGTCGCCGGTGACCGTTGGCCGATGCCCGCCGTGTGGGCAGCGGATCCGCTCGGGCCCGAGCCGCCGCTGTTCGAGGCCACGCCGGCAACCAAACCTACGGCCACGGTCGACGCGACCAGGACCGCCGCCGTGCGAAGCGGCCGGCGGCGCAGCCACTCCAGACACCGGCGGGACAGGTGCGGCCGGACGGGAGCCGTCGCACCTCGGGCGGCGAGCACCCGCTCGGGGCCGTCCGGGGGAACCGTGATCGCATCGGCAGCGTCGCCGAGCAGCCGCTCGAGCGTTAGGTCGTCAACCATCGGCTGCTCCTTCTGAGTCGCCGGCGCGGACGGCACCGGCACTGGCACCGACCGGCTCGTACGCTGCCAGCGCCGGGTCAGAGCCCAGGATCGCCTTGGCGTCGTGCAGGCGGCTCTTGACGGTGCCCGGGCGCCGGTGGATCACCGCGGCGATCTCCCGCTCGCTCAGCTGCGCGTAGTAGCGGAGGACAACGACCACCCGCAGATGCTCCGGCAGCCTTCCCAGCGCGTCGAGCACCGCGCCGTGTACATCTGCTTGCAGGGCGGACATCTCTGGACCGGGACCGTCCTCCGCCAACAGGGCTGCCAGATCCGAGAAGCCGGTCGTGTTCTCGCGGCGCCCCCGGTCGGAGCGCAGCTTGCTCAGGCAGGAGTTCACGACCACCCGGTACAGCCAGGGGCGGACACCTTCGCCGGCCGGGATGGCGGCGCGGAACCGCCAGGCCCTCAAGAATGCGTCCTGCACGGCCTCCTCAGCGTCGGCGGGGTTGCGCAGGATCAGGAATGCGGTCCGGTACGCCGGCGCGTAGCCGTCGGCGAGCCACTGCTCGAGGCTGTCCTCGTGGCGGCCTGTAGAACCCCCCAAACCTCTCATCGACCTATACAACCCCTGGCGCCCCCAAAAGGTTCACTCAACTACCTTGCTTTGGATGACCGGCCCCGCCGCGGATGTGCCCGAATGGTTCACGTGGGCGCTGGACCAACCGGTCGAGACAGGCGAGCTACTCGTCGACGGGTGCCCGATCGCCTTCCGGCGCTGGGGTGACACCGCTCTTCCCGGGCTGCTCCTGGTCCACGGGGGCGGAGCACACAGCAGATGGTGGGACCACGTAGCTCCGTTTTTCTCCAACGAATGCTGCGTCACAGCGATCGATATGTCCGGGCACGGCGACAGCGGGCGCCGGCCGATCTACACCTTCCCCCAATGGGCGGCCGAAGTCGCCGCTCTCGCAACGTCGGCGTCACCGCAACCGCCTGTCATCCTCGCCCACAGCCTCGGCGGGTTCGTCACCTTCCACGCCGCGGCGCGCCACGGGAACGATCTCGAAGGGATCATCATCATCGACTCGCCTGTGCGCGAGCCGACGCCCGAGCAGGAGGCGAACACGAACCACCAGGCATTCGGCCCACTGCGCTTGTACCCCACCCGCGAGGATGCTCTGCTGAGGTTCCGCACCGTTCCCGACCAACCGTTTCTGCTTCCGTATGTCGTCGAGCACGTCAAGCAGCATTCGGTGCACCAGGTACCCGGCGGCTGGAGCTGGAAGTTCGACCCCACCTTCTTCAACAACCTCGGTGAGTTCGACCCGCGGGTTCTGGGCGGTGTCAACTGCCGGGTGGCGATACTGCGCGCCGAGTTCGGCCTGGTCACCCCGGACATCGGGGCCCACATGTACGAGCTGCTCGGCCGCACGGCGCCGGTCATCGAGATCCCCCTCGCCTACCACCACGTGATGCTCGACCAGCCGATCGCCCTGGTGACGGCGGTCAGGTCGTTGCTCGCCGACTGGCGGCATTCGTACGCCCTTCGCACGGCGGGTAGCTGAGAACTTACTGAACGGCGCGACCGGACAAGCCGACACGTTCTTGGCACACTTCCACGCGAAGGAGCATGGAAAACCTCAGCGGCGATCGGAACCGGCCACCGTTGTGGCGCCCGGCGCTGGCGGCCGCCGCGGCGGCGACCGCCCTTGTTGGTGGCGTCTTTGCCGCGGTCGGGCCCGCGTCGGGCGACGACGGCGGAGCCCCTCGGGCCGCGCCGGGCGCGGCCGGCGGGGCGAAGCTCTCGACGGCGTGCCCGTGGATGGATTCCTCGTTCCCGTCTGGCCAGCGGGCACAGATGCTGCTGTCGGCGATGACGCCTCTGCAGGAGGCGGAAATGCTGCACCTCTACTGGGGGGGCAGCTCGGCAAATCCCTTCGAGGGTTTGAGCCCCGCGATCCCCTCGCTTTGCATTCCGGCGATCACCGAGCAGGACGGGGCCGCCGGCGTCGGCAGTGGGTGGCGGACTGCCGCCGGCCAGTTCGTCGGGGTTACGCAGCTCCCTGCGCCCATCGCCGACGCGGCAGCGTTCGACCCCGGCCTGGCCCGCTCGTACGGGCAGGTCATCGGGGCCGAGGACGCGGCGG
>Ga0307372_10007478_pt1 | contig 15640 bp, 8 predicted proteins | sample OX1MG_FD_202533 | JGI IMG/M metagenome (GOLD analysis project Ga0307372, IMG submission 202533) | Soil microbial communities from Risofladan, Vaasa, Finland - OX-1 | ecosystem: Environmental > Terrestrial > Soil > Coastal area > Acid sulfate soil | place: Finland: Risofladan, Vaasa | collected... | reverse complement strand
CAGACGGATCAGTTAACCTGGCGACCACCGGCAAAAATAGTTGTCGCTCATCGGCAAAAATAGTTGACGTCGAACACACTTGCTCGGCGCACTCATCCGCAGATAGCGTTCGACCTAGATGTGGAGAGGGAAGACCGCGCTCGTTGAATGAGAGAACGGGGGAGGAAAACCGAATGCTGCGATATCTCACTATGCGTCCTACGAAACGAGACGCTGCTCTAGATTACAAACGATTGCTGCTGCGGGAGTTGGGCCAGGGGCACCTCCGCCAGGGTTGGCTGGGCGAAGTGAGCTTGGTAGATGCCTACGGCAGACTCGTTCCGAGAAATCTGTGGATACGCCGAGCACGCGCCGCGGTTCGCAATTGGGCCGGAAACACACCTAGCAACACGAAGCGCTACAGGAGCTCTAAGTTCTGCCCAGAGAAATATGCCGAGCTGAGTCTGATGACTGAAGTTCAAGAGGGCGACGTGATAGTGGTGCTCGGCCTCTTCGACAAGAGGGACAATAGAGAGGGGTTCGCCCTAGCAGTTGCGCGGCACGCGCCCAGCCAGGCGGCGCGCCGGAGGAACTGTTACTGGTACGACGTTAACGGAGAGCATGCGCCGCACGTTCTCTCGGTTCGTACCATCGTGCCGCAACCGCGTTACGACTTCGTGTGGGAAAAGTACAGCAAGCCGGTTCAGAGAATTAGGAAGGACGAGTTGATAACGGCGCTTGAAGCTGTTCGTGGCAGAGCGGAGCCCCGCATAACCGAACCTCTCCCTAAGTTTCAACTCATCGACGAGCAGCGAAAGAAAATTGAAGCCCAAATCGGGGCTCGCGAGGGAAGGGGCGAGTTTCGAAGCAAACTGCTGAGCGCCTACGGAAAGCGCTGTGCGATCTCGGGCTGCGATGTCGAACAGGTGCTCGAAGCGGCGCATATCGTCCCTCACAGTGAGTCACCGACAGATGATGAAAGGAACGGGATCCTGCTGAGGGCCGATCTTCATACCTTGCTCGACAGAGGACTTCTGGGAATCAAGCCGTCGACGCTAACGGTTGAGATCCACCCGGATTTGCGGAAGACCGCCTATCGAGAATTTGAAGGGCGCGCAATTCAAAAGACAAACCCTCTAGATCGGCGCCCCGATCCAAAGGTTCTCAAGCGGCAATACGCTTGGTTTCAGAAGATGCTTGCCCAATAAGAGCCGAGTTGTGGACACAGCGTGGACACGGGACGACGACGGCATATCCTCGAATTGTGCATCACTCTAATTATTTGATTTTATTGGATTTTTTGGAGCCACCCGTCGGATTCGAACCGACGACCTGCTGATTACGAATCAGCTGCTCTACCAACTGAGCTAGGGTGGCTCCCCGTTCCATCCGCACCGGTCACTAAGGCTCGACGACCGTTATCGCGCTCCGCAATCCAGCGCGGGCATCGAGCCGCCATCGGCAGCGGCAATCGAAAATAGCCGACCTGACAGTTTCGTTAAAGACCCGACTTCGCCAAGGACCCGAGCGACTCGTGACGGAGGACGGCATGCGCTGTCGTCGATGCACCTCGTACCTACGATAGTCCGTTCCTCTCGATACAAGTGCATCCACAGTTTCACTACGACTTCTGCTCTTCCTCTTCCAAAGCAGCCGTCGGCAAAACGTCCGGCGTGATATCCTCGAGAAAGCGGGATTGCCGACCAATTACGTAGCCCATCGAGCGGTCGAAAATGTTGATGGGATAGACCGCGTAGAGTTCGTCGCGCGCCCGCGTGCTGGCGACGTACATCAGGCGGCGTTCCTCTTCGATTTCGTCGGGAGACGTGTTTAAAGCGGCGGGAAAACGGCCCTCCGCGGCCCAGATCAGGAAGACAGCGCGCCATTCCAATCCCTTGGCCGAATGAATCGTGCTTAGAGTCACGTAACCTTCATCGTCCGGCGCAGATGCCAGCACGCCGTCGAGCGAGTCGCCGGGCGGTTCGAGCGCCATTTCGGCGAGCATCGTTTCAAGATTCGTGAAACGGCTGGTAATCGCCTGAAAGTGTTCCAGGTCGCGCTCACGCCTGGGAAAGTCGTCCGGGTAGCTTTCGCGCATCAGCGGCAGGTAGTACTCGAGCACTTGCGCGATCTGATGGGCCGGACGGGCCGCGGCTTGCGAGCGCAGTTCGGCAAGCGTTGCCGCCAGGCGCGCGATTCCGGCGGCGGCCGCGGTGTTGCGAGACGCGGGCGTCTTCTGGACGATCGAGCTGAGCGCCCGCGCAGAATCGGAGCTGGCGACAATGCTTTCGATCATCCCTTCGGCACGGCGATGGCCGATGCCCGGCACGAGCATCAGAACCCGCAGCCACGAGACCGAGTCGGCCGGATTTGCGATGACCCGCAGATGCGCCAGGACATCCTTGATATGGGCGGTCTCGATGAACTTGAAGCCGCCGCGCTTGATGAAGGGGATGTCGCGGCGCTGGAGCTCGAGTTCGAGGTCGAAGGAGTGAAAGCTCGAGCGGAACAGCACGGCGATTTCGCTGAGCTCGACGCCCTGCTCACGCAGTTCGAGGATGCGCTGGGCGACGAAGCGCGACTGCATGTGCTCGTCGCGCGCGCGCACGAGGATCGGGTGGAAGTCGCCGGAACGCGTCGCGGCGAGCACCTTGGTGTAATGTTCCGGCGCGCGCGCGATCACGTGGTTGGCGAGGTCGAGGATGCCTTGCAGCGAGCGGTAGTTCTGTTCGAGTTTCAGGACTCGCGTACCGGGGAAGCTTTGCGGGAAGTCCATGATGTTGCGGAAGTTGGCGCCGCGGAATGAATAGATCGATTGCGCGTCGTCGCCAACGGCCATCACGTTTTGATGGGTGAAGGCGAGACGGCGGACGATGGCGGCCTGTATCAGGTTGGTGTCCTGATACTCGTCGATCATGATGTAGCGATAGGTCTCCGAGATGCGGCGGCGCGCGGCCTCGTCATGTTCGAGCAGCTCGACCAGGCGCAACAGCAGGTCGTCATAGTCGAGCAAGCCGCGTTCGCGCTTGTAGGATTCGTAGTTCCCGTCGAGTTTCGCGAGGTCCTCGCCGTATTCGAGCAGATGCGGGAAGTCGATCGCGATCTCGTCCATGAGGGAGCGCTGCTTGTTGCGCGCCATGCTGATTGCTTCGCAGATGGCGCCCTTCTTGGGGAACCGCCGATCGTGCGACGCCAGACCCATTTGCATCCGCACCAGGTTGATTACGTCCTCCATGTCCGAGCGGTCGAGGATGGTGAAATTCGGTTTGAGTCCGATGGCAGCGCCGAAGCGGCGCAGTATCCGGTTGGCAAAGGAATGGAACGTGCCGCCGGCGACGGCGCGCGAACGCTCGCCGACCAGTTGCTCGGCCCGCCGGAGCATCTCCTGAGCCGCGCGGCGCGTGAACGTGAGCAGCAGGATCGAGCCGGGGGCGACTCCGCTTTCGATCAGGCGCGCCACCCGGTAGATGAGCGTGCGGGTCTTGCCGGAGCCGGCGCCGGCGACGACCAGCAGCGGCCCCTCGCGATGCGTTACGGCGGCGAGCTGCGCTTCGTTCAGAACCTCGGCATAGGGCAGCTTGAAGCTGACCGCGCGGGAATCGGCGGGCTCGGAGCGGAGGACGATGGTCTTCTCAGCCACGTCCGGCAGTCTATCACCGTAGTGGGCCGATTCTCACGCCTCGCCCGCGGACGAAAGAGCCGGCACTGTGCGGTGGCGATGTCCGAGCGACCATCACCGGGCACTTTGCGGCAGGCAGCGAAGTCAGGAAAATGTCCGACAGGGGCGCCTGATAGGTCAGTCGAACTTCTCGCTTACCCGGTGATCCCCAATTGAGAGAACTCTAATGCTGATCGATGGACCAAAAGGCGCGACCCGCACCCTGGTGCTTGCACATGGCGCAGGCGGGCCGATGGACTCGCCCTTCATGAATCACTTGGCGCAAAGCGTGGCGCAGTTAGACGTGCGTGTGGTCCGTTTCGAGTTCCCCTATATGAACTTGCGCCGCGAGGATGGCAAGCATCGTCCGCCCGATCGTGAGGCGGTACTGCTTGCGGCCTGGCGCGAGGTAGTAACTGAACTGGGAGATGCTTCCCGGCTGGTGATTGGCGGCAAGTCGCTCGGCGGCCGGATAGCCAGTATGATCGCGGACGAGACTGGAGTTCGCGGGCTCGTTTGTCTCGGATACCCGTTCCATCCGCCCGGAAAGCCAGATCATCCGCGAATAGCCCATCTGCAACGGCTAAGCACTCCGACCCTGATTGTCCAAGGTACGCGAGATCCCTTCGGGCGGCGCGAGGAGGTAATCGACTATCAACTTTCCCAACGGATAAGATTCGCCTGGATCGAGGACGGAGATCATTCATTTAAGCCAAGAGCGCGCTCTGGCCGGACTGAGACTCAGAACCTTCAAGAAGCGGCCTCGATCGTCGGTGACTTCATGAATGAATTGTTCAACTGATAAGAGGCTAGTTCCCCGATCGAACGCCGGATCATCCGGCACCGGCGAGCCTACTCGAAATCGACCCTTTGGGACCAAGGCCGGGTTCGAACTTCGCGTTTGCGCACTGCCTGGTATGCGCGACGATCGTTTTCTCAGCCACGTTGCGCAGTCTATCAGCGCATGGGCTGATTCTCACGTCTCACCCTTGGACGAAGAACCTCGCCGAGATGGGCCCGACACTGCTCGATGGCGCAGATTCGGACGAGCTGCTGGGCGGCTAGCGGGGCAAAGTAGCGTTGCGACGCCTCGAACATACGTTCGAGGCCGGTTATTTGAGCCTTTTCCGAAGGTCGGCGGCATCGAAGCTGCGCCGGGTGACGAAACACGTCGGCGCCCGAAGTCGAAGCAAAATTGCGCTGCGCGCTCCTGAAGCGCAGTGTCATCGGAAGCTACTATTAAGTCAAATCAGCAAGACAAATCTTCCGCTCTCCGTCGCGGAGTTCTCTTTCGGTTATAACATCGGAAGGATGCCGACATATTCGCAAGGCTCGCAGCATATGCTGAGTCGAAACATTGGCATGGGCGGCTTCAGGCAGAGACCAAAGCTGCCTTCCATTTACAATTGCCGTTTTCCGGAAAGTCATTTCATGTCCGACGCCGGAAAAGCGTAAGAATGGCATTCAAGGTTCTGCCTAAATAGAAGGAACTAAATCCATTGGGCAAGAGAGAACGACCCGAACGAAACGAAAAAACTGAAGGTTCCGAAGAACATAAGCCACCAACCGAGCCGCTCCAGGCTCCTATTGGCGGTGCGGATGCCTCTCGTGCTCAGGCGCCACCCCTGCCGTTGGAGCACGAAGCCCATGAGAAGCCCTACCAAGATCAGCAACTAGCTCTTATAGAACGACAAGTCCGAGCTGCTGAGAAACTTAATTGCATCACCGCCTGGGCCGCCTTTGTCGGAGCGGCCGGAATTGCCGTATTGGTCGTAACGTTGCTCGTCACCAAGCAGTCCGCCGATACCGCTAGCCGACAACTCGAACTATCGGAGCGGCCTTGGGTTTCGGTTGACTTCGAAATAGTTCAACCTCTCATCTTCGATGCCAAAGGGGCTAGTTTGGGGCTGAGAGTGCACCTGAAAAATATTGGTCACTCGGTCGCGTTTAAGGTGATGTTCAGAGAAAGTCTCTTCCCAGTAAATCTTACAGGTACGTTCAAGGACATTTACTCCTTGCCGGTCGCCGAGGAGTCGCGAATGTGCAAACCAACTCCTTGGTTGATACAGATGTCTTCGAGCATTACGGGGTTCCGTTTGTTTCCGAACGAAGATGTCCTCCAAATAGATAATGTCCGCGCCGCTCAAGAAGATATATCCAAGGCAACCACTTGGCTTAATACACCCAACCCCAAAGGCCCTCTTAATCGCGTCGGTATGATGCTCGTTGGTTGCATTAATTATGAATCGATCTTTGGGCACCATCATACGGGATTTCTGCGCGCTCTCGGTACTGTACAGCCAGATGGCGAAACCATCATCGCGATCGAGCCCACCGGCAAACATCCAGACGTGAGCTTGCAAGAAATTCCAATAGGCAACTCCGCCGATTAACACCCAGAGCAGCGAGGCCAGCGGCCATGCGATAAAGCGCGATTGAAATCGACGTGTCGAACGGCTTGCGGGCCGCTATCTTGGCGCTTCGATAGATAAGAGCCTATCGATTGGCGCCATTGCCGGGGAAGACAAGACAACTGTCGGATCGGATACGGCGGCGGCGGGCGGCGAATTTCTGCGCTGTCGCTCTACGGTGATGCGCCTACAAAGCGGACGGCGCACTGTTTATTCTTACCTAGGCATTCGGGTGACCAGCACCGGACACTTCGCGGCGCGCAGCACGCTTTCGGCCACGCTGCCGAGCACGAAATGATTGATTCCGCGGCGCCCGTGGGTCCCCATCACTATGAGATCGGCGTTGACGCGATTAGCTTCCGCCACAATATCCTGATCCGGCGAACCGCTGAGCACGTGGAGCTGGTAGCCGACCTTGCCTTCGACGCGTTCCGCGCCAAGCCGCTCGAGCTTTTCCCTCGCGATGCGCTCCCAGCGCGGCTTCGGGCTGAACGGCAGCGGGACGTCCATATCGGGGCGCGGCACGCGCGCGATGTGAACGAGCCGCAGGAGCGCGTCATTTTCTTTGGCGATCTCGATGGCGAGATCGAGCGCGAGCAGCGAGCCCTCATCGAAATCAACCGGGCACATGATGTTGCTGAACTTTGCCATCGGCGGTTACTCGACGCGCCTTCGCGGCGCGGATTCGCGTGACTGGAGCGCGGCAATCTGATTGTATGTAGTATTGTCCGGAGCGCGCATTCCAACCGCATGACAGGCATTCCTCAACGGCATCATTTGTCCCTGCTCCCTTTGCGGCTTCTATGCGTCGCCCTGGCTGCGCTCGTTCCGGTCAGGGCCCTGGCGCAGACGCCCGCGCCGATTCGAGCCAAGTACGCAGCCATGTGCGCGGGCTGCCACGGCTCCGGCGGCCGGACGCGCGGCGGCGGCGCATCGGACCGCGCGGATTTGCCGTCACACAGTTTAGCAGACTGCTCGTGGATGGGGATGATGTCCGCCGCGACGATCTTCACCGCGATAAAGGCCGGTGGTCCGTCGATCGGAATGAGCACGTCGATGCCGCCGTATGGCGGGCGGCTGAGTGACGGCGAGATAGCCGAAATGGTCGCGTATATCCGCGGACTCTGCGCCTCTCCCGGTTCACGCTCGCGACGCACCTCGGACCTGCCGCTCACAGCGGCGGAAGATAAGCCGCAGTAGCATAGTCGACCTTCGCCTTAGCCACTGAGTATTCGTAGAGCGAGTTCGCATACTCAGCATCGTCGAACGTATAGTGGCGCTGAGCATCCTCGAGTTCGACGATATTGGTCAGTCCGGTTTGATAACGCTTCTCGGCGAGTTCGAGTTCCACGCGTGATGCGATCAGGGCTTTTTGGGCCCGATCGATCTTATCGACGGCGGCCTGCCAGTCGAGGAAGGCAGTTTTCACCTGAAGCACGACCCGCTGGCGGAGGTCGTCGACCGCGTGGCCGAGGGCCTGCTGCCGGTATTTCGCCTCGGCGATCTGATCGGTGGTGAGAAAGCCGTTGAAGATCGGCCAGGTTATAATTAGGCCGATATTGAAATTGTTCGCGGCGGGCAGTCCGGTACCCATCGCGACGTAGCCAGTCTGTATATTGGCCGTGGGCAAATAGTCACTGCGATATTCCTTAATCTCCGCGCCCATCGCGCGCGCCTGATCTTCGATCACCTTGAGGTCGGGCCGTTGCGCGAAGGCGCTGGTCAAAAGGTCCCCGAGCTTTGCCGTGGCTGGCTGGTAGGTAAGGACGTCGGCCAGGCCATAGTTGGGGGCGACGTCGGTGAGCCCCAGCGCATTGTCGAGGGCGACTTTCGCGTCGGCCTGGGCGTTGCGTGCGTCGACCAGATGGAGCTCCGCGCGTTCGAGTTCCGCGTCGGTGACGTAGATATCCAGCGCGGGGCGGAGGCCGGCGGCGGATCGGACCTTAGCCTCGTGGAGATGAGCCTGACGCTGCTCGACGGCTTTCTCATAGACTCGGACGAGCTGCTGGGCGGCCAGCAGGCCAAAGTAGCGCTGCGAGACTTCGAACATGAGATCGAGGTCGGTCATCTGGGCCTGTTCCGCAACCGCGGCGGCTTCGAAGCGGCGCTGGGTGACAAACCCGTGCCGGCGGCCGAAGTCGAAGAGAAACTGGGACGCGGCGAGGCCACCCAGATAGTTGTTGCTGCTGCTGGTGCTCTGCGAGAAGTCCTCGCCCGGAAGGTTGTGGTTTCGTCCGGTCATGCGGGGGAAAAATCCGGGGTCGTAGTAGCTGGTATTGCCGATTCCGTTGTCGGTCGACCGCAGATACTCAGACGCGCCATACAACTGAGGCAATAGAAACGATCTGGCCTCGCCGACCCGCTCGCCGGCGGCCAGGCTCTCAGCGAAGGCTTCCTTGTGCCGCGGGTGATTGTGCAGGCTGATCCGTATCGCCTGTTTCAGGGTAAGCTCGGCGCCCGGCACGAGCACACTGCCGGCCGCGAACGCGCGGGACCGGCAGGAGAACGCGAGCATCGCCGCGCACGCCATCACAACAGAATAAACAGCCTTTTTCATGGATATGCTACTTGCTATAAAGCCAATGCGCCAAGTCAACTCGCCTGCTCGGCATTCGAGGGTTGAGCCTGTACCTGCTCGCCGTTCGAAAGCGAGTCGCTGTAGGTCTGCACCACCGCCTGCCCGGCGGTAAGACCCGACGTAATTTCGACGAAGTCACCGTTTTCGATCCCGATCTGCACGGGTACCTTTTTCAGCCGGCCCTGCTCGACGACATATACGTACCTGTCCTTTCCAGCGCCGCCGAGCGCCGCAGTGGGAATGCGCAAAGCGTTTAGATGGCGGACCAACTCGAGCGAGACGTGAGCATACATCCGCGGATAGAGCCGATGGCCGGGATTTTTAATGTCAATCTCAGTGAGCATCGTGCGAGTCGACAGATCCAGCGCGGAGGCAAAGCGTGACACATAGGCAATGAGCTTCTGATCGGGAAACGAATCGAAGGTCAGGATCGCCCGGGTGCCGCGGTGAATCAGCGGACACTGCTTTTCCGGCACGTAGGTATAGACCCGCAAGCTGTCGATATCGGCAAGCGTGAATACGGGGCCGCCGCCACTGCGATGCCCGCCAGCGCCTTCGGTCGCTCCGGGAGAAACAAGGCCGGAGGTCTCGTTGAGGCCGAAGTCTCCGCCGCCGGCGCGAATAAGGGCGCCGGGGTCGGCGAAGCGGCCGGTAATGACGCCGTCGAAAGGCGCGACGATCTGAGTATAGCTGACCATGGTATCGAGGGTCTGCACGCTTGCCTGGGCCTGCTTGAAATTAGCATAGGCAACGTCCACATCCTGCTGCGACACGAGCCTTGGGTCGGTCTGCTGGACTTTCCGCAAGCGATCGTAGGTGATCCGCTGGATCGCCAGGTTGGCGCGCGCATGTTCGAGATTTGAGCGGAGCTCGGGCACCTGCAGCACCGCAAGGACCTGCCCTTTTTTTACCCAGTCGCCCTTGTCAACTGACATGCTTTCCGCATAGCCAGTCACTTTGGAATGCAAGGCGGCTTCGTAATATCCAACGAGGTCGCCCGGCAGATCGATCGCAGTCACCATGTCGTGGTGCTGCGGATGAATCACCATCACGATCGGTTCGAGCGGCGCAGGCATCGTTTCGGCGGGACGGCCGCACCCCGCCAGCGCAGCCAGCGACGCCAGGCCCAGACAAGCCACAATCAAAGAGACGCGATTCACTGCTTTACCTCACTACTCGAGTACAAAAGCTCATAGATGCAGGGCACCAACACCAGTGCCAGTATGGTGGATACCGCGAGGCCACCGATGGCGGCCCGGGCCAGCGGCGCCGACGCCTCGGCCGTCAACGCTATCGGGAGCAGGCCGACGACGGTTGCCAGCGCGGTGATGAGAATCGGGCGCATCCTGATGCGTGCCGAATTGACCACCGCCTCGCGCAACGGTTCATTGCCGCGCCGGCGCTCATTGGCGAAGTCAACTAGTAATATCGAGTTCGACACCGCGATTCCGACCATGTAGATGACGCCCATGAAGGACTCGATATTCAACGTGGTGCCGGTCGCCCACAGGGTCCAGATGACGCCGATCAATCCCATCGGCACCGCGAACATGACGATGAAGGGGTCGCGAAAGGAGCGGAACTGCGCAACCATCACCAGGTATACCAACACCACGGCGATGAGCAGGCCGAAGTTCATGCTCGCAAACGAGGAATGCATCGCGGCGACCGATCCCCGGTAGGCGACTGAGATACCGTCGGGAAGTTGGAGCGATTTGAGGGCCTTGGTGATGCTGTTCTGGACGCCGCCCAGGTCGTTGCCGCGCGGGGCCACCAGGACGTCGACGACGCGGCGGATGTTATAGTGGTCGGCCTCCGCCGGATGCAATTCGGGGGCGATATCGGCGACGTCGCGCAGGAGCAGGCTCTGGTTATGGCCGGTTTCCGACGCATGGCTGTGGACGGGAATATCCCGCAGCGATTCGACCGAGGCGAAGCCTGCATCAGCCTCGCGATACTGAACGGTCAGGAAGTAGTCATTGTTGTTTTTGTGATCGATCCAAATCGACGGCTTGATATATAAGTTAGAATTCAGCGCGGTAATGACATTGGATATAACGTCCTTCTGCGAGACGCCCAGGCGCGCGGACTTGACCCGGTCAACGTTGATCTTGAGGGTCGGGTACTGCGACTCCTGGGGAATAAACGTCTGCGAGACCTCGGGCAGCCTGCCGATGATATGGCGAGCCTCGAAAGCGATCGGATAGAGGCGCTTGAAGTCGCGCCCTCTGAACTGGACGTCGATCGGCGCCATCATGCCGAAATTCAGCACCGCGTCGACGATGCTGCCCGAGGAAAAGAGCGTACGGACCTCGGGAACCTTCTGGCGCAGAAGGACTTTGAGATTGTCGACATAGAAGGATGTAGGGTGCGCGCGCTTGGCCGTCAGCGCGACCATCATGAAGCCCGAGTCCTGGGCGGCGTTGGGCGAATAGATCGCCGAGATGCTCGGCGCCAGACCCAGGTTAGACACCACCGTTTCGATTTCGTTCACCGGAATTGACCCGCGGATAACCTGTTCGATGCGTTCGGCCAGCGCGGCGGTCAATTCGATGCGCGTGCCGGAGGGAGCTCTGAAATTGATGGTGAAAGTGCCCGCGTCGGTTTCGGGAAAAAGCTCCGTCCCGAGCAGCGGATACATCGCCATGCTGACTGCGAATAGCATCGCGACCGCACTGATCACGATTAGCTTGTGATCAAGCGCGTGCGTCAGCCATCGCTCGTAGCGATGAGAGAAGCGATCGTACGCGCGCATGAAGACGCCGAACACGTTGCCCTGGCCAGTGGTATCCTCGGCAGCCTTGGCGTCTTCCGCGGTAAGGAAGCGGGCGCAATAGATCGGAATGACGCTCATCGCAACCAGGTACGAGGCCCCGATCGAGAGTACGACGGCCAGCGCCAGCGCGCTGAACAGATACTTGGCCACGCCAAACAGGAACATCACCGGAAAGAACACGATGCAGGTGGTAAGCGTGATTGCGAGCACCGGCAGGGCGACTTCCTCGGCGCCGTCGCGCGCCGCCTCGAAGGGCGCCTTGCCCTCGGCCAGGTGGCGGTTGATGTTCTCGAGCACGATTACCGAGTTATCGACCAGGCGGCCAATAGCCAGTGCGAAGCCGCCCAGGGTCATGATGTTGATAGTCGAATCGTTCATGTAGAGGCCGAAGGCGCCAGCCAGAATCGAGAGCGGGATCGACAGAAAGATCGCCAGCGTCGAGCGGAAGCTGCCGAGGAAGATCAGAATCATCAACGAGGCCAGCACCGAACCCGAGACGGCTTCGTGTTCGAGGCTCGAGACCGCATCTCTGATATACGTCGATTGATCGAAGATGGTCTGGAGCTTCATTCCGTCGGGCAGTCCGAACACGCTGGGCAAGAGTTCCTTCACCCCATTGACTACCGAAATAGTATTGGCACCCGCCTGGCGCAGGACTGGAATGTAGACTGAGGGCTTACCGTTGATAAGAACCTTGTTGTACTGAATCTGGGAAGACACTTCGACGTGGCCGACATCGCCCATCAGGACCGGCGCCTGCCCGAGCCCGATCTTGACCGGGACCTGATTCATATCCGCCGGATTCGGGATCATGCTGTTCGAGTAGATGTAGAAATCCTTGGGGCCGATCTTCGCGTCGCCGGCCGGCAGGATCAGATTCGAGGCGTTGAGCGCCTTCACCACATCCATCAGCGAGAGCCCGCGCGCCTGCATCGCCTGGCGATCCGCGTAGGCCATCACCTGGCGGAATTTGCCGCCGAACGGGATCGGCACCGACGCGCCCGGCACCGTCGCCAACTGGTTGCGGATGTTGTAGCGCGCCTCGTCCTCGAGCTCAGTTTCCGAAAAGCCCTTGCCCTCGACCGTCACCAGCACCACCGGCAGCGACGACGCGTCGTATTGCAGCACCAGCGGCGGCAGCGTCCCCGGCGGCATGATTCCCAAATCCGCCATCGCCAGCGTGCCCATCTGCGCCGCCGCCGCCTCGACGTCGGTGCCCGGCTGAAAGAACACCTTGATGATGCTCACCCCCGACAACGAGCGCGACTCGATATGCTCGATGTTGCTCCCGAGCGTGAAAAAGCGCTCGTAGCGAAAGGTGATGTTGTCTTCCATGTCGAGCGGCGGCATCCCCTGGTAAAACGTCGCCACCACGACCGCCGGTATCTTGATGTCGGGAAACACGTCCACTGGCATCCGGGTGAACGCGGTAACGCCCAGAATCACGATTATCAGCGCCCCTACGATTATCGTATAAGGGTTACGCAGTGAGAAACTTGGCATCTATTCTATAGTGTCCTTCGCGGACGCCTTACTCCGCGCATCGCTCATCCCGAAGTGTTTTCATCGCTCTTCGGCTCGCCCGTCTCCTTCACCCGCGAATAGAAGAACTCGTAGATGGAAGGCACAAGAATCAGAGTGAGTATAGTTGATACGGCAAGGCCGCCGACCGCGGCGCGCGCCAGCGGCGCAGAGGCCTCGGAGCCCGACTCGAGCTCCATCGCGATCGGAGCGAGGCCGGCCAGCGTCGCCAGCGCCGTCATCAGAATCGGCCGCATCCGGATGCGCGCGGACTTGACCACCGCGGTCCGCAGCGGTTCGCCCAGCCGCCGGCGCTGATTCGCAAAGTCGACCAGCAGAATCGAGTTCGACACCACGATCCCGACCATGACGATGATGCCCATGAACGACTCGATATTCAGCGTGGTATTGGTCGCCCAAAGTATCCAGATGACCCCGATGAGTCCCATCGGAACCGCGAACATGATGATGAACGGATCGAGAAATGATTTGAACTGCGCAACCATCACGAGGTACAGCAGCACGACGGCGAGGCTCAAGCCAAAGCGGAAGCTAGAAAACGAAGCGTCCATCGCGGCCACCGATCCGCGGTACACCACATTGGTTCCAGCCGGTAGTTTGAGATTGGCGAGCGCGTGGGCGATAGCGGCCTGTGTTCCGCCAAGGTTCTGGCTATTCGGTGAAACCAGCAGATCGACTACCCGCCGGATGTTGTAATGGTTCGCCTCGGAAGGATGGAATTCCGGCTCGATCTGCGCAACGTCGCGCAGCAGCACGCTCTGCGCATGCCCTTCTTCGAGCGCATGGCTGTGCACGGGAATGTTCTTGAGTGATTCGAGCGACGAGAATCCCGAGGCGGCGTCCGCGTATTGAGCGGTCAGGAAATAGTCATTGTTGTTGTTTTCGTTTATCCAGACCGACGGCTTGATGAACAGGTTTGAATCCAGCGCGGTGATAACGTCCGAGACCACGTCCTTCTGACTAAGGCCGAGCCGCGCAGCCTTGATCCGGTCGACGTTGATATTGAGGGTCGGATAGTCCCGCTCCTGCAATATGAAGGTCTGAGAAATCTCCGGCAGCCCATCGATTATTTCGCGCGCACCGTGAGCGGCCTCGAACAGCGGGCCGAAGCGCGGCCCCCGGAACTGGACGTCGATCGGCGCCATCATCCCGAAGTTGAGCACCGCGTCGATAATGCTGCCCGAGGAGAAGAAGGTATCGGCCTCCGGAACATAGCGCGGAAACGCCCGCTTCAGCTCATTTATATAGTAGAAAGTCGACCGCGAATGATCGGCCTTGAGCTGGACCTCCATGAAGCCCGAGTCCTCGGCGGCATTGGGCGAATAGATCGCCGAGATGCTCGGCGCAAGCCCGATGTTGGTCATCGTCATATCGAGGTCGTGCGGCGGAATCACCCTGCGCACCACCGCCTCGAGCCGATGCGCGACGTCGGCGGTGAGCTCGATCCGGGTACCGGTGGGAGCGCGAAAGTTGATAATGAAAGTACCAGCGTCGGTTTCGGGAAAGAGCTCTGTCCCGAGCAGCGGGTACATCGCCATGCTGACCGCGAATAGTATCGCGACCGCGCTGATCACGATTAGCTTGTGATCGAGCGCGTGCGTCAGCCATCGCTCGTAGCGATCGGCGAATCTTTCGTAAACGCGGTTGAACCCGGCGAGCAGCCCGGGACCCTCGACGCGCTCAGCGGCCTCCGCGTCCTTGACGCTCAGAAAGCGTGCGCAATAGATCGGAATGACGCTCATCGCGACCAGGTACGAGGCCGCCATCGAAAGCACGACCGCCAGCGCCAGCGCGCTGAACAGATACTTGGCCACGCCGAACAAGAACATCACAGGGAAGAACACGATGCAGGTGGTGACGGTCGACGCGAGCACCGGCATCGCGACTTCCTCGGCGCCGTCGCGTGCCGCCTCGAACGGCTCCTTGCCCTCGGCCAGATGGCGGTTGATGTTCTCGAGCACCACCACCGAGTCATCGACCAGCCGTCCAATAGCCAGTGCGAAACCGCCCAGGGTCATGATGTTGATAGTCGAGCCGTTCATATAGAGGCCGAAGACGCCGGCCAGAATCGACAGCGGTATCGACAGGAAGATCGCGAAGGTCGATCGGAAGGTGCCGAGGAAGACGAGAATCATCAGCGAGGCCAGCACCGAACCCGATATGGCCTCGTGCTCGAGGCTCTCGACCGCTTGCTTGATATAGGTGGATTGGTCAAAGGCGGTTTTCAGCTTCAATCCCGGCGGCAAGCCGAAAACGTGCGGCAGCAGATTCTTGACCCCATCGACGACCGACAGCGTATTGGCGCCGGCTTGGCGCAAAATCGGGATATAGACCGAAGGCTTACCGTTGATCAGCACCTCGTTGTACTGAATCTGCGCGGAGTCCTGGACATGGCCGATATCGCCCATCAGTACCGGAGCTTGGCCGCGTCCGATCTTGATTGGCACGCGGTTGATGTTGGGGATCGTCGGAATCATGCTGTTCGAGTAGATGTAGAAATCCTTGGGGCCGATCTTCGCGTCGCCGGCCGGCAGGATCAGATTCGAGGCGTCGAGCGACTTCACCACATCCATCAGCGAGAGCCCGCGCGCCTGCAACGACTGCCGATCGACGTAGGCCATCACCTGGCGGAATTTGCCGCCGAACGGGATCGGCACCGACGCGCCCGGCACCGTCGCCAACTGGTTGCGGATGTT
>Ga0307372_10007477_pt1 | contig 15640 bp, 10 predicted proteins | sample OX1MG_FD_202533 | JGI IMG/M metagenome (GOLD analysis project Ga0307372, IMG submission 202533) | Soil microbial communities from Risofladan, Vaasa, Finland - OX-1 | ecosystem: Environmental > Terrestrial > Soil > Coastal area > Acid sulfate soil | place: Finland: Risofladan, Vaasa | collected... | reverse complement strand
CGACTCGCCGGCCCGCGATCGTCAGATCGGCGAGGATCATGGCTCCGGTGGCGTCGTAATCCCAGCTGTCATGCGGTGTGAACTGATAGGCCCACACGAGCGCCCCATCCTCGGGCCTGCGCGCGAGCACGCTGCTCGTCCAGCGGTCATCGCCCGCGCGCTCGTCGGCGTCGTACGGTCCGGCGTTGCCGGTGCCGTAGTAAATGAGATCGAGCTTCGGGTCGTAGGAAATCCATCCCCAGACCGGCGCGCCGCCGTGCTTCCAGGTGCCGTGCGCCCAGCTGCGCGCGCCGAGCTCGGTGCCGCTGACGTACGGCGGATGGAAGATTCCCGGCCGCACGAGCATGCCGGCATCCGGGCCGAGGTTGTGGGCCGTCCAAACGATGCGACCGGTGTGCAGGTCGAGTGCCTTCAACCAGCCGTAGATCCCGAACTCGCCGCCGGAAGCGCCGACGAGCACGCGATCGCGGACCACGAACGGCGCCATCGTCGTGGTCTCGCCATCGGCGACGTCCGCAATCTTGGTTTTCCAGATCCGGCGCCCGGTCGCCGCGTCGACCGCGACCGTGTGGCCGTCGAGCAGGTTATAGATGATCTTGCCGTCGGCGAAGACCGCGCCGCGGTTGACGGCGTCGCAACAAGACTCGCCGATCGCGTCGGCGTTCACGTCCGGGCGATACTTCCACTTGAGCGGATAGCCGGGTCGGGTCAGATCGAAGGCATAGAGGACGTTCGGCCACGGCGTCACGACGTACATCGTGTCATCGACGACGAGGGGTTGGCCCTCATGACCGCCGAGCACCCCGGTGGAGAAGGTCCACAGAGGCCGCAGATGCGGCGCGTTCGCCGCATCGATCTGCTGCAGACGGCTGAAGCGCGTCGCGGCGTCGTCCCCCGCCGGCATACGCCACTCGCCGCCGGCCCCCGCGGGCGGCGCAGCCGGCGCCGCGGCGGCCAATATGCGCTGGGCGCCGACGGCAAGCGAGAGGATTGCGAGGGCTGCGGCGGCGCGCATGCTGGGACGATCGCGTTGATCCGCTTGGCGAGGCACGATGGCCCGGAACATAGCACGCTCGAAAGTGCGCGACCAGACCGCGACCGCGACCGCGGGCAGCGCGCGGGGCGCCGGGCGCCGGGCGCGGCAGTTCACCTGCCGGTCGGCACGCTCATCGGGGCTTCGACGTGACTGAAGAACGGGGAACGATCGCCCGGTAGCGTCACGCGCCGCGCACCGCCCGATCCCGCAGGCTCCCGAGCAGCGCGTGCAGCAACTGCACGAGAGGCGCCGCCCGTGCCGCGTCGAACTGCGGCCGGCGCGCCTCGCGCAGGTAGGCGGCCTGGGCGATTTCCAGCTGTACCGCCTCGACCCCGTGGGCGGGCGCGCCGTAGTGCCGGGTGATGTAGCCACCCTTGAAGCGGCCGTCGAGCACGTAGGAGAAGCGCTCCTGCGCGCCCAGGTGCAGGGCGATATGCCGGGCGGTGTTCACGGCGCAGCTGCCCCCGTCGGCGGTGCCGACGTTCAGATCGGGCAGCCGGCCGTCGAACAACGCCGGCACGGTCGAACGAATCGAGTGAGCGTCCCACAGCAAGCAGTGCCCGTGACGGGCGATCTGCAAATCGATCAACTGGCGCAGCCGCGCATGGAACGGGCGCCAATAGCGCTGCAGGCGCTCCTCGACCTGCGCCGCCGTCGGCTCGTCGCCGGGCGCGTACAGTGCGCCGCCGTCGAAGGTCTCGGTCGGGCAGACGGCGGTTTCGCGCTTGCCCGGATACAGGCGCGCGCCGTCCGGCGGCCGGTTCAGGTCGACGAGGTAGCGCGAATGTGTCGCGCGGATCACCGAGGCGCCGAGGGCGGCATGAAATTCGTAGAGCTGCGGCACGAACCAGTCGGTGTCCGGCAGGTCGCGAGCCGCCGGTTCGATCCGCGCCGCGATCGCGGCCGGCAGGTAGGTGCCGGAATGCGGCATGCTGATCACGAGCGGCGAGGTGCCTTCGGTCGTCAGGAACAAGGGCTCGTCCGCCGGTCGCGGATCCGCACTCGCCGCCGTCATGCGCGCATCGTCGAGGGCAGGATCTCGCCCACGCGATCGAGGAAGCCGCCGCCGCGAACCCAGGCCTGGGCAGCGCGGATGTCGGGCGAGAGGTAGCGGTCGGCGGCGTAGAACGGCACGCGCGCGCGCAGTTCGCCGTGCACCTCATCGAGCAAGCGCGAGGAGCGCGCGGGTCGATGGAAATCGATGCCCTGCGCCGCGACCAGCAGTTCGATGCCGACGATGGCGGCCGCATTGTCGATCATCGGTCCCAGGCGCCGTGCCGCGTGAGTCGCCATGCTGACGTGATCCTCCTGATTCGCCGAGGTCGGGATGGAGTCGATGCTGCACGGCGTCGCGATCGCCTTGTTCTCGGCGACCAGCGCCGCCGCCGTCACCTGCGCGACCATGAAGCCGCTGTTGACGCCGCTGTGTTCGACCAAGAACGGCGGCAAGCCGCTCATTTTCGGGTCGACCAGCACGGCGACCCGCCGCTCCGACAGGCTGCCGATCTCCGCAAGCGCGAGCGCCATCGTGTCGGCCACGAACGCGACCGGCTCGGCGTGGAAATTGCCGCCCGACAGGGCGTCGCCGCCGTCGGTGAACAGCAAGGGGTTGTCGGTGACCGCGTTCGCCTCGATCGCGAGCGTCGCCGCCGCCTGCCGGATGAGATCGAGACATGCGCCCATGACCTGCGGCTGACAGCGAAACGAGTAAGGATCCTGGACGCGCGTGCAATCGACGTGCGAGGCGCGAATCGCGCTGCCGGCGATCAACCGCCGATACTGCGCGGCCACCGCGATCTGGCCGGGTTGGCCGCGGACGGCGTGAATTCGCGCGTCGAACGGCGCATCGCTCCCCTTCAGCGCGTCGACCGACATCGCGCCGGCGACGATCGCGGCGGCAAACACCGCCTCGATGCCGAACAGCGCCGACAGCGCGAGCGCGGTCGAGACCTGGGTGCCGTTGATCAGCGCGAGTCCCTCCTTGGGCCGCAGCCGCAGGGGTTCGAGACCCGCGCGGCGCAGTCCCTCGGCCGCCGGCGCAGTGCGGCCCTCGAGGCGCACCTCGCCGATGCCGAGCAGTGCGAGGCTCAGATGCGCGAGCGGCGCGAGGTCGCCGGATGCGCCGACCGATCCCTGCGCCGGGATCAGCGGATAGACCTCGTGATCGACGAGTGCGATCAGCGCATCGACCAATTGCCGGCCGACGCCGGAGTGGCCGCGCGCGAGCGCGTTGATCTTCAGCGCGAGCACCAGGCGGACGATGCCGTCCGGCAGGTACTCGCCGACGCCGGCCGCATGCGACAGCAACAGGTTGCGCTGCAGGGTCTCGAGTTGATCGGCCGGGATCCGCGTCTGCGCGAGCAGTCCGAACCCGGTGTTGATCCCGTAGGTGGAGTCGCCGCGCGCGACGATGCGATCGACCAGCGCGCTCGCCGCGTCGATGCGCGCGCGATCGGCGGCGCCCAACCCGAGGCGCAGCGGCGCGGCGTGCAGCCGGCGCAGGTCGGCGAGCGTCAATTCGCCGGCGCGAAACTCGAACCGTGGAGCGGCGGCGGGCGCGCTCATCGCGATCCGCCGATCATCGGCAGGTTCAGGCCCCGTTCGCGCGCACAGTCGATCGCCGTCGGGTAGCCGGCGTCGGCGTGGCGCATCACGCCGGTCGCCGGATCGTTCCACAGGACCCGCGCGATGCGCCGCGCCGCGGCATCCGTGCCGTCGCAGACGATCACGACGCCGGCGTGCTGCGAGTAGCCCATGCCGACGCCGCCGCCGTGATGGATCGACACCCAGGTCGCGCCGCTCGCGGTGTTGAGCAGCGCGTTCAGCAGCGGCCAGTCGGACACCGCGTCCGAGCCGTCGCGCATCGCCTCGGTCTCGCGGTTCGGGCTCGCGACCGAACCGGAGTCGAGGTGGTCGCGGCCGATCACGATGGGCGCTTCGAGTTCGCCGCGCGCGACCATTTCATTGAACGCGAGGCCCAGCCGGTGCCGCTCCCCGAGCCCCACCCAGCAGATGCGGGCCGGCAGTCCCTGGAACTGGATCCGCGCGCGCGCCATGTCGAGCCAGTGATGCAGATGCGGATCGTCCGGAATCAATTCCTTCACCTTGGCGTCGGTCTTGTAGATGTCCTGCGGATCGCCGGACAACGCGGCCCAGCGGAACGGGCCGATCCCGCGGCAGAACAGCGGCCGGATGTATTCGGGCACGAAGCCCGGGATGTCGAAGGCGCGTTCGACGCCTTCGTCCCGCGCGCCCTGGCGCAGGTTGTTGCCGTAGTCGAAGACCGGCAGGCCCATCGCCCGGTAGCGCAGCAGATATTCGACGTGCCGCGCCATGGATTTCTTCGCCGCCGCCGCCGTGCCCGCCGGATCCTCGATCCGGCGCCGGTCCCACTCGGCGACGCTCCAGCCTTGCGGCAGGTAACCGTTCACCGGATCGTGCGCGGAGGTCTGGTCGGTCAACGCATCGGGGCGGATGCCGCGCTCGAGCAGCGTGTGCAGTACATCGACGATGTTGCCGAGCAGCGCGACGGAGGTCGGCCGACCGGCCTTCGCGGCATCGTCGAGGCGGCGCAGCGCTTCGTCGAGCGAGGCGGCTTCGACGTCGACGTAGCCGGTCTGCAGCCGTTTGGCGATGTGCTCCTGCCGGCATTCGACGGCGAGCATGTTCGCGCCGGCCATCGTCGCCGCGAGCGGCTGCGCGCCGCCCATGCCGCCGAGGCCCGCCGTCAGAATCCATTTGCCGGCGAGAGCGCCGCCGAAGTGGCGGCGGCCCATCTCGACGAAGGTTTCATAAGTGCCTTGGACGATGCCCTGGCTGCCGATGTAGATCCAGGAGCCCGCGGTCATCTGGCCGAACATCATCAGACCGCGCCGGTCGAGTTCGTGGAAGTGCTCCCAAGTCGCCCAGTGGGGCACGAGGTTTGAATTCGCGATCAGCACGCGCGGCGCGTCCGCATGGGTCGTGAATACGCCGACCGGCTTGCCGGACTGGATCAGCAGAGTCTCGTCCTCGCGCAGCGCCTTGAGCGTCTCGACGATCCGGTCGTAGCAATCCCAGTCGCGCGCGGCACGGCCGATCCCGCCGTACACCACCAGTTGCGCGGGGTTCTCCGCGACCTCGGGGTCCAGATTGTTCATCAGCATTCTGAGCGGCGCTTCGGTCGTCCAGCAGCGCGCGGACAGTTGCGTGCCGCGCGGCGCGCGGATGATTCGGGACTCTGGCGGCGTGCGCATGGCGGGCGGTTCCTTACGGACGGAAGCGTCCGGACAATTCGTAACGCGAGCCCGGATAGTGCAGCTTCGCGACGGAGGCGATGGCGCCTGCCGACCAGGTTCGTCGGATCACGAGCAGGCACGGCTCCCCGGGTGTCGTCGCGAGCAGCCGCGCGGTGCGCGCATCGGGCATCGTCGCGCGCAGCACGTGCTCGGCCTCCTGCAGCGGCGCCGCCTCGATCAGAAAGTCGTGCGGCGTGATCTGCGTGAAATCGACGTCGAGGTAGCCGGCCGCGAGCTTCGCGAGCACGTAGCGATCCTCGAGTTGCACCGGCCGCTCGTTCTCGAAGTGCACCAGCGAGGAGAAAAACAGTTCCGTTCGGGGCGGCGCGCGGAAGTCCTCGGCGAGACTCGCGACCGCGCGAACGCGCTCGAGCGCGACGACCTCGACGCGGTAGGCCGAGCCGCGATCGCGGATCTCGTCGGCGATGCTGCGAATTTCCAGAGGATGGGCGTGCGCCTGGCGCTCGGCGACGAAGCTGCCGACGCCGGCGACGCGGATCAAGACGCCCTCGTCGCGCAGTTCGCGCAACGCCCGATTGGCCGTCATGCGCGAAACGCCGAATGACTTGACGATTTCGTTCTCCGACGGCACACGCTGCGCCGGCACCCATTTGCCCGAGCCGATGTTCTCGAGGATGTGACGCTTGACTTGCTGGTACAGGGGCTGCAGCGCGGCGCTTTGCTTCGACATGCCGGCAGCATAAGCTGTATAGACAACTATAGTCAACTAGCGGAAACCCGCACTGCCGGGACCGGTGCTGCGCGCGTCGCCCGATGGATGCGCCGCCGCTTCAGGATTCGGCGGCGAGGTCGCGCAGCAATCGGCAAAATTGCTCGCGTGCGGCCTGTTCGTGGCGATGCGCACCGTCCTTGATGACCCAGCGGCCGGCGACGAGGCAGTCGCGGATCGCGGCCCGGCCGCCGGCGAACAACAGGTGATCGAGCGCGGCCTCGGGGGCGGCGCCGGCGAGCGTCGGGTGGTCGGGATCGAGGACGAGCCAGTCGGCCCGGCGGCCCACCGCGATTTCCCCGACCGGCTGACCGAGCGCGCGGGCGCCTGCGAGGGCCGCGTCGCGCCACAGCGTGGTGCCGACGTGTGGCTCGTCCTCGCCGGCGAGCAAGAGGCGGCGGCGCCGGCGCAGGCGCTGTTGATATTCGAGCCAGCGCAGCTCCTCGGCCGGGTCGACCGTCGCCTGACTGTCCGAGCCGATGCACAGCCTCCCGCCCGCGCCGCTGAAACGCATCGCATCGAAGAAGCCGTCGCCAAGATTTGCCTCGGTGCTGATCGACACGCAGACCGCCGCGCCGATCGCGGCGATTCCGGCGAGCTCGGCGCGCGTCGCGTGGGTGCAATGCACGAGGCACCAGCGATCGTCGAGCACGCCCGAACGCAGCAACAGATCGATCGGTCGAGCGCCGGTCGCGCGCTCACAGTGGCGAACCTCGAGCAGCTGTTCGGCGACGTGGATGTGAATCGGCATCGCCGGATCGAGCGCGCGCAAGCGCGCCGCGGCCTCGCGGATCGTCTCGAGCGACACCGCGCGCAGGCTGTGGAACGCGGCGCCGGTGCAAATCGCCGGCGTGGGCGATCGCCGTTCGGCGGCGATGCGTTGCCCGACGGCGTCGAGGAACTCCTCGGTACCCAGTCGAAACCGCCGCTGCTCCGGTCGCAACGCAAGGGCGCCGAAATCGGCGTGCTGGTAGAGCGTCGGCAGCAAGGTGAGCCCGATGCCGGCGTCGCGCGCGGCCGCGACGAGCGCGTCCCACAGTGCCAGGTCCACGGGCGGCGTGTCGCCGGCCCCCGGGCGGGCGCGGTGCAGGTAGTGAAACTCCGCGACCGAGGTGTAGCCGGCCTTCAGCATCTCGATGAACAGCTGCGTCGCGATGATGCGCAGGCTCGCGGCATCGATGCGGTTGGCGAGCCGGTACATCGCACGCCGCCAGGTCCAGAAGCTGTCCTTGGCCCGCGCGCGGCACTCGGCGCCGCCGGCGAGCGCGCGCTGAAACGCATGACTGTGCGCGTTCGGCATCCCCGGGACGACGTAGCCGGCGACCCGCACCGCTTCCTCGGCGGGGCCGCCAACGGCGATTTCGGCGATCATGCCGGTGTCCGCGACGGTGGCGACGACGTCGCGGGTCCAACCCGCGGGCAGCAGCGCCCAATCCAGCCGATACCGGCGTGTCGCGTGGATCGTCGTCATGGCACCACCTGCCTATACCTGTATAGGTAACCTAGCTTGCCTTATGATGCACCGATCGGCAATCGACTGCAGATCGAGGTGTCAATGGATCGGCGCATGGATTGGGACCGGGTGTGGACCGGTGCGAACCTCGCGACCATGGCGCCGGGTGAGGATCCCTACGGCACCTTGACCGACGCGGCGCTCGCCGTCAAAGGCGAGCGGATCGCGTGGATCGGACCCTCGACGCAGGCCGCGGCCATCGCCGCGGCCTGCGGCATTGCGGCGCACGACGTGGCGGGCCGGTGGATCACGCCGGGATTGATCGACTGCCACACCCATCTCGTCTACGGCGGCAATCGAGTCGCCGAGTTCGAGCAGCGCCTGCGCGGCGCGAGCTATGAGCAGATCGCGCGCGCCGGCGGCGGCATCCAGTCGACCGTGCGGGCGACGCGCGCATCGAGCCGGGACGAACTGCACGCGAGCGCCGTGCGCCGCGCGCGGCGGCTGATGGCCGAAGGCGTCACGACGATCGAGATCAAATCCGGGTACGGCCTGAGCGGCGAGGTCGAGCGCCGGCTGCTCGAGGTCGCGCGCGGCCTCGAGCGCGAGTTGCCGGTGTCGATCCGCACGACTTATCTCGGGTTGCACGCGTTGCCCGAGGAGTTCGCCGCCGACCGGCGCGCCTATGTCGACGCCGCGAGCGGTCCGTGGCTCGAGGCGATCGTCGCCGCCGGACTCGCCGACGCGGCCGACGCGTTCTGCGAGTCGATCGCGTTCACGGTGGAGGAATGCGAGCGCTATTTTCGTGCCGCGCGCGCGGCGGGGCTGCCCATACGCGTGCACGCGGGACAGCTGCGCGACATCGGCGCCGCACAACTCGCCGCTCGCTACGGGGCCTTGTCGGCCGATCACCTCGAGTACTTGAGCGCCGACGGCGTGCATGCACTCGCCTCGGCGGGGACCGTCGCCGTGTTGTTGCCCTGTGCGTACTTCGTACTGCGCCAGCAGGACCCGCCGCCGGTCGCCGCGTTGCGGGAGGCCGGAGTGCCGATCGCGGTTGCGACCGACTGCAATCCCGGCACCGCGCCGTGTACGTCGATCCTGCTCGCGCTCGCGATGGCCTGCACGCTGTTCGCCCTGACGCCGGAGGAAGCGCTGCGCGGCGCCACCGCGAACGCGGCGCGTGCTCTCGGGCTCGCCGCCGACCGCGGCACGCTCGAAGTCGGCAAACGCGCCGACTTCGCGCTCTGGGAGATCGAGCGGCCGGCGCAACTGTGCTATGCGTTGGGCGCGAATCCCTGCGTCGGCGTCGTGCACGGCGGACGGCAGCGGGGATTGCCGTGATCGAGGCGGTCAAGCACGCGGTAAGACGCGGGTAGGAGCGGCAACGGTGCCTTTGCGTGAACTGGAAGCGTACCTGCACGAGCACATGCCCCTGTCATTGGCGATGCAGGTTGCCGTCGAGGAAGTGTCGGCGCAGCAGGTCGTACTCGGAGCACCGCTCCTGCCGAACGTCAATCACCAGGACACCGTCTTCGGCGGTAGCGCCTCGGCGCTCGCCATCCTCGCAGCCTGGTCGCTGTTGCACACCAAGCTCACCGCCGCAGGCTACAAAACCCGGCTGGTGATTCAGCGCAGCGCCATGAACTATGAGAAAGCAATGCCGGGCTACTTCACGGCGCGCGCGCTCGCACCTTCGCCCCAAGCCTGGGTGGCGTTCACACGCATGCTCGAGCGCAAGGGTCGCGCGCGGACGGGCGTAACGGCAACGCTCTGGTGCGAAGGCCATGAATGTGGGCACTTCGAAGGGGACTTCGTCGCACTTGGAAAAGCGCATCCTTAGGGCGAGTGCCCCAACCGCGGCGCCCGCATGGTCGCCCGCTGCCGATCCAAGGTACGCAACGCCAGCGCTTCGCTGACGTGCGCCGGTTCGATTTGCGGCCGGTCGCCCATGTCGGCGATGGTGCGCGCCACCTTCAAGATGCGGTGGTAGGCACGAGCCGACAGGCCGAGTTGGTCCATGGCGCGTTCCAAGACGCCCAAGCCCGCGGCGTTCGGCGTGCAATGACGCTCGACGGCCGCATTGTCCAGACCGGCGTTGCAGCCGCCCTGCCGCCGTAGCTGCAGCTCTCGTGTCCGCAGGACGCGAACGGCGACCTGCTTGCTGGTTTCATGGCCGCCACTGCGCTCGCGCAGGCTCTTGAACTGCACCCGCGGAACGTGCACGTGCAGGTCCAATCGATCGAGCAGCGGACCCGAAATGCGATTGCGATACCGCAGTACCTGCTCGGCGGTGCAGTGGCAACAGCCGTTCGGGTCGCCGAGATAGCCACAAGGACATGGGTTCATCGCCGCGATCAACTGGAAGCGCGCCGGAAATTCCGCCTGACCGGCCGCGCGCGCAAGCGTAATGGCGCCAAGTTCCAGTGGTTCCCGCAGCATTTCCAGGACGTGCCCCGCGAATTCCGGCAGTTCATCGAGAAACAGCACGCCGTTGTGCGCCAGAGAAATCTCGCCCGGTCGCGGCAGCACGCCACCGCCGATCAGGGCCGCGGCCGAGGCGCTGTGATGCGGATTGCGAAACGGCCGCGTGCGCCACTCGCCCGGCTTCAGCGGACGGCCCGCAATCGAGCGCAGCGCCGCGACCTCCAGGGCTTGCGCATCGTTCATCGGCGGCACGATGCCGGGCAGCCGTTGTGCGAGCATGCTTTTCCCTGCCCCGGGCGATCCAATCAGCAACAGACTATGCTGACCTGCGGCAGCAATTTCCAGGGCGCGCCTGGCATGCGACTGGCCGTGCACGTCGCACAGGTCGGGTAGCACCGCAGGAGCCACGCAAGGCGAGTCCACTCGATAAAGCCCAAGACGATCGGTGCCGCTGAAATGCGCGCACACGTCCAAAATGTGTCGGGCGGCGATCACCTCGCAATCCTTGACGAGCGCCGCTTCGGCGGCGTTGATTTGCGGCAAAATGATCGGGTGCCGAGCGAGGGCGGCGGCGAGGGCCGCCGGCAATACCGCCTTCATCGACCGCAATTCACCGCTCAGCGAAAGCTCGCCGTAGAGTTCACAATCACTCAACTCGGAACGGGCGTCGGTGACTTGACCGGAAGCAATGAGGATGCCGATGGCGATGGGCAGATCGAATCGGCCGCCCTCTTTGGGCAGATCGGCCGGCGCGAGGTTGACGGTGATGCGTCCGCAGGGAAATTGAAAATCGGAGTTGCCGAGTGCCGCCCGAACACGATCCTTGCTCTCCTTCACCACGGCTTGCGGCAGGCCGACGATGTTGAAGGCCGGGAGTCCGGAGCCGATGTCGACTTCGACTCGCACCTGAGGTGCATCGATTCCGCGCTGTTCCCGGCTGAGTACGGTGGCAACGGCCATCCCTTGCCTCGCAGGTCTCGATAGGTTGAGCGTTACCGCCGGATTCCAGGCAACCGATGTTAATGCCGGCGGCCGACGCGCTGGCCCTCGGCAACATCCGCAAATATCGAATTATCGACGCAACGGTTGGCGGTGAGTGTTACCGGCTACGGGGGCCTTCAGCCGCCGGTCGTCTTCGGCCGCCGGTCGTCTTCGGCCGCAGCGCTTCGCGGTGCCGCATCAGCCGATCAGCGACCGCAGGCGGGTGGTGCGCGACCCGTCGCCGGCCTGCGCCGCCTCGGCGGCGCGATGCAGCAGCCGTGCCGCATCCGCCGCGTCGAGCGCGTGGCTGAACAGAAAGCCCTGGGCCTCCTGGCACTCGTGTTCCTGCAAAAACATCAACTGCGGAAAGCTCTCGACGCCCTCCGCGGTCACCTGGATGCGCAGGGCGTGCGACATCGCGATGATCGCCGCCGCGATGGCGCGATCATCGCTGCAGTCGAGCAGGCTGGCGACGAAGGAGCGATCGATCTTCAGCCGGTCGACGGCGAAATTGCGCAGCCGGCCGAGACTCGAGTAGCCGGTGCCGAAATCGTCGATCGCGAGGCGAACGCCGACCTCCTTGAGTTGCGCGAACGCATGCTCGGCCCAGGTTTCATCCTTCATGATCACCGACTCGGTGATCTCGAGTTCGAGCAACGCGGGATCGATGCCGGTGTCGTGGATGATGCCGGCGACCACTTGCGGAAATTCCTTGGACGTGAACTGCTGACCCGACACGTTGACCGCCATGCGTACCGGCGGCAGGCCCTCGTCGCGCCAGGCCCTCGCCTGGACACAAGCCGTACGCAAGACCCATTCGCCGATCTCCATGATCAACCCCGTCTCCTCGGCGACCGGGACGAAGTCGGCCGGCGACACCGCGCCGAGTTCCGGGTTCGTCCAGCGCAGCAGCGCCTCCATGCCCGAGATGGTGCCGAGGCGCACGTCGAACTGAGGTTGATAATGCACGGTGAATTCCCCGCGCTGCAGTGCGCCGCGCAATTGCCCTTCGATCTTGAAGCGCTGCAGCGCCACCGTGTTCATCTGGGTGTCGAAGTACGCGTACGACGCCGGACCCCGGCGTTTCGCGAAGTACATCGCAAGATCGGCGTTGCGCAACAGACTGGCCACATCCGTCCCGTCGGCCGGGCAAATCGCAATGCCGATGCTCGGAGTGATCACCACGGTGTGTTTGGCGAGGCTCATGGGCGCCTGCAATTCCTCGATCAGCCGCCCGGCGACCACCCCGGCGTCCTCGCAGTTCGCCAACTGCGGCAGGATCATGACGAATTCGTCGCCGCCGAAACGCGCGATGTGCCCGGAGCGCAGGTTTTTCCCGAACTCGCCGCTCCCGTCCTCGCCGCTGCCGCCGTCGCCACTGCGCAAGGCGCGCCGCAGACGCGCGGCGACCAGACACAACAATTCGTCACCGACGGAATGACCGAGGGTGTCGTTGATCCGCTTGAAATTATCGAGGTCGAGGTAGAGCACCGCGAGGGATTGCCGGGTTTTCACCGCCGTGTGGATCGCGCTGCCGAGGCAACTTTGCGACTGCTGCCGGTTGGCGAGGCCTGTCAGCGGGTCGAAATACGCCAGCTTGACGATGCGGTGCTCGGCGCGCCACTTGCTGCCGAGGGAAATCGTCATCTGGCGGATCTCGTGCGGATGAAAGGGTTTCTGCAAATAAGACAGCTTGTCCTCCGGCGGCACGAGGCCGCCGATCGCGGCCGGATCGGTATCCGAATACGCGGTGCATATGACGATTTCGATCGCGGGGTCGAGTTCCCGAATGCGCGCCGCCGCCCAAACACCGTCATGGCCGGGCGGCATGCGCATGTCGAGAAACGCGACCGCGAACGGCCGACCGGCGGCGACCGCGTCGCGAACCGCTTCAACCGCGGCGGCGGCGTCCTTGACGAATAGCGGATCGAATGCAGGCGATTTCTCCGCGACGCCTTGTGCGACCGTGTCGGGCGAGGTTTTGCTGAACAAACGGGCCCGCAGGTCGCGAAACGCGGCGAGATCCTTGCTCACATCCGCTTCGATGAGTATTTGTTGATAGGCATCCCGCACTTCGGCCTCGTCGTCGGCGACGAGTACACGGACGGACGATCGATCGCGCTCAGTCACTGGCAACCTCCCGGACACTCAAGTACTTGGTGAAGATTCTTGCCCCCCCAGGGGCAGAATCAGGTGCATGGAAGCGCCGCGGCCCGGTCCGTCGCTCACGGCCCAAATTCGCCCGCCGAGCGCCCGGATCGCGTTCGCGCACCAGTGCAGACCGATGCCGTGGTTCGTGGCGCCGGATTTCGTCGTAAAGCCCTTCTCGAACACGCGTTCGAGATCCTCGCTGGCGATGCCGACGCCGTCGTCCCGGCAATGCAGGTGCAATTGATCGCGATCGGCTTCGCGGAGGATTTCGGCGCCGACGCGCAGCATCCCCTTGCTCTTGCCGACGTCGCGCACGGCTTCCGCCGCATTGATGATCAGATTTTGCAGCACCAGCCGCAGGACGTTGCGCACCACTCGGACCGCGCCGACACCTTGCAGGGACTCGTCGGGGTCTATTTGCAGTCGCTGCCGGCTCGCATCCGGCACCAACTCGAGCGACTGCGCCACGAGTTCCGTCAGCTTGACCGACTCGAAGACGGGCGCGCGGCTCGCCGAGGCGAGCATGTGCTCGGAGAGCGCCGCCCGCATCATCGCCGTCTGGCGCTGCATGATGCCGACGTCGGCCGCCGAATCGTGCACCAGCTGCGCGATTTGCCGGCAGCCGAGTTCGGCGAATTGCACCAGCGCGGCGTGTCTTGCCGCATCGCGCGTCTCGCCGCCGATTTCCGTGACCGCCCGCGCGAGATCCTCGACCGGAGCCGCCTGCAGGCGCCGCTCCAGCCCCGCGAGGCGCACGCCGAGCGGAGTCAAGGCGTTGCCGAGGTTGTGCATGATCCCCTTGGCCATCTCGGCGAAGCCCGCCTGGAAGGATTGGTCGGCGAGCTGCCTGCGCACATCGGCGAGTCGCTCGACCATGCGATCGAACTCCCGGGCGAGCCGCCCGAACTCATCCTTGCTGGTGAAATTCAGGCGCGCGGACAGATCCGCGTCGTTGGCGACAGCCACGGCGTGCCGCGTCACCCGCGTGAGCGGCGCAAGGACGAGACGATTGAGCAGGACGACCACGAGGGCGAGGACGGCGATCGCCGCCGCGACGATCGAGGCGGAGGCGTAGTGAATCGCCGTTCGGCCCCGCGCCGTGATCGCCCGCGGCACATCCACGCGCAGCGTCATCAACGGCCGCCGGTAAACGTCCGTGAAGGTCCCGAACACTTCGGTGAGCGTGCTCGTGTCGACGACCCGGTCGGTGCCCGCGGCGCCACCGGCCTGCACCATCGTGATATTGGTTTGCGTCTGCGAAGCGAGTCCATGCATGCGCGCCGGGCTCAGCAGGCGCCCCATGATGACCATGCCGAGCGGACGCCCACGGCCGGTGCCGTTCAGGATCGGCGCGCCGGCCATCAGCATCACCCCGAGATTGGTTCGAATCAAACCGCGCGGCGACTTCATGGTCCCCAGATATTTGCGCCAGGGAAAATCCGCGCGCAGCGACGCCCCGGAGGCGAGGCTTCCTTGCAATGACAGGCGCGTCGGCAGCACATTGCCCGACCACAGGACGATATGCCCGGCGAGATCGACGAAGACGATGGTGTCGACGCGCACCTGCCGCACCGCGGACTCGGTCACGTTCGTGCGTATGAACTGCCGGTTGTGGTCCTGCACGAACCGATAGGCGTCCCCCCAGTTCGCCCAGTCCATCGCGTCGACCTGCAGTGCTTTCAGGTCGCGGTCCGTCGCCAGGCGCACGCGCTTCATCGACGTGAGCGCGTTCGAGCGCTCCAGCCGTGTGAAGCTCGGCATCACGACCTCGGTTTGAATCGCGATGGCGAGCACGCTCAGGATGGCAAACATCAGTGCGAGCAAGGCGATGACTTTCAAGCGCAGGTTCATCATTTGACAGATAACAGAAGGTGGTCGCCGCGGATGTGTGTCGGTACTGGTTTAGCCGGGCAGCCGCGCAGCTTCGCCGCAGGATCGTGACGCGCATCACAAAGTTGCGGGCCCGCCGCCCGCGGGCGAGCGCGGCGAGCACGGCTTCGCGGCGGGGATATACTGTGTCGCGTCCCCCGGGTGCGGTAGTCGCGACTCGCGGCACGGAGACTGCATGCGCTTGATCAGCCCATCGATGCGCGCCGCACCGGCGATCCTGCTGGCCCTCGGCGTGCTCAGCGGCTGCGCGAGAAAGCCGGTGCCACCCGTGCGCTCGCCGCGCCCGCCGCAACCGCGGTTGACGCTGCCGGCTGCGCTGTCCCGCCCGATCGAATCGACCGCGTCAGGCCCCGCGGTCGCGCCGAGGGCCGTGCGCGCCCCGACCGCGCCACGATCGGTACCGGCGCCGGCACCGCGCGCGATGCCGAAGGTGCAGGCCTCGACGGGGAACCGGCCGTCACACGCACCCGGGTCGTCCCCGGCCGCGGCGCCGCCCGCTCCGGCGTCGCGATCGCCGGCGCCCGTGTTGCCGCCGCCCGTGACAGCGGCGCCGCCGGCGCCCGTGTTGCCGCCGCCCGTGACAGCGGCGCCGCCGGTGACAGCCGCGCCGGCGGCGCATGCCGGAACGCTCGATTTGAAGTCCCTGGAACAGCGGCTTCGCGACACCCACGCGATCGGCCTGTTCACCAAGCTCT
>Ga0307372_10007475_pt1 | contig 15647 bp, 16 predicted proteins | sample OX1MG_FD_202533 | JGI IMG/M metagenome (GOLD analysis project Ga0307372, IMG submission 202533) | Soil microbial communities from Risofladan, Vaasa, Finland - OX-1 | ecosystem: Environmental > Terrestrial > Soil > Coastal area > Acid sulfate soil | place: Finland: Risofladan, Vaasa | collected... | reverse complement strand
GCTTGACTGCACGCGCAAAACCTTAGCCAAACCCGCCAGCGACGTTGGACCTGTGTGTCGAAGCGCGGTGACGATCCGCAGGGCCAGATCGGAGGCGATAAGTCGCATGCAGCGATCATACGCTACTGGCGTAGAATCACTACCGAAGTTGCTAGCGATAGGCGCCTTCAGTAATGAGCAGGACTGCGTGCAGGTGGCAGAAAACAATCGAGAAGGTGCCCTCGCGTGGTGACGCTCGCCGACATTTCAGTTAAGGGTCGGTAGTCCGCCCTGAAGGTCCGTTTGCGGCTTGCGTTCGCTTGGTGTGAGGAGGCCGCAGCGCGCCACATTCTTATCTGAGGTCTGAGCCTCAGCCAATTATCAAGCGTCGCTGAAGCCGAGAGCACGCGCATGCTGCAGCGGGTCGTACGGCTGGCCGCTGCGAACCCAATATCGGATTGGTGATCGAGACGCCGGCGAAGGCGCTTGAGATTTCGTTGCGGGCGCGGTTGCCGGGGTTGCACGGCTGTCCATCCATTGATGGCGCAGTCCCGCGGAGCCGCCCAGGCTTATCCGTACGTGCGGCGTCTCGGACTGGGCATCCCCATTAGGTGGAAGGGGATGTCTTGACGTGTCTCGGACTGGATATACAGAAGCTCCACTCGTGGTTATTCGTCCAGTTGCTCTGCATTGGCTATCGCGGTTGGATGGCACATATCCACATGGTTGCGATCGGCGTTGGGGCGCAGCGTCTGAACGTTGGAAGCTGGGTCCGCTGCAGGTTCGATTCTATGGCATCGCCTACGCGTTCGCTTTTATCGTCGGCATTGCGATTGCGAGCCGCCACCTCGCGCGAAGGGGGTGGCCCCGCACGTCACCGGCAACATCGCCTTCTGGGCCATCGTATTCGGGCTGATTGGCGCAAGGCTTTATTTCGTCGTCCAGTCGGGTTGGTGGTGGTACCTGACCCACCCGCTCCATATCGTTGCCTTCTGGGAAGGCGGGATGGCCTTGTTCGGAGCGATTTTCGCCGGCCTGATCGTGCTGGTAGTGATGGCGCGACGCCATCACATCAAGTTCTGGGATCTTCTCGATGCTGGCGTGCTCTTCGCCGCTATCGGTCAGCCGATCGGCCGCCTGGGCAACGTGGCGAACGGCGAGATTCTGGGCCCACCCTCGAACCTACTCTGGGCGATCCGCTACACGAATCCCGCATCATGGCTCCCCAACTCGGAGTCGCCTACCAACCCGCGAATCTTTACAAAGCGGCTGGCACCCTGGTCATCCTCGGAGTGCTGCTTTACCTCCGCCGGCGGGGCGTGGCGCCCGGGATTTTGGGGCTGACGTATCTGGTCCTATACCCGGTCAGCCAGCTGATCCTGTTCTACTGGCGCACGGACTCCGAGACTCCCGTCATTTTATGGGGGTTGAAACAGGCGCAGCTGACGTCGCTGGTGGTGCTGCTGACCATCGTGCCGCTCTTCGTCTTTGCGCGGCTGCGCTCACGCCGGCATACGCCGGGCGAGCCGTTACCCCAGGGGATATGATCCGGTTGTGAACCGGCCTCTGAACCGGATTCTGGCACTTGTCGGACTAGGTGCTGTGGGGTCGCAGGCTGGACATCTTGTGGTCTACCAGCTGCAATACGGTTCTGCCGCGCTTGCGGTCCAGAGCCATGGGGTGCATGCCTATTTCCCAGTGCTCGCCAAAGCAAGTCTCGGTCTGACCGCTGGCATGCTTCTCGGCGCCCTACTGCTCGTGGGCGTTTCCCGGTTGCTCGCTGTCCGTCCTGGCACCAAAATGATGCCTGGTCCGTCTTACTTCAGCTTGCTGGCCGCGCTGTTCACGATCCAACTCACCTACTTTCTGCTGCAGGAGACGATCGAGTCAGTCGTCGCCGGTGCGTCGGTGGCGTCGGCTCCGCACCTGATCCTCCTGGGAAGCCTCGGACAACTTCCGGTCGCCGCCGTCGCTGCTCTCGCCCTGAAGTGGCTGTCCGTCCGCTTTGAAGCAGCACTCATCACGCTTCGGCAAGCCATTACGCCTGATATCTGGGCGCACGAAACGGTCCTGTTGCTTCTTGCACATCGCGCCCCGTCGGCGCAGCTAGCCCTGGGCGACACTTGCCCGACCGCATTCGCAAAAAGAGGCCCTCCGCAGATCCTCCGTAGCTGACTGCCGTAGCGCAACGCCAACGGATCCGCTCTCGTTCATCGAGCAATCCGCAGGCGGCAGTTCGAATCTTTTTGTGGAGCGACCATGTGATGGATATCCACCTAAGCTCTGGCATCGACAGCACGCCGTTAAATCAGGCATCTGCAACCACTCGCTCGAGATCGGCGCTTCGCGTCACTCCGCGGCGCGTTCAGATCGCCCTCGGGGTGTTCTGGTTACTCGATGGGCTGCTGCAGTTCCAGCCTTACATGTTTAGCCACAACTTCCTTGCCCAGATGATCACCTCGATGGCGGCCGGCCAGCCCGGTCCCGTCCAGTGGTCGATCACCACGGCGGTGCGAATCGCAACGCCATATCGGGTCGAGTTCAACGCGATGTTTGCGCTCGTCCAGCTCGTGATTGGCGCGGGCCTGATCGCCGGCCGTCGGTGGGTCAAGCCTGCGCTCCTAGTTTCCTTCGCCTGGGCCTTCATTGTCTGGTGGTTTGGCGAGGGTCTCGGCATGATCGCCATGGGCGGAGCATCGCCGCTCACCGGGGCTCCCGGAGCAGTGCTTCTCTACGTCCTAATAGGTGTCATCGTCTGGCCGACCGGGAAGACTCCCGGCACGTCGGCAGCATCTGGCGGTCCCCTTGGCGACTACTACGCGCGACTGGTGTGGGGCATCCTGTGGCTCTTCCTCGCGGTCTTGATGCTGCAGCCAGTGAACCGAGACGCCGGCTCCTTCAGGTCGACCTTCTCGACTGCCGCCTCTTCATCCAGCGGCCCCTTCGTTAGCCTTAATAACGGCCTCGCGAACATTTTCGCCGGTCGAGGCGCCGCCTCCGCTATCGTCCTGGCCATCCTCCTGGCGGCGATCGGTATCGCCGTCTTTCTCAATTGGCAGCGGAACGTCTTTCTCGTGATCGGCTCCGTGCTGGGGCTGTTGATCTGGGTCACAGCGGAGTATTTCGGCGGGATGTTCACCGGCTCGGGCACCGATCCGAACTCAGGCCCCCTGCTCGTGCTCCTGGCGGCAACACTCTGGGTGGCGCGACGCCGCCGGCCCGCTGCGCCGCTCGCAACAGGCCCGTCCAGTGCTTAATGCGAGCGACGCCTCCCCAACCCGAGGAAGGGCGCGGCTGCGTGTCTTGGTTCCGGTGCTGGTACTGGTCGCGTTCGTCGCCATCGGTGCCTATCTGATCTTCGGCCAGACCAAGGCTCCTGCTGAGATCACCTATGTCAGCTTGATCGAGCACACCGCGAAATACACAGTGGTCCTGAACGTAGTGTCCCCCCAGAACATGTACACGCCGCAGCAAGTCAAACAGGAGAATCCCACCGACGGGGAGGTCATGTTCGCCGGGACCATGGTCATGCCACCCGGGATGGCAGGCATGAGCATGTCGAACATGTCCTATCCGGCCGGCTGGCGCCACATGGAGGTCCACATCTACGACCGCGCTACCAACGGCGTGATTGGGAATGCGTCGCCGATCATGATCGTGACCGACGACCAGACCCGGCAGCAGACGAACGTGCCCATCGTGACGATGCAGTCGGTCGTGGTGGGAGCCTCGGACTTCCATTACGGCAACAACGCCGACCTGCCGGCGGGTCATTCGTACACGGCAACCGTACAGGTGGGGAGTGAAGTGGCGACATTCCACTTCAAGCTCTAGAGGTGCGGTTGATGCAGACCCACATCTTCCTGCACGGATTCGGCGCCCGTTACGATCTCCCCGCTCCGCTCGCTATCTATATCTTCGCGGCGGGCGGCGTGGTGCTCATCTCGTTCGTCCTGGTGGTCGTCTTCGCCGGCTCGCAAAGGGGCGAGGAAGCCACGCGCTACCCCCGTCTCTCGGTGCCCTGGCTGGCCAGACTCGCGAACTCTCGTGTGGTGCGAGTCGTGGGGAACTTGATCGGCGTCTTGAGCCTGGTCGCCGTCGTGACCACGGGCCTGTTCGGAGCCCAGGATGCCCTACGCAATCCTTCGGCGTATTTGGTGTGGATCTACCTATGGGTGGCGCTCGTCGTGATCGCCGCCCTCTTCGGCAACCTCTGGACGTACCTGAACCCATTTGCCGCCCTTTACGACTTTGGACACTGGCTGCTGAGGTTTCCTGCGCAGGTCGCAACCCTGCCGGCACGTCTGGGAATCTGGCCCGCCGCTGTGGTCTTCTTCGGAATCGCCTGGCTTGAGCTTGCCTCAGGCAAGGCCAGCACGCCAGCGGTAATCGGGGCGTTGGCCCTCGTCTACAGCATCTACACCCTGGCGGGCATGGTGATCTTTGGTCGCGATAGCTGGCTTAACCGTTGCGAGGCCTTCACGGTGCTGTTCGGGATCGCCGCGCGGTTTGGCCCCGTAGAGGTGACCCGAAACGATCAGGGGGTGGTCATGGAGGCCCACCTTCGGCCGTGGGGAGTTGGGCTGCTGCAGCCGGTGCAGGCCAGCTGGGATTGGATCGTGTTCGTGATCCTCATGCTCAGCAACCTTGCGTTCGACGGCATCGAATCAACCCCGCTCTGGTTCAATCTGATCGCGCAGCCCACGCTGGCCACCGATCTCGGCGTGTGGTGGCGGCCCGTGGTGTACACGGTGGGGATCTTGGCAGTGGCCGTCATCTTCATCCTCGTCTTCGCAGGGTGCGTTCGGCTGGTCCTCCGATTCGGGCGAGGCAAGGTCAACCCACTTGCCGTGACCAGCAGCTTCGCCCTCACATTGGTGCCGATCGCACTCGCCTACGACCTCGCGCACAACTACACCTACCTGGTCATCCAGGGACAGGCGTTCATCCCGACCCTGGCCGATCCATTTGCAAAGGAATGGAGTTTGCTGCCAGTGCAGAACTATCAGCCCAACCTCACGCTGGCTGGTCCGGAGACGGTCTGGCTCCTGCAGGTGATCCTAATCGTGTTGGGACACGTGATCGCCGTGTACCTGGCTCATTTCCGCGCCAGTCAATGGTTCCGGACGTCGTACAGGGTCCTGCTGAGCCAATACCCAATGCTGGCGCTGATGGTCCTTTACACGATGACGAGCCTTTGGATCCTCGCCCAGCCGATCACAAGCGGCGGTTGATGGCGCTCATTTCGCGGGGTGGATGATGAGTCGGGTTCGCGGGCAAAGCGGAGGCCACGATGTCGATGTCGGGCTCAGCCTGAGGTGCTCAGCGTGGCCCCATAACGGCTGTCTCTTCGCTGTCGGCACCTCTTTCGGCCTGTCAGCCAGCCCAGTACGAGTCACCGGACCCCGAGACAAACTTGGCGGCGGTCTTGCCGATGTGACGGTGGCGCCAGTAATCGATTGTCACAACGGCCTAACGTCGGCGACTTCAAACGGCATCTCCCCGTTTCGCCTGAGCGGCGGGGGGCTCGGAATCAGCCAGATGGTTGGTGATGGATGATCGCGACGTTGCGGCCTGTGGCTCTCCCGGCCGCTGACAGTTGGGTTGGACCGATGCTGCGCTGGACCTGGCGGTCACTTGCGCCGTAGTTGAAAAGGTGAATTCCAAATGGTGCTAGGCACCGGCATCTTCCTGCACTTCTTTGGGCCCCGTTACAACTTGCCGATCTCGCTTGCCCTCTACCTTTATGCAGCGGCGGGCGTCGTCGTCATCTCTTTCGCACTGGTTGTCATATTCGCGGGCGATCAGGTTGGGGCCAAAGCGGTCGAGTATCCGCGCCGAAAACTGCCATTCCTAATGCCGTTTGCGAGCTCTCCCCTGCCGCGTTTGGTGGGCGGTGTGGTTGGGATCCTCGGCCTGTGCGCGGTCGTGATTGCCGGGCTGTTCGGCTCGACCGATCCCACCCGCAATCCCGCCGAATACCTGACCTGGATCTATTTTTGGACGGCGACTGTGATCGCCTCCGGATTGGTTGGCAATCTCTGGTACTTGCTCAATCCCTGGGCCGCGATGTACGACGGACTCACGCGGTTCGCCCGCCTCAGACCGGTGTGGCAACTGCCCGATGTTGGGGTTTGGCCGGCGGTGGCGACATACTTCTCCTTCGCGTGCCTCGAACTGACTTCGGGCATGGCGAATCAGCCCCGGTTGGTGCCTTCGACGGCGATCGCGTACACAGCGCTGACGATGGGCGGGATGATCCTCTTCGGACGGGACGACTGGCTTGCTCATTGCGATGCTTTCACAGTCCTCTTCGACATAGTTGGTCGGTTCGGTCCAATCGAGGCCGGACGCGATGCCGATGGCCGCATCACTATGGTCTACCTTCGACCATGGGGCGTCGGACTGCTCAAGCCAGGGCCCTCCGGTTGGGATCGCGTCATCTTCGTGATCCTGATGTTGAGCACTATGGCGTTCGACGCCCTCATTGCCACGCCTTCTTGGCAGGATTTCGTCATCGAACTCGAGCCGATTTGGTTGCCGATGGGCCCGTTCGGTTTCTTCTTTGCCCGAACGCTGGGCCTGGTTCTGATCAGCAGCAGTTTCTTTCTCGTGTTTGTCGCTCTTATGGAAGCGGTCATTTATTTCGGCACTCGCAAGGTCGATCAAAAGGCAACGGTCTCAGCCTTCGCGCTGACGTTGGTTCCGATCGCGCTGGTCTACAACGCCGCCCACAACTACGGATCCGTGTTCGTGCAGTCTCAGAGCCTGATACCACTCCTCAATGATCCGCTGGCCATGGGATGGCATCTGTGGCCGGCGGTGGCGTCCATCAAGCCCAGTTTCGTGCTCGCGCCGGCGTCGACGGTCTGGTATGCGCAGGTGGTGCTGGTAGTGCTCGGAACCGTGATCGCCGTCTATCTCTCCTACTTGAGGGCAGGCGAGAGGTTCCGCACCGCACAGCGGGCGCTGCTCAGCCAGTACCCGATGCTGCTGCTGATGGTCGTGTATGCGATGACAAGCCTCTGGATTCTGGCTCAGCCTGTGACCACGGGAGGGTGATGTCCCCACCGGGCCGGAGCGCCTGTCACCGGTCTATCCGATGCGCAAGCCGATGTCGCGAACGCCGACCAGCACGCACTCGTGACCAGTAGAGCCGAGCGGCTCGCCTTGAGCCGATGACAAGCCACACATACGGCAAGACTACTGTGACTTGTTGAGCTGGCCCTTCGATCCTACGGTCTACGCGGGACTCGCGGCCCTGTTCTTGGGTCATGCGTGGCTGGCGCGCTCGAGCGATGATGCGGAGCGCAAGCACACGCTCTACTTCGGCTTGGGCCTGCTGACACTGTGGCTGGCGTTGGAAACTCCCATCGACACCATCAGCGACTACTACCTCGATTCGGTGCACATGTTCCAGCACGTCTTGCTCGGCTTCGTTGCGCCGCCCCTCATGCTGCTCGGCCTATCGTCGACGATGGTCGAGCGCGTAGTGCGGGTGCCGGGGGTCCGGGCGCTTACCGAACCGGTGCCAGCTCAGGTCATCGCCGGGCTGGTGATGATCGTCTGGCACCTGCCGCCGCTGTACGACGCCACCCTCTACTCCGGATGGCTGCACGCGCTCGAACATGTGATGTTCATAGCAGGCGGCCTGGTGTTGTACTGGCCGATGCTGGAGGTGACGTCGGCGCACGCGCGCTGGAACATGTCGCCCGCGGCCAAGCTCCTCTACATGCTGGTGGCGACCCTGCCGCAGGACGGCGTGGCCCTGGCGCTCATCTTCTCTCGTGTGCCGTTTTACGAGTACTACACGCACGTGCCACGGCTCGTGCCGTCGCTAACGCCCCTGATCGACCAGACCTTGGCCGGAGCGGTCTTGATGATCGTGGGCAAGGCGACCATGGGGGTCGCCGCAATTGCCGTGTTTACCAGGTGGTTCGGCGGCGAACAGCGAGCCGATCAAGCCGTCCCTCTATAACCATTCAGCCAACCGTTATCCACGGCGCCACGCGCCGCTGGGCAGGCGGACTTGGCCCCGGGACGGTGGAAGGCGATGTCTTGACGTGCCTCGGACTGGTTATACATCCGGCTTCCCGTGCGGCTCACTGCAAGCCGCTGATGAAGGAGCGAGCGAACTCAGACAATCAGCTCCATGGCAGCTACTGATGTTCGGCGAGAAGGACGTGGAATCGCCGACAATGACTTGTTGACGGCAATGCCTTGAGTGCGTCCCAACGGGACATTTACGTGGATGAGCCCTGGGCCTCAGTTCGCTGGGAAAACGATCACGACTGTGCCGTCGTGGAGTGGAAGGCGTTTGCAACCCACGCCGAGTTCCAACGAGCTTTGACGATGGCCCTCGAGATGCTCCGCGAGCATGGTGCAGAGTGCCTCGTAAATGACGCTCGCCATCTCGAATCGATGAGCGCCGAGGATCAGAGGTGGGTTCGATACAACTGGGCTCCGCTGGCAATCAAGGCTGGCGTAAAGCGAATTGCTGTCGTGATCGCGGGGCACGGGCTGAGCAAGATGGCGGTCGAGGGAATGTTCGGAGGTCAACGCAATACAGGCGATCTACTTCAATCGCGCACTTTCAACTCAGTCGCCGACGCGCTAGCGTGGCTTGGGGAGCCACGATGACAAGTTGGTCGCGCAGAGGACGCTGGCAGCGACTCCTCGTCGCTATCGCATTGGGAAGGCTCATCGCGTCCTGCTGACCCTCCTGGCGCTTTACTCCGTCGACAATCTGGCCTGTCGGGCACACAAACTCGTGCGAGCCCTCGGTTGGCACCGTGAACTGGTTCGCAGTTGGCACCGTCTCCGGCTGAACCAGCATTCCGACCAGAGCCGCCCCGGATCAAGATCCCGGAGCAGGTCTCTTTTCTGGCTGGGCAGCACCTCGGACATCTGTCCTCCCGGGAGGTGTAAGGCGATGTCTTGACGTGCCTCGGACTGGATATACAGCCACGGCGAACTCGAATTTGAACCCGGGGCCTCACGGTCCCGAACCGTGTCGATGGCGTGTCCTCAGGTGTACCTCTGGCTCCCACAAACGCCTCCTGAACTGCGATGACCCAGTTGATGGGCGTCACAAGTAGGTCGTCGGGGACAAGAGACGGCTCAAGCTGGTGCAGTAATTGGACTGAGCCGGCTGACTTCGCTCGGCCCGCGGTCCGCGTCACTCGGCGTCAGCGGTAGCGTGAAGGCGAAGGTGCTGCCCTTCCCGACCTCACTTCGAACGCTGATCGTGCCCCCATGCAGCCCCACGAATACTCGACACAACGCTAGGCCTAGACCCGTGCCGGCGAACTCGCTCACGGTGCCCTTGACCTGCTGGAAGTCCTGGAAGATGAGGTCCTGGTCTGCCAGGGCGATTCCAGGCCCGTTGTCTTCGACCCAAACCCGAGCGAGCCCATCGGCGGCTTCCAAGCCGACCAGCACTCGACCCTTCGGAGGCGTGAACTTGACCGCATTGGAGAGAAGGTTGAAGACCACCTGCTTGAGCCGTCTCTTGTCCCCGACGACCATCGCGTCGTTATCCGGTACCACGACTTCGACGCCGATCTGTTTCTGCTCCGCCATTCCCCTGATCACCGCTGCCGACTCCTCAAGCACGCCCTTAAGGCCGAGCCGCTCGCGTTCGATGTCCATCTTCCCGGCCTCGACTTTGGCGAGGTCGAGCAGATCGCTGATCAGCGTGAGGAGGTGGTTGCCGGCGGCGCCAATTTGAGTCACGAAATTGTTTTGCTGGACCGCGCTAAAACGACCTTCCTTGTCCAGCAGCGCTCCGTGAAGCCGAGTATTGCGGTGAGCGGTGTTCGGAGCTCGTGTGACATTTTGGCCAGAAACTCGGATTTGTGCTGGGTGGCTTCTTCCAGATGGCGGTTTGCTAGCTTCAGTTGCTCGTTGCTTGCTTCCAGCGCCGACCTCTCAACCTCGAGGTCATGGTTCAAGACACGAAGCTGCACCTGATGCCTGTCCGATTCCCGGTGCGCATCTTCAAGCTCCTTCGTGCGTCCCATGAGCAACCCGGTCATCCGCTCGAGGGAGCCGACAGTGGCGTCGGCCCTGCCGGGACCCGTGTCACGCAACACTGCCGCAATGCGACTTGTGAGCCCGACCGGTGTCCAGGGCTTGAGAATGAAGTCGTCGGCGCCCACCTCGATGCCGCGTACGAGCGCCGTCAACTCGTCGTGGTCGGTTAGGAGAACGAACGGGGTACGCCTTTCGATTGGATGTGCCTTCGCGCGCCGGCAGAGCTCGTACCCATCGATCCCCGGCATGTTGATGTCGGAGACGATGATGTCGAACCGCTCGGCGCCGATGCGTTCCCAGGCCGCCTCCCCGTCCACGGCGATGGTGACGCTGTATCCGGCGTCCTGGAGCACCAGCTTTGCTCGGGCTGCCTGCGTTCGGCTGTCTTCCACCAAGAGCACGCGACGCGTGGAGATGTCGGTCATGCCACCTTGGCCCTGACCCTGGCCAGCTCGATCAGCGTCTCGGCAAGCCCTGACGGGGGAAGCACCACATCAGCCGCCCCCATGTTGAGCGCAGCACCGGGCATTCCGAAAATTACGCAGGTCTCCTCTGACTGGACCATTGTTCGACCTCCCTGTTCACGAAGGTGGGCAAGGCCGTCGGCGCCGTCGGTTCCCATGCCGGACAGCAGGACCCCGGCGCATGCTCGTGGAAGCCAGCCGGCCATCGAGTCAAATAGTTCGTCGACCGATGGCCGCTGGCCGTTGCGGACTGGAGTCGAAGTGAGCCTGACTACGCCTTTGTGGACGATCATGTGTAGTCCATCGGGCGCCACCAGGGTCCCCAGCCAGGGGTGGCGCATACCTGACTTTGCAAGCCGGACCGGGAGAGGACTACCGCTTCCCAGCCACTCCACCAGGCCAGGCTCGAATCCGGGCGTCATGTGCTGGACCAGGGCGATGGAAGGAGTGAAATCTTTGGGCAAGCCGCGGAGCAGCTCCATCACGGCCGCCGGGCCACCGGTCGAAGCACCGATTCCCACGAGCGTTAGAGCCAACGAAGGTAGGTCGGCCTCCGTCTTCGCACGATTTGACGGTTGGCGCCTGCGCACCAGAGAGATTCCGGCCACCGTCTTCACCATGAGGAGGATCTCCCGGCAATATGCCGCGAACTCAGGATGCGTCCTCGACGGCGGACCCCGTACGACAGCTACGGCGCCAGCGGCGAGGCCATCGAATACCGTCGCGTCATTGGCCTGGCTCGCAAGTGCACTCACGATGACGATTGGAGTGGGGACCTCGGCCATGATCCGCTGGATCGCCGCCACCCCGCCGCGGGGCATGACCAGATCCATGGTGATGACATCTGGCCGGAGCCTCCTGCAGGCACTCACTGCCAACTCTCCGTCGGCAGCTTCCCCAATCACCACGATGTCGGGATCGACCTCCAAGATTTCTCGCAATAAAATCCGGACAGTCGTTGAGTCATCGACCACGAGTACCCGGATCACACGCTCACCGCAAGGTCCCGCAGCCGTGCACGCCCAAGCAATCGATCGACCATCTCCAGGAGCTCCGACTGCCTGAAGTGACGATTGATGACGTATGCGTCCGCGCCGGCGTTCAGTCCACGCAAGCGATCGTCAGCGTGTGCGCCGGCTGTGACCAGAACGACCGGCAGAGAGCTGATCTTGGGCTGACTTCGAATCCACTGCGTTAAGCCAATCCCGTCAAGCCCTGGCATGTCCACATCACTCACGACGAGGTCAAAGGTCTCAGCCTGCAGCATCCTCATCGCCTCAGCGCCATCAGGCACGTCGACAACGTCATATCCGGCCGCTTTGAGGATGTTTCGCTCCAGCGTCCTGGTGGTGAGCGAATCATCTGCCACCAGCACGCGAGGCTTGGGAGGCGGACCACGATGGCCAGCATGATCAAGAGGATCGCGCCGTAGCCAGCCAGGATGCGTGCAAAGATTCGCCTTCCACCCCCCCTTGTGTGAACGACTGCAGCCGCGCTGAAATTGCGTCCTTGATTCGATTCCCTGCAGCCACTTTCCGGCACGCCGCCTCCGGTGGTGGCTCCAGGACGCTTTGTTCCGGCCAGACAACATTGCTCGATGCGATCTGCGCCGTGTTATGAGACCGCGGGGGACTTCCTCCGCCAGCGCTGGCCAAAGGGTTCGCCGACCCTGACGATCAAGTAGGTGGCGAACGCCAGCGAGGTGATGAAGAAGCTCACCGGATGTGGGGAGTAGAACGCGATCGTGAGGCCGGCCCATGTAAAGGCGAGTGCCAGCAGGACTCCTGTCACGATCGCGACCAGCGGGCGGCTCGTGAAGCGCACTGCGATAGCGGCCGGCGTGACGATCAGCGCGAAGATCAAAAGGACGCCCACCACCTGCACCGCCTCGGTGACGGCCACCGCCAGGATGACCATGAAACCGATGGACAGGGCCGTCACCGGAACGCCCTTGGCGCCCGCCAGCTCCTCGTCGACTGAGGCGAACAGCAGCGGCCGATAGATCGCCACCAAAGCCGCGATGGTAATCGTGCCGGCAACGATGGTGACGACCACGTCCCCCGAGCTGATGCCGAGAATCTCACCGAAGAGCAGCGCGTAAGCCTCGGTCGCGTAGCCGGTGTACAGGGAGATGAATAAGACGCCGAGCCCGAGCGTCCACGCGAGCACGATGCCGATGGTCACGTCACGGCCGCGCAGGCGGTTGCCGAGCGCGCCGATGGCGGCGCCGCTGACCACGGTGAAGGCGAGGAGACCGAAGATCGGGTTCAACGCGAGCACCACCGCACCGGTGGCGCCGGCGAATCCTATGTGGGAAAGCGCGTGGGCGGCGAAGGCCGAGCTGCGAAGGACAACGAAGTAACCGATCGCACCCGCGACGATGGCCACCATGGTGCCCGCCTCGAACGCGTTAACCATGAACTGGTAATGGAAAAGGGCAGCGAGGTCGTCGAACAGATTCCAGCTGAGTTGCGGCGAGGTGTTGGTTATGGTGGCGAAAATCCCGTCCTTATCCATGCGGGTGACTGACCTCCTCCTCTAGGCCGACCACGAATACTCGACCGCGGCTGTCGGTGAGCACCTCGACTGGAGTCGAGTAGATCTCCGAGAGCGATGAGGACGTGATGATCTCCTCCGGCTTGCCCATTGCCACCTTTCCTTGGGCGACGTAGAGGACGTGGTCGATATGTGGCAGAAGCGGGTTCACATCGTGGGCGATCAGCAGGATGGTGAGCTCACGGGTGCGCTTGATGTCGCCGATGAGCTGGACGATCACGGACTGGTTTCGCACGTCGAGCTGGGAGAGCGGCTCGTCCATCAGCAGGAGTTGGGGGCTGCCGACCAGGGCCTGTGCCAAGAGGAGCCGCTGCTGTTCGCCGCCAGATAGCCTGCCGATCGGTCGGTTCGCGTACGCCTCAGCGCCCACCGAGCGAATCGATGCGTCGGCCGCGGCGGTGGCGCCTGACCCTGGAAGTCGCATGCCCCATCGGTGACCGTCGACGCCGAGCGTGACGAAGTCACGCCCGCGGACGGACTGCTCGGGATCGAATGTCGACCGCTGTGGGATGTAACCGATGAGCGGATTGCCGCGGCGTGGCCTCTCGCCCAGCACCTGGAGCTGCCCATGAGAAGGCGGCAGTAGACCCAGAATCATCCGGATCAGGGTCGACTTGCCGCCGCCGTTGGGTCCGAGGATGGCCGTGAACGATCCGGGGCTGATGGAAAAGTCGGCATGCGCCCATACGGTGCGGGCGCCATAACCGGCAGCGAGGTCTTGCGCGACGATCGCCGGCGCGCCGGCACTCGAGCGCAGCCCGGGCGGCTGTGTCTTTATCGCCAATAGATCACGAGCTCAGCGCCGAAGCGTTCAAAGCGTTTTGCAGCGTGTTCAGCTGGGCGAGCTGCCAGTCCTGGAAGGTGGCGTCCTCGGGCTGCAAGGTCTCGGATACGCCGACCACCGGGATGTCCGCGAGCGCAGCGTCTTGCTTGATGTTGGTCGTGACGGCGGTCGCCGTCTGGACGTTGTAGACGAGCACCTTGATTTGCTTGCTCGTGATCTGATTCTGGAACGTGATCACCGCGGCGACCGGCGGGTCATTGCCCTCGGCGACGGCATTCATGAACTCTGGGGGGGAGATGAGGTTCAAGCCGAGGGCGGTCGCCAGGTAGACGAAGATGCTCTCGGTCGCGCCGACGGCCACACCGCCGAATTTTGCCTTGATCTCCGCGATCCTTTGTCTATATGGCGCGAGTGCGCTGTTGAATGCAGTTCGCTGTTGGTCGAAATAGGCGGAGTCCGCAGGGTCGATTGACTTGTAGCCAGCGGTGATCTGATCAACTATCCGCGTGACGTAGTCTGGGTTGTACCAGAAGTGGGGGTTGTCACCGGCCTTCTTACCGAGTAGCTGGGCGGCGTTGAGAACGGTGCGGTGGTTGCTCGGGTTGGCCGCTAGGAGCTTGGTGCCCCAATCGTCATAGCCGGCTCCGTTGAGGATCACGAAGTTGGCGTCGGCGAAGGCGCGGGCGTCATTGGTATTGCTTTCGTACTCGTGCGGGTCGGCGTTGGGGTCGGTGACGACGCTCTGCACGATCGCTTTCGATCCACCTAGCTGGGCAGCGATGCTGCCCCAGAAGTTCTCGCCCGCGACGACTTTGATCAGGCCGGCGCTCGCCGTCGGCGACGAGCTTGCACACGCACTCGTAGCCAGGGCCAATGCAGCCAGCGCCCAAATCAACCTACTTGCCAACGTCGTCACCTCCAATCTCAGGGCTGGATCTCCGGCTGGAACCAGTCGCGCAAGAGTATTGCACAATTAAGTTGGGCAAGTTGTATGCGGTGCTGTATGATCGTGTCTGTGCCGCGACCGAGTCCCGTTACCGACGTGGTCAAGAGCCTGTTCGTCGGGGAGGCCCGCCACGCGTGGTCGCTCGACGAGCTGCATCAAGCAGCGCAAAAGACTCTCGGGGGTGCCGACTATTCGACGGTGTTTCGGGCGGTGTCCGCCATGGAGCGCGAAGGGGCCATCCGGCGAATCGACTTAGGCGACGGTAAAGCCCATTACGAGGTCCGCGAGGGCCACCATGAGCATGTCCGTTGTGAGTCTTGCGGTAAGGTCGCCGAGGTGCCTGGTTGCGTTCTCGAGGACGCGGCGGCAGGGGTGGAGAACCGCACCGGCTTCAAGATCACAAGCCATCACCTGGTGTTTACCGGGCTATGCCCGGTCTGCTCAAGCAAAGACGAGCGCACAGCACAAGCCAGCAGCTAGTGTCTCGGCGACAACCTGGCGCTGCGGCCGGCTCGGCAACGTGATGAACGGCGAGCTCCTCGGTGTTGGGTTCGAAAAGTCCAAGAGCGGCACCCATGCCTCCTCCCCACTCTCGTTGCCAGAAGGCAATCCCCGCACGAATCGCCGCACTGTTGAATCCGATCCCGACCCGGGTGCTGAGCCAGGTCACTGCCGCCTGCCCCGTATTTGCTACGAAAACAACTTCCTCAGGCCGCCTTCGTCACCGTGTACCCCTGGCGCTGGAGCTGCGCGATGCCGCGCCGAGTCCGAGCCTCCGCGGAAGCGACCCCGTATTCGGCGCCGTACTCCTGATAGGGCCGCCGGGTGGTGAGGACGAAGTAGACGATCCGCAGCAGCGTGTGCGCGGTTGCCACCACCGCCT
>Ga0307372_10007471_pt1 | contig 15652 bp, 16 predicted proteins | sample OX1MG_FD_202533 | JGI IMG/M metagenome (GOLD analysis project Ga0307372, IMG submission 202533) | Soil microbial communities from Risofladan, Vaasa, Finland - OX-1 | ecosystem: Environmental > Terrestrial > Soil > Coastal area > Acid sulfate soil | place: Finland: Risofladan, Vaasa | collected... | reverse complement strand
TGGACGAGATCCTGAACTCTGAGAACCTCAGCCGCCTGTACCAGACGACTGTAATCCCGGTAAACTGGTCCGGCGGTACTGCTTATCTACCGGTATAAAACCACCTGGCGGTCGTCACATGATGCGGTATCCTAGCTGTGAAGGTTCCCTTATAAAGCCCTTGGCACAACTGTACATACTCTTCATTATTGACCCAGAGGCAAGAACATGTTGAAGCTCAGGCGCTTTGCAAGATCGATTTTCATAGGCGTCACCAGTGCACTGATCTTCGCAGGCCTCGCCGCCTGCACCAGCGGACCCGATCCGAATGCCAAGAAAGTGCTTATGGCCTGTTACGCCGTCACCAATGTCCAAGCCGGTCAGATACTTGGAGGCCAGCTGGATGCCTTGATGCTCTCGGGCGAGAAATCACCCATCCATGTATGCAAATACACCGATACCAACAGCGGCGATACTCTGGCGCTTCTGCAGATCAGTGAATCTGATTCCAAGAACCCTGCCGCTGACCTGGCAGCGGATGCTGCCCAGCAGAAAGCGCTGTTCAAGCACAATATTAAACCCATCCAGATCCACGCAGCCGATGGTTTTGGCCCCGGCGCGTTCTATCTGGATAACAGCATATCGCCCATGGTCATCTCGGTGCAGCTGTATCTCATCAATAATGGTTACAAGATGATGGTGCAGGTGATCAACCCCAAGGATTTCGTCAGCGGCGAAAAGCAGGCTGCCGCATTAGCGCAACAGGCTTTTAATAGCATCAAGGATAAAAGCGCATTCAAAACGATCTAGTCCGTCTCGCGTATTGATTGCTAGCAGATTAAGCCAAGCTTTCAAGAACTAAAGCCCCGCGAATGCGGGGCATTTTATTTAAACGACTTCCGGCTTGTGACACTGAGCATCTCAATAACCACACATACAACAACAACTATTCATCAAGACTAATAAATGCTTGACATGCGCAAACCGCCTGACTACATTGACCACCGCCTTGAGGCGTCATCCTCGCGGATGACGCTCGGGAAGCCGGTGCGTCTTACGACAATGCCGGCGCTGCCCCCGCAACGGTAGGCGAGCACAAGTCTGTCACGAAGCCACTGCGCATGAGCGCGGGAAGGCGACAGGCAGGGGGAAACCCCGCTCGCGAGCCCGGAGACCGGCCTGAAGGCACGTTCCAGCGTTGCGGCGGGCGATGCGAGCGGGCCTGAGCCCCATCGTTTTTCATACCTCACGCTGGTGTTGTCACCGTTGCTTTCACGCATGCGGGCGAGCGGCGTGAGGAGACCATCGTGCATAAACCTGCCCTAATCGGCGGCGCGCTGGCGCTGTCCATTGTATTTTCCTGTTCCGTTCGAGCCGACGATACCGTCGATCTCGGCGCACCCATCACCGTCACTGCCACCCGCACCGCGCTCACTGCCGATCAGGAAGTGGCGCCGATGATTGTGATCACCGCGCAGCAGATCCAGATGAGTGGCGCCCAAGCCATCGGCGATCTGCTGCAGCAATATGCCGGACTCGGCATCGCCAGCAACGGCGGGCCGGGCCAGCCCACATCGCTGTTCTTGCGCGGCACCAACAGCAACCAGACGCTGGTGATGATCAACGGCGTCAAGATAAACCCCGCGGATGGCAGCGGTGCCGCACTGCAGAATATCCACTTGAACGATATTGAGCGGATCGAAATCGTGAAAGGGCCGCGCGCCGCGCTCTATGGTTCCGATGCCATCGGCGGCGTTATAAACATCATCACCAAGCAGGCGCGCCAGGGCAGTCACTACGGCGCCTATGCAGGCACTGGACGTTACGGCACATACGATAGCGGCGGTCATTTCGATTACGGCCAGGGTAACAGCGCTTTCGGGGTATCCGCCGACAACTACCATACGGATGGTTTCCCGGCGGTCACCGGCAGCAACATAGACAATGGCAATACGGACCGCACCTGGAATGCCTATGGCCACACCCAGCTCGGCGGCGTGGATGTGGATATCAAGCACTGGCAGAGTACCGGTAATACCCAGTACATGGGTTTTTCCGATAATCCTCCCTACGCTTTGGCGCCATTCGATGAGAACTTCCAGAATCAGGTTACCAGCCTGGACCTGACCCGGCATTTGCTGTCCGGCTGGCGCAGCAATCTGAATCTAAGCCACATGCTGAGTGAGATTGATCAGTTGCAGGGTGACCCTTTCAACCCGCAGCAGACTCCGGACTTCGTGCACACCCAGCGCAACGTGATTGACTGGCAGAACAACATCGCGCTGGGCAAATACCAGCTACTCACCGCCGGACTGTATTCCGAGGCGCAGCATGTGGCATCGCAATCCTTCGGCCTCGGTTACGACGCGCCCGACCGCATCAACGCCCTGTACCTCGAAGACGATCTCGACATCAGTCACCACCGTCTGGTGGTAGCGGCGCGCGACACCCATGACCAGGCTTTCGGCAATCACCTCACCTGGAACGCGGATTACGGCTACGACCTGATGGCCGACACGCGCCTAACGGCGGGTGCCGGCACCGGCTTTCGCGCACCCAGTGCGGAGGAGCGTTTCGGCTTCGGCGGCAATCCCAATCTGCAACCCGAAACCTCCCAAAACCTCGAAGTCGGCCTACGCCAGAAGATAGACGCAGCACAAAGCATTACATTGAATATCTTCAGAGATAATCTCGACAACCTCATCCAGTTCGTAGTCACACCCAGCAATCTGAACGGCGAGAACCAGAACATCGCCCGCGCCCGGGTGCGTGGCTTGGAACTGGGGTACCTGCTGACACAGCAGTCTTGGTCATGGCGCACCAACTTGATCTTCCAGCAGCCGCAGAACCTAGACACGGGTACGTTGCTGCTCAGGCGCTCGGAACGCACCCTCACCACTGCCCTCGACTGGCACAACGACTCCACTGGCGTGGGTGTGCATTTGCTTGTCTCTAGTCCACGCAGCGACCTGGATTTCAACACCGGCGCGCCGGTAACCGATACCGGATATGTGCTTACCGGCGTGACTGTGCGCCAGCAACTCGGCCACGGTTTCGCTGTGAGCGGCAGTCTCGAAAACCTGCTGGATACCCACTATCAGACCGCCGCCGGTTACAACACTGCCGGGCGTTCGCTATTCCTGCGTCTCGAATATAATTCCAGATAACAAAGGCAGATGGCAATACCGAATCGAATTCAGACGGCACAACAGGCGCCCTTCACGACTTCCTTGGCATTCTTGTGCAGAGCAAACACCAGGATGGCTGTGGCAACGGTAAAGAACAGCCATTCGTGGGTGGCCAGGAATCCCTGTACGGCTCCACCCACTCCTCCAGCGAGCGCCGGAATGAACCCGGCGAGAAAGCTGAAGGCGATCGGCAAAATCGGTGAACAACAAAGCAATGGCGTAACCAGGCTGATGACCAGTCCGCCAGCGGCCGTGCCGGCACCGCCACGGGCCCTATACCCGCGCCGCAGCAGATATACCGTCATGGGCATCAGAGCCAAACGCCCAAAAGCGCCGCCATCAGCACAGACCATCCGATGAGCTCTGGCGTCACGAACGCGAATGCCTTGAACCCAACCACGCCGCCGGTAAACGTGGCGGGCGATGATTGGAAAATTATTTTCTTAAGGATGTTTTTCGGTATTCGCGGACAAGGAACCGCTGCCTGCGGTAAATGTCCGTCATACGAGCGGAGCCTATGACAGTGCAAATTCTAATTCCCTGATTGACGGCAGCGCATTAAGGGGTCGCGATAGGCACAGTCCTTCGCCTGTGAAGGCTCGGACCGCCCCCAGCTGAACCCAGAATGCACAGTGATCGTTTTTCGGAACGCCATGGTACGCGTATGGACTGGGCGCACCTCAATTCAGGTCATCGGGGTGGCCAGCCGTGAGTTTCGTGCTGCAGCGATCGGCACCAAGCATACAGGGCATCATAGAACACCATCCCGTGTTGCAACAGCTTGTGATCATCTGGGAAAATGTGTGACAAACCGAGCGAGAAGGCCAAAAGGCCGGGTGCCTGGGGCGCGAGTTCCAACCGTCCGGTATCAGCCCCGCGCACGATTACGGCAAGTTCCTGCAGCGCAAGGTCATGCAATTCGTACTTTTTCATGAAGGCATCAAAGCTGCAGAATTCCCCCGCATGGGACAACTCCACACCCGGAATGTCATAGGGAATAGCATCTTGTTCCGCCGCCACGCTCGGCACTTGATCTGCAGGTACATAGAGAAATACTGCCGCTTGATCGATGAACCGGGCAATCAGCCACGGACAGGCGATCCGGTCGATCTTGGGACGTTTGCGGGTAACCCATTTCATTTGCAGGTAACTTCCCCGCCGGCGGCCTTCCAGCCCTCAAGCCCGCCATGGATGAGACGGGCCTTGAAGCCTTTGGCCCGCAGGACGTCCACCACGCTATTGGATATTGCACCACCGTGCGCGCAGTAGACGACGATCTCGCTCTCCCTGGGCACGGTCTTGGCCCATTCGGCCAGTTGCTCCGGGTTTTTCCACTGGGCGCCGGGAAGATGCTCCGGGGCGGCCTCGCGGTCAGCGACACGGCGCACGTCCAGGATAAGCTTGCCGGCGAACTGGGCCTTCAGGTCTTCGGGCTTGATGGTGCGCTCCATATCAATCACTGTCCATTCAGGGCCTCGAGTTTGGCCGAAGCGGTGGCCAAGCTGAGGTTCTTCATCACCGCATCCACGTAGGCGCCAGCGTTGGCACCGAAGTCCATGTGGTAACTGTGCTCGTACATGTCCAGCGCCAGGATGGGCGTGGCCCCAGCCAAGTGATAGGTGTGGTCGGCGGCCCAGGTATTGAGAAGTTTTCCATCGTGCGGGTTCCAGCACAGCAGCACCCAGCCGGAACCGCCAGCCAGTGCTTTGCCCATCGCGGCGAATTGGGCGGCCCATTCATCAAGCCCACCGAAGTCTTTGTCCACATGGGCCTTGAAGGCGGTGGCGGGCTCGCTCGCGCCGAGGCTTTCAAAATACACCCCGTGCAGCACCACCGAATTCATGGCGATCAGTTCCTCGCGTTTCAGGCCATTCACCGTGAACACCGGCGCGGTAGTCCAATCCAGTTCCGCGAGTCTCAGTTCGATAGTATTGAGACGCCTCACCGCACCGCCATAGTTATTCTCCCAATGCGACGTCACAAGCCGTTCCGATAATCCATGCAACGACTTTGGATCAAACGGCAAGGGCTTGAGGATGTGGGAGCCAAAGCTACTTGTTGTATTGGGCATAATCATTACCTACCGCCAGCGGTGCCGGTGATCTGATAACGCATGATCGTCAGGACAGGTTTGCCATGAAAATCTTCAATGGGAAGATAAACCAGCCCTGTTGATGGATCGGCCGCAACGGAATGGGCATCATCGCCGACATATCCCTGCCCCAGCTTGCGCAATCCATCCTTGGTGATATGAAACACCGACACCACTCCGCTCTCGCTCGCAACATACAATCGCTTTCTCGGAAAATCTATGGCCAAGACATCGGGCTCACGTCCGACCCTGTGGACTTCAGTCACTTGCATGTTGTGAAGATTCATGACCAGCAGCCGCGCATTGTGATCGCAGGCGATAAAAACCAGCCGTACCGGAACATCCAGCAGCAGACCGTGGTTATGATGACACGCCGCCGGGAGTGGATATCGAGCTGCGATCTGGTCGGTCACCGGATCAATGGCCAGCAGTTCGTCACGGGTTTGCACATTCACGTAAACGCGTCGCGTAACCGGATCATAGACAGTCATGCCCGCTTCGCCGCCCAATGGGATGGTGGCGATGCGGCGGTTCGTGGTGATATCAATGACTGTTTCAGTGCGCCCCGATTCGTCTGACACGAAGAGCCGTTTTACGGTCGGCACATAGGTGCTGCCATCTGGAAACATCCCCGCAGGAATCCTGGCGAGTGTCTTCAGTGTGGTGCTGTTCACTACGGCAATGGAACCACCGAAAAAAGCCTGATTCCACCAGTGACCGGTCACGCTGACAAACACCCGATGCAGGTCGGGTACCGCCGTGACGCCTGTGGCTTCCGGAAATCCTGGCAGATCCGCCACCACGGTCCGGGTGGTGGTGTTGAACACCACCACCCGGCCTTCCCCCATGTGGGAGATGAAAAGCACGTGGTCGGCCCCATCCAGGCTCTGGTAGTCAAACCGGCTTGTGCCACCGGGTAGCGGGACGTTTGCCACAGTGACTAGCGGTAATTTTGCTGCCAGACTAGTAGAAACCCAGGCCACACAGCATAACGCCATGCCGATCAGGCTAACAGCGCGAGCATAATGGCATCTGATTTTCATGGGGCATTCCATCCGCCAATCAGGCTCAGTGAGTTCGTGCTGGCAGCACGATTAGCTCACCCGACATCCAGGGTTTATGATTATCACAGTGAAAAGGAAAGACCCCCGCCTTATCAGCCTTGAAGATCACATCCACGGTCTGCAGAGATGGAATCGCCCGGTTAATGTCATAAGCCGGCAGTGTGAAGGTATGCAAATCATCGGGTCCGCCTTCCAGATTGCGGAAGGTCAGGGTGACTTCTTCTCCTTGGGTGACGACGATGGTACTAGGCTCAAACCCATATGTTTCCCCAAATTTTTTATAGGCTTTGGCAGAGCCACCCTCTCTCGATACCCAGCGGACCGTGTATACATAAACATGGGCCTGTAGCTTTGGTATTGTCGCACTGAGTTCTGCCGCATGGGCAGACATCGCAGTAAGACCTAACAAGGCCGTCGCAGCCAGCGCCATAACAGCGATAACATTTCCATGTTTGCGTGCTGGATACTGTTGCCGTTCAGCAGAAACCAATAGACTGCCAGTTTGACGATACATGATGCATACCTCCATATGAGTGAACGTTTGTCTTAATGAATGTTTTACGGTTCCCAAAGTAGAAGCCGGTCAAGTTTTTGGAGTGGCATGTCCTCCTTCTGCATAGGCGGTATACAGGTAATCCAGTGTCTTGCTGATCTCCGCTAGTAGCTCATCGTCATCTACGGCTTGGGCCCGCGCCCCGGCCATGATGGCCGCGAAGCCCGCGGCCTCGGGGACGGGCACGCCCCCCACATCCAGGTAATGCACCATGCCGCCGAGCCGCGTAATCGCCGGATCGTTTTCCAGCCCGAAACTGAACGCCAGGACCTCGAAGGTGACGCGCGTGCCCACGTGGCTGAATTCGGCCCCATCAAAGTCGAACCCGATGACATTCTCTGGCCGCCGTGTGACATCCTTGAGCCAGAGGAAGCGTCCCTGCGTATCAACAAAACGGTGGATCAGCCAGGCGGACGCGACGCGATCAATCCAGAGATGAGCCCTCGTCGCCCAGGTCTTGCCCTGGTAATCCGTTTGCGCGTGCCGGCGCAGCGCTCCCGGTGCGGCATGCGGTTCGTCCGGTGAGAAACGCGCATTGAGAGCGGCCTCGGCATCCGCCAAGGCCTGCTCAACTTGGGCCTGAGAAGGACCGGGGAAAAAATCCGTCTCCAGCACCGCGGCAAACTCACGGCGCAGCACGGCGATGGCGCGGCGTGCCTCAACTTCCGATGCCGAGACCAATCCGCGTTTGAAGGCGTCCAGCCGGTGGAGAAGGTCGGCATACTCCGACGTGCGGTCAAACAAACGCTTCAGATCCCCGCCCTGCTCCATGCCATCAAGGGGATGGTATTCGGCGATATAGGCGGTTCCCCCGGCGACCTCGATTTCCTGTACCTGCTCTCGGAAAACGGTCTCGTTCTGCAGTGTCCGGGGCAGAAGGTATACCCCGTCACGCAGCGCCGCCGCGCCGGAAGCTTTGAGTGCGCGCCAGACCCGGACGCGGGCCGCCGTATTTTGGCCGGGCAGGCTTGTAATCAGGGTCAGCCAAGCGCTTGCATCATTCATGTAATAGATGATACATATATGTAATTATTAATTCAATTCCTTGGAGCCACAGGGCAGACGCATATGCCTACCCGCATTGATCCTAGCCTCGACGGACTCCAGGGCAGGGTAACCCTGTGGCAAATATCTCGCTATTTCCTGCGGTTGGGGGCATTGGGATTTGGCGGTCCCGTGGTCTTGGCCCAGCACATGCGGGGGGATCTGGTGGAGGAACGCGGCTGGCTCACGGAGACCGAATATGAAGACGGACTGGCGCTCGCGACCGCCTGTCCTGGTCCCCTGGCTTACCAGCTGGGGGTTTATTGCGGATACATTCGCTTCAAGATCCGCGGCGCACTGGCGGTTGCCGTAACGTTTGCCTTTGCGCCTTTCCTCATTGTGACGGTGGCTGCCGCTCTCTATATGCGCTTCGCCGGTGCCTGGGAGGTCAAGGCTATCTTTTACGGGGTGGCGCCCGTCATCGTCGCACTCATCCTGAAGGCCTGCTGGCAACTGGGCCGCAAAACCCTCAAGACCCGTCGGCTCGCCTGGGTGTTCGCCGTGGTCGCTGCGGTCATCACCCTCGCCTTCAAACAGGAGCTCATCAGCCTGTTCGTGATTGCGGGCCTGCTGGGCTGTCTGGTATTCGCCGGTCCCCGCCCACCGCCCCCAAGTACATCGCCCGGGGCCATGTCGTCAGCCCATGTTGCTTGGCTGGCCCTGCCGGGTGCCTGGCTGAGCAGTACCACCGGCAAATTATTCGTGTTTTTCTTCAAAACCGGATTTCTGGTGTTTGGCAGCGGCCTGGTCATCGCCCCATTTCTCAAGGTCTATGTCGTGGATCAGTACCACTGGCTGACAGATCGTCAATTCATTGATGCGGTTGCCATCGGCATGATCTCACCCGGTCCCGTGGTAATCACCGCCACGTTTGTCGGCTATGTACTCAACGGCTTCCAAGGCGGCTTGGCCGCGACGGCCGGGATATTTGCGCCCTCGGTGCTGTTGACGATCGTGGCCGCACCGCTGCTGAAACGCTACCGCGCCAACCGCTATCTGCAGGGATTCCTGCAAGGGATCATTTCCGCCGTGGTGGGCGCGTTGTTTGGTACCGGCATCTTGATCGCCACCGCGGCCATCGGAGACGTGCTCACAGGTGTCATCGCCATGACCAGCATGGCAGTGATTCTCAAATGGCCCAAGCTGCCTGAAGTCAGCATCGTGTTAGTGGGAGCTCTGCTGGGATTGACTGGATATTACTGGCTGCACCCGGCATGGGTCTGAACAACTGGAATTACCGCAATGAAAACAAGAAGAGAACAGGTGATGAAGAATAGAATTGGAAAGCATGATTTTCTCGACATGATCGCAGGTGGGTTGCACAAGCTGCGTGACTGGATTGACGCACGCTTCCCCATGAGCAAGTTTTGGAACGAGCAGGTCGCCCAGTACTACGCCCCCAAGAACTTCAACTTCTGGTATTTCTTCGGTTCCATCGCGTTACTGATCCTGGTCAATCAGGTTGTCACGGGCATCTTCCTTACCATGAACTACCAGCCCTCAGCCACGGAGGCGTTTGCGTCAGTGCAGTACATCATGCGCGACGTGAGCTGGGGGTGGTTAATCCGCTACATGCATGTTGTAGGCGCCTCCCTGTTCTTCGTGGTGGTGTACCTGCACATGTTCCGCGGGGTGATATACGGCTCCTACAAAAAGCCGCGGGAATTGCTGTGGATTTTCGGCATGCTGATCTATGTGGCACTCATGGCCGAAGTCTTCACCGGCTACCTGCTGCCCTGGGGCCAGATGTCCTACTGGGGGGCGCAAGTGATCATTTCGCTGTTCGGTGCCATTCCTGGCATCGGTCATGGATTGGAGCAGTGGATCCGCGGCGACTACGCGGTTTCCGGTATCACACTGAATCGGTTCTTTGCACTGCACATTGTGGCCGTGCCGCTGGTACTCATCGGCCTGGTGCTGTTCCACCTGATTGCGCTGCATGAGGTGGGTTCCAATAATCCGGATGGCATCGAGATCAAGGAACACAAGGGACCGAACGGCATTCCTCTGGACGGCATCCCGTTCCATCCGTACTACACCATCAAGGACATCGTCGGGGTGACTGTGTTTCTGGCGATCTTTGCGGCCATCATCTTTTTCTCGCCCGGTCTGCACGGCTTGTTCCTGGAGCCAGCAAACTCCGTGCCGGCAAATGGGATGCACACGCCGTCAGATATCCGCCCACTGTGGTACTTCGGGCCGTTCTTCGCCATCCTGCGCTCCATCCCAAACAAAAGCTTGGGAGTGACCTCGTTGGCGCTGTCCATCATCTTGCCGTTTTTGTTGCCTTGGATAGATCGTAACCCCGTTAAATCGTTGCGTTACCGTGGTCTCGCCTACCGCGGCCTGGTGATATGCTTCGGCCTGAGCTTCATTGCTTTGGGTTACATTGGCATGCAACCGGCCAGTCCGTTTTGGGCGGAGATTGGCCAGCGCATCGCGGAATTGTACTTTCTGTTCTTCGTGCTGTCCTGGATCTATACCCAGACGCGTTCGCGACAATATTTTGTAATTGCCTTCAGCGTAATCATGGGTATCATCAGTCTCCTGGATAAACTCACGTGGACTTCGAGTGAAGCCGCTCTCAAGCTGGTGAGCTGGCTCATACCGGGAACCTATTGCGTCATTTTCCTATTGTTGCCGGCGGCTTTTCCCGAGCTGAATGAGCCCAGGCCGGTCCCAAACAGAGTAACGTTCAAATGAAAAAAAACCTTGCTGCCTTTCTGTTGAATCGGCTGCCGGTTGCCGTTCACGCACCGGACGACAAACGCATGCCGTTGAACAGCGGTGGTTCCGGTAATAGACCTGCGTTATGGCCTCTGCTGTTTCTTGTCCTGGGCATGGGCATGATGGGCTCCGTCTGGGCCAAGGGCTCGCTGTCGGGTATCTCCGATCCGTGCGCGGGGCCCGCTTCGCTCCTTGACCTGCTGGATCGCCCCACTGTAGGAGACAGTGCCTGCGTGGTAAAACCCGGTTATGCGGTCCTAGAGGCCGGATGGGCCCGGTATACGATCTTTGGTCAGAGCGGACATGCATTTGGATACCCGCAAGGGGAACTGCGTTTTGGCCTGCCTGACCAAAATGAATTCGTGTTTCTCCCTCCCAACATCAGCCGTCAGGTGACACACATGCCCGGCGGAGGCAGTCAGACCATCGCGGGGGGGAGTGCTTCGGTCGTGGGGATCAAGCACGAATTCGGCTACAACGCCCGCTGGATCTGGGCGGGCGAGACCCTCTTTACACTCCCCTCCGGCAGCCCCACTTATGGTTCGGCCGCCACGGGTTATGCGGTTAATGGCATCGTCGGCTACAACCTCACTTCCTCGGTCGCCTTGACCCTGATGCTCGGGGTGACGCACCTGGCACAGGCCGCTGACGTTCAAGTGGGCGCGTACTACTGGAGCGTGAATCCAGACCTGGTGCTCACCTGGGAAACTACCCAGAACTTCCAGTTTTATCTGGAGGTCTATGGTCAGAATCACACGGGTCCGGGACAGGGCGCGGGGTACGACGCCGATGGGGGCATCCAATATCTCATCAACCCCCACTTTGAGGTGGATGCGGAGATCGGCCAACGGATCTCGGGCAACTTGGGCGGCTGGTCGCATTTTTTTGGTGTGGGCATAGGTCTTTTGTTCTGAACAGCGGACGGTTTTCCTCTGCCTTTTGTGCATCAAGTGGGTACATTCAAGATTGTACCGAGCTTTTCAATTTTCCGAAGGCTCAATTATTATCGTGCACTGGGTATGCTGATCATCGCGCCTTCTATGTCGGGCGAGGGCGCGCGCGAAGGTTATAGGCACGAATTCGTGGAGTATGTTCGACATTGCGAACATCCCCGTGTGTTTGAGATCGCTTGCCGATTTCTGGCGGACTAGACGAATCAAATCATCGATTGGATATTATCCAGCCGATTGGAGTGAACCCTTCTAACTGGACAGCTTCGGGATGAAGATTAGGCTACCCTGTTGAGTGTCAAAGGGGTCAAGTCTTGACTTAATATATTTTTACAGGCAAGACTTCCAGCTTGGCGCGAGCCCTGCGAATTGAATACTCCGCCGCTAGGTACCAAACCATGAGCCACATGACGGCGGGCGGATCGAGGCCTATGTTGGGTACGCAACAAAAACACCCAGCCGTGCAGGCGCGCAAGCCCACATTAAATAATCCGCGGCTCCGGTTCCAGACGGATATCGAATTTCTTCTGCACTGATTGCTGTATGCGACGAGCCAACTCCAAGATTTGTGTACCAGTGGCATGCGCATGATTCACCAGCACCAGTGCGTGCTTCTCCGAGACACCGGCGTCGCCTTCCCGAAAACCCTTCCAGCCGCAGTGCTCTATCATCCAGGCCGCGCTGAGTTTTTTGCCTTCCGATGCATTGAATACGGGTAATCCTGGAAACTTTTTTTGCAGTTGCGCTGCCAGTTTTTCAGGGGCCACTGGATTTTTGAAGAAACTGCCGGCGTTGCCGATCACGGCCGGATCGGGCAACTTGCGTTGCCGCAAGCGGCACACGGCTGCGGATACATCCGCCGCTGTGGGCCTGGCGATCTGCATGGCCGCCAGTTCATCGCGCACGCCGGCATAATCAAGCTTGAGCGGGGTGGAACGTTGCAGGCGCAATTCCACCGCAGTGATGATCCAGCGCTCCGGCATCTGCTTGAAAATACTGTCCCGATAACTAAAACCACACTGCTCGTGGCTCAACTGCACCTGCTCACGGGTTGAGCGGTCATAGGCTGACACGCTGATCAACGTCTCCGCCAGTTCCGCGCCGTAGGCGCCGATGTTTTGGATGGGGGCAGCGCCTACGGTGCCGGGGATCAGCGAAAGATTTTCCAGTCCGCATAACCCCTGCACCAGCGACCAGCGCACCAGGCCGTGCCAGTGTTCTGCGGCGGCGGCGCGCACGTGAACACCACCGCCGCTGTCATCCAGTAATTCTATGCCATGATTCGCCATCTGCAATATCAGCCCATCGTAATCGCGGGTGAACAGCATGTTGCTGCCCTCGCCCAGCACCAGCAGCGGCAGGTCTTTAACTAGTGGCAAAGCCAGTACTTCCGGGATCGCTGCTTGAGCGTGGATCTCGGCCAGCCATTTGGCGCGTGCCGGAACGCGAAACGTATTGCGGCGTTCGAGGGGGGCGTTTGGAGTGAGCGTGTAACTTGCTGTCATAGGAGGTAAAGAACATACACCCCTCGCCCTTCTCTCTCCCGCAAGGGGAAAGTAAGAGGTTGGGGATTACGTTATTTCACCAAGGCCGTGCCGATGTCGCGCGGATCGGAGGCCGCCATCACGTTGCCGGTTTTGTAATCCCAGGTGATGGCCTGCATATTGCCGTAAGGGCTTGTCTGTTTGAGCGTATAGCCCATCTTTCCAAGACCGGCGATTTCATCTGGCGTGAACGCCCCAGGCTCGTAATAGACGACATCCGGCAGATACTGCATGTGATAGCGCGGGATGCTGACGATGCTCTTGGCATCACCGCCACGGTAATAATCGAGCGTGCCCAGCAACACCATGCTGATGATGCGGCTGCCGCCGGGCGTACCGAGTATCGCGAGTCCGTCCTTGGTCTCCAGGAACGTGGGCATCATGCTCGAGAGCGGCCGTTTGCGTGGCGCGATGGCGTTGGCGTTGTTGCCCACCAGATCAAAGCCGTTGGCTACGCCTGGCTTGGAGACGAAATCATCCATCTCGTCATTCAGGATCACGCCCGTTCCAGGCGGCATAAACCCCGAACCGAAACGGAAGTTGACTGTGAATGTTGCCGCCACCCGGTTGCCGTCCTTATCCAGGATGGAAATGTGGGTGGTGTGATCGCTCTCCGGCGCCACCGATATCACCGGCGCCAGATCGCTGCTGAGTGTGGCCTTGTCCGGCAGGATGGAATCACGCAGTCCGGCGGCGTAAAACGGGCTCAAGAGCCTTGTTAACGGCATTTTCACAAACGCCGGATCACCTAGGTATGCAGCGCGGTCGCGATACGCATAACGCATGCCCTCAATGATGTAATGCTTTTGCATCAGATCACTAAGATTGGGCAAGTCGTAACCTGAGAGAATATTCAGGGCTTCCAGCATCACCACGCCACCGGAGGATGGTGGCGGTGCCGACACGATACGCATACCTTGATAGCTGCCCACGAGCGGCTTGCGCTCGATCACTTTGTAATCACGCAGGTCCGCCAGCGACCAGATGCCGCCATTGGCACGTACCGCTTCCACCATTTCCTTGGCGAGCTTGCCTGTATAGAAACCCGCGTCGCCCTTGTTTGCGATCAATTCCAGGGTCCTGGCCAGATCCGGTTGTTTCAACAGGTAGCCGGTGGGCGGCACTTGCCCACCAGGCATGAACACTGCAACGGCTGCCGGCCACTGCTTGAGCTTGTCCACGCGGTTGGCGATCATCTCGTGAAATAACCGATCCAGTGGAAAACCGTCACGCGCCAGTTTGATGGCCGGCGCTAGATCCTGGGCCAGCGACAGGCGCCCGTAATGCTTGTTGAGATATACCAAGGCGGCCGGTTCGCCAGGGATGGCGGCTGACAAGGGGCCATTTAGCGATGCGCCCGGGATCACCTCGCCATCCTTGTCCTGGTACATATTGGCGCTGGCTGCCGCCGGCGCGTATTCGCGGCCATCGATGAAAGTGTCGTGATCGTCCTTGACCACATGCAGCAGCCAGAATCCACCGCCGCCGATACCGGAGCTGTAAGGCTCCACCACTGACAACGCGGCGCTCACCGCCACCGCCGCATCGAAGGCGTTACCGCCCTCGGCCAGTATTCGCATACCAACTTGGGTGGCCAGCGGATGGGCACTGGCGACCGCGTCGTGGCCAGGCTTGAGGGGTGCCGCGGAAAGCAGCAACGGCAGGATCAACAAGCCAAACAGAACGCCAACTCTGGTTTTCATTTGAAAGCCTCGGAATAACTATGCAGTCAGATTTTGCCGGTCAGGCGCCGGTATTTCACCAGCAATTGCTCATGGGTTTCCGGGTGCATTTCATCCAGCGGTATGCAGTCTACTGGACACACCTGCCGGCATTGGGGCAGGTCGAAATGCCCGACGCATTCGGTACACAGGTTCGGGTTGATCTCGTAGATTTCCTCGCCCTGGGAAATGGCGTGGTTCGGGCACTCGGGCTCGCACACGTCACAGTTGATACAGGCGTCGGTGATCTTGAGCGCCATGTTCAGATCCGGCAAATGATTTTAGAGTGTTTATTCTAACGCTTCTTCAGTTTCCGCAGTTCCGTCATGACCGCCGGATGCACGAACTGCGAGACATCACCACCGAGCGCGGCGATCTCACGCACCAGACTGGAAGAGATGAAGGTGAATTGTTCCGCCGGCGACATGAAGATGGTCTCCACATCCGGACCCAGATGCCGGTTCATGGCAGCCAGCTGGAATTCGAATTCGAAATCCGAGACCGCACGCAGACCGCGCAGGATCGCCTGGATGCCCTGCTTGTGGGCGAAGGCCACGGTCAGTTCCGCGAAACCGCAGACCTCTACATTCTTAATGTCCTTGAGTGCAACGCGCGCCATCGCCACGCGCGCCTCCAGTGAAAACTCCGGCGTCTTGCCGGGGTTGGAGGCAATCGCTACCACCACCTTATCGAACAACCGCGCCGCGCGCCGCACGATGTCGGCGTGACCATTGGTGATGGGGTCGAAAGTGCCGGGATAGAGAATGCTGACTGCCATTGTGTCTCCTTT
>Ga0307372_10007470_pt1 | contig 15653 bp, 16 predicted proteins | sample OX1MG_FD_202533 | JGI IMG/M metagenome (GOLD analysis project Ga0307372, IMG submission 202533) | Soil microbial communities from Risofladan, Vaasa, Finland - OX-1 | ecosystem: Environmental > Terrestrial > Soil > Coastal area > Acid sulfate soil | place: Finland: Risofladan, Vaasa | collected... | reverse complement strand
GCCAAGGCTCAATAAGGAGGGTGAACCACGGAGCACTGGTTGTATATAACGTATTAGGCTACATCCGCTCCTTACCTGTCTTTCTCTCCACGCTGCGCAATCTCGGCGCGTTGATTCGCGGCAAGGGCAGATTAGCCTCGGTCTTCGTCACGGGAAGCCATTTCCTGTAGAACAAGGGATAGCCAATGTGGCTATCGAAAGGGCACCAGAGCCGCCGCAGTTGCACCCGAAGAGCGGAAAATTCCAGCAGGTGTGGTCAGAAGTGAATTAACACGCGCCAGATGCCGTTGCTTAACCGATGAGGATGTGGGGCAATGGCTTCCGAAGAAACCACGTAAGCCACTGCCCTTCAATTCGAACTTTTTTCGAGCCTTTGTAGAACGGAGGGAACAGTACATATAAGTATCTGCTGCTCATCCGTTCACTACGGTAACGTAGCCACGCTCGCCGGTTCCTGGATCTGATGGCTCCGGTCGATCATATTTGCTGGTCGTACAATGAGGAGGGGGAGCCTGGTGGCATGCAAAACGCGCTCGGTGATGCTACCCATCGCCCACCGTTGTATCCCACTATAGCCATGGGTCGCCATCGCGATCAGGTCAAAGCTCCCGGATACGCCGACATCTTCTGTTTCCTCGCCAGCCTCTGCCACGCGGAGGATGCCTGCGGCAATGTCATCATCCCTGGTGATGGACCAGGTGATGGCGAGTTTGAAATCTGCCAGCGCACCGCCGACAAGCTCCTCCCGCAAATGTTCGACAGTCGCGCTCAGGTACTGCTCTGCCCCGCGCATCAGCGCTTCCCGCTCACCCCGGCCGCTCTTCGTTGTCTCTAGCAGTGCTACCACCTGGGTGAGATGGAGCGTAGCAGGTCCAGGGGCTGCCAGGGCCGCAATAAGTTGGGCCGCAGGGACAATGGCTGCTTGAGAGCGGGCAGAACCATCCAGAGGAATGAGCGCCCGTAAGGGTCCTTCTGCCTGGAGATGAGCGCTAACGAGCGCAGGTCCACCTTCGCGGAGCAGAAGCACTGGAATGGGGGCATGATGGACGACTTTCTCCGCTACGCTGCCCAGCAACCACCGTTTCATACCGGTATAGCCGTGGCTGCATAGGACTATCAGGTCGAAGCGCCCCGCCTCGGAGAAAATGGTGGTGGCCGCCGTGCCTACGATCACTTCGGTTTCTACATGTGCATCGATGAGACGATCCCCACTCGCCGCGCTCTGGAGGTAGCCCTTCGCCTCTTCAACGTCAGCATCGATGATCTTCTGGATCGTCCAGGGGTCTGCTGAGGGATAGGGCACAAACACTGTGGGAAGACCCGCCACTCGCAGCAATACCACTGTGCCTCCGGAGGCTTGTGCCAGTCGTGCGGCAACAGGGATGGCGTATTCGGCACGAGGAGAGCCATCCAGCGGGACCAGGATTTTTTGAAACATTACATTGCTCCTTGATAGGTCGGCTCAAAGGGTTGTCCAGGCGGGTACGGCTCCTCGCCAGATGACTTCACATCTTTCCTCGACAAGCATATCCTCTCAACCTCACAGGAGAGGCACAAGTGGCGACAAAAGCATCACAAGGGGCTTACAGAACTTACAGAACCCAGCAGATAGAGCAAATCATCGAGGAAGCCTGCTCGAAAGAAACAAAGCGCGCGAAGAGGAGACGCAACCGTGCTTTCCCAGGCCATACCTGTAAATTTTGGAATTAAGCTGGTTCTCCGACGAGCGGTAGAGTGAACCAAAATTGGCTGCCCTGCCCCACCGCGCACTCCACTCCAATCGCTCCCCCCATGGCTTCAACCCACGCTTTGCAAATGGCTAAACCCAAACCTGTGCTGCCCTGTGAGCGCGCCCGCGATGGATCTGCACGATAGAAACGCTCAAACACATGTGCGATGTCCTCTGCATCAATTCCCTCGCCCGTATCACTCACACTGATGCGCAAGGTACCGTTGGACGCAGCCGTCAGATGGACCCTTCCTCCGCCTGGAGTATGGCGCAGCGCATTGGACAGCAGATTCCGTATGACCTGGGCGAGGCGGTCAGGATCGGCACGCACGCCGGGCAGTTGGTCGCCCACACTCACATCGAGTTGAACGCTCTGCGCTTCGGCAGCGATGGCAAACTGCGCGGCGGTAGCCTGGAGGATGGTGGCTACCTCAACGGCTTGTATATGCAAAGGCAGCTGCCCGGCTTCCGCGAGCGAGAGTTCGCGCAGATCGTCAACCAGCCGGGTGAGCAGGCGCGCTTCGTCGTACAGGACGGCAATCTCGCTGCGTTCGAGCGGATAGACCTCGTCGAGCAGCGCCTGCAAGCTGCCCTGCATCACCGTGAGCGGCGTGCGCAACTCGTGCGCTATGTCGGCCACGAGGTTGCGCCGCAGCGTCTCGGTGCGCTGGATCTCGGATGCCATCTCGTTAAAGGCACGCCCGACTTCAGCGATTTCCTTCGTGCCACCGACCTTGACACGGCGGTTCCAATCGCGGGCGGCAAAAGCGCGGGCGGCCCGCGCGAGATTCGCCAGCGGCGCGGCCAGCGTGCGGCTGATGATGATGCCGAGCAGGATACCCAGGCCGCCGACCGCCAGGGCAACGATGAGCAAGGTGTTGCGCAGCTGGTCAAGGAATGTTTGCGCCGCCGGTGGCGGATTTCCGCCGGCGTTCGCACTGACGACGAGATAGCCGACCGCCAGACCGTTGACCACCACCGGTAGCGCATTTGCACGCTCATCCGCCGTGAGTGTCCCACCAATGCGTGTGGCGTGCTCATCGTACACAATCTGGCCGCGGCTATCCGCCAGCAGCAGCGCGGGACGCCCGCGCCCGCCTCTGCCCGCCCCGCCGGGCATGATGGTCTCAACGCCCTTCCAGTTCCCTTGATGTTGATAGAAGATGGCAAGGTCATCGAGTAAACCGCTCTGCACGACCATGTCTTGCCGCGCAACATACACGCGAAAAGCCTGGCTTGCAATCACATCGGCTAGCGCCGCGACCGAGATGACGCCAACCAATGTGACGGCGACAAAGGCCAGTGTGAGACGCACCCATAATCGATTCATGCCCGGTGCTCCCCTTCGTCGCGCATGCGATAGCCGATGCCGAAGACCGTTTCGAGGTAACGCGGGTGGCTGGCATCCGGCTCGATTTTCTTGCGCACGTTTTTGATATGGCTATCGAGGGTCCGATCAAGCCCCTCGTAGGCATACCCAAGCGCCTTTTCCAGCAGTTCCGCGCGGGTGAAGGCGTGGTTGGGATGCTCCATCAGCACCTTGAGCAGCGCGAATTCGGTCGGTGTCACCTCGACAGGCTCGCCGGACACGCTCAGCGTGTGCTGGTCCACATCCAGGCGTAGTGCTCCTACCTGCAAGATGGATGAGGCGCTTGCCCCGCCGCCTGCGCGACGCAGGATGGCTCGCACGCGCGCCACCACCTCGCGCGGGTTAAAGGGCTTGGTCAGGTAATCGTCCGCCCCGAGTTCGAGTCCGAGAATCTTGTCGACGTCTTCGACGCGCGCGGTCAGCATCAGGATCGGGATCGACGCGAGCTGCTGGTCGCCGCGCATCCAGCGCGTGATGTCCCAGCCATCACGACCAGGCAACATCAGGTCGAGTACGATCAGGTCAGGGCGCTCGCGGCGAATCACCCGCTGCGCCTCCTCGCCATCGTAGGCTGTGAGGGTTGCCAGTCCCGCTTGTTCGAGATACGCTTTCAGCAAGCGCACGATGTTTTTATCGTCATCGACGATGAGAATGCGTTGGGTCATAGGATGTCCACATGCGATCCCCCTGGTATGTTGTGGAGAGCGCCCCGTCTGTCTGCCGTTTGCAGTCATTATGCACTACACGCGATGTCATACGCAACCTTCAACTTTCGCAATCGGTAGCCCATCGATCACTTGTGGTGACTTCTCCTTCAGCGAAAGGAGCGGGAAGAATCCCGCCCCTTTCATCTGGCTACTAGCGTCCCCGGTGCCCGCCACAGAATTCACCTGCCGGAGTCCCGCTGCCTGTTCCAGGGCCGTTTGGGGTCCAGGCTTCGCTCAGCTGCTCTGTGACGTGGGCCTTCATCGTCGCAAGCATCTGGTCAGCCTGTGCTTGCGTCAGGCTTCCTTCCTCAACCGCGCTCTGGAGCGCCGCGACGCGCGGAGCAAGAAAGGCATCCACGATTTTGTCGGTCGCCACACCCTTTTCCTGCGCTACCTGAGCGATGGTTTTGTCGCTCAGTTCCGCGACCAGGTCGGTCTGGTTCATACCGAGCACGTTCGCTGCAACGGCAACCAGCGAGTTCTGGGGGCCAGCCCAGGTGCTGTTGCTCGCGTAGCCCATGCCTATCTTCATGCCGTAGCCCTGTCCGTAAGCTGGCGCTGTTCTTTGCGATGTGGGACCTTGCGCGAACGCGCTAATACTCAGCGAGAGCACCGCCACGATCGCCACGATCGCTGCCACGATGCCGCGTTTCAACCACATGTTCATTATCAACCTCCTGTGACTGTTCATATTTCATCTCCAAACCAGCTTATGGGATGCTTTGCTGATATCCATAACATTGTTTGCTCAACCATCGGCCTTACCAGACCTGCCGGCGGGCCAGTAGCGCCTGTAGAGCTTCCGATCAAGCGCGATGGTATTGCAAGAAATGCTTGCGCGAGGGGCGACTCACGTCGTGAGTCTGTCTGATCTCCGCCCTCTGGTCACAGAGTAACAAACAGATATGGAGGAGTGATGGAGAAGCAATAGACGAATGGTGGAATGTTGACCAATCTACAGGTGGTCGACGGGTGCTCATCTGCCGTCGACCTGTCGACCACCAACAGATTGGTCAGTCAACGGGTTGCTCTGGTGCGGTCGTTCTGCACCATCCTTCCGCCGTTTCGCCGCAGAACGACCGCACCAGAGCAACCCGACTTCAGATGGGACGTTCTTTGAGCTTCATCCAGAAGCCAAGCAGCGTTGCCGCCGGGTGCAGGCAAAACCAGAGCGCGATGAGAAGCAGGTATTGCACCGGCGTGAGGCGAATATACAGCGCGGTCAACGCGACGCCCCCGATGACATAGTCAAGCTGGTCAAAGGGGAACCAGGGCTTGCCTGGGACCATCCCTAGTTGCCGTTTAAAGAAGCTTCGCACCGCGTCGCCCGCCAGGGCACCCAGCGAAGCCAGCAGGCCAAGCAGCCAGGGACGAAGCGCCGTATAGTCGAGGGCGACGAAGACCCTGACAAACGGAAGCGCAGAATAGAGAAACACCTGGAGGTACACCGTCAGGATCCCGACGATGATCCCACTGAGCAGTCCGCGTAGGGTCTTGTGGCTACCGAAGATCCTCTTCCCACGGAACGTCGCGTAGCCATCGAGGGGGAAATTGAGTTTGCTGAGCAGCGGCAATTTCGCCGCGAATATGGGTGTCATATTGGCGAGGCCAGCTGGGAGGAAAAACCAGAGTACAAAAAGTACGTCCCTGAAGATCATAGCGCCATCACTCCTGCGCGTTTGAGTATGTACAGCGTGTTCAAAGTGATCCATGTACTCGCCTGTCCGCGCCTCTTCAAGAGTACCTACATCTGCCCAACAACGCCTGCATGATGTATCCGTATCGCTGGTAGCAGTGGTCGCCTGTCGCCTTTTTCTGATGAGTGAAACCCTCCTTCGCTTTTACAGGATAGATCACCCACCTCACGCTTCCATCTCGGCATGGAGTTCTCCCTTCTCATTCGTATCACAAACATGGGTATTGTCAATTTGGTAACGTAACCGAACAAGGGGCGGGTAACCGCAGAGCAAGCAGAGCAGGCCAGGTACAATCACGGGATGATTCGGTATTCTAGCCGGTAATGGTAGTTGTGGTGTCTGGCCCCAATGCCTGTGTAAAGAAGGCGAGAACACGATCGAGGTAAGTTATCCCCATCACCTTATAGGATTCGATATGGTCGGCTCCTTTCACCAGCCATGTCTGGATGTGCGCTCCAGGTACAGCAGCGGCAGCCGCCAGGGTCTCCAGATTGGAAGGCGGAACGACCGTATCAGCGGCTCCCTGGATGAAGAGAATAGGGCGAGGAGCGATACGGGCCACAACATCCACGGGCCGCACTGCGTAATAATCGACGCCGTACAGTACGCGAACCGCCAGTAACACACTCGGAAGGAATACGCCTGGATACTGCGGATCGCTCTCCAGGATGGGCACAAGAGCCGCGAAACCGCTGTCCGAGACAACAGCCCGGATGGCGTGTTCCTGAGCGGCAGCGAGAATCACCGTTGACGCTCCCATCGAATCACCCCAGGCAGCGAGTGCGCGCGGGCGGCCCAGTTCTGGATAGGGAAGCGTTCCAGAGCGCAGGAAATCGACTGCTCCCAGCACATCACGCTGCTCAAAGTAGCCTTCCGACAGAGGAGCGGAAGCCGACTCTCCCATGCCCCGCATGTCGAAGGCAAAAATGGCGAACCCATGACGCGCAAGCTGAGAGCCGAGACCTAACAGAAGCGGGGAGGCGCGATTCGAGCCTGTGCCATGCACCATAATAAGGGTGCGCTGGGCGGTCAGTCGCCCATCCGGGAGAATACCCGGAATGAACCACCCATGTAAACGTTTGTGATCGATTCTGCTGTAAAACGTCACGTCGCGGTAGCTCAGCCCGAACGAAGCGGGCGTTTGCGTAATAGGCAGCGGGGATGAAAATTCGACCCGTGAAGCCACGTATGCCAGTACCCCCACGTACAGAAGGACAAGTCCGATTGACACTGCGAGCAGCACCTTGATAATTCTGTGCAGGCGGCGATGGGGAAAGCGGGCAGATGGAATACGAGACGATATTGAAACGCTTGATTTTCTCGCTCGAAAACGTGAAGGCATCGGAAGATACATAGTAGAGTGAAGCCGATCTTATGTTTTATGCTACTGGCATTTTTTATGAGAGTGTTTGCACCTCAACCACTTGAGAATACATCCTATTATATCTTTTGGTTGCTCCGTATGTCAAATTGTTGGAAAACACGAAAACCCGCGCGCTGTTCAAGCATGTGATGAAAGTGGGAGGTGGCATCACATTTTGTGATGCATATGAGACACTCACTTGCTAAACTCATACTCAGTACAAGGGAAGTTGAGAGCTATACACAATGCAATATAAACAGCAGACGTCTCATCAGACTGCTGCTCTCAACGATGAGGGCAGCAGTGACAAACTATCGGTGGTTGAGCCTTCGCCCGTCGAGCACCGGCACTATTACCTCGACTGGTTACGAGTGCTGGCCGTTACAGGCGTATTCTTGTCCCATACGATCACCGTCTTCAATCTCCTCTACTGGCACGTGAACGAGAGCAGAGGGCAGGCGCTGATTGTCTTTGGAACAGAGTGGGGCATGGCCCTGTTCTTTTTACTGGCCGGGGCAAGCGCCTGGTTTTCGTTGGGTTCGCGAACAGCAAGGCAATTTATCAGTGAGCGATTCGCGCGCCTGGTGATCCCTTTCATTATCGGCGTCATGCTCCTCTCTTCACTCCAGGGATATCTTCTGGATGTGAGGCTTTCGCACTATTCTGGCACCTTTTTTCAGTACTTCCAATATTTCTTCCTGCATATTCAATTCAATTGGAGTCCCCAGTTGCTGGCCGCCTACGGATTCCATCTCTGGTTTCTTGCCTTTCTCTTTCTTTTTTCAGCATTAGCACTCGCTCCTTTCACCTACCTGAAAAGTAACCCAGGCCAGCATGTCATAGCGCGTTTCGTCACAATATGCGGCTATAGAGGTGGGCCTTTCCTTCTGGCGATTCCTCTGGCTTTGATACAACTTGCGCTTCGCGCCCTGTTCCCCGGCTATCAAGGATGGACCGATTTCCTGAACTGGTTTGTTTTCTTCGTTTATGGATATCTTTTCCTGTCCGATGCCCGCATTATGAAGGCCATTTATAAACAGGGTATGCTGGCATTGATCGTTGGAGTCGCCAGTATGCTCACGCTGCTCCTAACGATGTACGGGCCGCCACCGCTGCGCGTCTGGGAAGGCACTCCGGGCTATTCGCTCAAATTTGAACTGTCCCAACTATTGTTGATCGTCGTCGCCTGGTCCTGGATGCTCTTCGTTCTGTATTTCGGCCTGCGCTTTCTCAACATCAGCAACAGGCTTATCACATATCTCAATGAAGCCATTTTACCCTTTTATGTCCTGCATTATCTAATGATTGTTGTGGTTTTCTTCTTCATTTCAGCAATAGATATAGCAGTTATGGCGAAATTCCTGATTGTCCTTGCGCTTTCACTGGCAGCCACGCTTTTCGTGTACGAATTGTTGATCAGGCGCATTCCCATAGCGCGACGGCTGTTCGGCATGAAGCCGCAGGAATCAAACCGGTAGTTATCCTGCGACGGAGATCATTCAAAGAGAGATCGGAGAAGAGAGACGATGCTAACACGCCAATATTCACCTCGTCAACGCCTGTTCATCACACTCTATACGCTGTTGCTAGTCATACCACTCCTGCCACTCCTGGCTGCTTGCGCCACAACGCCCGGAGGAACGGGCACGCCTACACCAGGGAGGACGGTCGCGCCGACAGCCGGAACGTCCCCTACGACTGTTCCCATGCCATCAACGCTCACCAGTTGCCCGCTGTCCGGCACAGCTCGCAGGCAGGTCATCGCCCCGTTGGTGCTGGGTAGCCACGCCAATGTGGTCTACGTCGTGAACCAGGGTCAAGGCAATACGCCACATCCTATCGCCGGGATACTCAAACGCTACGATAGCATAACCGGGAGCGAAACGGTCATGTTAACTGCTCCACATGCTTCTCTAGAGGGAACGCAGGTCTCCGCCGATGGGCAGTGGGTGCTGTTCTCGACGCGGATCTCAGATCGCTCCGCTATTCAGGTGATAAGAATGGACGGTCAGGGGCTTCAAACGCTCTATTGTGCCGCGAGTAGCGAGTATATTGGCGCCCTGGCATGGTCACCCGATCAGCACTACGTGGCTTTTCAGGAAGGTCTGCATATCAACCTGCTCAATGTTGTCACAGGGACATATCAGCTAGTCATGACCTCCAACCTCCCGGCAGGCTATACCCTTCGAACCTGGCTTGATAACACGCGCCTGTATATGACTTCGTATGGAGCCACCGAGACGCCTCCGCTGAATCTTTACCTGTTAGACATCAAAACAAACAAAATCCAGCAGGTTCTCAACTCATCGACCCTGTGCGGAGATTTTGATCGGAGCATCGAGAGCACCCGGCTGTTCACCAGTGAGTGCCGGTTTGCCATGCCAGTAACCGAAGGTCCCAGCCGCATTCTGGTACAGCCAGCCACAGGAGGCCAGGCCACGACCATCTATAGTACGCCTACCTACGCTATTACCGCACTACGGGTCGCCTCGCCTACCACCTTGTTGTTCACCATCCACAACACCGGTGTTGATGGCGTCGATACGAGCCATAATGGGCTATGGAAAGTGAATGCCGATGGCACCGGCCTCATCAGGCTCAGCAGTGAGTCGGCAGACGAAGCGACGATTTTCACCTACACGCGATCTCTGAACTCGACCGTCTCGCTAGACAGTGAAAGCTATGCAGTGCAGGTGATAAGGTATTCAACTCCCTCTTCGGGGACTATCGCGCCATCCCTCAGCTCCTCGCTGCTCATCGGCTCGCTGAACGGGGAGAATCCCGTGACAGTGACTACCCTCGCACGTACCGACGGTGCAATCGAGGTAGCCGGTTGGACGAGGATGTAACAAAAGCGTATGCATACGCTGCTACTTTTCATTTCTCCTCGTGCCAGCAGGGCGAGGTAACCCGGCATGAGGTTTTCTCTCATTCAAGCGTCGGCGTGGTTGGAAGCCCCGAAGTAGTCTCCGAGCGCGGCCTCCCCTCGCAATGATATTCGCACCAGGACTGAAGACCACATTGAAGACAGTTCCGCGCTTTCTTTCACCTTTCTTCGCCTGCCGACGTCCGGACACCGTGCCGAGCCTCCTGAGAATCGCCAGTGCGATCAAGCCGCCAACGACCTGCATCTTCAGCAGCGTATCAAATGTGAAGATTGGTCGGAACCTGGCAGTTCCCTCTTTTATCTCGATGTACCCTACAGGGGAAACAGACACGCCTCCCCCAACGCCCATGCCCCCCTGCGTCTCCTTTTGCTCTTTTGACCTCCCCGTCCCAGTGCCACCCCCGAACCCCCAGTTCACCCTGGCAACCGGGATGACCATCAGGCCACTATGCTCTAGCGGCGGCGCGAAGGCTACTGCCGCACTGGCCGTTTCCTCCATCTTACTGTTGAGCTGTTCAAGAACAGCAGCGTACTGCTCTGCGTACACTCGCTCGGGCTGAACATCTACATGTGTGTTCATAAGTTTCTCCTTTCCAACTTGAGACCTGATTTCCCATTTATAGCGGGTAGCCCTGCTCTCACATTGCCGTCAAGAAACTCGGTCGCACCCTTCCCAATTGGAAATCGCTCGATCCTTTTCTAAGACACAACACACCAATAAGCATACCGGCGAAGTCCTTTCTCTTGATCGAATGCAACCAATGCTACCCCACTTTATAAACTACTCTTCTGAACGCACATTCCTGTCACGATGGAAGCTTTCTGCTACACAGGGAGGTCACAATGTGGGCAGTTGCCGGATTGTGATGGGAAAGTGCGGCGCGCGAACGCTTCTGTAACAGCTTTGTGACGGCGAGGGGATACCCTTTACAGTGGAGTCCCAGCGCTATTGGCGAACGGGAGTCGGAACCGATTGGTTGTAAGAGAGCAGGTACAAAGGAAAGGACAAGATAATGAACGCGCAGGTAGAGACGCGCCACTTCGCAGTAAGTGGATATCCCCACGTCACAGTGAAGAACGATTTTGGAACCATTCGCGCCTTTCGAGGCGCTCAACACAACGAGGTGGTCGTTCAGATCACCAGGCGGAACAGGGTCTTCGGGTATGCGCCGGAAAGTGTGCATGCCTCCTATGCCGCCCACGAGCGGGAAGCAGGTGGCAATGAAGTGGTGGTCACCATTGAGCGGGAGGAGTTCTCGTTGGCGACGACCACCACCGAGGTCGATGTGGATATCGCCATTCCTGGCCGAGCGGATCTGAATCTGAGAACGAAGGCAGGTAGCATCACGGTCACGGATGGATACGGTCAACTCGTCTCCAGCAGCAATGCCGGGACGATCACCGTGCGACACAGCCTACTCACCGGGGACTCACGGCTCTCGACCGATGCCGGTTTCATTCACTTCGAGGGAGCGATCGAACCGCACGGCAGGTATGAGTTCACCACGGTCATGGGAACGATCCGCGTGGTATTGCTGAACACTCCTGCCTTCCATGTCGATGCTGTGACGACCCTCGGCACGATTACGACCAACCTTCCCAGCGTGGTCGTGGCTCGCCCCACTGTCCTTGGAAGCGAAGCGCACGGCGATGTCGGGATGGAGCCTCGTGCCACGCTCGCACTCAAGAGCACCATTGGCGCCGTTGAACTCCAGGCGTGGACGCTCGCTGCGACTGCGAGCAGTGAGGATGTACAAGGACAGTACACCCTGGGATAACGGCTCGAGGCATCGAAGGGGGCGGCGCATGTTGAAATTTACGCTACGAGCGGCAGTCTGAGAAAGTGTTGCCTCTAAAGACCAGCCGCGCCTACGCGCAGATTCTCCGCGAGAATGTTCCTCGTGCCGATCAACGTTATTATGTTCGCGCTGGGGTTGGCCCTGGCTGATGGATGTGCCACGAGGCATCTCCCCAGCGCCGGGATCGAGTTCAACAGCCTCGTTTCGCTAGCAGTGTTCACTTGCATCGGTGCTGCATTTCGCCCCTATATGCTCGCCAAAAAATTCCAGGACACGCCCCCACGAATCCAGTGCCGCCGCCTCATTATAATTTCCGATGGTATCATTTAACCGCTCATCTGTGCAGGCCCAGGCAATCGCGAAACTTCCGCCAAAGCAGTAACCAACTGCCCCCAATCTTGAGCCATCAACACCGGGCTGCTCCGACAGGAAGGTCAGGGCCGCTTTCAGATCATGGATGCCGCCGTTGTGAAGCGGCTTGAGTAACGCGCCAGCCATGACGCGAAACATGCAGATGGCGCGATTGCGGCCAGCAAACAGGTCGACTGCGAGCGCGACGTATCCTTGCCCGGCAAAACGACGAGTAATATCTTTCATGTTCTCATTGAGGCCAAATATCTCGTGGATGACGACAATACCGGGAAATGGCCCATCTCCCTCTGGGCGTGCTATGTATCCCTCGAGTTGGCGACGACCGGACTGAAACGAAGTCATTTGCGCTGCCTGTGTCATACCTACTTTTCTCCTGAATCCAAAAGCATCCATCTCACTCATTGTACCTCATGTGCCTCGCGGGTGCATGCGGGAAGCTACGCACCTTCTCCTCCGCTTCTTGTTCGTGCGGCGCGTCTGGCGGGGGAACTATACACTCCCAGGTCCAGAAGCAATGCCAGGACGACCCAGAACCAGCCCCAACCGGTCACACCGCCTCCAGAGAGAGAATAGACGAGGACATAGACCAGGGTAGTCAACCCCCGGAGCCAGAATCGCCTGACGCCTTGTTGTTGCCTTTGACATCATTCAGCCTCCTTCTTCTATCAGGACGCCATCCTGGTAGGTGCCACCCAGCATAACGATGCCGCCCCCGAATGCCGACAGCGCGATCAACGCCTCCGGCATACCGATGGCGATACGGGCCAGCGTGTGTTTCATCTGCTTGCTCCTTTTGTTGAGGCCGCTGCTACGTTGCCGCCCGAGCCTCCAGTTTCTTCGCCATCCTCGAATGTGAGCTGCTCGATCCCAGCCGGTAGAGTTTCCAGCCGACCGCGAGAAACCAGATCGGGAGGAGAAGACCGTAGACGAAGTAGCCAGGGCCGAGAATAGGCCGAAGGACCTCACTGACGATGCCCAGTGTACCCGTCACGATGCCCAGATAGGCAACGCCCTTCGGAAAGACACCCTTAAGCATAACTAGAGAGAGGATCAGTATGCCGACCGGGGTCAGGATGCCGACAGCACCCGTTATGTTATTCTCTGCGAGAAACACCTCGGCAGCGGTCGCGAAGGTGGTGTGTTGTGCAGCGGTGGTGGCCGCCATGTAGTGATCGCTCAGGTACACCAGGACGGGCGCTCCACCGCCAGTTACCGGTAAGGCCAGCGTGAGAGCCCAGGAGACGACCCCGGCAAGGGCACCGAGTGCAGCGTAGCTCTTGTTCAGGTGCTTGAGTGCCAGGAAGAGAGCCAGGAAGACGACCAGAGCGAAGACGCTGGGTGCCAACCACAGTGCCTGTTCGATGATGTAAAGTACCTTATGTGAGGCGACATATTGGAGCATGGTAGCCCCGTCTGAGTTCAGGGGCGGTGGCGCGACGACGACAAGCACAATGGCTACGAGTACAGGCACGACAAAAAGAACGGCTGAAACGCCCCCTGCACGATAGAGACCTCTCCATGATGGGTCTGGAGAAGCCTCAGTCTCTCCCGACGATCTTCCTACTTGCAACGTTTTCATATCTTTCCTCCTCCTTCCATAAGGAACATCTACTTTTCCCGTACAAACGTACCATCAGGGCTTGCAGGCTCCATCGCCGGTGCGGTCGGAGGTTGCGCGCGTGAGGATGAAGGTGCTGGCCCTGCTCACGGAGTCGCTGAACTGGACGGTGTCCTCCAGTCGAGCCGCTGGCTGTGGGCCTACGAAGTAGAGCGGGAGCGCGACCAGGAACACGACGAAGCCTGCTACTCCAAACGCCCCCGCCCAGCGCCGCACCTTCAGACCGTTCATGACTATCTCCTTTTTTGCGCACAACGCGTTGTTCTATGGAGGTTGTTCCCTCGTACTTGGCGAGACTCGCCTACTCTAGCCTATGCCAGAGCAGGCTGAAACTGCGCTGCCAGATCGCTCGCCCAGGCGCGAATTGCCGTCCAGTCGCGCACGTCGCTGGCTGGCATGTTCTTGAGGGCGGGCAGTAGATTGTGGGGGAAGGTGAGCTTCTCCGGGTCGAACTTGCCGCCAAAGATGGCAATCGCTTCCGGCGTCAGCCAGGGAAACTTCGCCAGCTCTTTCTCGAGCTGCTCACGCACTTCCTGAAATTCCTTCTCATCAGCATGAAATGGGCCGAGCGCGAAAATGGCCACTGGCCGCTGCGTGAGGGCTTCCCGGTGCCGCGCCAGGAAATGGAGCGCGTCCTTGTGCCAGTGGAACATGTAAAGCGGCGCTCCTAGCACGACCGCGCGGTACTGATCGAGGGTCCGCACCTCCCGCATGGGCTGAATATCTACCTCAACCCCACGTTCGCGCAGCGTCGCCGTGACCGCCTCGGCCACCTCCTGCGTTGAGCCGTACCGTGTTGCATATGCTACCAGAACAGAAGCTGACATGATTTTCTCCTTTCAGCGTACAATCCACGCGCATAGCAGGATAGTTCATCCTATCCCTTCGAGGAGACCTTACCCTACGCACCTCACACCTGGATCACGTTGGTCAGCTCTGGTCACTCACTCGCATCACAAACCGTTCCCACATCAGGAAACGGACGCCAGGGGCGATGCTGGTCAGTCCGCGAACTTCACGCGCCTTCGCTTCACGGAGCGCTCTATCAGTTTCGTCAGTTCTCGCCCCCAGAATACCGCGCTGGCTACAGCGAGGCAGAGCAGCCAGTCTGTGATGCCTAAGGGGGTCGTGCTAAAGGCAGTCTCAAGCGGCGGGAGATACACGACTGCCACCTGCAGCAGCAGCGACAGGAGGATCGCCAGCCAGACCCATTTGTTGGTCAAGAGGGAACGGAACGCGCTGGCCTCATCGGAACGGGCGTTAAAAACGTTGAACAACTGCGCGAGCACGAGGGTGGTGAAGGCCATCGTCTGCGCGTAACGCAGGGTGCCGTGGCCCGGAATGAGCCCACCGGGCAGGCTCCAGTCCATTATGAACAGCGTACTCGCGGTCATGATCACACCGACGATGACGATACTCATCCACATCGCGCGCGAGATGACGCGGCCCTTTTGAGCACGAGGTGGTCGGCTCATCTGGTGTGGGTCGCTCGGGTCAACACCTATGGCCAGCGCCGGCCCGGCGTCGGTCAGCAGGTTGATCCAGAGTATCTGCGTCGAGAGCAGCGGTACCACGATCGCGGTGCCAGCCTCTCCCATTAGCCCGACTGCACCCGCCAGGAGAACGCCGAAAAACATTGTCAGCACTTCGCCGATATTTGAGGAAAGCAGGTAGCGCAAGAACTTCTGGATGTTGGCAAAGATCGAGCGACCCTCCTCGACCGCCGCCACAATCGAGGCAAAGTTGTCATCGGTCAGGATCATGTCGGCGGCCTCTTTGGCGACATCTGTCCCCACCACGCCCATGGCGATGCCGATGTCGGCCAGTTTAAGCGCGGGCGCGTCGTTCACGCCGTCGCCGGTCATCGCGACAATCTCGCCGTTAGCTTTGAGCGCCTGCACGATACGCAGCTTATGCTCCGGGGCCACGCGCGCGTACACCGAAACGTCGCGCACGATCTCCCGCAGCGCTTCATCACTCGATTGCTCCAGTTCAGGCCCACTCACCGCGCGCCCATCCTCCTGGCTAATGCCGAGTTCGCGCGCAATCGCCACCGCCGTGATGGGGTGATCTCCGGTAATCATGATCACCCTGATCCCTGCCCGTTGCGCC
>Ga0307372_10007468_pt1 | contig 15655 bp, 19 predicted proteins | sample OX1MG_FD_202533 | JGI IMG/M metagenome (GOLD analysis project Ga0307372, IMG submission 202533) | Soil microbial communities from Risofladan, Vaasa, Finland - OX-1 | ecosystem: Environmental > Terrestrial > Soil > Coastal area > Acid sulfate soil | place: Finland: Risofladan, Vaasa | collected... | reverse complement strand
GTATTTTCTTTAGGTTATCAGAAGGCCAGTTCACCGAAAACTTCTGCTGTGGAAGTCTCCCAGACAGGAGGTCCGGAGTCACAAGTGATTTAATTGCCATGACTTCGCTGCACGTTGAATATGTTGAGAACACAGTTAGGCAGGAGTGCTATTCAGAAACTACTGAACGGAGACAAGTTAAACGCCAGCCATCTGGAAAGTATGGGGAAAATCATGGGGACCCAGTGCATTTGTTGACTCATCAAACCTCGGAAACGCAATTTGGCGAATGACGCCCTGGGCCCAACCTGCGCTTGACGCCGTCTCTCAATTTGCGTTCTTGGTCGTCCGGTGAAAGTAGACAGGGGAACTCGATCCCTTCGCTTAACAGCCGAAGGGTTCCAAAACACTCATGGGAACGCACCTGCCTCTTGAGGAACTGGTGCCGTGAGACTGTCCTCTGCCTGCTTCAGACGAAGTTCTCTGCAGGGCTACAGCATGTAAGGCAGGTTTGATCCGTGGGTCGGATACGCGAAGATGGTCTGCTTTAGTTGGGTCGCCGTTAGTCCGGCACGCATCGCGAGCGCGAAGAGATTGATAACTTCTCCGGCCTCCGCGCCGAGCACGTGCGCTCCGAGGATGCGGTCGGTTCCTTCCTCGACGAGCACCTTGAAACCGGAATGAGTTTCTCCAACCCTGCGAGAGGAATACCAACTCGAAGTCATCTCGAGGTTAATCTTGAAACGCAGACCCTGCAGCCTCGCATGCATTTCACTCAGCCCGACCGAAGCTAGAGGAGGTATCGCGAAAACTACCGTGGGAATCCCGAAATAGTTCGGCTGTTGGTTATTCCCGTTTAAGAGATTCCAGGCGACGATGGAGCCTTCGTAACCAGCTACGGGAGTGAGGGGCGGCCCTCCGCTCGCAGCAGCATCGCCGGCTGCATAGACGGCCGGATTCGAGACGCTCTGAAGAAATTCAGAGACCTTCACGCCGGGGTTATCCCACTCAACTCCAGCGGAATCCAGATTCAGGTCGTCAATTTCGGGAACACGACCCGCAGAATGGACGACCACGTCTGCCTCGATAGTCCGCGTCTGCCCTGAGGAGGAAACGCGCACGATCAGGTGGCCTGCATTCTGTTCGATGGCTTCTGCTTGAGTCCCAAGATGAACGTCGATGCCCAGCTCACGTGTTCGCGCAACGAGTTGATCGACAAGATCGGGGTCGAAGAGCGGAAGGGGACGAGCGCCACGATGGATGATCGTCACTTTCGATCCTGCGCGCGCAGCTATGTGGGCGAACTCGAATCCAATATATCCTCCCCCAACAAAGATGATTCGACGCGGAAGGCTATCGAGCTCCAAAAATTGGTCGCTTTTTATAAGGTGCTCGGCTCCCGGAAACTTTAGCTCCGCTGGTTTTTGTCCAGTCGCAATTGCGATATAGCGCCCTTCCAAGCGGTCCTCGCCAACCTGGACAATCGTGGCCGCCACAAAGCGGGCGCGACCGTGAAATGTGGCGATCCCAAGTTTCGAAAATCCTTCCTCCCTCTGTGTTGGCACAGGTTCGGTGAACGAACGTTTGAAACGCATCAACTCTTGCCAGTCAATTCCGAGACGCTCCGCCTGAACCCCCTTGCCTTCCATCCGGCGAATCCAATCAATGACCTCTGCGGCACCCACAAGCACTTTCTTCGGGTCACAACCGCGAAGGGCACAGGTTCCGCCATACGGCCTGGAATCGATAATCGCGACGCGCCAACCAGCCGCGCGACACTTCGTTGCAACCGTTGAAGCCGCAGACCCGGTGCCTATAACGACAAGATCGAACTTGTGTTTCATGACGCTCACCTAACACCTCCAAACGAACTGTTAACTCAGCTGCCCTGCCTCGCATTATGGGCCAGCTAAAGGGCACTGCGATCTCCAGACGGACCGGTGCAGTTCCACGTTCAATTGACAGGCTGGCCCGGAAAAGGATTCAGTTGTTCCGTGTGCTGCGTTGCAGTTTTGCCGGCGAATCTTTTTTTGCCGGCATCCTGTCTCATGTACGGAACAGAATATCGGGCTGTCCTTGCAACCAACTTATGATGCTGGACGAAGGTCTCGGGAACCGAAGGCTTGCCGGCCTCGCAATTTCGGCTAGGCGGAGCGAGCGGAGATGTTCGTCGCGGGCTGCCGAGTTTCAGTCGATCCGGCGATCCACCCGAGGAGCGCGCCATACACAACATGCGCGACGAGCGCGGCCATAACAGTCTTCGCGCCGCCCATAACAGTGTTAAACACGCCCATACCCAGCATGGGCATCGCCAGGATCTCCATTAAGAACCAGAGAACGAGACCCCACTCAATGCCGCGAACAACAGGCGCGCCAGGAAGAATTCGGTAAAGCAAGTACGAATAAATCAGCGCGAATACTATTGTCCCTAGCATGAAGTGGGCGGCGAGGCCCACTGCCACGCTCGTGTGCATCATCTTCGCGAGGGAAGCGGCAATGTTCATCTGCACCCCCATCATCGGAGCGACGTAGCGCATCATGAGTGTCATGATGAGCGTGCCGACAAAACCACCAGCGATACTTCTTCCAACATTCGGCTTCATATTTCACCTCTCAAACCATTTGACCGCCAACGTGATCGAAAGGGCTCAAACGGCAAGCAGGCGTTTTGACCCGGCTCCCGCCTGGGTCTGTAGCAAAATCCGGCCTTCACCACTGTGTCGGCCGTCACTCGCCCGAGATGCGATGTGAGTCACAGCTCCGCTCTTCACAAAGGCGAACCCGCGCTGCCGGGTTAAGAACGCCACATTGTTCGCAGCGTATGACTGGGTTGGGTCTCGCGATGCGCGGCGTTCCAGGATTCAGTTGACGCAGTGCTTCCGCTAAAAAGTCATTTTATGCCGCGTATTTCAGGCCGCTGCGAATCCTTTTTTGTTCGTGTCCGGTCTCATGGTTGGAAGCAAGAAAACTGGTCCTCGCTGCTGACCGAGTTGTAGGGAATGAACGGAATCTCGCATCCCTGGAGCGATGAGGGCATGCCTTTCTGAATTGAAGACACTTTCAGATCGCCCAGGCAAGGAAAAAGGAGAAACACAGTGAAAGCGAAATCTCTTATGTTGCTGTTCAGCCTCGTATTCGCAGGACTTTTCACCCTGCCTGCCTCTGCACAGGAGAGCCGGGTAACGGTGGAAAGCACACATTCGTACGAACAGACCGTCGACAAGCTGAAGGAAGCCGTCGGCCAAGGCGGCATGATGGTTATGGCTCAGGTCGACCAGGGCCACATGCTTTCGATGACCGGACTCAATCTCAAAGCCACGCTTTTCCTCGTTGGCAACCCGACGGTCGGCAAAAAACTCTTCGACCAAAATCATGGCGTGGGCCTTTACGTTCCGCTGCGCGTCTTCGTGTACGAGGACAAGGATGGCAAGACCTTCGTCAGCTACGACAAACCGTCCTCGTTGCTACAACAGTTCAACGACAAGCAAATCGACATGGTGGCCAGAATGCTGGACCAGAAACTGGAAGGTCTGGCGCAGATGGCCACTCACCAATAACTCCCCTCACGGGACGGGAAGGGAGCCGATAGTCTCTGCTCCCTCCCTTCAGGAGGTCTGCGCATGGGCTTCTCAAATTCTGTTAAGGGCCTTCGCCCACTCTCACTGATTCTGTTGGCGCTCTTAGCCGCTGCGGTAGGCCCCAATATCTTTCCCGCTGCGGAAGCGGGCCATGGAGAGCTGAACATATTGGCAGTCCGCTTGTTGTTGCCCGCAATTACCGTTCTGGCGGTCATCGCTGTGCTGAGCCGGAAATGGGAGCCGGCCATCGCCCGGTCCATCGTTTGGGGCGCTGTCGCCGGCGCTCTCGCTACGATTCCGCTCGAAGCCATTCGAATCCCCGGCTATCTACTAGGTTTCATGCCGGGAAATCTTCCGCGCTTGATGGGAGTTTTGTTGCTCAATCGCTTCGCGCTGGGGCCTTCGACCGCCTCGGACATCGCCGGATGGGCCTATCACTTCTGGAACGGTGCGAGCTTCGGCATCATCTATGTTCTGGTCTTTGGCGCGGCTCGCCGGTGGGCGGGTGTGCTATATGGCATCGTGGTAGGCGTGGGGTTCATGCTGAGCCCCGTTGTGGTCGCGCTCGGGGTGGGCTACTTCGGCCTGCAATTCTCAGACTGGTTCTCCGTCACCGTTCTGACCGCGCATATCGCCTTTGGGTTGGCGCTGGGCCTCCTCGCGAAGAGATTCCTGCATTCTCAACGGAGTCCTCTCTGGACGGCCCTGCGGTTGTCTCGGGCGCGCAGCGTGGAGTTTCGAGTTGCTTCTTGAATCTTTTCCCGTGCACAACCAGTCTCATCTGTGACATATGGCAGACAGCGACCGAAACACCGAAAATGCTCCAACCGAGGATGATTTCATTCAGGTCGAGAGGGTGTTGGCTGGCGACCGAAGAGCCTTTGAGCCCCTAGTGCGCAGGCATGAGCGTCGGGTCTTTCGCGTGGCGCTTGCTGTTCTGGGAAACGTTGAGGACGCCGAAGAGGCGATGCAGGACACGTTCGTTAAGGCGTTTCGTCACCTCGATCAATTCCGGAAAGAAGCGCGGTTTTCGACGTGGCTGACGCGCATCGCGGTGAACGCAGCCATCGAAAAGCGAAACACGCGGAAGAATTACGTACCGCTCGTCGAAGCCGAAACGGCACCGCTCAGCCCCAAGCGATTCGAGCCTTGGAGAAACAATCCTGAGGAGCTTTACGGCAAGCAGGAACTTCATCGGATGGTCGAACAGGCCATTCAATCCTTGCCGGCGATTTACCGGGAAGTATTCGTCTTACGCGATGTTGAAGGTCTTACGGCGGAAGAGGCATCCGAAGTGCTTGGTATCAAGATCCCGGCGCTTAAGTCACGTCTGCTTCGCGCGCGAATGCTGATGCGCGAAATATTGGCCGAACGGCTCGAAGAACCACCGAGCCTCAAAACAAGAGTTATACACACGGCGGTAGATGTGGGGACTGCCATGGCGATGCGACTGATGCGCGCCGCAGGCAGGTGAGGAAGGAACCATGAAGACCATGGATTGCAAGGATGTGCTTGCGAACCTTTCGTGCTATATCGACGGCGAGGGGTCAGACGATCTGCGTCGGGCGCTCGAAGAACACATCGCGCGCTGCCGCCGCTGCCGTGTTGTCTTCGACAGCACGGACAGACTGCTGAGGATCGTTACGGACGCGGACCCATTTGAGGTTCCCCTGTCTGTCAGCGCACGCCTCTACACTCGCTTGGAGAAAGTCCTGTCCGATTCTTAGACACACTGCCTGACCGGCCGGACGGATAGAATAGCGGCCGTTCGTTTCTTGAGTAGCCGAACCCAAATTCTGAACGGGGGGCAACACATGACTTGGGTGAAAACCATCGACGAAACAGAAGCGACGGGCAGACTCGGGGAGGTCTATGCCAAGCTGTTGGGTTCCACCTTAGGAGGCCGGCGGATCAGCAAAATGCCGTCGATTATGAAATGCATGGACCTGCGGCCGGACGCCCTGCTGAGTGTCTGGCAGTTGAATAGCGCCGTTACGTTCGGAGCTTCGACCCTCGGCCGGACGAGAGAGGAAATGATCGCTACTGCGGTATCGGCAGTGAATCATTGCCATTATTGAACAAACACCCACGCAGAGTTTCTGCGGATGACGAGTGGCAATCACACGCTCGTGAAACATCTCAAAAGAGACCCGGCCAATGCGCCCCTCGACTCTCAAGACAAAGTGATGATCGACTTCGCACTTAGACTAACTCGGGAACCGTCTGCCGTTAGACGGGAAGATATCGATTCTCTCAAGTCCGCTGGGTTTAGCGAAGAGCAGGTGGTCGATATCGTGCTAATTACTTGCACCTTTAATTTCATGGATCGGCTGGCGGACGGGCTGGGCGTGGAGCTCGATCCCGAAATGCAAGCACTCATCGAAAGGAATTCGGACAAAGGTTAGCAGCCGGCGAGCTAGTCTGACGGATGCAGAGCGAACAGGTCGAATCAGAACGCTGGAGTAATAGGAGATCAATTTCAGCGCCTAAATCTGTGAGGTTTCGTCATCTGTGAACGGGGAAAACTTCGGAGGTGGTACGTGAGAGAACATGAATCTGCCGAATCGCCGCTCATCAAGCGCATCTCCTGGTTCATTTTGGTTCTGCTTCTCGCTGTGGTACTGCCTTGGTCGATTGCGGCACAGTCCGCGCCTCAGTTGCGCATTGATGTATCGAAGCTCGGACCTCAAGTCGGGCAGCGCGTGCCAGATTTCAGCCTCAAAGATCAGAACGGCAAAACCCAAACGCTTGAATCCATCATGGGACCGAAAGGTGCAATGCTGGTGTTCATTCGTTCTGCGGACTGGTGACCGTATTGCAAGACGCAGCTCGTCGAGCTGCAAAGCCGAGTTGATGAACTTCACCGAGAGGGCCTTGGCTTGGCGACGATCAGTTACGACTCGCAAGATGTTCTATCCGCTTTCAGCCGAGAGCACGGGATCACGTTTACTCTCTTATCCGATCCTGGATCTAAAGCAATCAAGCGTTTCGGTTTGCTCAATGCTGTTGTCGAAGAGGCCCTCGGCGCGAACCGAAACGACCCGGCGGTGCAATCCGAGGTCCGTACATTCGTGTCCGTGGTCGGGGTAAGAAGCTTCATGGCAGGTATCGCCTATCCTGGGACCTTTATCCTCGACCGGCACGGTCGCGTCAAAGAGCGGTATTTCCAAGAATCCTACATCGAGCGAAACACCATTTCGAGCATCATGATCAGGAGCGGCAGCAAGTCGACCCCAGTCATGGGCACGAAGGTTACTGGAGGACATCTCGAAGTGACGACGTTCCCAAGCGACACGGCGGTCGCGCCGGGGAACCGAATCTCGCTCGTTCTCGATGTCAAGCCAACTTCGGGGGTGCACGTATACGCTCCCGGCGCAACCTCATACGGCTATCGCGTAATCAAGCTTCAGATAACTCCGCAGCCGTATGTGCGCGTTCTGCCACTTCGGTATCCAGCGTCGCAGATCTTTTACTTCAAACCGCTAAAACAGCGCGTCCCTGTTTACCAGAAGCCGTTCCCGCTCGTGCAGGACGTGGTCCTTGAAGGAACGTTGCCGGCGCAAGCCGCACTTCGTGGAAAGCAGAACATCACGATCACCGGCGCACTTGAGTATCAAGCGTGTGACGAAAAGATCTGTTTCAACCCTGACTCGATTCCATTGTCATGGACGCTTGCACTCCGACCGATGGTATTCGAGCGCCCCATCGTTCAGCGGTAATCGGGTTCGCGGTTTCTGAGAGCTTCTAGCTGGTGCTGTTGTAGTTGAAAAATTGATGAACAGGAGGGTAGTTGTGATGAACAGAACAAGGGTCTTTGTGACTGCCGGGCTGGTGCTTGCGTTGAGCGTTCTATTCAGCCCGGCGCGGCAGGCGTTTGCGGCAAATTCGAACGAGAGGACTGTCACTCTGGAAGTCCATGGAATGCTTTGAGGGAGCTGCCAAGCCGCAGTGCAGTCTGCACTGAACTCCGTCAAGGGCGTCAAAAGCACAAAGGTATCGCTCGCACAGCACGACGCGGTAGTTACCTATGATCCGAGCGAGGTAAAGGTCGCCGACTTGATCAACGCTGTAGATCACGCTCATGGCGGGATGGGCCACTACTCCGCAACATTGAAAGGCGGGAAATAGACACGCTAGGCCGATTGTTCACGTGGACGCCTGCGTCGGCAGGCCTGGCCGCAGCACCAGAAACGGAGTGTGGCGGCGCAGCTCTACGTCGGTTCGTCCAAGTGAACCGGCGGATCGTTTGCCGACGCGGGCACATGGCGGTTTTGTGTCCCGTTTCTCTGCTTGAGACGCAGGGGGGCAGCGATATCCAAAACGACTTAACCTGCAACGCGCAGCGCAACCCATGGCTGCAGCCCGGCGGAGAGGTGCTCGCGATCATCTATATCGCGCTTGTGGCCGTCATTGCGAAGAGCACGGGAGCCTACTATGTGCTGTTCCCTGAACTTGCGGCGCTATCGCATGATGTCTTCACGAGACCGCGGGGCGCTTGGGCACGCTCTCCGGTTCATCTTGCTCTCACGCCTGTCCTGACCGCCGTGGCCGGGATGTTTTTCAGCCATGCTTTGCCTTATGGCTATCTCTCCGTGTCACTCACGGTTGCCACAGCCATAGCCGTACTATTGGTGCTTAAATCTCCGATTGCACCGGCGATTTCCGCTGCTCTTTTGCCACTCGTTCTTGGGGTTAAAAGTTGGTGGTATGCGCCGGGAATTTTGCTCGGCACTGCCTTGTTGGCACTGTTGTCTGTCGCGTGGAAGAGATTGATTCCGCGTGTGACTTTCAGGTTCCCGGCAACGACTGAAGACCTCGTTGATAGCGAAACGGAGCTATCGCCGAGCGGTTACTGGTGGTTGATTCCCCTGGCGACCTTCGTGGTTTCGGCAATTTTTCTTGTGGAGCTGACTGGTTTACGGTTCATCCTTTTTCCTCCGCTGGTTGTAATTGGATTCGAAATGTTTGGTCACCCCACGATTTGCCCGTGGGCGAAACGCCCACTCAGCTTGCCTCTGGCATGCTTCCTGACTGCCCTAGGCGGCCTCATTTTCGCAAAGTTGTTGGGGGCGGGCCCAGCAGCCGCGGTTTGCAGCATGGTTTGGGGCATCGTGGTGCTACGTTTCTTCGATCTACATGTGCCGCCTGCGCTGGCGGTCGCGCTCTTGCCGCTGATCATGCGCTCCCCTACGCTCGCGTATCCGCTATCTGTCGGGCTTGGCACGCTGCTCATGACCTTATGGTTCTTGTCGTACCAACTCGTGAGAGGGAAATGGAAGCTTTGCTGATCGTCGCTGTTGGGGTATTGAGCTTCGCCAACGGTGCAAACGACAACTTCAAGGGCGTAGCTACTCTATGGGGCGCGGGACTGACCACGTACAGGCGTGCAATTGCTTGGGCTATTGGGTTTACGTTTCTCGGTTCGCTAACCGCTATCTGGCTCGGGAGCGCGCTTGCGGCGAAGTTCAGCGGAGCAAAACTAGTGGATGGAACAATTGTCAGCCACATGCCGTTTCTCACGGCCGTCGCGCTCGGAGCTGGAGCCACAGTGCTCCTAGCCGCGAGATTAGGTCTGCCAATATCCACCACCCATTCAATAGCAGGTGCACTCGTCGGAGCGGGTGTTGCTGCTGTTGGGTTCTCCCATGTGAAGTTCGCGGCGTTGGGCAGGGGCGTCTTTTTACCGCTTCTATTCTCGCCATTTATTGCGTTAGTGCTAACCGTCGGCATTCAACTTCTGCTCACGCGACTGGGATGGCAGACAGGAAAAAGAGATTGCATCTGTGTGGACGAACCGAGAACCCTCGCGATTGCCGCAGACAATATTTCGTTTTCTCGCGTTGTGACCGTTCCATCGTTTTTAAGATGGTCGCCTGCGGCGGAATGCGATACGGGCGCAGAAATCTTGCGCTTGAGCGTCGCGGACGCCGTGCACTGGTTTTCAGGGGCGGCAATTAGTTTTGCGCGCGGCCTGAACGACACGCCTAAAATTGTCGCAGTACTCCTGGTGGCTGTCGCAGCTTCGGTAAAGCCGGACTATTTGTTTGTGGCTCTGGCAATTGCAGTCGGAGGAGCTTTGGGCGCATTTCGCGTAGCACAGACGATGAGCAAGAAGATCACGCCGATGGATACGCGAGAGGCGGTTACTGCCAATCTGGTGGCAGCGGCGCTTGTGATGCTCGCTTCGCCGTTGGCGCTTCCAGTTTCCACCACGCACGTTATGTCCGGCGGTATTTTCGGCATCGGCCTCCTCCGCCGGCACGAGGCTGACTGGAGCAAAGTACGCGACATCGTGTTGTCGTGGGTGGCTACGCTACCGTTAGGCGCGGTCCTAGCGTCGGTGACTTATAGGTTGCTCTTGATGTGGTGGTCCTAGGATATCGCGCCATGCCAATCGCAAGTTCCAACCCGCGCCGCCTTACTTTGGTAATTCTCGGGAACGCATTCATGAGAATAGGCTCGGGCGCGAGCGGTGTTCTGGTCGGCCTGTACCTGGCCGATCTTGCGAATCGCGGATTCCGCGTCAACGCAGCTCTCGTCGGAACGCTCGGCGCAGTTGCCTTCGGAGCAGAACTGGTCGGATCGATACCGATGGGCCTTGCGTCGGACGCCCTGGCTCCCCGCGGCCTGATGACAGTAGGCGCGTTTCTTGGAGCAGCGGCGACACAACTCTTTGGAATGAGCAGCCGAACGGGTATTTTCTTTCTGAGCCGCACCGTGGAAGGTTTGGGCGCCGCGGCGGAAACGCCTTCCTTGCTGTCCCACCTTACCGACGTTACCGAAGGGAACCATTCGCTGCGAGCCCGAGTCATGAGTTATTTCGAGCTCTCACTTCTCGCGGGATTGGCTCTAGGGGGACTGACTGGGGCGCAGCTGTGGCATTTTCTAAGCACACGCGCATTTAGCGCGGTCGCCGTGATCTACGTTTTGAGCGCGTGCCTGTTGGTCCTTGGCGCAGTGGGAAGCCAAGGATACGGATCTGCAAAGGCTATCTCCGGCTTTTACACGGCGCTTAAGGAACCATCCCTCCAACGCTTGGCTCCCGTGTGGCTGTGCGTGAATACCATCGTGGGCTTGTGGCTGGGGCCGACGCTGCCGTTCCTTCTCACCCATCGCGGCGGCAGGCAATTCCTAGATGGCATTTATTCGAATCAACCGGAGCGCGTAGGCTGGCTCTTGCTTGGATACTCGTTGATCTTTGGGATTGGCGTAGCAGCCTGGAGCATCGTGTTACCTCGCATGACGGAAGAACGCGCGCTGCGAATTGCGCTCGTGGCGATGGTCGGTGTCTGCCTCGGTCTATTCTTGCTAAACCATTCCGGGGCTGAAACGCCCGACGTCCGGTGGGCAATTGGCACTTTGACCGCCCTCGCCATCATGGTCGAAAGCGGATTCACTCCCGCAGCTCTTTCCTTGCTCGCGCGAGCGATAGGAGCCCAGGCGGGGCGGGGCGCGGCAATGGGAATCTACTCGGTCCTATTGAGCATCGGTGCCATAGTGGGTTCACTACTCGCCGCTGCGCTGGGGCAGTGGTTTGCGGTCGATGGGCTGATCTACAGCACCTTTGCCATGGCCCTCGTTGCACTCTTTTTCGTACGCTGGTTAAGACTGACGAACTCCAAGGAACGCTTACATGTCGAAACAACAGTATGACATGGTGATCATCGGGGCCGGTGCTGGCGGCCTAATTGCGGCGGGATTCGCCGTGCAGCTTGGTGCGAAAGTGGCGATCATCGAAAAAGACCGCATTGGCGGAGATTGCACCTGGACCGGCTGCGTGCCGAGCAAAGCTCTTTTGAAAGTGGCCAAGATTGCTCGCCATGTGCGCATGGCTTCGCAATACGGAATCACGTCGACAGCTCCCGAGATCGATATGACCAAAGTGCGCGATTACGTCCAGGGAGCGGTTCAGCAAATCTACCAGGGCACGACCCCTGAAGCATTACGGGCAAAAGGCATCGATGTGTATCTCGGAGGTGCGCGCTTTCTCGATGCTTCGAAGATAATCGCGGGTGACACAACACTACATGCAAAGCACTTCCTCGTCGCGACTGGGGCGAGCCCGGTCATACCCGAGATTTCCGGGCTTGGTGACGTGCCATTTGTTACGTACCACCAAATATTTGACGTTCGAGACCTCCCTCGTGCGATGATTGTCGTAGGAGGCGGTCCGGTGGGCGCTGAAATTTCGCAGGCGTATCAACGGCTCGGCGCTCAAGTGACTATCGTTGCCGAAACGCTTTTACCCAAAGAGGACGAAGACGTTCGCGAGTTGATGGAACGGGTGTTCAGCGGAGAGGGCATCCAACGAGTCAAGGGACGTGCGAAAGCGGCGCGCAAAGAGGGCGACTTGATCGTGGTCTCGACCGGTGAGACTGAAGCCCGGGGCAACCTTCTGCTCGTTGCTGCAGGCCGAAAGCCAAATGTCGAGGGCCTCGATCTCGACAAGGCTGGAGTGAAGTACACCAACAAGGGGATCGCGGTAGACGATGAACTGCGGACGACCGTTAGCCACATTTACGCAGCCGGAGACGTTCTGGGCACCTATGAGTTCTCCCATTTTGCGGGCTGGCAGGCGTTTCAGGCAGCGCGCAATGCCTTGCTTCCAGGGAATAGTTCGGGAAAAACCGACATCGTTCCCTGGGTTACGTTTACCGATCCCGAAGTCGCTCACGTCGGGCCCGCGGAATCGCAAGCGCGATCCCAATTCGGAAACGAACTGAAGGTCGGGCGGTGGCCAATCGAGAAGATTGATCGAGCCGTTTGTGAGGGTGATCGCAATGGTTTTATCAAGATTCTCGCCAAATCAGACGGATCGATTCTGGGAGCAACCATAGTGGGCGAACGGGCCGGCGAGGCCATCACGGAGGTCGTCCTCGCCGTGAAACATGGACTGAAGGTGGGTGATGTCGCCGGAACCATTCATCCCTACCCGACATATTCCACTGGCGTTCAGCTATTGACGACCGAAATGGCCATCGAAAAGCGGCTTTCGGGAGCATCGGGGAAAATCATTCGCGGACTTTCAGCAATCGCGCGCTAGAACGCGCGGATCGGCAAGCCAAGAGAGGGGCGGCGCTAATGAGTACTCAGAACACCGCATCGAATGGGCGAATTCAGGATGGTCCGCCCCCGAATAAAAAGGATGCGGATTATGTTTTTTACGAACTGACACGCAGCATTTGCCCCGAGTGCCGACGGGTCATCGACGCTCAGATCATCCTGCGCGACAACAAGGTCTACATGCGCAAGCGCTGCCCGCAATGCGGACCGTTCGAAGCACTTGTTTACGCCGACGCGGAAGCCTACACGACATTTGGGAAATTCAACAAACCCGGTACCATTCCGCTAGCCTACGGCTCCGAAATCCATGATGGTTGTCCCCACGATTGCGGTCTCTGTCCTGACCACCAGCAGCACACTTGTCTTGGAATCATCGAGGTAAATAGCGTCTGCAACATGAATTGCCCACTCTGTTTTTCCGACGCCCGACCGGGCTTCAACCTCAGCATGGAAGAAGTCGAACAGATTCTTGATGATTTCGTTCGAACTGAGGGCACGCCCGAAGTCATTCAATTTTCGGGTGGAGAACCGACCATTCATCCACAGATCATAGATTTCGTGCGTGCCGCAAAGTCTCGCGGTATCCGTTCTGTGATGATCAATACAAACGGAAAGCGGATTGCCAAGGACGACCGCTTTCTTGAACAGCTAAACGAGGTGCGGCCGTCGCTTTATTTCCAGTTCGATGGTTTTGACTCAGAAACCTACCGCATCCTGCGTGGGGAGCCGGACATTCTGGAGGAGAAACTTCGGGCTCTCGACCGGCTCGCCAAAATCGGCCTGAGCGTTACGCTTGTTCCCGCCATCGAGCGCGGCGTGAACGAACATGAGGTCGGGAAGATTATCGATTTTGCGATCAGGCATCCGGCTGTCAGCGGGATCAATTTTCAGCCTGCGTTCCATGCTGGTCGCCACAGCAAGCATGACCCTATGACCCGCATGACCATCCCGGACGTTCTGAGACTGATCGAATCGCAGACATCAGGAAAATTCCTAGTCAATGACTTTGTTCCCGTTCCCTGCTGCTTTCCGACGTGCAACTCTGTTACCTACGCCTTCATCGATGGAGAGAGAGTCACTCCGCTACCACGCATTGTGAATGTCTACGACTACCTCGACTACATTTCGAATCGCGTTTTGCCGGATTTCAGTCTTGAAATAAAAGGAGCCCTGGAGGGCCTATGGTCCTCTTCTTCTGTGGCAGGCTCGCCTAAATCCGCTGACCAATTGGCGCTTTCTTGCCAAGTGTGCGGCTTGCCCGAAAGTCTTACGATCGGCGACATTGCCCATCACATGATTATGATCATGCTGCAGGACTTTATGGACCCATGGACGTTCAATCAGAAGAATCTGATGAAATGCTGCAAGGAATTTCTCCTGCCGGGCGGAAAGCAGGTCCCCTTTTGCGCGTACAACTCCGTCGGCTATCGCGAACAGGCGCGCTCCCAACTGGAAGCGATGGAGCCCGAGCGAGTCCTGGCACGTAAGCAGGGTCGGCCTTTCGCCCCTCGGCCGATTACATTCCAGTTTCAGCAAACAGAAGAGTTGCGGTCGTGCTCGCCTTCTGAACGAGACGGATTAACGCGAGTCGCGAATCTATGACGGAAGTCCCCACTCCTCAGGCTACAAAAGAAGTGAAACAGTGCTGCGCCCGGCTGTATGAGAGCGACATCGCCAAAATATTGCTTGGCGATTCGTTCCATCCGGGAGGTTTGCGGTTAACGGAGCGGCTGGGCGCGCTCATGAACCTCACTCGCGAGTCGCGTGTTCTCGATGTCGCCAGCGGCGCAGGGACCAGCGCCCTATTTTTGGCGGAGCATTTCGGCTGTCAGATTGTTGGCGTTGATTACAGCGAACAAAACGTGGAACGCAGCAACGAACTCGCGGCAAATAAACTTCTCGCTTCACGCGCGCATTTCGAACTGGGAGACGCCGAGCGCCTGCATTTTGCGGATGCGTCCTTCGACGCCGTAATTTGCGAATGCGCGTTTTGCACGTTTCCTGACAAATCCTCCGCAGCTCGCGAATTTGCGCGCGTCCTTCGCCCTGACGGTCATGTCGGGATAAGCGATCTCACGCGTGGCGCTGTTTTGCCGAAGGAACTGGAAGGCCTGCTCGCCTGGATCGCCTGCATCGCCGACGCCCAACCGGTAGAAGGCTATGCGGATTATCTGCGCTCCGCAGGTTTTGACGTACGTACGGTCGAAAATCACGACGGCGCGCTTGTTGAATTGGTTCACCAGATTCGCATGAAACTGCTCAGCGCGGAAGTTCTGGTCGGTCTGAAAAAACTGGCCCTGTCGAATGTGGACTTCACATCCGCCAAGCAGATGGCCAAGTCTGCTGTCGCCGCTATCGAACAGGGCCAACTCGGCTATGCCGTCCTCGTCGTTGCAAAAACTGCCCTTCCTCCTGCACCTTTCTCAATCGAGAAATAACGCGGCGGGACTGTGTCAGAAAAGCTTGGAGGGGCAGGGGGAACGCGCGTGCTTTTGCGGAAGGTGCTCTGTTCCAAAAAAGCAGGTGTTTCGGCTGTGTCAGAACCGTGTCAAAACCCTATCTGATTTGGTCGTTGGGGTTAGCTTTCGAGCCAAAAGCAGATTCCCCAAGTTGTGGTAAACAAACAAAAATGGAAGAAAGCGATAGAAGTTTTGGAGTGATCTCGCCGCGCGAGCTTACTCGCAGCCGGTGTCATGCCATGAAAATTGTGAGGAATCTCGGCAAAGTGCGATCAAGGACTGGAGAACGAAGGTAAATCTGACGGGGCGGGAAACGATCGGAGCACTTTCGCTGTTTTTTCGCTATGGGGAAAAGTCGGGGGACTCCACGCATGCGGAGCCACAGTTTCCTACATCGTGGCACTACCAAATCCTTCGGTTAAGTCCATTGCTTTCAGAAGCAAGATTGAAAGGGAAGGACTTCCCAGAGGTAGCACGCCTGGCTTGGGCGCAGGAGGTCTCCGGTTCAAATCCGGACGCCCCGACCAAAACATCTCACGTATTTCCTTTAGGTTATCAGAAGACCAGTTCACCGAA
>Ga0307372_10007462_pt1 | contig 15663 bp, 16 predicted proteins | sample OX1MG_FD_202533 | JGI IMG/M metagenome (GOLD analysis project Ga0307372, IMG submission 202533) | Soil microbial communities from Risofladan, Vaasa, Finland - OX-1 | ecosystem: Environmental > Terrestrial > Soil > Coastal area > Acid sulfate soil | place: Finland: Risofladan, Vaasa | collected... | reverse complement strand
CTGCTCATCACGGCCGGCCGCCTCGGCGACCTGTACGGCCAGCGCAACCTGTTCGCCGCCGGACTGGCCATCTTCACCATCGCCTCAGCCCTCTGTGGTCTTTCGCAAGACGAAAATCAGCTGATCGGCGCCCGAGTTTTGCAAGGCGTCGGCGGGGCACTCCTCGTGCCCCAGACCCTGGCCATTCTCACGAGCCTGTTCCCGCCCGAGCGCCGTGGCGCGGCTTTTGGCATCTGGGCAGGCGTCGCTGGACTAGCCACGCTTGCGGGACCCACCATCGGCGGCGCCATCGTCACCTACTTGAACTGGCGGTGGATCTTTTTTGTCAACGTCCCAATCGGGATCGCCGCCTTCGTGGCGACGTTCATCATCGTTCCGGACCTGCGGCCAGGTCGTCGCCACGGCTGGGACGTCCTCGGCATCTTCCTTGCGACCGGTGGGCTGTTTGGCGTGGTATTCGGCCTGATCGAGGGCGAGCGCTTCAACTGGGGCGAGATCGGCTCGTACGTGGTCACGATCCCTGAGGTAATCGGCCTCGGCGTCGTGCTCCTGGTCCTGTTCGTGATTTGGGAACGCTTCGTGGCTGAGCCGCTGGTTCCGCTGTCGCTGTTCGAAGAGCGCAACTTCGCAGTCGCCAACTGGATCGGCGCCTCGATCGCTTTCGGGATGATGAGCCTGTTCCTTCCGATCATCATCTACCTGCAGTCGGTGCGCGGCTTTTCCGCACTCACCGCCGGCCTGACCCTCGCACCGATGTCGCTGACCTCGATGGTCGTCGCCCCGTTCGCGGGACGGATGGCAGACCGAGTCGGAGGGAAATACATCCTGATGACCGGCGTCTTCGTCTTCGCCATCGGTTTTGGCACGCTCACGGTTGTCGCAGGGTCCGACTCGACCTGGCTCACGTTCCTCGTGCCCGCCATAGTGGCCGGCGCCGGCATGGGGATGACGTTCGCGCCGCTGACCACAGTTGCCATGCGCAACATCGAGCCACGTATGGCAGGGACTGCATCCGCCGTGCTCAACACGACGAGGCAAGTCGGTCAGGCCGTGGGCAGTGCCGTGGTTGGAGCGCTACTGCAAAACCGGCTGGCGATCACGTTGCACGATCAGGCGGTGAGTCAGTCAGCCGCCTTGCCGGTTGCGTTCAGGGGTCAGTTCATCGCGGCATTCAGCTCCGTCGCCGCCAACGGCTTTCAGATTGGAACCGGCGAGAACGGAGCCAACCTGCCTTCTGGACTTCCACCGTCTGTCGCGCGGCTGCTGACGTCGCTGGCTCACGACGTGTTCGTCACCGGCTACATCGATGCCCTGAAGCAGACGCTGGTCCTGCCGATCGTCGTGCTCGCGCTGACCGCTTTCACGGCCCTGCTGATCAAACGGCGCAAAAGGCAGGCCGTCCTCCAAAGCGAGCGCTTGTCCGACGAAGTGACAGCCGCAGCGAGCTAGTCTTTGGCGCTAGTGGGCGCCCCGGCTGACGGCTGGCTCGAGCGTGACGGCGTCGGCCTGCACTACCTCGAGTGGAAGCCTGAATCCGACCTCGGCCGCCAGCCGCCGCTCCTCTTGCTTCACGGCCTCAGCTCGAACGCCCGCTACTGGGAGCGGCTAGCGCGCCACCTGCCACATCGCCGTCTGATCGCTCTCGACCAGCGCGGTCACGGGCTCACAGGCCAGCCCCCGCGGGCGCCGCGATTTCCTGACGGCTACGCGATGGTGGAGCTGCTCAAGGACGCCGACCTCACGATCGAAAAGCTGGGGCTCGAGAAGCCGGTTGTAATTGGCCACTCCTGGGGTGCGACAGTGGCCCTGGAGCTGGTCGGCACGCGCCAGGGCATCGCGGGCGGTTTGGTGTTCATCGACGGCCCGGTCCAGAGCGCCGCCAACCTCTTCAGCTGGGAGGAGGCGCAGAAGATCATGCAGCCGCCGCTGCCGCGTTTTGCGTCGTTCGACCAAGCCGTGGCGCAGTCGAGGCAGGACTTCGAAGGCGCCTGGGACCAGGATCTCGAATCGTTCGTGAAGTCGAGGATCGTCCCCGATGGCAACACGATGATCCTGACCCTCACAGCGCCGGTGCGCCTGGAGCTGTTGCGCGGTCTTTACGAAGCGCAGCCAGACGTTCTATGGCCACGTGTCGATGTACCTGCTGCCGCGCTGCTTGCCAGGCACGGGCCGGCGAGGATCGCGACATCGCGAGAAGCGGGCGCGGCAAGGCTGGCAGAGCTGGCGCCGAACATCGAGATCAGCTGGTACGAGTCGCCGCACGACATCCCGCTGTTCATGCCGGCCGAGGTCGCGTCAGCGATCGAGCGAATTGCGTCGCTCGCCGCCAGCGGTGCGTCAGAGGCGACCGCCGGATAGGAGCTTCAGCACGGCCAGGAGCGCGGCCGCGCCGATGAACGCGACGACGATGCTCCCCCAGAATCCGACCGTCGTGTTGGCGCCAAAGATTGCGGCCAGCAGGTAGCCACCGATGAATGCTCCGGCCACTCCCACCAGGATGTCCGCGACGCAGCCGAAGCCCCGGCCGGCCACGACTCGTGCCGCCACCGCGCCTGAGATGAGCCCGACCAGGATCCACAACAGCCACGATCCCGGCTGAAGATTCCAGCTCGCGAGTCCTGCGAGGGCGAGTATCAACGCTTCGTCAACCAGGTTGCGATCAGGGTGAAGACCTCCTCGTTGTCGCGGTCGTTGAAGGGCTCATGGTAGCGGCCCTCCAGCAACTTGAGCTCGCTCATCGCCGCCGCGTTTTCGTGCAGCTGTTGGCTGCCTTCGGGGTCGATCAGCCCATCGCTGGTGCCGGCCAGGATCAGAAACGGGATCTTGATCTCGCCCGCGCGGTTTAGGATGTCGCGCGTCGCCGCCAACCATTCCGTGTAGAGGCGGCTCGAGATCTTCCTGTGAACCAGGGGATCGATGCGATAAGCCTCCACGACTTCGGGGATTCGCGAGATCAGCTTTGGGTCGACCTCATTGTCCAATGCGAGCTTCGGAACCACCTTCGATGCCGTGGTTCCCAGCTTGATCTTCCAGGCGGGGACCGCGACTTTCACCTTGAGCGCCGGGCTGGAAACGATGAAGCGCCGGGTGCTGGGCAGCTTGCCGGCTAGAACCGTGCTCAACATGGTTGCGCCGCCAAAGGAATGACCGAGAGGTACCACCTCGCCGTCCGCGGCCGCATTCACGTGGTCGACGAAGGCTGCGACATCGTCGGTCCATTGCGACCATGAGTCGACGTGGCCCCGCTGCCCGGGGCTGTTGCCGTGTCCGCGCAGGTCGACGGCAAAGGTGCCATAGCCATGCTTTGCCATCCCTTGGGCAAAACGTTCGTAACGCCCGGCGTGCTCGCCCAGGCCGTGCGCGACGGCGAAATTTACCTGGGCGCCCGCCACCGGCCATGCGCGATAGGAGATCTTCGTTCCGTCGGCCGAGCTGACGAAACCTCTGGCGGAGGCGGTGGCCTCAGCCGCCAAGGTGACCGAAGCCACGCAGGATTTTGAGGGCTTCCTGCTCGGCCTCCAACAGCGTCGGCGCATAGGCGCGAATTCCGCACAACGCGTAGGCCCACTCAGGACTCTCAGGACCTTGCGAGTGGAGCCTGAAGGTCGGTGGGTAGAAAAAGATCCTTTCGCCTTGCACCTTTTTGATCACCGGCCGCTTCGCCAGGACGTCTTCGAGTGCCAGGCCGCTGGGAAGTCGGCCCTTGTGGAATTCGAGCCGGCGCAGCTTGGCCAGGGGGTGGTCTTCGTCTCGCATTGCCACCCGGATCCCGTACTCCGCGCTGAGATCGCGCATGAAGATCGTGATGATGAGGGCGTCGGTCTCGTCGCCGGCCATCTTCACAAACCCGGCCGCGCTGAGGTCGCCCTTATCCTCCAGCTTGAGATGACGGAAATACTCCATCTCGAACAGGCCGGTCGAGCGCGGGCTGGCCACCCAGGGCGAATGGCGACGCCATATCCGGGCGGCCGCGAGCGTCTCGAATTGCTCGTGCACGCGCTCGAGCCGCTGCTCCGATAGGCCTTGCAACCGATAGTGAAGGACGCGCGCCATTGCGTTGCTAGACTACCGGTTCAGGACCGGGGTCGCGCCACCTCACGAGCCCGCCGCATCATGTCTTCCTGCCATGGCGGCGCCGCGACCTCAACCGCCAGCCGCTCGGCACCTGCGGCCAGCAAGAAATCTCCCCGCCTTGCTGTTTCCAAGAACGTGCGCTGCTGCCGGCTGAGGTGGAACGTACGCTGCAGCTTGGCGGCCTCGCCGGGTCGCTGGACGCCGAAAAACAGGACCGCGGGGTTCGTGGCGACGACTGCCCCTTGCTCCGAGCTCAGGAGGTCGCCCGGGTTCTGGGTGGCAAAGACCAGAGATCCGTTGTATTTGCGAATCCTGCGCGCGAGGCCAACGACAAACCTCCGGATGGTCGGGTCCTCGAAGAGGAGGCCGAGCTCATCGACGATGAGCATGCGGCGACGGTCCTTCCTCTTGATGCGCGTCCAGAGCGCTTCCGCGAGAAGGAAGTGCACCGGCGCCACCATCTCATCGCGCAGCTCACGCATGCCGAACGCCACTATCGGTGCGTCTAGGTCGATGTTCGTCGGGGCGCTGAACATTTGGCCAAGGCTGCCGTGGACCCAGCGGCTCAAGATCGCTGCGACCCGCGAATCAGGCGCCAGGGCCGAGGCAACGTCGCCCAGCAGGGGAGGGTCTGCCTCGCGATAAGCACGCCGGACCGCCGAGTCGATCGACGCCCGCTCGCGCTCGTCAAGCCCGCCGCAGATGGTTTCGCACAGGTCGACCGCGTCGGCTGTCGCAGGGCCGATCCACGATTCGTCGCGCCGGTCCGCCGGCCGCAGGTCGAGGACGTTGATCGCGTGGCCTGATCCCAGGGCCATTGGCACATCGAGGCCGCCGAGTTGCCTGGCGAGCTCGCCGTATTCGTGCTCCGGGTCGATCACGTAGACCTGGACGCCCAATCCAAGGGCTCCCATCGCGAGTGCGGAGAGCAGGTAGGTCTTGCCGGCGCCGGAATGTCCGAACACACCGATGTTCGCGTTCGAGTGGACCGCCTGCGCGAATGGATCGACTGTCACCGGCGAGCCCGTCGCGCGGCTCCGTCCGATCATCAAACCGCCTTCCTGCGCGAGCTCTGAGTCCTGCCACGGAAAAAAGGTGACGAGAGTGCTGGAGTCGAGGACGCGCTTGCGCTGCAGTCTGTCGACGGCAACCGACCGCGTCGCGAGGTACCCGTCGAACATTCGGAACTTGCATGGGAGCAAGCGGCACAGGACCGCGCGGGCCGCGGCCTCGATCCCTGCGGCACCCGCCTCGAGGGCCTCGAGCGATGGAGAAGTAAGGGTCAGATACGTCGAGACGTGAAATGCCCTTTCCTGGCTCGCGGCAAGGCGGCGCTGGAGGTCTTCGGCGGCGAGGAGGGCTCCCGCGAGTGCCGGGTCGGCTGTGCCGGCGGTCTGTTCCTGGATGCGCGAGGCCTTCATGCCGACCAGCTGGCGCTGGAGGTATTCGACTATCCATGCGACCGGTAGTGGTGTCGCATGCCAAGAGAGGCTCACGTTCTGGCCACGCGGAATCAGCCGGTGGAGCCAGCCGGCTTCGAGCTCCCCGCCCGGAAGGCGATCGACATGCCAGGTGCGGCTCCAACCTCCGGCATGTAGAAAGTGGCTCGCCTGCTCGGTGCCGAAGATCGGATCGCGGGAAGCGTCGGAGACGGTGAATGCGATTCCCATCTCACGAAGGGCCGCGTCAAGTCGCATTGCTTGCGGGCGCACCGTGACCAGAACGACATGGGTGCGCTGCGCAGACTGCGCACGAGCGATCTCATCTACGAAAGCCATGTCGGCGTTTCGCGTCTGGCTTAAATCAAACGCGGTTTTCGCAATCGGTGATATGCCGGGACCATTTCCGGATTCGACCTGGACGACACACTGGATCGGTAGGTCCACTCCATCCAGCAGGCGCCTGAACCCATGGACCCATCGAAGGCGGTCACTGTCGGTGGCGCCCGCAAAGCCGATGGGGCTTGTCCTAATCGCCACTGCGTCCACGCTCCCGTTCCACAGGACGGTTGGGCCCCGAACCTTCAATCGTATCGGGCCAAGCTGAAGGTCCCTTTTCAACCTGCGGCGGCGATGACCTCGACCAGGTCGCCAAAGGCTTTGCTTGCCGCGGACTCAGGAAATGCGACGACGGTGGGCAGGCTCAGGCTCGCTGCCCGTCGAACCAGCTCGTCCTCCGGAATCACGCCGGCAACAGAAGGACCCGCTCCCTGATCCAGGTAGCACACGCGACCGCCCTCCACTGCCGTCACCGACAGGAGCGGCTCCGAGGGACTGGGGCTCGATGGATGACCAGTAAATGCATCGCGCACCGTCCAGAGCTCGTGTGGATATCCCTTCATGGCAAGAGACGCGGCAAGCTCAGTTGCAACTGTTGTCGCCCCGGCCTTTGGGGCTCTGCTCGTGACGACAATCACGACGTGACGCTTTGGTGGCTGTACGTGATCGGGTCTCGGCTTTCGACAGATGATGCGCCGCAACCAGGTCTGATCCAACCCAAAGCGACGTGTGCTGATCACGAACAGCGAAATGTCGGCGAGCCAGCTGTCGACAGCGCGGCCATGCCAACGACCCCAGGCAGCGACAGCCCCGCCGGCAACAACGATCACGCACGCGATCGCGCGCACGGGCGATGGCGCCCACGGCGACGACCACAGGCCAAGGCCACAGACGAGGCCGATGACCAAGTAAGCAAGGCGCATCGGCGTCAGCCCGTAAAGCAGCTTGTCCTCGAGGTCGACGTCCAGGGGTGCTCGTGCGCGCATACCAGGCACGCTAGAGTGACGGGCCGGCCAGGGGAACCTCGGCTGTTAACAGCCGGTGGACCTTAGAATCGACAGTCGGCCGTCACGCGCTCGCGTAGCTCAACTGGCAGAGCAGGGGACTCTTAATCCCAAGGTTCAGGGTTCGATTCCCTGCGCGAGCACCAATATGTAGTGTCACAGAGTCTCAGAGAGTCTCTATGCGGTGCTCAGAGTCTCAAGTGGTCGACGTCAGCTTGTCGCCAATCGGTGGTTGACACCCTATTTGACACCTTGACGGTTGAGAACGCGCCCGCGGATCGCACCCGACCACGTGCAAATTGAACTCAACAACCGCGTTCGTCAAGGCCTAAAACCCCCCAGCAGGGGATCAGGAATCGCACTGTCCACTGTTTCGACTTCGAGTCGGGAGGACCGCAGCTCATGTGGCTCGAACAGCGATCTCATTGGAACAGCCCGGCTCAGAGTTGCGACGATCCATCGGTGCGGGCCCGCTACGTCACATGACTCCCCACTGGTTAGGGAAGTTGCCCAAGAAAATCACGTTGGCGGCATTGTCGACGCTGTAACGCCACAACACCTGCCCTTCGCTGGGCTCGCCTCGGAACGCCCAGTACTCCGTAAGGGTCACGACCCACAGGCTCCCGTTGCGCGCCGCCGCCGTTTGGCAGGTGGCCGTGTAGTGAATCCCTGGCGCCGCATCCGGAATGATGCAGACGATTCGATCCGGATACTCCGGGAACGTCGGCGAAGGCCTAGAAACACCTGAGGCAAAGACGGCCCTGATGGCGGCGCTCTCGTCCAGCGATCTGGGGGACGTAGACACAGGGCCACTCACACGGTTCGGTCCGGCAGGACTCGTCGTACAGCCCACAAACATGATGCTCGCCACGACCATCACAACGGCCTGAAAACGTCGAGTCATAGTTGCCACCCTGAATTGTGAACCAGAGCCGGGGTCCCCAGGCAACGCGAATGAGGCAGCGTGCAATTGACAAGAGCTAAGTCGGGATCGCATGTCCCATACCCGGCGGAACCATTTGCAGGGTGACTGCGTCTAATAGGACGGTGGTAAGTACAGCCTCAATGGATGAAGCGGGCCTGATCCGTGCGGCGGGGGCGGGAGACGAGATGGCTTTCGACGCTCTCGTCGGGCCCCTCGTTGATCCCGCCTTCAGGCTGGCGATGGTGTTCTTACGCGATGCGAACGAGGCGGAAGACGCGGTGCAAGAGGCAACCTTGAAGGGCTGGCGGAGTCTGGGCCAGCTGCGTAAGGACGCGGCAGTCCGGCCCTGGTTTCTCTCGATCGTCGCCAACCAGTGCCGCACGATGCGCCGTGCTCGCTGGTGGTCGGTCGTCCGGCTCGGAACAGTTACCCGAACGGAGCCAGGTGTCAGCGAAAGACTCGACCTTCAGATCGATCTCGACCGCGAACTGTCTAAACTGCCGGCGACGGATCGAGCAACCCTATTCCTCTTCTTCTATCTCGACCTGCCACTTGGCGAGGTCGGCCGGATTCTCGGGATTTCACCCCAGGCTGCGAAGTCGCGTGTGCATCGCGGTGTCACCCGACTTCGGATAGGCATGGTGGAGGTGGCCAAATGAGCAATTCCACACGCGACCGTATCGCAGCTGCATTCGATCGAGAGCTCGGCGCCAGTCCCGTGCCGCCCGCTCTGCGGAATCGGTCGGTCCACGCCGCGGTAACCCTTCCGCGCCACCAACCGCGCCAGTCCAGGCTGCTTGGCGTTGTTGCCGCGCTGCTAGCGCTCGCGGTCGTCGTTACCTTGGTCGTCAGCTCGCATCTGCTCCGCACGCACCAGATACCAGCGGGATCGACAACGCCTCCCCCCGCGCGAGGCGGCGCGGGGGTGGCGTACGACCAGTCTCACGGAGTGATGGTGGTTTTCGGTGGCACGCCAGCGCTCAACGACACGTGGACGTGGGACGGGAAGTATTGGACGCATCGGCATCCATCGGCAACCCCACCAGCGTGGGAGGGAACGCTGATGGCTTACGACTCCGCCCGCCATGACGCGGTGCTGTTCGGTGGTGAGACTTGGATCTGGACCGGCGCGACCTGGCAGCAAAAGCATCCCCAGCACGAGCCGGCAATCGGCTCCGACTGGCAAGCCCCGACAATGGAGTTCGACCCGATCTCGCAGACCGTGCTGCTCTATGGATTCACTAGCGACTACGGGGCAGAGACGTGGTCGTGGAACGGCTCGGACTGGGCGCAGCTCAGACCGTCGACGACGCCAACGTCAGCCGGAACGATGGCCTATGACGGGCATCAGATCTTGTTGCTGGCCGCCTCGTCAGGCCAGGTTGGCGGGCGTTATCTGACTCAGACGTGGGCGTGGGACGGGTCGAACTGGGACCTCCTCAATCCGAAGGTGAACTTGCCGCTTCTAGGGTCCGTGTCAACCGCATATGACCCTCAGCGATCGCAACTGGTCGTTTTAACCGGTGACACGTGGACCTGGGACGGCTCGACGTGGTCCCGCCAGCATCCCGCGCTGCAGCCACCCTCGGTCGGTTACATGGTCTACATGAGCTCCCTCCATGAAGTCGTCTCTTGGGGGGACGTCTCAAGCAGTCTGGACAACCAGATGTTTGCCTGGGACGGGAGTACGTGGAAGTTGATCGAACCGGGAACGGCTGTGCCGCCGTCTGGCAACAACGGGAAAGGCGGAGTCCTGCGCTGGCTGACCCCCGCTGCGGCGGAAGCAAAAATTCGCGCCTCAGTCACCAATACGCGCCCGGTGCTGCTGCCGCAATCGTTTTCAGGTACGTTCGACGCTCAGCTGGCAGACACCAGTCCGGATTCGTTCTCGGTCTTGTACGAGAGCGACCTCCGGGACAAGATGATCACCCTGAGCCTCAATGAGGGTCCCAATCCGCCGCCCGCGACGGATCCGCACGCCCGCCTCACAACGGTCAGGTTCCGTGGCGTTGCGGCGCGGTACCAGGTCTACGACGCCACCTCGCCGGTCAGCATCCGGTGGCTGATGTGGAACGAGCCGGGCACCATAACTAACAGCGGCAGCAAGGCTCCCGGAGTGCCCTACTTTCTTTCGACCAGTGGCATGACGGACCTAGAGTTCTGGCAGGTCGCAAATTCGCTGAAGTAGGGGTCAAGTTTGGGCGAGTAGCGGAAATGCTGCCGCCATTTCCAATGACACCTTATTTGACACCTTGACGGTGAGACTCCCTGATCCTCGCTGAGACTCCCTGAGACTGTTGCGTCATAAATCCGAGTTCGATTGAGACGCACTGAGCCTCCCTGATCCTCCCTGAGACGCGGTGTCGACAGACTCTTAATCCCAAGGTTCAGGGTTCGATTCCCTGCGCGAGCACCAACCTGTTGTGTCCCAGAGCGTCAGGAAGCGTCTCTGGTGTACCTGACGTGACAAATGGCGGTTGGCAAAGTGCGCTCAATCATGTGATGACAGCTTATTTGACAGCTTACAGATCAGGAAACAGCCCCTCGAACGCCGTCGAGTGAGCCGTGGTTTGAACTCAGTCGGCGGCCTTCATGACCGAGTTGAGCCGCATCGCGGCGAACCACTAATCCCCTGCTCCTTCCGTCATCGGAGGTAGTCGAACCCACCCGGGACGCCTCAGAAGCGAGCCGCAAACGGTTTGGAACGCCCTCCTCGTTGCGATGAACGCGGGACACGCGACGTGGACCTGGCTAGTGTGGTGTTCGAGCCTCCGGCCAGCCGCCGGCGCCGCGATCCAGACCGACTGTTGCCGTCCTTCAGCCAGTCCCGGGTGGCCCAAAAGAGCTCTGACGCCGGGGTAGCATATAGGCATGCCTGATATTCGAAAGCGCTACTTCAACTCCCGCAAGAGCTACGCCGACTACTTCAAGGAGACGCACGACGCTGGGGCGCTCGACGCCAAGACCAAGGAGTTGATGCACCTGGCCCTCGTCCTGGCTTTGCATTGCGAACCTTGAGCGGTATCTCACTTCGCAGGTGCGAAGAAGCTGGGTGCCACTGACGAGGAGATCGAGGAGACGATCCAGATCGCAGGCGCCGTGGGTGCAGGTGTGATCCTGGCGATGGCGGACAGAGCCCGCGACGCAAGCGATGCCAAGCATTATTGGTGGCGGCCGCCACGCCCGGAGTAGACGGCCTCAGATCCGCCTCTATCGTGAGCGCCGCAACGTGTCTGTCGGAAGGATGGCCGGGAGCCGCGTCTTGCTCTCAATTACCGGGTCGTGGTCACAGTCGGCCTCATCCTGAGCCCGCCCCGGGAACAGGTACCCCCGGGTCCAGGTTGACATGAAGGTGAACGGCACTGACATGACCCAGATCGGGCCCGCCGTTGGCGCCGCCTTTCCGGACATCGAGCTCCCCGATGCCGGCGGCCAGCCGATCTCCCTCCACGCTTGGAGGGCAGGCCGTCGTGCCCTGGTTGTGTTCTATCGAAGCGCCAAGTGGTGACCCTACTGCAAGGCGCAGCTCGTTGAGCTGCAGAAGACACACGGCGAGTTGGTCCGCGCCGGCGTCGCGCTGATCGGAATCAGCTATGACTCTCAGGAGGTGCTGCGGGACTTTGCCGCGGCCAAGGCGATCGACTTCCCTCTTTTGTCCGATGTGGGCAGCCGCGTCATCACCGAACTGGGTCTGCTGGACCGAGAGCTGGAGGCCCACCACGCAGCCTTCGGGATCAAGACCAGTGCGCATCAACAAGGGGTCGCGTACCCGGCCGTTTTTGTCCTCGACGAGTCGGGGACCGTATCCCAAAAGCGAATCCAGGAGAACTACCGGGCACGCGAGGGCGCCCGCCAGCTGCTAGAGGCCGTGACCCATGGCGCGACCCTGGCAAGGTCGGGCAACCAGCAGGAGCTGGGTGCCGCGCACGTAAAGGTGAGGGCCTACACCGATTCCGATTATTACGTTCGATGGGAGAAGACTCGGCTGCACGTCGAGGTTGAGATCGAGCCGGGCTGGCATGTTTATGGCCGGCCAATCCCGAACGGGTACACGTCACTGGCCGTCGAGATCAATGCTGAGGAGGGTCTGGTCGCCGGCGAGCCGGAGTACCCGCCGGTCCGCCCCTTCCGGGTCGAAGGACTGGATGAGGAGTTCAACGTCTACGAGGGGAGGCTGCACCTACTCATACCATTTGCTGTGAACGTCGCGGCCGAGACCGGAGCGCGGACGCTGAGGGTGAGCATCTCTTGGCAGGCGTGCAGCGATTCGGAATGCCTAATGCCTGCGATGCACCTGATCGAGATAGTGCTTGAGGAAGCCGCACCGGGCTGAACCTGGCCTCGCTGGGAGAGGAGCTCTCGGTGCATCGACTGACCCTCAGGCGAGGGTCCACGCCCCAACTCTTCCGACAGCAGTACTCAGCCCGGTTCAAATGTCCGCACGGCTTCGGCCGATCGCTCCCACTGTGCGAGCAGTCGGATCGGGGCCCTGATAACCGCTTCCGATAAGGCTCGACGCCGATCACCTCGACGGCGTGAGAGTCTGGGCATCTTCGGAGGCCTCGGCGCCAGCGGCATAGCGGTATCTCGGAGTCCGCAGGCTGGAGACGCACGCAGGCGAGTGTCCGGACGAGAAACAAACCGACCGGTCCGTTTTATAATACGGATCGATGCCGCGCATTTCGGAGGCCGTTCGGGATGAGCGCAGGCAGCAATTTATCCAAGGCGCCTGGCGGTGTGCTGCCCGCAAGGGCTACCGCGATACGACGGTTGACGACGTATGTGCGGAAACGGGCCTGAGCAAAGGCGCTTTCTACGGTTACTTCGATAGTAAGCAGGCGCTGCTGCTTGCGCTCCTGGAAGAAGACGCCGGCGCGGTTGACCTGGTCCTCGATCAGTTGGACGCAAAGGAGCTCGGAAGTGCGGAGCGATTGCGTCGGCTCACTCGCGCCACGCTCGCACAGGGCGAAGACCCAGCACATGTCCAGGTTCGCGCCGACCTCTGGACGGCGATGATGACCGAACAGGCGGTCCGCGTTCGATTCGCAGAAGTTGTGCAGCGCCGCCGCGAGCGCCTCCGCTCTTGGATAGAGAATGGCATCGCCAACGGCGAGTTGGAAGAGATCCCCGCCAATGCTTTCGCCTCGCTCCTTCTGGCTCTCGCCGACGGACTGCTGCTCCACGGTGGCCTCGACGCCTCGGGCTTCCGCTGGGCCAACATACGCAAGGCGCTCGACATTTTGCTCACCGGGGTGGTTCGGAAATGAGTGGCGGCGGGGTGCAGCCCTCGATCGCGACGAAGGGACTCACCAAGCGTTTCGGCAAGCTCACCGCCGTCTCGGAGCTGAGCATTGAGGTCGGACCGGGCGAAGTGGTTGGTTTCCTAGGGCCCAACGGAGCTGGGAAGACGACGACGATCCGCTTGCTCATGGGTTTCATTCGACCAACTTCCGGCTCGGCCACCGTTCTTGGTGGATCGGCGGCTCGCGATACCGCAATCCGACGCCGCGTCGGCTATCTGCCCGGCGACTTCCGGATCGACCCAGCGATGACGGGAAATGAGTTGTTCTCCTGGTTCGGTGAGCTTCGGCAAAACTACAACCGTGCACGCATCGGCGAGCTGGTCGAACGATTGCATCTCGAACCGGACCGGGCCTTCGGCAAGCTGTCCAAGGGCAACCGGCAAAAGATCGGCCTGGTTCAGGCCTTTCAGCACGATCCTGACGTTCTGATCCTCGATGAGCCGACGACCGGGCTCGATCCTCTGATACAGCGCGAATTCCTCGATCTCATCCGTGAGGCTGCCGATCGGGGAGCCGCCGTGCTCTTTTCCTCGCACGTACTGCCCGAGGTTGAGAGGGTGGCAATGAAGCTCGCGATCATTCGCGAGGGCAAATTGGTAACCGTCTCTCCAGTGCGTGAGCTGCTCGATCGCGCACGCCATCGGCTCGAGCTCCGATTCTCCGCTCCCATCACCGCCGAGCTGTTCAAAGGAGTTCCGGGCGTTGTCGAGGCTGAGGTTCGCGGCGACACCGCCACCATCGCGGTCGATGGAGCCGCAGGTCCTGCCATGGAGGCGGCACTGAGAGGTCCCGGTCTGTTACGGGTGCGCAGCGCGGGCGATGACCTGGAAGATCTCTTTATCTCGCTCTATGACCATGCTCCGGAGGTGACCTGACATGCTGTCAGTGCTCCGCCAGGTGCTCTGGCGACGACGGATAAGTACGCTCTGGTGGAGCCTTGGCCTGGTCGGCTTTGCCGCTCTCTTGGCTCTTGCGTACCCGACAGTGCGTGACAATAGCGCGCTCGACAAAACGTTCGCCGGCCTGCCGCCAGGTGTACAGGCGGCACTCGGCCTGGACCCTGGCAGTCCGTTGACCTCACCGGTCGGGTACCTGAATAGCCAGTACTTCGCCAACGTCCTGCCGGTGATGTTGCTGGTGTTCGGCATCGGTCTGGCGGCGTGGTGCATTAGCGGGGACGAGGCTGCCGGAACCCTTGAGTTGCTGTTGTCCAACCCGGTGAGCCGGATCCGCGTGGCAGCAGAACGTGCCGGTGCGCTTGTCGTGCTCCTCGCAGTCTTGACGCTGGTCTCATCAGCCATCATGGCGCTCCTTGCCCCCGCAGTCGGTCTTTCCAAGGGCGTGAGCTTGGGACAGATCGTCGCTGCCACGACAGCCACCGGTCTGCTGGCGCTTAGCTTCGCCTCGCTCGCCTTCGCTGTCGGCGCCGCCAGCGGCCGTCGATCCATGGCGATATCGACTGCATCCGCTGTAGCTTTGGTGGGATTCGTGATCGAGGGGCTTGCCGCCCAAGTCAAGGTGCTCCAGCCAATCCGTGAGGCGTCGCCGTGGCACTGGCTACTTGGCACCGATCCGCTTCGAAACGGGCTGACGTGGCACGCATGGGTCTTGCCCGTGATAGTCAGCCTCGTTCTTTTCGTCATCGGCACCGCAGTCTTCGCGCGGCGTGACCTGTCCTGAGGACACGGTGGCGAGATTGACGTCAACTCAGTCTTAAGTTCGACGATGAAGCCCGCCGACGGCGACGTCTCCTTCAGCGCTCCAGGAGTAGCGACAGTAACCAGTGCCGGTCGAATGCACCTGGACGGCTGCTGCCCCATGTGCAGCGTGGTCCTCGTAATTCACGGCGATGCAACGTGCTGTCCGTGCTGTGGGTGCCGGTGGCGGTGACGATCGACTCGATTGAACTCCTCGCTTGCGACGTGCATCCGATTCGTGCTTGCACGCATTGGGCGACGATGTGTGAGGCAACCGACCGTGTACTGAACTCGACCGCGCACGGGCGTGCTCGAACACGACCTTAGAATCTGGCTACGATCCTCAATCGGACCCAGGTACTGGTGGTCGGCTTCTTTGCGCTTGTTTGGATCGCGCTTGTCGCGATTCTTGTCCTGTCGCCTGAGGTCTACACGCAGACCCTGCCTAAGGTCGGTAAGGACAGCCTCGCGGTCGAGGCGTCATTTTTGATTGCGCTCTCGGCCCTCATCGCTCTTCTTGTGGTCGGGGCCTTCCTTCGCTGGAGATGGACTTTCTGGCTGGTCCTGATCGCATTCTTCTTTGGCCTGTTACGCGTTCCAGCCTCCGCGCTGCAGATCGCCGGGATGATTCCGGCCAGCGGGCCAACCTGGTACGAGGCCCTGCAGGGTGTGATCGGAGCCGGCCAGTTTCTGATCGCGATCGCGATGTTCGCGGGCTATCGGAAGGCCAGTTTCTGGGGAGAGTTCTGATCTTGGTGGATAAAGCGAATGCCGCTACGGTCAAGCGGACATCGAGCGTGGTTTCTGTGGCCATCGGACCACCCGCAGTCGCTGATCCGACTAGTCGCGTGACGCTCATCGACGTGCGAGGGAACTCACCGA
>Ga0307372_10007459_pt1 | contig 15665 bp, 11 predicted proteins | sample OX1MG_FD_202533 | JGI IMG/M metagenome (GOLD analysis project Ga0307372, IMG submission 202533) | Soil microbial communities from Risofladan, Vaasa, Finland - OX-1 | ecosystem: Environmental > Terrestrial > Soil > Coastal area > Acid sulfate soil | place: Finland: Risofladan, Vaasa | collected... | reverse complement strand
AGCGGGACTGCAGAACGTCTCGTCCGAGGAGCTTGGCGAGCGCATCGGCGTCACCGCGGCCCAGATCCGGCGTGATCTCTCCTACTTCGGCAAGTTCGGCAAACAGGGCAAGGGCTACGACATCCACGGGCTGGCCGACGAGATCCAGCACATCCTCAACCTGGACCACCAGTGGGACGTCGCCCTGGTCGGCTTCGGCCACCTGGGCCAGGCCATCGCCCACTATCGCGGCTTCGAGCCCAACGGCTTCCGTATCGCCGCGATGTTCGCGCGCAACCCCGAGCAGATTGGGCAGCAGGTCGATGACGTCGTCGTGCTGCACGACCGCGAGCTGACCCGCGTCGTGCGTGAGATGGGGATCAAGATCGGAATCGTGGCGGTGCCGGCCGAGGCGGCGCAGGACGTGGCCGAGCGCATGCTGGCCGGCGGAGTGCGCGCCATCCTGAACTACGCGCCGGTGATCCTGAAGGTCCCGGACAACGTCTGGGTGCGGGAGATCGACCCGACCGGGGCGCTACAGAGCCTGACCTACTACCTGGATCCCCACCCCACATCGCCCTTTGATGACAGCCTGACGCACGAGGCCGCCGGCGGCTGATGCGCGCGGCATCCGTGCCGGTGCCGGCGGCTGATGCGCGCGTCCATCCGTCGGGTCTCCCGTGCCGGCCCAGCCCACCATCGTCCGTCCTGACGCGATACCCGTGTGGCAGCGGACCGGACGACCAACCGGTTTTCGTTGTCCCGACGCGGAAATCCGACGTCCGGCCCGGCGTCCGACCGCTGCCCGGCTCAGTGGACCAGCAGCGAGTGCAGGTTGTGCGGGAAGATGTCGACCAGCGACACCAGCAGCAGCAGATCGCCCACCAGCAGCACCACGACCAGGGCCAGCGGCGCCACGATGCCGACCTCTTGCAGGTAGGTGCCGATCCCGACCAGATCGGTCGTCGTCGCCAGGAACACCAACCAGCCCACCACCACGAAGATCGTGCCCAGGATCTGCACGTTGGAGTAGGGCAGATCGCGTGCGACCAGCAGCGCCAGGTTCAGGATAGTCAGCACCAACCCCGGCAGCACCGCCATGGCGACAGCCATCCAGACCGGACGCACCTGGCCGACCACGCCCCAGCCGCCTGCCGGGCGCCGCATCTGCGGCCAGGCGCCGTCGACGAACTCCTCGATGGCCTCGATGGTGAAAAGCATCGCAACGCTCAGGCCAATCAGCAGCCAGAGCCGTGTGTCCAGCAGCACCTCGGCCTCCCTCACCCGTCCCGGCGGTCCGACCCGCGTCCCGTGGTACTTGACATCCCTACGAGTCGGAGCCTAGCAGCGCCACCCCCGACTTGACAAGTCGCCGTTGGAGCGAACCGGGGCAGTCGACAGTCCCGCCGGGCGCGATCCAGTCGTCTGGCCCGCGGCCGGTTCGTCCACTCCCTGCGCGGGAAGCGTGCCAGCGATCCGGTACTCCCAGCGCCGCCGCCGACCCCAGTTGGCGTCGCCGATCACGTGCCGCCCAGCACGAGCGCGGGCAGGCCTCGGCAGCCCGCGCAGTGATGTCACCCGCGCATTTTCAGCCGGAGCCGGCCACTACCGTGAGCCTGCGGGCTCGGGATCGCCGGCGGTGGTGCGGTCGTGGCGAGCGGTTTACGGGGCGTCGGCTCCTGCCACCCATTCGCTGGGCTTCATCTCGTTGCCCACCGGACCGGGATGGGGTGGGCCGCGCCCGACCGGCGCGGCCCAACTGTCTGACTACCAGCCGCGCTGGGTCAGGAGGTCCGCGCCGAGCCGGCGCAGCAGCACCTTGTAGGGGTCGGGGTTGTTCGGGTGGTACTCGAACACCGCCCGCTCGAAGTACTGCGTCACCAGCCCGGTCGTCGGATCGACGTACTCCTCGCTGATCGGGTAGCCGAAGAGGGCCAGCGACTCACGGTAGGAGACGCCGGGGTCCCCGAACTCCAGTCCGTGGCTCTGCCAGTAGGCCTTGAAGCCGTTGCAGAGCCGGTGGCCGGTCGCCGCGAAGAACTGGCAGTTGCCGTTCGACGCCGCCGAAACGGGCATGAAGGGCGCGCTCGTCGCGATTCCATGGTGCTGCGCGTCCTCGGCGCCGAGCAGCCCGAGCTCGACCATGTACGGCGTCCCGTCGAACTCCGGGTGAGCCTCGAAGCGCTGGCGCTCGAGGTACTGCGCCACGAAGCCGTGCTCCGTGAAGACGTCGGTCATCGGGTAGCCGAAGACCGGCAGCCCGCCGGACTGCTGCCAGAACTCCCGGAAGGCGCCGGAGAGCGCGTGGCCGGTCGCCGCATAGTAGCTGCGGTTCGGGTCGCCGTTGTCCGGGCGCGGCGCGCTCGGGAGGACGTCGTTGATCGGCAGGGTGTACACCTCGGGGCTGCCGCTGCCGGACTTCGGCTGGTGCTCGTAGACCAGGGCCCCGCCGCGCGCCGCGGGCGCGGTGTTGTAGCCGGCGGCCACCACGACCGGGAACTCGCTGCCGGTCAGCAGGTCGTAGCCGGTGATGTCCGCGGTCAGCGTGCCGTTCTGGAGCTGACTGACCAGGTTGGTGGGCTCGCCGCTGGTGCGGTAGTCCTGCCAGAAGACATAGCGCCCGTCGACCGTCGGGTTCTGCGCCGGCCGGAAGTCGTTACCCTCGGGCACGGCGATCTCGGTGCGCACGTTCGTCATGAGGTCCACCGCGGTCAGGTGGAGGTCGGCGCTGTAGACGAGGATGTTGCCGGAAAGGTCGAAGCTGGGGGTGCTCAGGGCGCCCATCGGCCCGCCGATGTCCAGGTCCTCCTCGGCCACGGTCGTCGCCGTGGGCTCGCCGAGCAGCTGCGTCTTGAGCTGCCAGTGGACGACGTGCGGGCCGATCTGCGCCAGGCGGACCCAGGCCAACCGCTTGCCGTTGATCACGGGATGGAGGAATCCGCCGCCGCCGCCGACCGGCGCCTGGTCCAGCGTGATCGGGTCGGCCATCGTGGCGATGTTGCGGACCTCGAGCGTCTGGGTCGCGCCCGCGGAGTTGCCCGCCGGCGCACTGACGTAGGCGACGAAGTCTCCGAAGATGGCCGGATAGACCTCGTTGCGGTCGCTGGCAGCGACGGCGAAGGCCTGACCGGTGCCGTCGAGCCGCTTGGCGCGGACGTCGAAGTCACCGTTGCCGTTGGTCTCCTGCCAGACGGCGACGCCACCGTCGATGTCGGGCAGCATGGCCTGGCTATCACCGATCGCGACCGGGAACTGGGTGCGGCCGACGAGGGTCGCGGCGGCCACGTCGTTGTCGCCCGACTGGCCCGACGTCTGGTAGACGACGGTGGTGCCGTCGGTGCGGGGCGCCATGCCGGCGGCGAGCCGGCCGGCGGTCGCGCTCGCGCCGGAACTGAGCCCGCCGAGCAGGCCCACTGCCAGGGCGAGCGCCAGCGCGAGCCGCGCCAGAACTCGCGAGGCGAGGTAGTGGAAGGTTGAAGGAGTCATCGAGTGCTCTGCTTTCTCGGGCGCGGCTCGGCCCGTCTGCGATCGAGGTCTCACTATGGGCTGTCGACGCCCGCCACGCCGTATCTCTCCAGCCGGTGCGGGGCTACGGTTTCAGGTCCTGCCCATTCAAGCCACCTGAGCGGGGATGCGCCGGACAGACGACGTGCCGGCCAGCCGACCGCCCGCGCGCACCAGGAGCCGGCCCGCGGCGCCGCGCAGGTCGCGCTTCACGTCGTTCGCCACCCCGGCGCTCAACCGGTCGCGTGCCGCTTCCGCGCGTCGCTCGTCCAGCAGCCGCGTCGCCACCATCCCGTGGAGGATCATCCCGTACATCGTCGCGCTCCCGATCCGCCCGGTCTCCGGGCTCCGATAACTGTCTAAGGCCACTTAGCCAGTTATAGCGGACTCGCGATAACCTGTCAATAGCCATATGACGGTTTCATCATGGTGAGTCCGGACGGTCTCCGGCGCTCGGCGATGCGGACGCCGGCGATCGGCACGATCTCGATCGTCTCGCCCGACTCGGTGCTGCGCATCTCGGGCATGCCTGGGACTACGCCACCCCTCTGCATTGCGCGACGAAACCCGGCTGCTGACGGGCTGGGGGGCGCGTTCCCCGACGGTGTCGTCTGGGTGGACCTCGCCCCGCTCGGATCAGCGGACCTGGTGCTGCCGGCGGTCGCGCGGGCGGTCGGTGTCCCGGACGCAGGCCGGCAGCGGCGCTCGACAGCCTGTCGGCGAGGCTGGGCACCCGGCGCGTCCGGCTGGTGTTGGACAACGTCGAGCACGTGGCACGTGGTGGTGGCGCTGGAGGTGACGACGCTGCCGTGGGCATGTCCGCGGCTGGCGGCGCGCGTGACCAGGCGGACAGCGCTGCGCGTGCGCGGCGAACGCGAGCTGGCCGTGCCGCCGTGCTGCATTACCTCGCCCAGGCCATGATCGCGTGGGGCGACGACGGCTGGGCGCGGGACCTGCTGCGCGAGAGCCTGGACGTCCGTCGGGACCACGACTACCGGGCGCTGCTGGTGGGCGGGCTGGAGGTCGCGGCGCACCGGGCGGAGAGCCTGGCCCGCTGGGACGAGGCGGTGGCGGCTCCTGGGCTCGGCCGACGCGCTGCGGGAGGATCTGGACATGATGCGGTCGTGCCAGGGGAGCCGGGCGACGGAGCCGACGCTCGCCGCCGCGCGGGCGGCACTCGGCGAAGCCGCGTTCCGCGCCGCCTGGGACGCCGGGCAGGGGCTCGCGGCCGAGGATGCACTGGACGCCGCCCTGGCGACGACCGCCTGACCGGCCCTCACCCCGTCGCCCCTCTCCCGAGTTCGGGAGAGGGGAGGCGAGCGGCAGCGAGCCGGGGTGAGGGCGGCTCCTACCGGAGGACCAGCTCCGCGGCGGGCGCTTCGGCCGCTCCCTCAGCCGCCTCCGCGACCTCGGCGCGGCCCTCGCGCCCGGCGATCAGCTTGAAGACCACCGGGATGACGATCAGCGTCAGTAGGGTCGAGGTCAAGAGGCCGCCGATGACCACCACCGCCAGGTCGGAGGCGATGATCGCGCCGCCCGTGCTCAGCGAGAGCGGGATCAGCGCCAGGATCGTCGCCAGCGCCGTCATCAGGATGGGCCGCAGCCGGGTCCGGCCGCCCTCGACCAGCGCCTCGTCGACCGCCAGGCCGCGGCGGCGCAGGTCGAGCACCAGCTCCAGCAGCACGATGGCGTTGGTGACCACGATCCCGACCAGCATCAGCACGCCAATCAGCGCCGGCAGCCCAAGCGTCTTGCCGGTCACGGCCAGCCCGCCGAGCACGCCGATCACGGCCAGCGGCAGGCTGAACAGGATCACGAACGGGGTGGTGAGCGAGCCGAAGCTGGCCACCATGGCGATGTAGACCAGCAGCACCGCCACCACCAGCGCCACGCCCATGCTGCGGAAGGCGTCGCCCTGCTGCTGCGCGACGCCGGCCGAGGTGACGGTCACGCCGGCCGGCGCCCGGTAGTTCGAGATGATCCGGGCGACGTCGCGCGTCGCCGCGCCGGTCGCGGTGCTGGTGATCGTGCCGGTGATGGTGGCCGCGCGGTCACCGTCGACCCGCACCACCTGCACCGGCCCCGTGCCCTGCGTGACCGTTCCTACCTCGCCGAGCGGCGCGTTGCTCGTCGTGCCGACCGGGAGCTGCTGGAGGGCGCTGACGCCGGTCGAGGCGCCGGAGACCTGCTCCATGATCTGGTACGGGTGGTTGTTGATGACGATCTGGCCGATCGGCGTGCTGGTCAGCGCCTGTCGCACCTGGGCCGCGATCTGGGCCGTGGTCGAGCCGAGCGCGACGGCCCGGTTGGGGTCGACGGTCACGTCCACCTCGGGCTTGGCGTTGACGACGTCGTTCTGCACGTTGACCAGGTTGGGGACGGCCGCGATCTGGGTGGCCAGCGCCTGGGCAGCCTGGCTGACCGCCGTATAGTCGTTGCCCTGGACGATCACCTGCACCGCGTTGGTGTTGCCGCCGAAGCCGCCGGACTGGCTGGAGACGGTGATCTCGGCGTTGCCCGCGGCCGCCTCGAGCCGGCCGCGCAGGGTGGCGAGGGTCGACGTCATGTCGACGCTCGGGTCGAAGCGCACCGTGATTGTCGCGGTGCTGCTGCTGGTGCCGCGCAGGGCCGCCTGGAGCCCGCCGCCCGCTACCTGCGTCTCGAGCAGCTGCACGGGAGCCGTCTGCTTGATGACCGGCTCGAGCGCGGCCGCCTTGTCGATCGTGGCCTGCTGCGAGGTGCCGGACGGCATGGCGACCTGGATGCTGGCGACCTTTGCTCCCTGCGATGGCAGGAAGGACGTGCCGATGAGCGGGAGGAGCCCGAGCGAGCCGACGAGCAGCACTGCGGCGATACCGAGCGTGATCACCGGGTGGGCCAGCGCGCGGCGTAGCGACGGGACGTAGACGCGCTGCAGCAGCGGCGTCCGCGTCGGCATCGGCCGAAGCTTGTCCTTGCGGATCAGGTAGGAAGCGAAGACCGGCACCACCGTGAGCGCCACCAGCAGCGAGGCCAGCAGCGCGAAGGTCACGGTCAGGGCGAAGGGGCGGAAGACCTCGCCGACGATGCCGCCGATGAAGCCCAGCGGCAGGAAGACGGCGATGGTCGTGACCGTCGAGGCGGTGATCGCCATCGCCACCTCGCGCACCCCGGAGAGGGTGGCGGTGCGGCTGTCCTCACCGCGCTGGACGTGGCGGTAGATGCTCTCCAGGACGACGATGGCGTCGTCCACGACCCGGCCGACGGCCACCGCCAGCCCGCCCAGCGTCATGATGTTGAGGGTGATCCCCTGCCACCAGAGGAGGATGAAGGCGACCAGCATGGAAAGGGGGATCGAGATGGCGGTCACCAGCGTCGAGCGCGCGCTCAGCAGGAAGCCGAAGATCACGAGGATGGCGAAGCCGGCTCCCAGCAGTGCCTCGCGGACCAGGCCGTTGATCGAGTCCTGGATGAACTGCGACTGGTCCTGGACGACCACCGTGTTGACGTTGACCCCGCCGGCGTGCAGGCCCTGGTTGAGGCTGGCGAGCTTGGTCCGCACCAGCGCCGCCGTGTCGACCGTGTTGGCGCCCTGGTTGAGGTAGACGTCGATGGCCACGCTCGGCTGGCCGTTGGTGCGGCTGATGCCGGGCGCGACGCCCGGAGCGATCGCCACGGTGGCGACGTCGCCCAGCGTGACCGGCCCGACCGCCGCGCCGGTCGCGTCGCGCTTGACGCCGACCACGAGCGCCTTGAGCTGGTCGAGCGAGGTGATCTGGCTGCCGACGCGCACCGGCAGCGTGGTGGTCCCGGCCTGGACCGTACCAGTCGCCACGCTGACGTTGTTGCCCTGGAGGACGCCCGCGATCTGCTGCGGCGTTACCTTCGCCGCGGCCAGCTTGGCCGGGTCGAGCGTGAGCTGGACCACGTCGTCGGCGCCGCCGGTGACGTCGACGTTGCCGACGCCATCGAGGCTCGAGAGCGCCGGCACGAACTGCGTCTGGGCGATCTGGCGCAGCGTCGCCAGGTCGCCGTTGGCGCCGGTCAGGCCGAGCTGCATGATCGGGGCCTGGTTGAAGTTGATCTGCTGCACGGTGGGCTTGGTGGCGCCGTCGGGCAGGGGGAGCTGGCCCAGGCTCGTCGTGAGCGTCTGGGTCACGTCCTTCATGTTGGTGCCGTAGGCGAACTCGGCCACCACGACCGAGAAGCCCTCGGAGGAGGTCGAGCGCGCGGTCGAGAGGCCGGGGACGGCCCGCACCGCGTTGGTGATGGGCGTCGAGACGCCGCTGTCGACCGCCTCGGGCGATGCGCCGGGGTAGCTGGTCAAAACGGTGACCACCGGGAAGTCGATGTTCGGCATCAGCTCGGTCTTGAGCTGGGTGATGCCGAAGGCGCCGATGAAGGCGATCAGGATCGCCGCCAGGAGCACGACCGAGCGCTTGCGCAGAGCCAGATCCGCCAACCGGTACAAGTTGCCTGTCCTCACGCGTGGATGGCTTCGTGCGTCCATGCCACCGGCGCACGCCATCTCTCAACGCGCCCCACCCACGCGGACGGGGCGTGACCCGACCGCTCTAGCGCGGCCAACGATCTGTACGCAGTCCCGCTACTTCTGGATGTTGAAGGAGCCCGCCACCGGCGCGTCGAGCCACGGCGCCGTGGCGTGGCTCGACGACGCCGCGGCCGGCGGCAGCGCGCCGGTGTTGAGGCCGGCGTTCCGCCATCACGCCGGGACCGCGTCCAGCTCGCGCCCCGAAAACTGGCTGTTGTACAGGTCGGCGTAGAAGCCGCCGCGAGCCAGCAGCTCGCGGTGGGTGCCGGTCTCGATGATGCTGCCGTGGTTCATCACCAGGATCAGGTCGGCCTCGCGGATCGTCGACAGGCGGTGGGCGATCACGAAGCTGGTCCGTCCGCTCATGAGCCGGCTCATTGCCTCCTGGATCAGCACCTCGGTGCGGGTGTCGACGCTGCTGGTCGCCTCGTCCAGGATGAGCACGGAGGGGTTGGCCAGAAAGGCACGGGCGATCGTCAGCAGCTGCTTCTGCCCCTGGGAGATGTTGCCGGCCTCCTCGCTGAGGACCGTGTCGTAGCTCTGCGGGAGCGTGCGGATGAAGTGGTCGGCCTGGGCGGTCCGGGCCGCCTCGACGATCTCATGCTCGGTGGCATCGTCGCGACCGTAGGCGATGTTGTCGCGGATCGTCCCGCCGAAGAGCCAGGTGTCTTGCAGTACCATGCCGAACATGCGCCGCAGCGCGCCGCGCTGCATCCGGCGGATGTCCACGCCGTCGACCAGGATGCGCCCCCCGTTCACGTCGTAGAAGCGCATCAGCAGGTTGACCAACGTGGTCTTGCCGGCCCCGGTCGGGCCGACGATGGCGATCGTCTGGCCCGGCTGCACGTCGAAGTTGACGTCCGCGATCAGGGGCTCGTCCGGCTTGTAGCTGAAGGCGACGTGCTCGAACGCGACGTGGCCGCGCGGCGCGGCGATCTCGACCGCGTCGACCGGGTTGGGCGTCTCCTCCGCCTCGTCGAGCAGGTCGAACACCCGCTCCGCCGAGGCGATCGTCAGCTGGATGGTGTTGGCCAGGCTGCTCAGCTGGGTGATCGGCATGGAGAACTGCTGCGCGTACTGCAGGAAGGCCTGCACGTCGCCGATGGCGATTGCGTTCCGGGTGACCATGATGCCGCCAATGGTCGCCACCAGCAGGTAGCCCAGGTTCCCGATCGATCGCATCAGCGGCATGATGATGCCCGACACGAACTGAGCCCGCCAGCCCGACTCGTAGTAGCGGTCGTTGAGCTCGTCGAACTTGGCGATGGCCGCCTGCTCGTGCCCGAAGGCCCTGACGATCGGGTGCCCGGTGTACATCTCCTCGACGTGGCCGTTGAGGTCGCCGAGCGCGTTCTGCTGGCCCAGAAAGTAGCGCTGTGCTCGCTTGGCGATGATGGTGGTGACGAGGATGCTCAGCGGCAGCGTGAGCGCGACCACGGCCGTCAGGAGCGGGCTGATCGTCAGCATCATCACCACGACGCCGACCAGCGTGACGACCGAGGTGATCGCCTGAGTCACGTTCTGCTGCAGCGTGCTGCTGACGTTGTCCAGGTCGTTGACCGCCAGGCTGAGGATCTCGCCGTGCGTGCGCGAGTCGTAGTAGCTCAGTGGCAGGCGCTCGAGCTTCTCGTCCACCTCGCGGCGCATCGCGTAGACCGTCTTCTGGGCTACGCCGGCCATGAGGTACTGCTGCAGGTACATGAACACTGAGCTGACCAGGTACATCCCGAGCAGGATGAGCAGGATCCGCCCGATGTAGGTGAAGTCGACGGCCGCGCCCGGCACGTGCTTGTACTTGGCCAGGATCCCCTCGAACAGCTTGGTCGTCGCCAGGCCCAGGATCTTCGGTCCGAGCACGTTGAACACGGTCCCGACGACGGCCGCGACCAGCACGATCACCAGCGGGCCGCGCTGCGGCCGGAAGTATCCGAGCAGCCGGAATAGGGTGCCGCGGAAGTTCCTCGCCTTTTGGGCAGACACGCCCATGCCGCCCATCGGCCCGCCGCGGAACATGCCGCCCCCCGCTCGCGGCCCGCCCCCTCCGAAGCTCATGCGATCTCCTCCAGTGACAGCTGGGAGGACACGATCTCCCGATAGACCGCGCAGGTCTCGAGCAGTGCGTGATGGGTGCCGATGCCGGCCACGTGACCCTCGTCCAGCACGATGATCCGGTCGGCGTCCATGACCGTGCCGACCCGCTGCGCGACGATGACGACGGTCGCGCCCCCGGTCTCACCCCGCAGCGCGGCCCGCAGCCGCGCGTCGGTGGTGAAGTCGAGCGCCGAGAAGCAGTCGTCGAAGACGTAGATCTCCGGCCGGCGTACCAGGGCGCGAGCGATCGAGAGCCGCTGCTTCTGGCCGCCCGAGACGTTGGTGCCGCCCTGGGCGATCACCGACTCGATCCCGTCCGGCATGGCCGTCACGAAGTCGGTCGCCTGGGCAACCTCGAGCGCGTGTAGCACCTCCTCGCGGGAGGCGTCGTCCTTGCCGTAGCGGACATTGGTGTCGATCGAGCCGGAGAAGAGGATCGCTCGCTGCGGGACGTAGCCGATCTTCGCCCGCAGCTCCTCCTGCATCATCTCGCGCACGTCGCGGCCGTCGACCAGCACCCTGCCCGCCTCGACGTCGTAGAAGCGCGGGATCAGGTTGACCAGCGACGACTTGCCCGAGCCGGTACCGCCGATGATCGCCGTGACCTCGCCGGGGCCGGTCGTGAACGAGATGTGCGACAGCGCCGGCTCCTCGGCGCCGGGGTAGCGGAAGGTCACGTTCTGGAACTCCAGGTATCCCGTCTGTGGACCGGCCGGGACCGGCTCGGCCGGGTCCGCGATGCTGGGCACGGTGTCGAGCACCTCGTTGATGCGGGTGGCCGACGCCGCCGCGCGCGGCAGCATGACGAACATCACCGCGACCATCAGGACGGCGAACAGGATCTGCATCGCGTACTGCAGGAAGGCGATCATCGAGCCGATCTGCATCGACCCGTCGTTGATCCGGAGGCTGCCGAACCAGAGGATGGCGACGCTGGTCAGGTTCAAGATCAGCATCATCGCCGGAAACAGCACGGCCACGATGCGGTTGACGGTGATGGCCGTATCGGTCAGGTCGAGGTTGGCAACGTCAAACCGGTGCTGCTCGTGGGCGTCGCGGTCGAAGGCGCGCACAACCCGCACGCCGGTCAGCCCCTCGTCCATCACCAGGTTTAGCTTGTCGAGCTTGACCTGCATGGCCTGGAAGAGCGGCACCGCCTTACGCAGGGTCACCACGAAGACCAGGAACACGACCGGTATGGCCACGACGAGGATCCACGACAGGGACCGGTCCTGGGCCAGGGCCAGGATGATCCCGCCGATCGCCATCATCGGCGCGGTGATCACCATGAGCAGCGTCATGGTGACGACCTGCTGCACCTGGGTCGTGTCGTTGGTGGTACGGGTGATCAGCGACGCCGTGCTGAAGGTGTCGAACGCCTGCAGCGAGAACGACTGCACGTGCGTGAAGATCCTGGCGCGGAGGATCCGGCCGAAGCCGAGGGCGATCCGGGACGAGAAGAACGCCCCGGCGATGGCGCAGAGCATGCCGCCGATCGTTACCAGCAGCATGACGGCGCCCACGCGCAGGATGTAGTGCGTGTCGCTCTTGACGATGCCGTTGTCGACGATGTCGGCCATCAAGGTCGGCAGCGTGAGATTCGCGATCGACTGGAGGAGGGCGAGGAGTAAGACCAGGCCGAGCATGAGGCGGTAGGGCTGGAGCAACCGTAATAGCTTTAGCACAGGTCTTCCTCTATACAGTGCGGCATCCGGCCCGCGAACTCCAGGTTGAGCGGTGTTTCGACCTCGACGACGTGGGGCATCGGCGCTCCAGGTAGCTTGGGCGCCCCGCCGTGGGAACTCCCACGGGAGGGGGCGCCCGACTGCGGGATCAGTCGCTCGTCGGCTCCGGCGCGGCCAGGGGCCGCTCCAGGCCGACGGGCTCGACGTACTCGCCGGGGACCGACTCGCTGACGGCGAGCACGGCCGACTCGTGGAAGCTCTTGCGCAGCGGGATCTCCTCCAGGAAGAGCGTCACCAGGAAGGCCAGCACCATGGCCACGGTGCTGATCAGGAACAGGCTGGTGATCGCGGTGGTCAGGCTCTGGCGCAGCGCCAGCATGAACTGCTGGAAGAGCTGCTGACCCTGCGGGCCGGTGCTGGCGAAGACCTGCTGGATCTGGTCGGTGATGCCCGGCGCCAGCAGGATCTGCGGGTTCTGCAGCTGCGCCAGCTGGCCCGCCGGCACGACCTGCTTGATCGCGGCCGGTAGGTTGGTGACGAAGGCGCTGTTGAAGCGGTTGGTCATGACGGTGCCGAGCACGGCCACGCCGATCGTGCCGCCGATCGAGCGGAAGAACTGCAGGTTCGCCGTGACCTCACCCATGCGCTGGAACGGGAAGGAGTTCTGGACCACGATGGTGAACAGGCTCATCATCACGCCGATGCCCAGGCCGGTGATGACCATGTTGCGCACGACGAGGCCGCTGGTCGCGCCGACCGTCATCTGCGAGAGCAGGAACATGCCGATAGCCGCCACAACGAAGCCGAGGAGCGCCATCACCTTGTAGCGTCCGGTGCGCGACATGAGCTGGCCGCCGATGACGCTGCTGACGATGAAGCCGAGCATCATCGGGGTGAGCACGGCGCCCGAGTTGGTCGCGCTCTCGCCGAGCACTCCCTGGATGAAGAGGGGGATGTACATGATGGCGCCGAACATGCCCGCGCTGACCAGGAAGGTGGCGACCGTCGAGACGCTGAAGACCCGGTTCTTGAACAGTTCGGGGCTGATGATCGGCTCGGCGGCGCGTCGCTCGATGAAGAAGGTGGCGATCAGCGCGATCACGCTGAAGACGAACAGGCTCACGACCTGCCAGGAGCCCCAGGGGTAGGTGGTACCGCCCCAGGAGAAGGCCAGCAGCAGCGGGACCGCGCCCGCGACGAGGGCGGCGGCTCCCAGGTAGTCGATGGTGTGCTCCCGGCGTCGGCCGGCCCGCGGCAGGGCGATCCCGGCGGTCAGGATGGCGAGCGCTCCGACCGGCATGTTGACGTAGAAGACCCAGCGCCAGCCCCAGTTGTCGGTCAGCCAGCCACCCGTGGTCGGTCCGACGATGGTGGACAGGCCGAAGACGGCCATCATCAGGCCCTGCCACTTGCCGCGCTCGGCCGGCGGGAAGACGTCGCCGATGATGGCCATGGCGATCGGCATCATGCCGCCCGCGCCGAGACCCTGCAGGCCGCGGAAGAGGATGAGCTGGGTCATGCTGTGCGACATGCCGGAGAGCGCGGAGCCGACCAGGAAGAGGACCATCCCGGCCAGGAAGAAGATCCGCCGGCCGTAGATGTCCGACAGCTTGCCGTAGATCGGCACGGTCACCGTCGAGGCGAGCATGTAGGCGGTGAAGACCCACGCGTAGTGCTGCAGGCCGTTGAGGTCCGCGACGATGCGCGGCATGGCCGTGCCGACCACCGTCTGGTCGAGCGAGGACAGCAGCATGCCGAGCATGACCCCGGCGACCACCAGGATCAGCCGCTGCCGGCTGACCTCGCCACGGAGGCCCTGCGGCCCACCAACCGCGCGCGCCTGCGTCATCGATTCCGCCATACGTATCCCCCTGAACTCCCGGCGCTCCCCGGGTTCCCTCTCAGCGTGCGGTCGGCGGTGCGGCCCGCCGGCCGTGGTCAGCCTCGACCGCGGACGCGCAGGCCCGCTGACTCTCGGCCAGGCGGGCGCTCGCCTCGCGCTCGGCAACGCGCGCCAGCGCCTGGAGCCCGGTCACGAAGGCGGCCAGATCGGCCTCGTCCATCAAGGCCAGCCAGGAGCGAAACTGGTCCCGGCTTCCCTGGCGCAGACGCACCACCAATTCCTCGCCGGCCGGTGCGAGCCGGGCCAGCGTGCGCCGGCGATCGGCCGGATCCTCCGCGCGCTCGACGAGCCCCGCGTGGACCAGCCGGTCGACCAGGTGGCTGGCGTTGGGCAGACCGACGCCCAGCGCATCGGCCACCTGTCCGATAGTGGCCGGCCGCACGTCGGCCAGCGTGAGCAGGGTCTTGAGCTGGGCCATGGTCAGGTCGAGGTCCTGCCAGACATCGGCGCCGGCCAGGTGGACCGCGCGCATCATCGCCCGGTGAGCCGCCAGCGCCTGCTCGATCAGTTCCGCCTGGATCTCCACGCGCCACGCCCCCTTCAACACCGGCCGAGTCTAGCACATTACTTCGATGCGATCAAGGTATTCGATGGAGCGGAAGTGATCGACGGGAACGGAAGATCGGTGACTCCGGGGCGAACCGTTTTCGCTACCTCGACGTAGATCAAAGTGGAGAGCATCGAGGCCCCCCTGACTCCGATCTCTCCCGACCCGGAGCGACCCCGCTCCACCCCACCCCTTCCCACGCAGGTCGGGCCGCGAGGCCCGACCTGTGCGTCTCGAGGGCCATCTGCCCGCCGCCCGGACTGGGCGCGGACGCACGGACCGCCGGCCCAGACGGGCCGGCGGTCGCTTGTGTGTAGTGCCGGGTCAGCCCAGGGTCAGGCCGTAGAGGTTGGAGCCGATCAGCCAGAGGCCGAGCACGACGACGAAGACGGCGAAGGCGCGCTGCAGCCGGCGCTCGTCGACCTTGCCCGAGAGTCGCGCGCCGAGGAGGGCGCCGGCCGCCCCACCCGCGACGAAGAGCAGGGAGAGGCGGACGTCCAGGTGGTCGTAGCGCAGGTGCGCGAGCAAACCGGCGGCCGAGTTGATGGCGATCACGAGCAGGGAAGTGCCGACCGCCTCGCGCATGCCGAGCCCGAGCACCAGCACCAGTGCCGGCACGATCAGGAAGCCGCCGCCGACGCCGAAGAACCCGGTCATCAGGCCGACGCCGAGGCCGGTCAGCCCGACCCGCGCCCAGGAGCCGAGATCGGTGACGCTGAGCGTGGCGACCTCGCCGCCGCGCACGGCGAGCGGCAGCCGTGCGCTGAGGAACATGCGGCTGCCGACAACCAGCATCAGGCTCCCGAAGAGGGCCAGGATCAGCCAGCCGGGCAGCGCGTGGTTGGCCCAGGCGCCGACGAAGGCCCCGCCGATCCCGGCCGCGCCGAAGGGGAGCGCGGTGGCCAGCGAGACGCGTCCTGCCCGCCAGTGGGGCAGCGTGCCGACCAGCGCGATGGCGCCGACCACCGCGAGCGAGGTCGCGGTGGCGGCGTGGGCGCCCTGGCCCATGATGTAGACCAGGATGGGCACGGTCAGGATCGAGCCGCCGCCGCCGATCGCGCCGAGCGACAGCCCGATCAGGACGCCGAACAGCAGGGGCAGCAGCAGGGAGAGGCTCATTTGCGGGTCACCGGCAGGCCGTGACGGCCCCAGGCGATCATGCCGCCGTCCAGGTTGGCGGCCTCGGTGAAGCCGGCCGACTGGAGGAGCGAGACGGCCATGGCGCTGCGGTTGCCGCTGCGGCAGACCACGATCAGCTCGCGCCGCGGGTCGAGGTCGCGCATGCGAGCCTGCAGCGAGGCGAGCGGGAGATGGACGGCACCCGGGATGTGCCCGGCGCGCCACTCGTCCGGCTCACGCACGTCGACGATCTGGGCGCCGGCCTGCTGCCGGGAGCGCGCCTCGACGGCGTCGATGCCCGGGATG
>Ga0307372_10007456_pt1 | contig 15667 bp, 12 predicted proteins | sample OX1MG_FD_202533 | JGI IMG/M metagenome (GOLD analysis project Ga0307372, IMG submission 202533) | Soil microbial communities from Risofladan, Vaasa, Finland - OX-1 | ecosystem: Environmental > Terrestrial > Soil > Coastal area > Acid sulfate soil | place: Finland: Risofladan, Vaasa | collected... | reverse complement strand
CCTCGGCGGCCACGAAGGTGATGGTCGCTACCAGGCCCGCGGTCAGCGCCCGCCGCTCAGCCGCCCACAATCCGCCAGTCATCGCACCCCCCGTCGGCTCGCACATTCCGCTCAGCCTAAGAGTTGAAGTGAGCTTGAAGTAAAGCGTGCTTGACCGGATACCCCCCGATAGCGACTATTGCGCTTTATCATCCGTACTGAAGTTCCCCTGTTTGTAGTTCTATTTCATGCTGTTCCACTCGCCCCAGAAGGGACACCGCTATGCTCCGACGTCAATTCGGGCAGATGGTCGTCGCCGTTCCCGCCGCCGGGCTGCTGGCCGCTCAGCACGCTTCCGCGGCGCAGGCCAGCGGCACCGTCGCGAACTCGGCCAGTGCCCTGGCCACCTTGACCAACAACCTCACCACCCTCGCTCCCGGCTGGCAGGTGGCGACTCCCTCGGGGGACACCTCAGGAGCTACCGATACTCAGTTCCTGAACGCGACGCTGACCGCGGCGGGGCCGGGTACCTCGCTGTGGCTGGCTCCCGGCAAATGGTACGTGAACGGGCCGATCACCCCGCTGGCCGGGCAGCGCATCTCCGGTTTGCACGGCGCCTCGCAGAGCGGGGACGGCGCCAGCGGCGACGAAGGGACCGTCCTGATGGCGGTCGGCACGTCCTGGCCGGCCGCTAACGGGCAGTTCGGGGTGTTCGCCTATCCGACGGCACTGAACCAGGGCGAGATTACCGACCTGTGGATCGACTGCACCAAGTTCACCGGCAGTAACCTGTGCGGCGTGGCAGCCGTGGGCTCGGCGAACGCGATCAGCCTGCGCAATGTCGGGGTCTACCAGGCGCCCTCGGATGGCTTCCTGCTCGCGGCCGACGCGAGCAACAACGTTCCCGACGGCTGGTACCTCGACACCTGCCTGGCGCAGACCTGCGGCGGCAATGGCTTTAGCGGGAAATTCAACGACGCCAGCCTGATCAACTGCCACGCGCAGACCTGCGGCGGTGACGGTTTCGTGATCACCTCGGCCAATGCGAAGCTCACCGGATGCCGGGGTGACTTGTGCACGAACGGATTCACCATCGACGTGACTGACGGCGGCGGCTTCAACGACGCGACTGTGCTGACCGGATGCGGCACCCAGCGGAATAATCAGGACGGCCTCAACATCATCAACTCTTCCTCGGCCGGAAGTTCCTACCGAAGCCCCGTCGTGGTCGATGGCTGCACCTTCGGCGGCGACGGCTACAACGACGGAGACGGGACCGCGAGCAACATCTACTACGCGGGAATCAGGGTACGGGGCGCCAATACCGTGATCATCGGGTCGGCTTCGGTCACCGTGCACACCTATTCCAGGAACGGGTTCCCGCAGACGTCGTGCCCGAAGTTCGGGCTCACCGTCGGCGAGATGGGAACGGGCAGTACGTACCCGCACCTGGTCACCGTCGCTACCGCCATGCTCAACGGCGCGAGCGCCGCGGTCCACGACGGCTCCAACGGGGCAACGATCGTTTCGTTCGGCGCGGGCGTGTACGGCGCCACCGGCTACCAGCCGACGACCTTCACGAAGCCGACGCCGTAACAGTCCGGGTCAGCGGGAAGCCCCGATGCCCCTAGGCCTCCCGACGAGCGGGAAGCACTCCAAGATCGTGGTGAGTTGACCGTGTTATCCGCCGGAAACTCACCACGATCATGGACTCGGCCGCGGGGTGCGGCCTACTGCGCGGGCTCGTTCCCGAGATCGTGGTGAGTTGACCGCGCTATCCGCCGGGAACTCACCACGATCAACGAATTGAGCCGACCGGGACCAGGGCTTCGGCGCCGGCGCGGAGCAGGCCATAGCTGATCCCGTCGGCAAGAGCCTCCCAAGAGGCGGTGACGATGTCGTCCGACACCCCGACCGTCGTCCATTCGCCCTGGTGATCGGCGGAGGTGAGCATCACCCTGGTAACGGCGCTGGTCGCGGCCCTGCCGTCGAGGATGCGGACCTTGTAGTCGACCAGGTGGATGTCGGCGAGTTCCGGATACAGCTCGACCAGCGCCTTGCGCAGCGCCTGGTCGAGCGCGTGTACCGGCCCGACTCCCTCACCGACCGCGACTACCCGCTGCTCACCGAGCAGCAACCGGACGATCGCCTCGCTGCGGTCGGCGCCGTCAGCCCGCTCGATCACGACCCGGTAGCCTTCCAGCTCGAACCAGGCAGGGTTACGGCCAGCCACCCGGCGGACGAGCAACTCGAACGAGGCGTCCGCCGCTTCGAAAGCGTAACCGCGGTGCTCGGCAGCCTTGATCTCGTCGAGCACGGCGGTCGCGAGAGCGGGGTCGGCAGACAGGTCGAGCCCGAGTTCGGCTGCCTTGACCAGGACGTTACTGCGACCGGCGAGTTCGCTGACGAGTACCTGGGCCTGGTTGCCGACCTGGGCCGGATCGACGTGCGAGTAGGCATCGGGCCGCCGTGCGATCGCCGAGGCGTGCAGTCCCGCCTTGGTAGCGAAGGCCGACGAGCCGACGTAGGGCTGGCGCGGTTCGAACGGCAGGTTCGCGACCTCCGCGATCTCCCGTGCGGTCGAGGCCAGCGCGGCGAGCCTGCCCGGCGGCAGCAGTTCGTAGTCGCGCTTGAGCTCCAGGCCCGCGATCACCGCGAACAAGTCCGCGTTGCCGCACCGCTCGCCGTAGCCGTTGGCCGCGCCCTGCACATGAGTCGCGCCCTCGCCGACCGCGACCAGGGAGTTGGCCACGGCGCAGGCCGAATCGTTGTGGCAGTGCACGCCGATCCGCACGGCGGGATACCTGGCCGTCACGTCCCGCACGACCTTGACGATGTCGTCGGGCAGGGTACCGCCGTTGGTGTCACACAACGCCAGAGTGTCGGCACCGGCCTGAGCGGCCGCGGCGATCACTTCGAGCGCGTAGCTACGGTCGGCCGCGTATCCGTCGAAGAAGTGCTCGGCGTCGAACACGACGCGCCGGCCCTCGCGGACGAAGTACCTGACCGAGTCAGCCACCATCGCGAGGTTTTCCTCCCGCGACGTCCGCAGCGCCTCGTCCACATGCAGCGTCCACGCCTTGCCCACCAGCGTCACGATCGGCGTGTTCGCCACGAGCAGCGTCTCAAGGTCCGGATCGCCGTCCGCCGACCGGTTCGGCCGCCGAGTCGCCCCGAACGCCGCCAATTGCGCGTTCCGCCACGGCAGCTCACTAGCCCGGGCGAAGAACTCCTTGTCCTTCGGGTTCGACCCCGGCCACCCGCCCTCGACGACATCGACACCAAGCCCGTCGAGCGCCGCCGCCACCCGGAGCTTGTCTTCCACTGTCAGGTCAAGCCCGACCTGCTGTGACCCGTCCCGCAACGTCGTGTCATACATCTCGACCCGGTGCCCCGGCCGGACTGGATCTGGGCTACTCATCGGTCTACCCCCGTGTTCGCGAGCTGTGCGGCGAGCGCGTCGGCCCAGGCCTGTGTCGACGCCGCGCCGCCGACACCGAGAACGGCGTTCACGGCCGCGTCGAGTCCGGCCGCCGCGGCCGCCTCGCCGAGGTGGTCGAGCATGAGGGCGGCGGACAGGACGGCGGCCGCCGGACTGGCCTTGCCGGTGCCGGCGATGTCGGGAGCCGAGCCGTGTACCGGCTCGAACATGGACGGCCCGGTCCGGTCCGGGTTCAGGTTGCCGCTCGGGGAGAGGCCGAGACCGCCGGTCAGGGCGGCGGCGAGGTCGCTGATGATGTCGCCGAAGAGGTTGTCGGTGACGATCACGTCGAACCGGCCGGGATTCTCGACCAGGTGCAGGCAGGCCGCGTCGACGTGGCAGTAGTCGAGGCTGACGCCTTGCTCGGCGGCGACCTCCTCCGCGACCCGCATCCACAGGTTGCCCGCGTTGACCAGCACGTTGGTCTTGTGCACCAGGGTCAGCCCGCCGCTGCGCTTCGCCGCGAGCGAGGCCGCGTACCGGACGCAGCGCTCGACGCCGGCCCGGGTGTTGAGTGACTCCTCGGTGGCCACTTCGAAGGCGCTGCCCCGGTGCGCGATGCCGCCGGCACCAGCGTAGAGGCCCTCGGTATTCTCCCGGACGACGAACAGGTCGAGTCCGGGCGCGCCACGGGAAACGACCCCGGGCCGCAGGCTGGCGGGCCGGAGGTTGATGTAGAGATCGAGTTCGAAGCGCAGGCGCAGCAGCAGGCCGCGCTCCAGGACGCCGGGCGGGACCGACGGGCTGCCGACCGCGCCGAGCATGATGGCGTCGGTCTTGCGCAGGTCGTCGAGAATGTCGTCCGGGAGCACCTGGCCGGTGCGCAGGTAGTAGTCGGAGCCGAGCGGGCAGGGCCGCCAGTCGACAGTGAAGCCATGCCGCTGGCCGGCCTGGTCGACAAGGCTCCTGGCGACCGCGCTGACCTCGGGCCCGATACCGTCTCCCGGCAGGTCGGCGACGGCATAGGAACGTACGTGGTCTCCCATCAGAGCTCTTCCTCCAGGTCCGTCGGCGCGTTGAGCCAGCTCATCATCCGGCGCAGCGGCCGTCCGGTCCGCTCGATCTGGCTGTCCGCCGCCTGCGCCCGCAGCCGGTTGAAGTTGGGCCGGCCCGCGTCGTCCTCGGCGACCCACTCGCGGGCGAAGTCACCGGACTGGATGTCGGCCAGGATCTTGGCCATGGCCTGCTTGGTCGGCTCTGAGATGACTTTCGGCCCCCTGGTCAGGTCGCCGTACTCGGCGGTGTCGCTGACCGAGTAGCGCATCCAGCCAAGGCCGCCTTCCTGCATCAGGTCGACGATCAGCTTGAGTTCGTGCAGGCACTCGAAATAGGCCACCTCAGGCTGGTAGCCGGCCGCGACCAGCGTCTCGAAGCCGGCGTTCACCAGGGCGGTGACCCCGCCGCAGAGCACGGCCTGCTCGCCGAACAGGTCGCTCTCCGTCTCCTCCTGGAACGTCGTGACCAGCGCGCCCGCCCTGGTGCCGCCGATCCCCTTGGCATAGGAACGGACCAGATCCCAGGCCTTGCCGGTGGCATCCTGAGCCACGGCCACCAGTACCGGCGTGCCCTGGCCCGCCTCGTACTGGCGGCGTACCGTGTGCCCGGGTGCCTTCGGCGCCACCATCGCCACGTCGACGTCGGCCGGCGGCGTGATGTAGCCGAAGTGGATGTTGAACCCGTGCGCGAAGAACAGCGCGTCGCCCGGCTTAAGGTTCGGCGCGATCGCCTCCGCGTACAGCTTGCGCTGCCCCGTGTCCGGCGTCAGCACCATGACCAGGTCAGCCCACGCGCAGACCTCCTGCGCAGTACCAACGCTCAGTCCGGCCTCGGTCGCCTTCGCGCGCGACTTCGACCCCTCAGGCAGCCCCACCCGGACATCACATCCGCAGTCCCGCAAGCTCAGCGCATGCGCATGCCCCTGCGACCCATAGCCCAGAACAGCGATCTTCCGGCCCTGAATCAGCCCCAGGTCAGCTTCGTCGTCGTAGTACACGGTTGCCATCAGACAGGTCCTTTCGAAGTGTTTGTCAGTTGTCCGGAATTCAGTCCCGAAGCTGGGCCGAGGCGACCCGGCGACGGCCGTTCAGGCAGGTACCGGAGTCGCGTCGGCGCGGGCTTCACGTTGCGCCTGGTCTTCGTCGGTGATCGTCTCGCTGCCCCGCCCGATCGCGATCAGCCCGGTCCGCACTAGCTCGCACGTCCCGTGCCGCTCAAGCTGCCCGAGCAGCGCGTCGAGCTTGCCCGGGCTGCAGACCGCTTCGAGTACCAGGGTCCGCGGGTCGAGGTCCACCACGTTCGCACGGAACGCCGCCGCGACATCCAGCAATTCGGCGCGCAGTGCGGGATCCACGCGCACCTTGATCAGCGCCAGCTCGCGCTCGACGGCGGCGTCCTGCTCGAGCTCGACGACTTTCAGCACTCGGACCAGCTTCTCGAGTTGCTTGTGCACCTGGTCGACCGGGGTGCAGGCGCCGTCGACCACGATCGTCATCCTGCTGACCCGCTCGTCCGAGGTCGGGCCGACAGACAGCGAAGTGATGTTGAACGCCCGCCGCGAGAAGAGCGCGGCGACGTGGGCAAGCACGCCCGGCTTGTTCTCGACCAGGACCGAGAGCGTATGCGTGGTCATGCGATCACTTCCTTGCGGGCGGCGGCCTGCTGCTCGGCGGCGGTGAACTCGGGTCCGAGGACGATGTCGTCGTTGGCGTGGCCGGCCGGCACCATCGGGAAGACGCCTTCGGCGTCGTGGGTACGGAAGTCGACGACCACAGGGACGTCCGTGACCGCCAGCGCCTTCTCCAGCACGGCGTCCACGTCACCCGGTGACTCGCAGCGTAGTCCGACGCAGCCGTAAGCCTCGGCGAGCTTGACGTAGTCCGGGATCTCCCTGCCGAGGTGGACTTCGGAGTAGCGCTCTTCGTAGAACAGCTCCTGCCACTGCCTGACCATGCCGAGGAAGCCGTTGTTGAAGATCAGGACCTTGATCGGCAGGCCTTCGATCGCGCAGGTCGCGAGTTCCTGCGCGGTCATCTGGAAGCAGCCGTCACCGTCGACCGCCACGACGAGCTCGCCTGGCCTGCCGAGCTGCGCGCCCATCGCGGCCGGAACCGCGAAGCCCATGGTGCCCAGGCCGCCGGAATTGATCCAGCCACGTGGCTTGGTGAAGCTGTAGTGCTGGGCCGCGTGCATCTGGTGCTGGCCGACGCCTGCCACGACGATCGCCTCGCCGCCGGTCAGCGCGGAGAGCCGCTCGACCACGTACTGCGGCTTCAGCGGCCCGTCGCTGGCCTGGGTATAGCGCAGCGGATAACTGCGCTTCCAGCCGGCCGTGGTGGCGACCCAGTCCGCGGTCTTGGCCGGTCCCCGGCCGGTCACCAGCGCCCGCATCGCCTCGGCCAGGTCCGCGAGTACGGTCCGCAGGTCGCCGACGATGGCCACGTCGGCCGCCCGGTTCTTGCCGATCTCGGCCGGGTCGATGTCGACGTGCACCACCTTGGCCTTCGGTGCGAAGTCGGCGAGGCGGCCGGTGACCCGGTCGTCGAACCGGGCGCCGAGTGCCACCACCAGGTCGCACTCTTGCAGGGCGGCGACCGCCGCGTACATCCCGTGCATGCCGGGCATGCCGAGCGCGAGCGGGTGGGCGTCGGGGAAGGCGCCGCGTGCCATCAAGGTGGTGGTCACGGGTGCCTGCGCGACCTCGGCGAGTTCGCGCAGTGCCTCGTGTGAATCAGACTTGACGACGCCGCCGCCGACGTACAGGACCGGGCGGCGGGCCTGGTGCAGCAGCTCGGCGGCCTGCCTGACCAGCGCCGGGTCCGGCGGCCCGGGCACCCGGTAGCCCGGCAGGTCGAGCACCGGCGGCCAGGACCAGGTGAACTGGGCTTGCAGGATGTCCTTGGGCAGGTCGACCAGGACCGGCCCCGGCCGGCCTGAGGACGCGATGTGGAACGCCTCGGCGATCGCGGCCGGAATGCGTTCCGCCGAGGTCACGAGCTCGTTGTGCTTAGTGACCGGCCCGGTGATCCCGGTGATGTCTGATTCTTGAAAGGCGTCGGTGCCGATCATGGCGGTGGGCACCTGGCCGGTGATGGCGACCATCGGCACCGAGTCCATGTATGCGTCGGCCAGGGCGGTGACCAGGTTCGTGGCTCCCGGGCCGCTGGTCACCAGGCAGACGCCGACCCGGCCGGTGGCCCAGGCATAGCCCTCGGCCGCGTGGCCGGCGCCCTGCTCGTGCCGGACCAGCACGTGCCGCAGTGTGGACGACCGCAACGGGTCGTAGGCCGGCAAGATCGCACCGCCGGGCAGGCCGAAGACCACATCGACCCCCTGGCACTCCAGGCTGCGGACGAGCGCCTGGGCTCCGGTCACTTCCACGGGCTTGCTCCTTTGAGAATGGGAGTGGGTTGCACTTACGGGTTGCTGCGCGCGAAACAAAAAACCTCCTGGCCGAACCGGCCGAGGAGGAGTAGCGCGAGCCCGTCACCAGGCTCGCGCTACGTGATAAGGAGTACTCGGAATTTGATGACCTTGATCATCGGGATCTCCGTCTGCGTCACGGGGCCTGGCTCGTCGTGAGCCTGCCTGGTGGGAATGGGCATTCGCTGATAGTGCCGTGCCGTGGGAGGCGACGCTGCCCGCCGCCTCCCACCTTAGGGCACGTTAGGTAGTGGCGTGTGCGCGAGGGGCGGAAGTAGGCAGCCACTCGGGCCGTCCGCGCTCGAAATCGGCGATAGCGTCCGCGTGCCGCAGCGTGATCGCGATGTCGTCCATGCCTTCGAGCAACCGCCAGCGGGCGTAATCGGGCAGCGCGAACGGCGCGCTCAGGCCGGCCGACGGAACCGAGATGACGCGTTCGGCGACGTCGACCGTGACGCTGGCTGCCGGGTCTTCGGCGAGCAGGGCGAACAGCTTCGCTACGGTCTCCTCCTCCGCCTGCGCGGTGACCAGCCCGGCGCCGATGCTGTTGCCTCGGAAAATGTCGGCGAAACTCGAGGCGATGACCGCCTCGAAGCCGAAGTCCTGGAGCGCCCAGACCGCGTGCTCGCGTGACGACCCGCAGCCGAAGTTGCTGCCCGCGATCAGGACCTTGGCCTGCGTCGCTCCCGGCTGGTTCAGCACGAACTCCGGGTCAGCGCGCCAGGCCTCGAACAGCCCGGCGCCGAATCCGGTGCGCTCGACCCGCTTGAGCCACTGGGCAGGGATGATCTGGTCGGTGTCGACGTGGTGCCGGTCGAGGGCGACCGCCCGTCCGCTCACCTTGCTTACGGCGCGCATCTAGCGTGCTCCTTCCAGGTCGGCGGGGGCGGCGAAGTGGCCGGCTACCGCCGTGGCCGCGGCCATGGCCGGGGAGACCAGGTGGGTACGGCCACCGGGACCCTGCCGGCCTTCGAAGTTCCTGTTGCTGGTGGACGCGCTGCGCTCGCCCGGTGCCAGGATGTCGCCGTTCATGCCCAGGCACATCGAGCAGCCGGCCGAGCGCCACTCGAAGCCGGCCGCGGTGAAGACCGCGTCCAGGCCCTCGGCCTCGGCCTCGGCCTTCACTCGCGCCGAGCCAGGTACCACGATCGCCCGCACGCCGGCGGAGACCTTGCGGCCGTGCAGCACGTCGGCTGCCGCACGCAGGTCGGCGAGCCGGCCGTTGGTGCACGAGCCGATGAAGACCGTGTCCACCGCGATATCGCGCATCGCCGTGCCTGGTCTCAGGTCCATGTACTCCAGCGCGCGCTGTGCCGAGTGCCGCTCCCGCAAGGTGCCGAACGAAGCCGGGTCAGGCACCGTCCCGTCGATGCCGACCGACTGAGCGGGATTGGTGCCCCAGGTGACGGTCGGCCGTAGCGTGGCGGCGTCGATCCGCACCTCCCGGTCGAAGACCGCGCCCTCGTCGGTGACCAGCGAGCGCCAGTCGTCGAGTGCTCGTTCCCAGACCGCGCCCTTCGGGCTGTGCGCGCGGCCGTCCAGGAAGGCGAACGTCACCTCGTCCGGCGCGATCATCCCGGCCCGCGCGCCGGCTTCGATGGACATGTTGCACACCGTCATCCGGCCGGCCATGTCCAGGGAGCGGATCGCCTGGCCGCGGTACTCGATCACCGACCCGGTGCCGCCGCCGGTGCCGAGTTCGGCGATGATGCCGAGTACGAGGTCCTTGGCCGTGACGTCGGCCGGGAGGTCGCCGTCGATCGTGACGGCCATCGCCTGCGGCTTGGCCTGGCGCAGCGTCTGGGTCGCGAGCACGTGCTCGACTTCGGTGGTGCCGATGCCGAAGGCCAGCGCGCCGAACGCGCCGTGCGTCGAGGTGTGACTGTCGCCGCAGACAATGGTCATGCCGGGCTGAGTCAGCCCGAGTTGCGGGCCGATCACGTGCACGACGCCCTGCTCCGCGCTGCCGAGCGGGTAGAGCGTGATGTCGTGCGTCTCGCAGTTCTTGCGCAGCCTGGCCATCTGCTCGGCCGCGAGCGGGTCGCGGATCGGCCCGGTCGGGTCCAGCGTCGGGACGTCATGGTCCATGGTGGCCACCGTCAGGTCGGGCCTGCGTACCGAGCGGCCGGCCAGTTCCAGGCCTTCGAAAGCCTGCGGCGAGGTCACCTCGTGCGTGAGGTGCAGGTCGATGTAGAGCAGCGGCGGCTCACCCGGCGGGCTGGCTACCAGGTGCCGCTCCCATACTTTGTCGAAGAGCCGGCCGCTCATGCGTGGTGCTCCGTTCTCATGATCCCGGCCTACTCGTCGCCGGCCGTGCGGACGTCGCCGCCGTTGTCCCGCCGGTCCAGGGCCACCTGAATGGCCTGCTGGGCCGAGGCTGTCGAGTCCGCTGGGTCCGCGGGTTGGACTTCTGGATAGGAATTCGGCCTCATCACACTCTCCTCTTGCTATCGCGCCTGTTGCTATCGCGTGAGCGCTGGGTGCCAGGCGTTCCAGCTGGAGGTGGAGCCGTCGCCGCGCAATCGGTAGCCAGTGGACCAGGTATTCCCGGAAATGGCTCGATGCTGCTCCTCTTCAGGAGCCCAGGTGGCCTCGGCCGTCAGATCGGCTTGGCCTCGCGGCGTCGTTGTCGCAGACTCTGGGGGCACACGGCCAGCACCTCATCCCCGTAGCGGGTTGCTGGCCTGCCTGATCAGGTCCCGCTACGGCTGCTAAGAATGAGTACGAAGCGCCGCATGATCGGTCCACTGTACCTCACGATTTCAGCCGGTGCCAGCGGGGGTGGGCGGGGCCGAACCTCAGAGCAGGCCGAGCCTTCCGCTTCGGGAGATGGCCTGGCGCCTGGTGGTCACGCCGAGTTTGCGGTAGATCGACCGCAGGTGCGTCTTCACCGTGTTGACCGACAGGAACAGTGACTCGGCGATCTCCTGGTTAGTCAGGTGCGACGGCAGGAACCGCAGGACTGCCAGCTCGCTGCTGGTGAGCTGGACCGATGCTGGGAGCTGCTGATCGGCCGGGCGAGCCGGCCGCATGTCGAACCGCTGCTGGATCCGCGCGGCGAGTGCGGCGCCATGACTCGTCGGCCGGATCGCGGCGGTCAGGGCCGACCTCGCGGCCGTCCCGCCGTCCAGGAACGGCCGGTAGAGCCGGTGCGGCTCGGCCAGCTCGAGCGCGTAGCTCAGCTTGTCGGTGGCCTGCTCGGCGTGACCGAGCCTGCGGTGCGCGATAGCGGCCGTGACCAGAGCGCAGACCTGGTCGGCCAGCGTCGGCCTGATCGCCGGGTCGTCCAGGCAGCGTTCCGCCGCGGCCAGCGCGCCGTCCGAGTCACCCTCGGCGAGCAGCAGCCGCGCCTGCGCGAGCAGCAGGTCGGACCGGTCGTCGGCGCGGTCGTTGGCGGGGCGGGCCAGTGCCAGCCGAGCCCGGGCCAGATCGCCTTCCCGCAGGGCCAGTTCGGCGTCGAGCGCGGCCAGGCCAGGGCTGACCGCGCTGCCGCTGATGCCGCCTCCGCTGCCGCTGCCGGATTGCCCGCTCGCCAGGCTCAGCGTCCGGTACCGGAGCCTGGTGAGCAAGTTCCTGGCGGTCACGTGATCGCCATCGCCGAGCGCGAGCCGCATCCTGGTCACGGTCACGAGGCTGCGGAGTACCCGGGCGCCCGGGTGGTCGCCAGTCAGCCCCGGTTCGCACTGGTCAAGCAGCCTGCTGGCGGCTACCGGGTCGTCGGCCGCCCAGTGCAGGCACGCGGCAGCGACGTGGGCAAGCTGCGCGGGCAGCGGGTCGGTGGTGCGGTCAGCCTGGCCGGTGGTGCGGTCAGCCTGGCCGGTGGTGCGGTCAGCCTGGCCGGCGGCAGGGCCGTCCCCGTCGGCGTCCTGACCGGCGTCCATACCGGCGAGTTTCCCGGCGAGTTGCCCGGCGGTTCGCAAGTCGCCGGACAGTGCCTCGGCGACGGTTCGCCAGCCGCGAGCACGGGCGAGGAACCCGGGCTGTCCGCAGGACCTGGAACCGTCCAGATTCCGGCACGCGCGGACGAGCGCGTCCCTGGCGTCGGCGACCCGCAGATCCCCGAGCGCGGCGACGCCGAGCGCGTACCACAGCAGCCCGAGCGCGAGGCTGTCGGCCGGGGCGGAGGCCGCCTCCTCGCTGCTCGCAAGGTCGAGGCTCCGCCCGATCAGTTCGGAGTCCGCCGCGGCCCGGCTGGTGGCATTCATCAGCCGCAGTGCTTGCAGCCAGGTCCTGACCACCCGGCGCTGGACAGGCGGGCAACGGTGCAGCGCCTGCTCGGCGTTGTCCAGATGCAGCGTGGCGGCGCAGAAGTCGCCGGTGCGCAAGCCGGAGGCGGCAAGCGCGCCAGCGACCGGGGCGTCGGCCGCGTACCGGCTGGCCGGGAAGGTGGCCAGCACGGGCTCCAGCGCCGCCGCCGGGCCGGGAAGCAGCAGGGCGGGGCCGGCCTCGGCGAGTACCCGGGCGGCGAAGTCCCAGTCACCCGCCTGGGCGGCATTACGGATGGCGTCAGCGTGCCGGCCATGCGCGGCCTGCCATCGGGCCGCCCGCCTGGAGAGCAGCGGGATCTCGCCAGGCAGCTCACGGCGGAGTTCGGCGCGCAGCAGGTCGAGCAGCAGCGGGTGGTAGCGGTACTGGGTGTCCTGCGGTCCGGTGGCCGCCGGCGGTGCCGAGGTATGCGCCACGGGGCGGACCATGACGTTCTCCCGGCTCAGCTGATCCAGGATCGCGGTCCCGCCGTTGCCGGAGGTGAGCTTGTCGGCCAGGTCGCCGCAGATCGGATCGGCGAGACAGGTGCGCAGCAGGAAGGCGTGCTGGTCCGCTGGCAGCGGCCGCAGGACCTCGTCGCGCAGGTAGTCGGCGACGACTGGCTCGTCCCCGCTGATCCGCCAGGGCGAGCCCGGCTTGCCGGCCGCGGTTCGCATCGCGGCGAGCCTCAGCCCGGTGATCCAGCCCTGGGTACGCCGCAGCAACTCGTCCCGCCGGTCCGCCGGCAGGTCGACACCGAGCATGGCGAAATACTCCTGCGCCTCCTGCGGCGTGCAGGCCAGGTCGCTGGGGCCGATCTCGGCCAGGTCGCCTGCCACGCGCAGCCTGGCGACTCCGATGCCGGCCGGATGCCGTCCGGACAGCAACAGCCGCAAGGTCTGCGGCCCGTGCCTGAGCAGCAGGTCGATCCCGCCGGCGGTCTGGCTGCCCGCGAGCAGCTGGACGTCGTCGATGAGCAACGTCACCGGCGCGGTAAAGCTCTCGGCCAGCTCGGCCAGCCGTAGCGGGAATGCCTCGTCACGCCCGTCCGGCAGCTCGCCGGCGAGGTCGCGAGCTAGCGCGGGAGTACCGGCGAGCGCGGCGCGCACGCGCGCCCAGAATCGGTCCGGCCGCGCATCACCGGGATCGGCGCTGACCCAGGCGATGCTCTCGGTCGATGTGCGGGCTGCCCAGGTGGCGCAGGCAATGGTCTTTCCTGAGCCAGTCGGACCGCACACCAGCGTGATCCGTTGCTCCGCCGCACGCTTGAGCAACTCGGTGACCCGGTGCCGCGGGAGCAGCGGCACGCCGGGAGTCGGTATCCCCGGCGGGCCGGCCGATCGCGAGCCGGTTCGCCTGTCGTTGAGCCACCGGCGCCGGTCTGGCTGCGTTCCGTAGCGGACGACCGGCTCGCTGATAGTGCTCGTCATCAATCCCCCGACGGGCGTGAGCAGCGCGTTGCCACAGACCGTCAGGCCCCATCCTGAAAGTCGAACGCGCGGCTCAAAGCCCGATACCGACCGTACCCGCCAGTTGCGGGAAGCAACCGCGCAGCACGCACGGGCCGGGACGATCGGGCCGGTGCGGCCAGGCCGGGACAATCGGGCCGGTGCGGTCACTCTTCCTCGCTGAATGCCTCCCTTAGCTTTGCCTCCTGCGCCGCGGAAAGATTCGTACTGATGAGCTCTGCGTCGGTGTCCTTGAAACGGCTGGCGACCCGGTCGAAGACCGCATCCGAGCTCAGCAAGAAGAGCGCTGAAGTGCCCGGTGTCACCTTGTCCCGCACGTCGCGGATGAAAGCGTCGCTGATTCCTACATCAGCCATGGAGCCGATCAGCGCACCGGTAGCAGCGCCGATGGCCAGACCGAGTATCGGAATGAAGAAGATCAGGCCGAACAGCAGCCCCCAGAACCCGCCGCCAAGGGCGCCGGCTTTCCTGGTGTCGCGAAGTTCGTGTGTCTTGGGCTTCTTCTTGCCCTCTTCCCAGCTCACGACAGCCGCGTCGAGGACCTGGATGAGCTGCTGACGCCGCAGGTCCTCGAGTACGGCGAGTGCGTCTTGTGCTCCGTCAGGCGTCTGGAACTTCCAGACGGTCAGCGATGACATGTCTTGCTCCTGGATCGCGACTTAAGGCCTGGTGAGACCGATGTTCGCCGGCCCGATGTGTCACACCACGATCCGGCGCGGCCGGCGGCCTCGCATCACCCGTGCCGAGTGAAGACCGTCAGGCGCGGGACGAGCGTCGGCGCGCAGGGGCAGATCTGGCAGATCACCCAGCGCAGGTGAGGCGTCCAGCCGCCGGAATCGATCTACTTGACCAGTCATCATCATCGCCGCAGTAAGGAGGTTCTGATGCCCGTAGCAACGCCAGTGCTCGACACGTTGGCCGACATCAACATGACGTCCATCGAGCACACGCACCTTAGGCCGCGCGAGCTCATGCTGGCGAGGATCGCCGCCCTGGTCGCGGTTGATGCTCCGCCAGGGTCCTACCTCGCCAACGCGGGCGCGGCCGCTGACAGCGGCATCACCGAGCAGGACGTGCAGGACTTGCTGATCGCGGTAGCGCCGGTGGTCGGCACCACGAAGGTGGTATCGGCAGGCGGAAACCTGATGCGGGCGCTGGGCTTCGCGATCACGGTCGCCGAGTCTGAGTCTGGTACTTGATCAGGTGAGCCGCGGCGGGCGCGGTCTGGGCCGGGCTCAGCACCCGGGCTGTCCGGGCCGCGCCCGCCCCGCGCAGCAGGCTGGCCGGACGTGCGCATAGCCTGGTGCAGGTGCGCTACCACGATCTTGTCCTGCTGCATGGACAGCCCGGGCTTGGTGCCGACTGGCAGCAGGTGATCGGGCGCCTTCCGGCGGAGATCCGCGCGGTGGCACCGGATCGCCCGGGTTACGGATCGAGCAAAGAGCCGCCGGGGAGTTTCGAGGTCAACGCGCGTGCCGTGCTTGACGACCTGGACCGGCGGGGCATCGAACGGGCCGTGCTTGCCGGGCACTCCTACGGCGGCGGGGTGGCACTCACCCTCGCTGCGCTCGCGCCAGAACGGGTCGAGGCGCTGATCCTGCTCGCGTCGGTCGGCCCAGGTTGCCTCAACGGGTGGGACCGGCTGCTCGCAGCGCCGGTCGCCGGGCCGGTCTGCGCGCTGTTCGCCTGGCAGTTGACGCCCTGGTTCGCCCGTGCCCGGCTGAGCCGGCTGGCCAGGAAGCGCGGCAGCGAGTTCGCCCTGCAGCAGTACGTGAACTGGTATGTCTGGGGATACGCCCGCTGGGAGCACGGCCCGCTATGGCGCACCTTCCTCGCCGAGCAGCGGGTCATCGTGCGCGAAACTGAGGGCCTGGCGAGGCTCGCCCGATCGGTGCGGGCGCCCGCCCTGTTGCTGGCCGATCCCGCGGACACGCTCGTCCCGATCGATACGGCCAGGCGACTCGAGCAACAACTACCCGACGCGCGGCTGTCGCTAGTCGAGGGGGCAGGTCATCACCTGCCGCTCCGGGCGCCGGCTGCGGTCGCCGAGGCAATAGTCACGTTTCTCGGCGCA
>Ga0307372_10007453_pt1 | contig 15668 bp, 15 predicted proteins | sample OX1MG_FD_202533 | JGI IMG/M metagenome (GOLD analysis project Ga0307372, IMG submission 202533) | Soil microbial communities from Risofladan, Vaasa, Finland - OX-1 | ecosystem: Environmental > Terrestrial > Soil > Coastal area > Acid sulfate soil | place: Finland: Risofladan, Vaasa | collected... | reverse complement strand
CGCAGCATTCGAGCGCGATGCGTCCGCGGCTGGGCTCGGGGCCGTACGCGATTTTCGATCCGCGCGAGATCATCCACGAGGCGCGCATCCGCAAGGAAGTGGGCGAACTCGAGCTGATGCGCCGCGCGATCGAGATCTCCGGCTATGCGCACGAGCGCGCGATGCGCATGGCGCGCGGCGGGATGCGCGAATGGCAGATCGAAGCGGAGGTCGATTACGCGTTTCGCTCGCGCGGCGCCGCCGGGCCGAGCTATCCCTCGATTATCGCGTCGGGCCCCAACGCCGCGATCCTGCATCACATCCAGAACCGCCGCGAAATGCGCACGGGCGAGCTGCTCCTGATCGACGCCGGATGCGAATACGAGTTTTACGCCTCCGACGTGACTCGCACTTTTCCGATCGGCGCGCGATTTACCGCGCTGCAGAAAGAACTTTACGAAATTGTCCTCGCCGCGCAGGCGCGCGCGATCGATAAGGTGCGGCCGGGCGCGCGCTTCGACGATCCGCACGACGCCGCGCTGCGCGTGCTGGTGGATGGAATGCGGTCGCTCGGACTGGTCAAGGGAACGCCCGAGGAAATTATCGAGCAGGCCGCCTACCGCCGATATTACATGCATCGCACCAGCCACTGGCTCGGCATGGACGTTCACGACGTCGGCCTGTACCGGACAGGCGGCGAGTCGCGCAGGCTCGAACCGGGGATGGTGCTGACCGTGGAGCCCGGCCTTTATATCGACCAGGCCGACGACTCGGCGCCCGAGGCGATGCGCGGCGTCGGCATCCGGATCGAGGACGACGTGCTCGTCACGGCGGGCGGGTACGAGGTAATGACCGCCGCGATTCCGAAACAGGTCGCCGAGATCGAGGCGCTGACTACATCGTGATCCGCGTCGCGTGCGCGGGTCAACTCGCGTTTTCCTACTACCGCGATCAAGAGCATTCCGCGCGAGTATAGTCGCACTGCACGAGACAATTTCCGATGAGATTGCGGCAGTAGTATTCCTCGTTGCCGTTGACCTGGCAGACCTGGTATTCGCGCTGACATTCGTAGCGGCACTGCACCAGCGCGTTCTGGCATCGACGCGCCGCGCAACCGGACAGCTCCGCCGCGATCGCGAGCATCAAGGCAGCCAGCGACAGGCTTTTCCGAGTCACGTCCAGGTGTCAGAGTTCGAGCGCGCTGGCCGAACCGACGATCGTTTTGGTGCCGTCGGACTTGTCGCACCACACTTCGACTTCGGCGCGGATGCGCTTGCCCTCCGGCGTCCGCTCGACGATTCTTCCGCGCGGCGCGGTGGTGTCGTTGCCCCACAGCACGTTGACGAGGCGCAGATCCATCTTTCCGCCGTAGAGGAAGCCGGCGCCAAACCGGCGCGTCATCAGTTCGGAAACCAGGCACACCGAGAGCATCCCCTGCACGACGATTTCCGGAAAGCCAAGTTCGACCGCCTTTTGCCGATCGTTGTGATAGTTGCGTTGCGGTCCGGAGAACGCGATGCACATCTCTTCGCTGATAGTGCGCATGGGAGCTTCGATTAGCTCGCCTTCGCGTTCGCCGATGCGAAACGAACGTTTGGAGTCCTTCTCGCGCGATTTATCGACGACGAAAGAGTCCTTGCTAGTCTGCCCGGAAAGCAGGAAGCTCTGATGCGTCTTGCTGCGCGAGACAATTTGCCCGGCGGCGTTAGTGACTATTACTTCATTGACTAGATATTCGCGATCGCGCTTGATATAGCGGCCGACGATCAGCGACCGGGTAGTCAGTCGCTCGCCGACCATCACCGGGGCGAAGATTTCCCACTCCTGGCGGGCGTGCAGGTTGCCGTAGATATTTGGCAAATACCACTTGACCGTTTTGTACACTCCGGAGTGCAGGATCAGGGCGGGCGCGACGGGACCTCCCAGCGGCGAGCGCTCGCGGTACCACGGGTTATCGTCGCCGGTTCCCGCAATATAGGTGGCGACGGTTTCCGGCGTGATGTCGTAGCTGACGCCGCCGTAGTCGCGGCCCACATAAACTTCATCGGGAGAAAATATCTTTTCGCTCATCGCGGTCTCCGTGCCGATTTCGCTCAGGATTTCTGCTTGCTCTTGAGCCGTTCGCTGAACTTCGCGGCGTCGAGCGCCGCGCGGCGATGCGTGCCCGATCCGATCTGCTCGGCCTCGTCAAACGCGCGCACGGTGAATTCGAGCCGCCGTCCTTCGCATTTGACGACTTGGGCCTCGGCGCGAACGCGATGCCCCGGCGGAGTCGCCGCGAGATGCTGCACGTCGATCGCCATCCCGACCGAGCTTTCGCCCGGTTCCAGGTAGCCGCGCATCGCGTCCATCGCGGCCATCTCCATCATCGAGACCATCGCGGGCGTCGAGAGAACAGGAGCCAGCGACGGCTCGATCCGGCTCGCCAGATGCTCGGGCGCAACGACTTGGGTGAAGGTGCCGACAGTGCCGATTGGTACAGGTTTCATGGCAATAGTTCCGCGCGCGGGCCGCCTTCAGCGCCGCAGGTTCATCGCGTCGAGCTTCTTTGCGATCCATTGGACCCGATCGTTGCCCCAGAACGGCTCGCCGGCGACGATCATCGTCGGCACGCCGAACGCTCCGTCGCGTTCGGCTTCGGCGGCGGCGGCCTGCAAATCGCGCGGACCGTCGCCGAGGACATACTTCGTGAATCCTGCCGCATCGAGCCCGACTTCGGTCATGACACCGGCCAGAGCCGCGCCGTCTTCGATATCGAGCTCGCGCTTGAAGAAGCGCTCGAACACGCGGTCGGAGTAAGGGCGGAACTTGCCGTGGCGGTCGGCCCAGAGGCCGCTCATCAGGGACAGGCGCGAGTCGAAAATCTTTTGCGGTCCGCGGATGATGAGCCCGCGCGCGTTCGCGTAGCGCCGCGCGTCCAGGTAGAGGTAGCGGACCTTGCGCCAGTTGCGTTCGTCGCGATTGTCGAGCGTTCCGCCGAAGGCGCCCTTGACGTTGAGCTCGAGCGGGATGTAGCGCAGCGCGATCCGGTACGCCTGCTCGAGGTCGTACATCGGTTGCATCGCGAGATAGGTGAACGGACTTTTGTAATCGTAGTAGAGCTTGATTATTTCATCGGCCATCGGAGCACCGCTTCAACCGATAGCCTAAATCGCGCGGACAAAAAAGCGCCGCGTTACTCGGTTCCCGCGTTGCGGGTCAGGTAGTCGAGGATTTCCTTGCGCTGCCCGTCGGCAAGCGGTGCGATACCCGCGCGGCGCATCCTGTCCTGCATCGCGTCCACTTGCAGCTCCCACATCGCGGCGGTCATCGCGCGCGGGTTGTACGCCTCGTGGCATTGACCGCATCGCGATTGATAGAGCGCGGCGTCCTGCGATCCGTTTTCGGGAAGCGTCGCGCGGCGCGCGCATCCCGCGAGCGCCAAGAGCGCGATTGCCGTCGCGACTCGACCGGCGCGCCGCGCCGCGAATGTTTCAGTTCGCCGCGACCCGCGCATCAGGGAATCTTGCGGAAATCTGTTCGCGCAGCGCTGCGATAAGCGCGGTCCGCTCGGCCTCGCCCAGAGCGGCCATGCGCTCGGCCTCGGGCCGTATCCACACCGGCGCGCGGCGCAGGTCATCGCTCTCGTAGCGGGGGAAGAGATGCCAATGCACGTGAGGTTCCGCGTTGCCAAGACATTCGTAATTCATCTTCCACGGTTTGGTGACGGCCGCGATCGCTTCGGCGACGAGGCGCAGCTCCTCGAAGAGTGCGCGCGCCTGCGCGGGCGGCATCAGGAAGATCTCCGTCGCGTGCCGCTTGGCGAGCATCACGCAGTAGCCGCGATAGAACTGCGCGTCGCCGAGCACGACATAGGAGTTGGCAAGCTCGGCGATAAAATTGTCCGCGCCGCGCGACTTGATTCGCTCGATTCCGGCGCAGATGCCGCACGGCGCTTGCGCGGTCACGCGGATTTCTCCTCCTGGACCGCGACGAGCTTGATGCTCGCGTGTTTCAGCAGCTCGCCAAGCGTCGCGAGTTTGTACGGCTTGCCGTAATAGACGGTGCGGATGCCGGTGTTGATGAGCACCTTCAGGCAGTGGATGCACGGAGTGTGAGTCACGTAGATATCGGCGTCCTGGATCGCGGCGCCGTTGCGCGCGGCCTGCGTGATCGCGTTGATCTCGGCGTGGATGGTGCGAAAGCAGTTCTGCTCGACCTCGCCGTCGGGATTGCGCGACTCGTAGATCAGGCATCCGACCTCGGTGCAATGCGGCAGACCGGCGGGAGAGCCGTTGTAGCCGGTCGCCAGGATGCTGCGGTTGCGCACGATCACGGCGCCGACTTTAGCGCGCAGGCAGGTCGAGCGTTCCGCGACCTCGCGCGTGATCGTCATGAAGTACTGGTCCCAACTGGGGCGGAGTTTTTCGTGTGGTTCGGACAAACCGGATCGCTCCTTGATTTGATCAGCCGCCGTGCGCGCCGTCAGAGCCGAATCGTTGCGGCAGGATGAGTCGCCCGCGGCGCCGCATGATGCATCACGTCGTAGGTTTGCGAATTCTGCGGCTGCGGAGCGTTTTGCTCGGGCGCGCTGATCGAAATCGGATCAGGCATGAAGGTCAGGATGAACAGCGCGACCGTCAGCCACGCCGCCATGGTGCGGCGCCGTCCCAGCGGAGCGTCGCGATCGACGGTGGAAGGATGGCCGAGTCCGAGTGCGACCGCGATCACCGCCCACAAGAGCCATCCGCCCCAGAAGCTGGCGCCCGTCGCGAGCGGAATCACCACCATCAGCACGCAACCGAGAACGAAGAGTGTCGAGATTTTGCGATGATGCCGCGGCGACAGCGCATAAAGCACGTGGCCGCCGTCGAATTGTCCGACCGGCAGAAGGTTGAGCGTCGTGACCAAAAACCCGATCCACCCGGCGAATGCAATTGGATGCAGGTTGACGTTGACCAGGTCCGGGTTCACCCCGAGCATCCAGCGCGAGAGCCCGTAGAAGAGGATCGAGTTGCCGAGCTCCAGGCCGCCCGAGCCTTGCGTGAGCGGCTGGATGTCCGACAGATGCAGTCCGATCAGCACGCAAGGCAGCGCGATCATCATCCCGGCCCACGGTCCCGCCGCGCCGATATCGAACATCACGCGCCGTGTCGGCGGCATCTGCCGCAAGCGGATGAATGCGCCGAAGGTTCCGATGAAGAAAAACGAAGGAAACGGCGCCGGGATGAAGTAGGGCAGGCTCGTGTTCACGCCGTTGCGCCGCGCGGTCACGTAATGACCCATCTCGTGCGCGAGCAGAATCGCCATCAGCGGAAGCGAGAACGACAGACCCGACGCGAGTCCGACGATACTGCCGAGCGGATGCCGCGGCGAAAGATCGGCGCCCGTCATATACGCGCCAGCCATCGTGGTGCTGAGCAGAGTGAGCGCGAACAGCACGAGGTTGAGCGGCGGAATCCCCTCGGGCAGTAGCGCGTGCGACACGCGCGGGCCGGGACCGATCGCGGGTGCAACCTCGGCGGCGTAGCGCGGAATATCAGTCAGGACGCCGGGAGCGTCCCTGTGTGCGGTGGCGTCATCCATGGTCAATCTTTGTATCGCGCGCGCGCGGCGCCAACGACGACGCTCGTGCCGGCGCCGGCACGATAGTGCAGCGCGGCGCTGGCGTCGCGCACCGCAATCTCGAGGAGGTTAAAACTGCCAATTGTCGCAAGAGGGCCGCCCGTCGGCGCGTCCCCATAGGCGCGATAAATTTTAATCGCCGCGCTCGGGCCGATCCTAACTGAAAGCGGTTTTCCGCGAAAGCAAGCGCTCAAGGTCGCGACCGCGACGGCCCCGATATTCGTGATCAGGTTGCCGAAGCCGTCAACGTGGATCACCTCGCCGCGGATGAGCTTATTCGTCATCGACGGCTCGGGCAGCGCGAGCGCAATCAGCCGATCGACGGCGGGACCCAGCGCGCGAATTGACGTGCCGCGCGCGAGCCACGCGGCCGCGGGCGCGAAGATGTCGCGGCCGTGGAAGGTCGAGCTGACATCGCTCAGGCGGTAGCGCGGCGCGTTGAGTTCCACGATCCGGCCAATCCCCGCCTGGGCGGCGGCGAGCGCGAGCAGGCCGTTGTCGGGGCCGACGAAGCGCGCGCCGGAGCGGGTCTCGATTGCGATCGGCTTGCGCGCGGTGCCGACTCCCGGATCGACCACGGCGAGGAAAATTGTCCGCGCGGGAAAATAGCGCCAGCTCTGCGCGAGCGCGAGCGCGCCGGCGACGATCGATTGTGGCGCGACGGCGTGGGTGAGGTCGATCATTCGGGCGCGCGGCGCGAGCCGCGCAATCACGCCCTTCATCACACCGGCGTAGTGATCGCGATGACCGAAGTCGGTCAGGAGTGCGATTACGGGTGCGGCGCGAGTCGCGGTGGGCATCGCTGGGCGATCAGTTGCGCGTGGAGTTTTGCATTAATGAATCGGTGCGGTGCATCCATCACAAGCGTAGCGCAGCCGCCTTGACGCGCCAACCGCCGCGGGAAATAGAAGAAGGGCCGCCCGATATCGCGGACGGCCCTTCGGATAAGCGAGGCTTCGGCTTCCGGCGTTAGTCGGACTTGGCCTTTTTTGCCTTGTCGAATTTCAGCACGAGCTGCGTGACTCCCGCCGCGACGTTGAGTCCGTTCTGTCCTTCGATCGACACCGGCTGCAGCGCGATCGAGTTCTTGAATCCTCCGACCAGCACGTTGGCTCCCGCGCCCACTCCGACCGCGACGCTGGCGGTTGCACCAGCGTAATGCCCGGCCAGAGCGCCCTGCCCGAGATTGTTCGTCGGAGCGACGACGGCCCACAGGATTACCGCCGACTGGAGGTAGCCGATATCCGCGCCGAACTTCGAGATCGTCCCGGTGTAGTACTCGGTGTATCCCGGCTGCAATGCGTAGGCGCACTTCACGTCGCGCGATGACCCGAAGATAAAACCCCATCCCGAGCTCACGTGACAGGTCAGGTATCCGGTGCGGACCGTCATCTTCTGCGCATCGGGTGCGGAGCTTGCCGCGGCGCCTGAGCTGCTGGCCTCCTGGGCCCGCGCGGGCGATCCCATCGACGCGACCGCAAGTGCGATGGCGGCCAGCATTGTCATGGTGCGAATCATGGATTTCATCGTTCTAGTCTCCTCCTGTACGAGCCGAACGCGGACGTTGATGTAACCCCAATATCATCGGATGCAAGCTAGCGAGACTGCGGTGCTGTAGCAAAGGGGGCGCGGCGGCGCGTTCTCGAGCGGCAGCGCTGTTTGATCGAGCCGCGCGCGAGCGGATGGAAAAACGCTCCGGAACGTGGAACGATCCGGAACTCGCGCCAGGCGCGCCGATAGCGGGTAAAAAATGGGCAAAGCTCTGCCACTGCAACGTTTCAAGGTGATCGATCTAACTCGGGTGCGCTCGGGTCCAACCTGCGTCCGCCAGCTCGCCGACTGGGGCGCGCAGGTGATCAAAGTCGAGATGCCCGAGGCGGACGGCTTCGGATGGGCGCGTCACAGCTCGGATTTCCAGAATCTGCATCGCAACAAGCGCAGCCTGACGCTCGACCTGAAAGCCGAAGCGGGCAAGGCGATCCTGTTCAAGCTGATCGCGGACGCCGACGTTGTGGTCGAGAACTTTCGCCCCGACGTAAAGCATCGCCTCGGCATCGACTATGAAGCGCTCAGCAAGATCAATCCGCGCCTCGTGTACGGCAGCATCTCGGGCTTCGGCCAGGACGGACCATACGCGTCGCGGCCGGGAGTGGATCAAATCGCGCAAGGGATGGGCGGGCTGATGTCGCTGACCGGGCTGCCGGGGCAGGGTCCGGTGCGCGCGGGAATCGCGATCGCCGACACGACGGCGGGACTCTACTGCGCGATGGGCATTCTGACCGCGCTGCTCGAGCGTGAAGTATCGGGACTCGGGCAATGGGTGCAGACCTCGTTGTTGCAGGCGCAGATCGCGATTCTCGATTTTCAGGCGACGCGATGGCTGATGGACGGCCGCGTGCCGCAGCAGGCCGGCAACGACCATCCGACCGCGATTCCAACCGGAGTGTTCGAGACGAGCGACGGCAGGATCAATATCGCGGCCGTCGGACAGCCGATGTTCGCCGCGATGGCGCGGGTGATGGACGCCACGCGATGGACCAGCGATCCGCGCTTCTCCGATCCCGCCAGCCGGTCGCGGAACCGCGCGCAACTCAACGCCGAGATCGCGGCGGTAACAAAAACCAAACCGTCTGAATATTGGATTACCGCATTGAACGACGCCGGCGTTCCGTGCGGTCCGATCAACACGATCGATCAGGTATTCGCCGACCCGCAGGTACGCCATCTCGCAATCGCGCAATCCGTCGAGCATCCGCAACTCGGCACGATCAACCTGGTCGGGCAGCCGGTAACGCTTTCGCGCACCGACAGCGCGATCGTCAGCGCGACTCCCGAAGCGGGGCAGCATAGCGACGAGATTCTTCACGAGCTTGGCTACGACGACTCGACGATCGCCGAGCTGCGCAAGCATCACGTAATCTGACGGATGAAAATAATGAGCACCGAAACGCAGAAGCTGTTCGGAAAAAAAGACGCGCCAATCGGATGGATGATCTTCAACAACCCCGAGCGGCGCAACGCCGTCTCGACCGAGATGTGGGAGGCGATTCCGCGCGTGCTCGACGCATTCGAGGCTGACCCAGAGGTGCGCGTGGTCGTGATGACCGGGACCGGCGACAAGGCGTTCGTCTCGGGCGCGGACATCTCTCAGTTTGAAGATCAGCGCGCCAACCGCGAGGCCAACGAACGCTACAGCCTGCGCAGCGGAGCCGGAACGGCGGCGCTCGCGAGCCTTAAGAAACCGTCGATCGCGATGATCCGCGGCTTCTGCCTCGGCGGAGGACTGGCAGTCGCACTGTCGTGCGATTTGCGGATCTGCTCAGAAGACGCGCGCTTCGGAATTCCGGCGGCGCGCCTGGGACTCGGCTACGGATTCGACGGAGTGAAGCGGCTGGTCGATATAGTCGGTCCAGCCTGCACCAGTGAGATTCTGTTCACCGCGCGCCAATTCGACGCGCAAGAGGCGCTCAGGATGGGACTGGTTAACCGCGTCGTTGCCGCGGCTGAGCTCGAAGATACGGTGCGCGGCTACTCGAGGATGATCGGCGAGAACGCGCCGCTCACCGTGCGCGCCAGCAAGATGGCGGTGCGCGAGGCGCTGAAGGACCCCGCGCGGCGCAAGCTCGAAGCGCTCGCGGCGGAGGTCGCCGCATGTTTCGAAAGCGCCGACTACGCCGAGGGGCGGCGCGCCTTCATGGAGAAGCGCAAGCCGAAATTCCAGGGCCGGTAAATGCACGGCGAACGAACTTCGCGCGCGAAATAGCTATCCCCGCATCCGCCGGCTGAGCCATCCGGTGATTGCGCTGTTCACCTCGCTCGGGAACTCCTGCTGCACCCAATGGCCGGCGCGATCGATCCGAGTCATCTCAAGGTCCGAGCACAGCATGGGCATCCCTTCGGCCAGACGCGGCGGCAGCGCGGCATCCCACTGCGCCGTGATCATCAGCGTCGGCAGGGTCAGCTTTTGTGTTCCGATTGCGGGAAGCTCGCGCGCGTTGCGATCGATATTGCGGTACCAGTTGATACCGCCGCGAAAGCCGGTCTTCTCGAACGCCGCCACGTACACGTCCAACTCCTCGGGCGTGACGATCGGCGGCGTGTCGGGCGTCAGTTCCTCGATCCGCCGGAACGGATTCATGTCGAACGCGCCCGAGGCCATGAACCGCTTGGCCGATTCCTCCGGACTCTGCGGTGCGCGCATCAGGCGGTCGAAAATCAAACGCGCCTTGCTATCCATCACGCTCTCGGCGCGGCCCGGCTCCTGGAACCACAGGATATAATGGCGCTCGTCCTTTCCGCCGACCATCGTGCGCATGACTGAGGTTGGCGGAATCGCCATGTACGGCGTGCATACTCCGATAACTCCGGCGGTGCGCTCCGGATGCAGCACCGGCATCGCCCACGCCACAAAGCCGCCCCAGTCGTGGCCGACGAAGATCGCGCGCTCGATACGGAGCGCGTCGAGCAGTCCAACCAGGTCGCCGGTGAGCTCCGTCAGGCCATAGTCAGTGACCGCGGCCGGCGCGCTGGATTCGGCATAGCCGCGCTGATCGACCGCGATCGCGCGGAAACCCGCCGCTGCCACCGCGGGAAGCTGGTAGCGCCAGGAGTATGCCAGCTCGGGGAATCCGTGGCAGAAAACCACCGCCGGCCCTTCGCCCATTTCATGGACGGCCAGATTGATCGACGGCTGATTCCCGCGCGGCGCGACCGCGACGATACGGCCCTTCGGCCATTGTATAGTTGACATGGCAATTTCCCCGGCGAACGTATTCGCAATGACTAGTGGCTTTTCTTGGCCGCCTGTTCCGCCATGAACTTCTGCACGGTATCGGCGGCGGCCTGCATCGCCTTGCCGATCAATTCATGATTGTGCTCGGTGTACCACTGGAGCGACGCGGTCCGCCCGAGATTGGCGCCGTTGAAGCGCGGCAGCACGTGGCGCGCGAACAGCTCATAGGAGTGTTTGGTCGCCTCGAAGTTCGCCCAGTTGTGCGCGAGCATCAGCAGGCATCCGAACCCGCCCGACTGCTTTTCGAGTTTTTCGACCATCGCGATCGCGTCGTCGGGAGTGCCGATCACAGCGCGTCCCGATTCGACCATGCCCTCGGCGGGATTGGCGGCGCTCAGGTCGTCTCCGCTGGCGGTGGGGTTGATCCGGCTGAAGTAATCGACCCATTTGGTCAGGCCGAACTTTACCTCGCGCATCGCCTGCTCGCGGCTTTCAGCGATATGCATCGGGGCGACCAGGCGCAGGACCGAGCGATCCATCTCGCGGCCGTGCTCGCGCGCGATATCACACGCGACCTGCCAGTTGGTGCCGAGCACGTCATACGCGCCCTGCTGCGACGCGGCCACGCAGAGCATCCCGATTCCATAGCGGCCGGCGAGCTTGCCGCCAGAAGGAGTAAACGTGCTCGCGACGGCGAACTCGGGCCGCGGTCGCGAGTAGGGGAGCAGTTGGCAGCGCGCTTCCTTGAGTGTGTACCATTCGGTTTGCTCGGTGATTACTTCGCCCGCGAGCAGACGCAGGATTACATCGAGCGATTCGGCCATCCGGTCGCGCTGCTTGGGCACCGGCACGCCGAGCATCTCGGCGTCCGAGGGCAACAGGCCCGGCCCAACTCCGAACATCGCGCGGCCGCGCGTCATATGATCGAGTTGAATGATCCGATTGGCGACCATCAGCGGCTGATGATAGGGCAGCGAGATGACGCCGGTGCCCAAACGAATGCGCTCAGTCCGTTCGGCGGCTGCGGCGATTATCAGTTCCGGCGACGCGATAATTTCGTAACCCGCCGAGTGATGCTCTCCGATCCAGGCTTCGTCGAAACCGATTCGATCGAGATGCTCGAGCAAATCGATATCGCGCCGCAGTGCGAGCGTGGGATCTTCATCGGTCGGATGAAAGGGCGCGAGGAAAATTCCCGAGCGCATGCGGTTCGGCTTGATCGTGTTCATTAGTTACTCCTCAATCGACAATGGTTGCGGGCGGATACGGCGCCAGGTCCTGGTCCGGGGCCGCGGGCCGCGGCGGGCGCTGCAGGATCTCGGTCACTGCGGCCACGAATTCCGTATCATTGACTAATGACTCGGGCGGTCGGTTCAGATTGATCACGTCGAAGATTGCTTCGGCGATTACCGGCACGCCGGCTCCCTCGCGCATGATGCGCTCCCACATCTCGCCGCTGATTTCTCCTTCGGCCTGCGGCGCGTCGTGTCCCTGCGCGAGCGCCTGGCGATCGCGCGCGACCGACAGCGCCCACGGCTGTCTTACGAATTCAGCCTGACGCTTGAAGAACAACGCGGGAAAGCCGGGATCGCCAGGCTCGAGTTCGGATACAACTTTCCCCAACACCTGCGAGCAGACCGAAGCGCTGGTCATCCCCTGCGCGTAAACCGGATTGAAACCGCAGACCGCGTCGGCGACGCTGACGAATCCCGCGGGTCCGCTCCATCGCTCGTAGTGGTTCCAGATATTCTGCATGCCGCGGCGATGAAAGATCGCGGAGATCGGTTTCGAGATCGCGAGCGCCTCGGCGACGATCGGCGAGCGCAGCTTCGCGCACAGCGCGGCGAATGATTCATGGTCGGCGGGAAGCGGGCGCCCGCCCCACGAGGCCAGCGTCAGTAAAAATCGGTCGCCCTCGATCGGCAAGGTCAGCGCGAAATAGAAATCCTCGGGCTTGACCGGCTGTGCCGACGGATTGAGAAAAATTCCCTTCCACCACCAGCTCGCCGGGCGCTCGGCTGCCGGCGGCGCCTGGTACCAGCAGGTGCTGTAGCCCGCGGCCGCATCGACGACTTCGCGTTCGGCGGGCGGATAACCCAGTTGTTCGAGCCATTGCGGCGCGCGCGAGCTGCGTCCGCTGCAATCGACGATCAAATCCGCATCGATTTGACTCGCCGAGTTGTCGCCGAGGTTGCGCGTCGCGACGCCGGTCACTCGATTGCGGTCGCCCTGCGCGACGGTCAGGCGCGTGACCTCGGTCGCTTCGACAAATTTTACGTTTGCTATCGCCTTTACGCGCTCGCGAATGACCGCCTCGATCAGGAGGCGGCTCGCGAACAGCATCTGATGACCGGTGCGCCGGCGCCGCGCCCAGCCCTCGGGCTGTAGTGTCGCGAGATCGAGTCCGGCGTCGAGGTCGAGTCCGCCGCGCGCGTGGAGGGTATCGTCGAGCCCCGGGAACATCACGTTGAGCTCGCGGCGTCCGCGATCGAGCAGGCCATGCGGATGACGGCTCTGCGGCACGCCCTTGCGATGCATCGGCGCGTCGGCGAGTTCATCGCGTTCGATGACGGTGACGTGCCCGAAATGATCGGACAGCACGCGAGCGGTGCACATCCCGCCGATTCCCGCTCCGATTACAACCACATGTCGCGTGCTCATTTTTCTCACTCTCCTGATCCTGTTCTTTATCGCAGAAAATCTCGGCCGATTCGAGGGCGAGAGGACTTCGCAAGGCGGAATTCTTTGGCGGTTTGGTCATTCTCACTCGACCGCGTCTATTCGTCTGACAAACTTTTGCGGGCGACGAAAAGCAACTTGCAACTGCAAGTGCTTCAACTAATATCGCTCCACCGGACGGGCCGGCAGAGCGCGGCGCGGCACACCCGGCGGCATCGACCGCTGAACCGAGAAAAGGTCGAGGTGTCTTTGAACTAATCGTCCTTCGAGCGAGGAGTACCCGCATACATGCGCTGTTCGAAGTGTGGATTCGAGAATCCCGCCGGGATGAAATTCTGCGGACAGTGCACCGCGGCGCTCGCGCTCGTCTGCACTAAATGCCATTTCGAGAACCCGCCCGGGTTCAAATTCTGCGGCCAATGCACGACGGCACTGGCGCCCGCAGCATCAGCGCCAGAGCCGCCAAAGACCTCGATCGCAGTCCGCGTAGGCGACGACGCCGCATCGCTCGAGGGCGAGCGCAAGACGGTCACGGCGCTGTTCGCGGATATCAAAGGATCGACCGAGCTCGAGCAGGATCTTGATCCTGAGGAAGCGCGCGCGATTGTCGATCCAGCCCTGAAGCTGATGATCGAGGCAGTGCGCCGCTACGACGGTTACATCGTGCAGTCCACTGGTGATGGCATCTTCGCGCTGTTCGGCGCCCCCGTCGCGCATGAGGACCATCCGCAGCGCGCTCTCTACGCCGCGCTGCGGATGCAAGAAGAGCTAAAACAGTACTCGGCCAGATTGCGCGAGGCCGGCAACCTGCCGATTGAAGCGCGCGTCGGCGTGAACACGGGCGAAGTCGTCGTGCGTTCGATTGCGACCGGCGATGGACAGACCGAGTACACCCCGATTGGCCACACCACCAATCTCGCCTCGCGGATGCAGGCGCTCGCGCCTACAGGCTCGATCGCGATCAGCGAGCAGACGCGCAAACTCGTCGAGGGATATTTCGCGCTCAAGGCGCTGGGGCCGACCAAGGTCAAGGGCGTCAGCGAACCGGTCAACGTTTACGAGGTCACCGGCCTCGGACCCCTGCGCACGCGATTGCAACGCTCGGCGGGACGCGGATTGTCGAAGTTCGTGGGGCGGCAGGCCGAGATGGATTCGCTCAAGCGCGCGGCCGAGCAGGCCAAGGCGGGACGCGGGCAGATCGTCGCCGCGATGGCCGAGGCCGGGGTCGGCAAGTCGCGCCTGTTGTTCGAGTTCAAGGCGATCTCGCAATCAGGATGGATGGTGCTCGAAGCGTTCTCGGTCTCGCACGGCAAAGCGTCGGCGTTCCTGCCCGTGATCGATCTGCTGTGGAGCTATTTCGAGATCAGCTCCGATGACGACGAGCGCAAACGGCGCGAGAAGATCAACGGCAAGGTGCTGACGCTCGATCGCTCTCTGGAGGACGCGCTGCCCTACCTGCATTCGCTGCTCGGCCTGAGCGATGAGAACAATCAGGTCGCGGAGGTCGAGGCGCAGACCCGCAAGCGGCGCGCGCTCGACGCGATCAAGCGCATCCTGCTGCGCGAGAGCCTCAATCAGCCGCTGATCGTGATCTTCGAAGACTTGCACTGGGTCGATGACGAGTCGCAGGGCTTCCTGAACCTGCTCGCCGACTCAATCGGCACGGCGCGCATCCTGATGCTCGTTAACTATCGACCGGAATACTCACATCAATGGAATAGCAAGACTTATTACACGCAGTTGCGACTCGACCCGCTCGGCAAGGAGAGCGCCGACGAGATGCTGTCGGCGTTGCTCGGCGACGGAGCCGAACTCGGCGCGCTGAAGCGGCTCATCATCGAAAAGACCGAAGGCAATCCATTCTTCATGGAAGAGACGGTGCAGGTGTTGCTCGACGAGGGCGCGCTGGTGCGCGACGGCGCGGCGGTCAGACTCACCAAGGCGCTGGGCGAGCTCAAGATCCCGCCTACCGTGCAGTCGATTCTCGCCGCGCGCATTGACCGGCTGGCGCCGGGTCATAAGGACCTGCTGCAGACGCTGGCTGTTATCGGCACCGAGTTCAAACTTGGGCTCGTGCGCAAGGTAGTAGGAACCGACCTAACCCCTGACCCCTTCCCGCACGGGAAGGGGAACGTGGCATCCAAGGGTGGTTATGGAGCGGACGAACTCAATCGGATGCTTAGTGATTTGCAGCTTGGCGAGTTCATTTACGAACAGCCCGCTTCCGGCGATATCGAGTACATCTTCAAGCACGCGCTGACCCACGATGTCGCCTACGGCTCGGTGCTGAACGAACGCCGCCGGATGCTGCACGGACGAATCGGCGCCGCGTTGGAATTAATATACGCCGACAGCCTCGACGACCACGTAGCCGAACTGGCGCATCACTACGCACGAAGCGGCAATCCAGTTAAGGCGGTGGAATATTGCCTGCGCGCAGTTCAGCAGTGTGACTATCGCGGCTCCTATGCCGAAGCGGTTGCGCAATTCGAGACGGGCCTCGAGCAGTTGCAGAAGCTCCCCGATGACGACCGGCGCGCCGAGCTGGAGTTGGACCTCAGGAACGCGGCCTTCGCGGCACTGAGGACGATCAAGGGCTGGGGCTCACTCGAAGCCGAGCAGTCGGCGGCGCGCGCGATGGAGCTTTGCCGGCGCCCGGGGATCAACTGGGAAC
>Ga0307372_10007452_pt1 | contig 15670 bp, 12 predicted proteins | sample OX1MG_FD_202533 | JGI IMG/M metagenome (GOLD analysis project Ga0307372, IMG submission 202533) | Soil microbial communities from Risofladan, Vaasa, Finland - OX-1 | ecosystem: Environmental > Terrestrial > Soil > Coastal area > Acid sulfate soil | place: Finland: Risofladan, Vaasa | collected... | reverse complement strand
TCGGGGGCGGGGGGGGCGGTGCTCGCCTGGGAGATGGCCGAGGGCGGGCACAAGGTCGTGCTGCTCGAGAAGGGAGGCTACCACCCCAAGGAGGACTTCGATCAGAAGGAGGAGGACATGATCCCGATGCTCTACAAGAACGCCGGCCTCCAGTTCACCATTCCGACGGGCATAGCGGTAGCCCAGGGGAGCTGCGTCGGAGGGTCCACGGTTGTCAACGACGCGGTGTGCTTCAGGGCCCCCGACACCGTGCTCGGCTGGTGGGCCGACCAGCACAAGGTCGAGAACATCTCGCCCGACGCCATGAAGAAGCACTACGAGAAGGTCGAGCAGAGGATCTCCGTCAGCCTGGTCCAGCCGTACGAGCTTAACAAGAACAACCTCGTCCTCAAGCGGGGGGCAGAGAAGCTCGGCTGGGCCTCAGCTCCCAACTCCCGGAACTGCAAGAGCTGCAGGCAGTGCGGGCTCTGCCAGATCGGCTGCTCCTACGGGACCAAGCAGAGCATGCTGGAGACCTACATCCCAGAGGCCCAGGCCAAGCACGGCGACCTGGTCAAGCTCTACGCCGACGCAGAGGCGGACTCCATCGTCAGGTCGGGGAGCCGCGCCACCGGGGTAAAGGCGACCATCACGGGGAAGGAAGGGAGGGCCTACGGCCTGAGCGTGAAGGCGAAGCTGGTGGTCGTCTCGGGTGGCACTATCGCCTCGTCGGCGCTCCTGCTTCAGAGCGGGCTGGACGTGAACGGGCAGGTCGGCAAGGGGGTCGCCATCCACCCGTCGCCGGCCATGATAGGCGACTTTCAAGAAGAGATCAACGGGAACCAGGGGATCCCGATGGCGTACCACTGCCACGAGTTCAGCGTGCTCACCACGGGGAAGCGCGGGTACATGCTGGAGGCGATCTTTATGGCCCCCTACCAGTTCTCGCTTCCCCTCCCGGGGTTCGAGTACGAGCACAAACAGCTGATGTCGAGGTACAGCCACTATGCCCTGATCGGGTCCCTCCTCCAAGACGAGAGCGTGGGGACGGTCTCGCTGGGAGGTCCCCTCGGGACGATCCTCGAGTACCAGCTCACCCCCGGGGACTCGAAGCTCATGGCCGACGGGATGAAGAGCGCCGCGCTGGCGCTTTTCGCGGCGGGCGCGACGAAAGTGATCACCTCTCACAGGAAGACGACCGTCCTCTACGGCGAGGACGACCTCCACATCATCGACGAGCGGGGCGTCTCCCCCGGCGCGATGAGCATCGGCTCGGGGCACCCACAGGGAGGGAACAGGATGGGAGGTGCTGGCCAGAACTCGGTCGTCGACTCGTACTCCAAGGTCCACGGCTTCGACAACCTCTTTGTCTGCGACGCGAGCGTCTTCCCGACTTCGCTCGGCGTCAACCCGCAGCTCACCGTGATGGCCCTAGCGACGCGCCTGGCTGAGCACATCGAGGAGAACTGGCGGGGATACGCGGGAGGGCCATGACCCTTGCGTGATTGGATTGCTATCCGTGCCTTCGCCATCGGGAGGCGACTGGGCATGAAAGAGACCAAGACCCTGGCGCGGACATTCCAGCTCACATGGCTCCGGGAATCTTCAGCGGGCCCAACTCGCCGCAGCAATTTCTTATAACGAAAGCACCGCGAGGAAGCGGCCGACTTGCTGGCTATCAGTGGCCGAGTCTGCGATTCCGCTGGCAGACCACTCCCTGAGGCCGTCGCGGTTGAGGCGTTCGAGGAGTCCGCCCTAGGCTCCAGGTTCGACAGGCACCTTGGACCCGCCGTCCCCCTCGAGGAAGGCCGGTTCGCCATCACCGTGAAGATTAGCCTGGGCATCAACTCCCGAAAGGTCTACCTTGTCCTGACCGACCCCAGAACGAGATTCGCCTCCGTCAGGAACGGGCAGAACGAGTTCGCTCCCTTCGCGGACTCGCAGGGCGCCAAGAAATGGCGGAGCAAGGCTTTGGACGCCCTCGAGGGCGTCGACGTCACTGTCTCGCTCGTGGAGCGTCCCGTGCCGGGCGAGCGGTACGAAGCCGCGGTCATCGGCTCGGGATTCGGCGGGAGCATAACCGCCCTGACATTGGCGAACAAGTACGCCGAGCTGAGGAAGGCCCTCAAGGGGATGCCAGGCGTCCGGGGCATCGATATCAACTACCTCCTCGACACGGCGAAGGTGAGGTATGACCCGAACAAGCTAAGCCTTGCCCGGATCAAAGCGGCACTGAAGTAGCCTATCCGTTACTTAGTCACCCTCGCGTTCGCATACGTTTATCAGCCACTCCCGGTCATTTCGTGACATGGAATCGCTGGAGAAGCTAGTCATCATCGGCTCGGGGCCCGCCGGGCTGACGGCAGCGATATACGCGTCGAGGGCCAACTTGAACCCCGTCATGTACATGGGGAGCGTCCCCCTAGGACAGCTCATGCTTACCAGCGACGTTGAGAACTACCCGGGCTTCCCGGACCCGGTGATGGGCCCTGAGCTCATGGACAGGATGAAGGGCCAGGCCCAGAGACTGGGGGCGAGGATGGTCCAGGAGGACATCGTCAAGGTGAACTTCAAAGAATATCCCTTCGAGCTTCAGACTTCAGGGGAGGCCACCGTCCGGGCGCTCTCCGTCATAGTGGCGACGGGCGCGACGCCGAGGCGCCTCAACCTGGACTCTGAGATGCGGCTCATGGGGAAGGGTGTCTCCAACTGCGCCGTCTGCGACGGGTTCTTCTTCAAGGGCAAGAACGTCGCCGTGGTGGGCGGGGGCGACACTGCGATGGAGGATGCCACGTTCCTCACCAACCTCGCGTCGTCCGTCCAGGTCATCCACCGGGGCAGCGAGCTGAGGGCGTGCGCCGCCCTGAAGGAAGAGGCGTTCGGAGATCCCAAGATAAGATTCACCTGGAACTCGGTCGTCACAGACGTCTTGGGGAACGGGAGGGTCGAGGGGCTCGCGGTCAAGGACGTCAAGACAGGGCAGGAGAGCAAGCTCCAGATTGACGGGGTCTTCGTCGCCATCGGGTACGAGCCCAACACCAAGGTCTTCAGGGGGCAGCTGGAACTCGACCCGAACGGCTACGTGAAGGTGAAGAGCGAGACGGAGACCAGCATCCCGGGGGTGTTCGCGGCGGGCGATGTCAGGGACCACAAGTACAGGCAGGCCGTCACAGCCGCAGCGGACGGGTGCAAGGCGGTCCTCGACGCTGACAGGTTCATCAGGGAACACGCGAAGCAGCTCCCCCGACTGGAGCTCGGGAACCGAGAATCCTAACAGGATTTATAACTGAGCAACCCGCCGCACGGTCAAGGATCGAACCTTTTTGTCGCAAGATAGTCCAGACATCAGGAGTCAAGTCGACGCGAGCCGAGGCCCGCAGAAGAACCTCGAGCTCCTCATCCCCGGCCTGAGGAACTACAGGAAGCTCGAAGACATCCGCGTCGCGGACGACATGCTCCGCAACCAGGTCGCCGACAAGCTGAACGCGGCCAAGGCCAACCTCGAGGGTGTCAGGAACCAGATGGCCTCGGCGGGCGACTACACGAACCTGACCAACGTCGGGTCCCTGATCTTCCAGCTGCAGCAGATTGCGGGCGAGGTAAGGCACGCCGAGCAGGGATACTCGGGATGGGTCGCAAGCGTAACCATAGACCAGAACAGGCTAAACCAGCTCTACGATTATGACTACGACTTCGTCGCTTCAGCGTTCGCGGTCGTGACCGCGACCTCGCCCCCTAACCTGACCTACGACCCCGCGAACCCCGCGTCGGTCATGGCCCCCCTAGCGAGAGTGGGCGCCGCCATGTCAGACTTCAAGCAGAAGTGGGGTGTCAGGATGGAAGCGGTAAAGGGTATATTGGTGAAGCAGTGAGCCTTAAGGAGAGAATCGATCATGGTTAGTCTGTTCGGAAAGAAGCCTGCTGCCAGCGGCGATGGCTCCGTACCTGCGAGCGGGGGCAGCGTCCTCGGCTCGACCACGATAGCCTGGGGCGACCAGGACAAGCAGGACAACGTGATGTGGAAGGTCCCTCGGAACATCAGGCTCAACGACAACATCGTCGTCCGAGAGGACGAGATCGCGGTATTCTACAGGGACGGAAAGGTCCTGACCTACTTCGACCAGCCCAACAGGTACGCCCTGACGGACTTCAACGCCCCTGTCGTGGGGAGCCTCTTGAAGTTCTTCACGGGGGTCGTGCAGGAGGCAGAGGTCTACTACCTCCAGAAGAGGTACATGGACGGCAAGTTCGGAAGTTCGCAGCCCTACCAATTTACGGACCCGACCTTCGGCATCGTGAGCCTGCGGGTCTTCGGGGAGTACAGGTGGAGGGTCTCCTCGCCTGAGAATTTCATCAACCAGTTCGTAGGGACCTTCAGCGCGGAGACCTCGGCGGACGTCGAGGACAGGCTGAAGGAGCAGATGGTGATCCTCCTCTACAACGCCCTCGGAAAGATGAAGGCCCAAGGGCTGAAGGTCACCGACCTGGCGGGAAACCTGACGAACATCGAGCAGATGGTGCTAGCGACGGCGCCCGACAACTTCGGGCAGTACGGAGTCGAGATAAACAAGATCTCAGGGCTGACGATAAGCCTCCCGGACGAGGTCCAGAAGGCGATCGACACCAGGTCGCAGATGCAGGTCCTCGGAGTCAACTACCTCCAGTACCAGGCAGGGCAGGCGATGACCGAGGCGGCATCGAACCCCTCAGGCGTCGCCGGCGTGGGAGCCGGGCTCGGCGTGGGCCTGGGCGCGGGCGTAGGAGTCGGTAGCGCGTTCGGCTCGGCCATGATGGGAGGGATGGGAGGAATGGGAGGGATGGGCCAGGGCCCGACGAGGTCGTGCTCCAACTGCGGCTCGATCATCCCACTGAACACCGGGTTCTGCCCGAACTGCGGAGCGGCTCAAACCAGCCCCCAACAGGCTCCTCAACAGCAGGCTCAACAGCAGGCGTCGGCAGCGAGCCCCAAGTTCTGTCCCAACTGTGGCACAGCGCTCACGGGGTCGACCAAGTTCTGCCCTAACTGCGGGACCAAGATCTGATCAAGATGAACTGTCCCAGCTGTGGCACTCAGCTTCCCGACGGCGCGGCGTTCTGCTACAAGTGCGGCTCAAGCGTCGCTGCACGCGGAGGAGCCCAGGCGGGACCACAGGGTTCGCAGGCGCCGTCCTCGCAGCAGAGCAGCGCGCAGGTCATAGCACCGGCAGGAGCCACCGCGCTAAAGTGCCCGAGCTGCGGCGCCCCGATATCGCCAAAGTTCGGCGAGATGGTAATCACCTGCGAGTACTGCGGGACGAGCATCACCCTGGGCAACCAGGGATGGAAGGACATCCAGAAGCACACCATGCTCCCGCTGAACTTCACCAAGGACAAGGTCGCTTCTGCCATCCACGACATGATGGACAAGGGCATCTTCAAGCACCACGTCCAGGAAGAGTCTACGCTCGAGGAGATGACCGCCTCCTACATCCCCTACTGGATCATCCCGGTCTCCGCGCGCACGACGATAGTGGCCGTGGACGAGATGCAGCAGATGGGCCAGGTGGCCACGACTGCAGCCCTGATTGGCGTCTTGGGCGGGTTCGGCGGCGGCCGAGGTGGGTTCGGAGGAGGAGGTGGGGGAAGACGGAGGTCGTTCGACATGACGAGCCTTCTCGGTCAGTCGTTTGCTTGGGGAAGGCTGGTCGGCGCGAGGACGATGATGTACGGGATGGGCATGGGGATGGGCGGCGGTGGCGGAAGGAAGACCTTCCAGCTCGACCAAAACTACAACTTCCCGGTCGTCGCGATGAACGACCTCACAGAATACCAGCCACGCGACTACACCTTCGCGCTCAACCAGAGGGTGCTGTTCGACGTCTCGAAGATAGACAAGAGCATGAAGGTCCTGAACGGGGACATCAGCGAGGACGTCGCAAAGGCTCACGCAAAGACCCTCGTCGACCAACTCCAGTCCCAGAAAGCCCACGAGCAGCACCACATGATTCAGCAGATTAACACTGACATGGACGTCTCGGACGGAGAGCTGCTCCACGTACCTGTGTGGTTCACGCGCTACGACCACAAGGGGAAGAAGATGGTGTTCGTGATCGACGGGAACTCCGGGGCGCCCATAAACAGCATCGGGCTCTAGAGCCAGGGGCCGCTCTTCTTCGCGTTCAGTCGGCCTAGGCCGGCGACCAAGAGGAGGCCCAGCGCAAGGGTGATCGGGATCGCGGCTGTGGCTGGGAACTCGGGCGTCGTCGAGGTCGTCGTCGCTCCCGAGATAGCAGCGTAGTAAGAGGAATTCACAATACCCTGTTTGCTCTGCGTGTCCGAGGTGCCGGAGACACAGTAGATATCGCCCTGGTATGCGACGCACGCGCTCGTGTCGATCGCCAGCGGATACGGCGGAGCGTTGCTCCACAGCGCAACGCCGGAGGAAGAGACCGCTCCGTAGTAGGCGTCGGTGCTGCTGTACTGGTTGCTGTCGAACCCTCCGACGCAGTACAGATAGCCGGAGTACGAAGCGCACGCCGGGGCGGCCAGGGCCGTAGGGTAGGACAGAGCCGCTGTCCACTGCCCTATCCCCGAGGAGTTCAGCGGAGCGTAGTAGACGTCAGATATGGGACTGTTCTGGTTCGAGCCGTTCAACGTCTCGCCCGCCACGCAATAGATGTCTCCCGCGTAGACCATGCACGACGCGCTGTCCACGGCCAGCGGATACTGGGTAGTCCCCGTCCAGGACGTCAGTCCGGAAGAGAGCGAAGCGTAGTAGGTCGAGCTGGTCTCGTCCCCGTTGTTGTCGAACCCTCCGACGCAGTATACGTATCCGGAATATACCACGCAGGATATCGCCGCGAGGGAGTTGGGATACGCGGTCTCGCTCGACCAGGACCCGAGACCAGACGAAGACGCCGGCGCGAAGTAGACGTCGTTCAGGACGGTGGAGCCGTCCTCTCCTCCGACGCAGTATACGCCCGCGGTTGCGTTCACGCAGGAGGCGCTGTCGATTGCCGTGGGGTATGCGGATGTGGAAGACCAGCTGCCTATCCCCGACGAGCCGAGGCTCGCATAGTAGACCTGATTGTGACTTTGCCCGCCTCCGCCGAACCCGCCGATGCAATATATGTCTGCAGAGGCGGTCACGCAGGACACGCCCGAAAGCGAGACCGGATAATTCGTCGTCGACGTCCAAGAGCCTAGGGAGTCGGCGTTCGCCAGGCTCAAGGGAGCGACGAGGAGGACTACGACTCCCACGGCGATGAAGAACTGGTAGAGCTTGCTAGCTGTCAAACCGACAACTCGCAGCGCGAGGAGGGGTATTAGCTTTGGCGGGTCGGCCTGTCTCCTTTCCTCTGTATCCTAAAGACGGACAGGGTCTCGTAGAAGAGCCTCTTTTCCGCTATCGGTTCGACCTGCAACCCGAGGCTGCTGCAGTGGGCGAGGAACGATCCCACGTCTCCCTCGGTCGAGAGAAGCGCGACTATGACGCCCGCCTCCCTCAAGACCCTGAGGCCCTCCTCGAGGAACGAGACCGGCACCTCCACGCCGGTCGGCCCGCCGTCCACCGCCTCGTCCTCTATCGTCCCCGAGGGAAGATACGGCGGATTGAAGAAGACGACGTCAAACACTCCGTCTCGGAAGCACGTGGCCATGTCCGCCATCACTAGCTGGACATGAGCGCCCATCGCGAGCCTCGCCTCCTCGAGGGAGACGACGTCCGTCCCGACGGAGAGCCGGAACCTCCGCGAGGCGCTGGCGAGCACCGCGCCGCTGCCGAAGCCGATCTCCAGGCAAGAGTCGCCGCTGAAGCGTTCCAGGGCCTCCCTCAGCAGGTCGGTGTCCTCCGCCGGTAGGTACCGGCGTCGTCCTAAGGGGAGCGGCAAAGACCCCACCCGGAGGCTCTCGTCGGCTATTCCTGAAGCTCGCGGTTGGACATTACCTTGTACTCGTCTGGCGTAAGCACCTGCGTGACGTTCTGCGTCTGGTAGAAGTAGGCGGGGGCGCCGTCCGGGCCGTTCCCGGGCCTTCCGTCGGGACCGAGCATCCTGAACACCTTGACCATGACTGGCTTCACTCCCAGGACGGTGCCGTCGTCCAGCGAGTAATAGCAGTATCTCTCTTGCAAGGGCTTGAAGCCCACGAGCTTCCCCTTGGGTTGCTGTCCTTCTGGTGTCATGGGCTTGGGGGAGGATTGGCCGCGATAAAAGGAATGGGAGAATTTCACTGTCTCTTGACTAAGCGTTAAGCTGCACAGACTAGCACTTCCTTTTTGAGGCTCTTCTTGCGTTTCGTTTGCCTCGGTGCTGTCAGTCTGTTGTGTCATGGTGGTTCCGCCCCCGCGCGTCTTATTATTGCTTTTTGTGGTTTTTTGGTTGATTTTGGGTGTCATGTTGAGGTTGTGTTCGATATTGTCGAGTTCATTTCCTGCTCTGTTTGTGTATCGGGGGATTTTTCTAGGTGTTTACGGCGTGTGGCGTGTGGTGTGTGTCTCATTTGTCTAAGGCTTAAATATTGGGGTGATAATCACTCGTTTAAGGAACGTCAGAGGTCAATGACACATCAATGCTGTGACAAGCAAATGTCTGTGGGCAATTTCTGCCCAAGAGAACCCACTCCTTGCTCTTTGCAAGGGTTGGGTCTCAGTGGTTAAGGAAGCTAAGGTCTGCGTCGCTCTTTCCGGTCAGAGATTTCGTAAGAAGTCTCAGCCGGTTTCTTGGCTTGTTTTCGTTGGGGGTTTGGTTGACCATACCGAGTCCTATGGTGCGCGTTTGGCGCGCATTGAGGACGCTAAGGAGATGGAGCAATGCCGCCAAACGATGATTCCTCAGGTGTGTGCTTACAATCCTGAGCATTATTATGCGGTGCGGAGGCTATGTAAGCAGCGCGCTCTCTGCGATTGTTGTTCTCGTGTCAAGACGTTTGGCGAGACCGAAGATTTTATTCGGTATGTGAAGACCGCTTCCGACGCTCTGCGCGTTCGGGTCATGGGAATCGAGTATCTGTTTACGGTTCCAGCCGATAAGCGGCTTTCTGTCGATGATTTGACTGAGTTTGCGGCGCTGGCTCAGTCGGTTTGGGATAAACGGTGTCATTTCGTTCTTGGTGCTCAGGCGGATTCTTGGCAATTCGCCGGAGAGCATGGAGTGCAGTATTGGAGCAGTTCAAATCCGGGAGTGGGCTATCGGCCTCACCTTCATGGTCTGATGGTATCGGTCTATTGGGATCGGGCGAAGCGTTGCTTCGGTAGCTTGTCGAAGCACCAACTCTATCTTATGACGATGGATAATGATGGTGAGCTTCGCGCGTGCTGGAAGGCGGCTTTGACCGCGTTTTATGGTAAGACTTCCGCAAAGGAAGTTTATTGTGGTGCGCGCTATCGTCCGACGTATGCTAATATTCGACATGATGCGTCTTATCTGAGTCGTGGTGTGGTAGAGGACGTTTTCAAGTACGTGACCACAGCTAAGGAGCCTGAGGATTGGAATCCACTTTGGCTTCAGACCATGAGGTTTCGCCCGAAAGGCGAGCATCGTATCGTGAGATTTGGTTGGCTCCAGAACTGTGTTCGGGAGAAGCGGATGCGCTCTCTCGGATTGCCTTGTGCGATGTGCGGACACCTGCACAAGGGTACTTGTTCGACTGAAGTTGTTGGTCTGAGGGCGACGGGTGGTTATCCTGCTGTGTATCGCCCTTGTGGTTGTCACGATTTCAGGACGATGGTTCCGCGCAAGCAGTGGGATATAGAACGGCGTCGCTTGTTCTGTCCCGCATGCGGTGCAGAGGGGAGGGTCTCTGTGTTGCTCCGGGGGGAGGGAAGTATGACCTTCGAGGAGTGCCAGGGGAAGGGGATTCCCTTGGTGTCGGTGTGTTCGACGGTTGAGTATCGTTGATCACGTCCATCGTTCCGGAGTATCTTCACCTGTCGGTTAGTGAGAATGGGGCTGTTGTGAAATTGTATACGCCTCGGAATGAGTGGGGCGGCAAGTATCTGAACGGTGTTCAGTTCGTGCGTGCTGCTCTTGACCGGACTTCGAAGGATTATCTTCCTGCGGCTAAGTTCCGGTTTGTTCCTGATCGCAAGGAGTTCCAGAAGCCGTTTGTTGCGGGGTCTTTTGGATGATTGCTTTAGCGGAGTTCGTGAAGGATGGCGAGTGGCACGAGACTGTGGACGAGAAGGGGCAGACTTACCGGTATCGTATTGTGAGGCGGTCTGGCGCATGATGCCCAAGGAGCGTGTGCGTGTTACAAAGGATGGTCGTGTTTTTTCTTTGGAGACCGGCGAGGAGTTTTTTCGGACTGATGAGATTGTGACTCTTGAGGAGGTCATTGCTTCGGGTCTGCCGGTTTTTGTCGATGAGAAAGGGCGACCGTTGGACGGACGTTTGAACGGACGTAAGCGGCGGCGGGTTTGATTGTATAGCTTCGCTATCGATTCCCTTTGGGTTGTGATGCTCAACGGTGTTGAGTTGCGGGAGTGTCAGTCGTCTGTTGCTGATGGTATGGTGCCTTTCCGCTTTGGGTTGCTTGACGATTCGGGCTGCTGTTGTTGCGGCTCGGTCGTCTCCTCGAAGTGGTATTCTGATCCTGTTAGCGGCTTGTCCCTGTGTTCTGTTTGTTACCGGTTCGCGAGTTGAGACTAGATGCAGGAGGCTGTTGTCCTGGTCTGTCTTCGTTGCGGTGTTGAGGTTATTGTTGAACCGGTGAATTTTCGCCGCTTCCATGTTCCTCTGTCACCGTTCTTTTGTTTGGACTGTCTGCATTCTGTGTCTTCTCTCGAACCGTTGAGGTTGAGAGTTTAGTTGTTCTGCTTGCTCCTACTGAGCTTGAAGTTTGTGTTTGGCTCCACTCTTGTTGTCATTGCTTTTGCATTGTTCATTTTGAGTGGAGTTTTTCTTTTGGGCTGGCTCTTGAGCCGTTTCGACCCTAAAAAACAGGGTCGTTGTGTGTTGTAGGCGCACGGCGCGGAGTGCCGCGCGCGGATTCTGTCTGACTTTCCGATTTATTGTCTTTGTGTTCTTTTGCCTTTGGCTTTTGTTGTTTGTTGTTCGATGGTGTTTCCATCGTTTTGTTCAGCGTTAGCGTCAAGGAGGTCTTACCTCTTTTTCCGTTTCTGGTATTGAGTAGTTTTCCGGGTTAGGCTCTTGTGGCCTCTGCGGGAGTTTTTATGATTCGAGAGTCGGTGTCCGTAGTTGGCGTTTTTGCGTCCAGCTTGTGAGTTTTGCTTTAGCTTTTGTTTGAGCGTTCCTGTGTTGTCGAACCTGCTTCCCTTACCCTTGGGCTTGTTTGCCCGGGCGGGGTTTTTGCTTGGTTCGGTCTAGTTTGGGCTGGCGTAGCTAGTTGTTTGAGGATTCCGGCTTTGCTTTGTTATTTTATTTTGTTCCTTCTGCCTTTGTGCAGTTTTTGGTTGGTCTCGGCCGTTAGTGGAATGTAATGTAGCGTTCTTTTTGCGAGCGACACCACTGTTTCTTCAGTCGTCTTTCAGTTTTTGTGTTTAGTCGAAGTTCTAGTGGCGAGCGTTAGCTTTTGAGGTCGAGGCCTCAGGCGAGTTTTTCGCCGTCGTGGGTCTCCGGGAGGTGGAGCCTTCCGTTTTCTGGGTCTTTAGACTCAGTTTTGTCTTGACTGGCTGTCTAGCCGGTCTTTTGTTGGATTGGCTGTCCGTAGGACGATTGGCCTATCCTTTGCTGTTCAGTTGGCCGCGGTCTGCTTGTCACCTAGCGGCCTTCGTGTTATGGCGGGCGTGTCCCGCCCGACGGTTTGGTTTGTCGCCGTTGTTCTTAGGGGCTTTTGCGTTTCCGGTGCCGGAGGGGCGGTTCTTCGCGGGTTCTGGCTTTAGGTCTTTTGTAGCTTTGCGTTGGTGTGCCTTTCAGGTTTGTTAAAAGTAGGTGGAGTCTGTAGGCTTCCGCTTTTGTCTGTTTTCGGCAGGGAGTGTTTGACCGTCTTGCGGAAGGTGGTTCGTTTTCTTCCGAGGGAGTTTTTGCGCTTGTGCGCTTTTCTGAGCCATGTTTGAATGTCTGTCTTGCTTGCAAGATGGTGTTTCTCTTGTAGCTCTTTGAGCGTAGTATTGGCGTTTGTAAGAATCCTCTGGGTTTCTTCCTCTTTCTTTTCGTTGTTGCGGGTAGGGTGCGGTGCGTTGAAGGGTGCTTTTGTCACGACATTCGGTTATCCCGCTGTGTTCGTAGCTTTTAGCGTAAGGTTGGTGTTTTGTAGAATCCTGTGGGTTTCTTCTCTTCTTTTCGTTTGGGTTCTAGGTAGCGTTGGCGCGTCTGTGATTTTCGATTGGTGGTATGCGTCTATTAGGCGCTGTATCTTTAGAGGGAGTTTTTTGTTTGGATGGAATTGCTTAAGAGGTCGCTGGCGACCGAAGTGAGTAATGGCCGATTTGAGTGTGGCGCTTGGGGTCTTTGGTTTGGGTGCTGTCATGTGTCTCTGGGGATATGACAAGGTTTTTGCTCAAACGCGCCCGGAATCCGCGAGGAGGTTCGGGGCGGTTGTTTTGGTAGTCGGCTTTGCGTATTTGGCGATTTCGATTCTTTTCTTTCTAGGTTCTGGGTAGCGTTAGCGCCTCTGTTATCTTCGATTGGTGATATGCCTCTATGAGGCGTTCTATTTCCGCTGGCCTTAGTGTCGGTGAGTATACTAGGCCGAGGTGTGTTGCTTGGTTCAGCTTTGTCTTGTCTCCGAGGATGAATGCTGCGATTGAAGGTCTGAGATTGCTTTCCTCGGCGGCGTCTTGGAAGTATTTCCGGGTGTAGTTGCTGACTAGTCTTACTTGGTATTCGGTCTTTGCGAATGCTGTTATTTCTCTCCATAGTGTTGTGTGGTTCGGGAAGGGGCAGTTTCTTCCGGCTTTCCTTGATGCTTCGATGGTTCGTCTTGCGAACTCTATTGGTATGATTGCCGGGTGCGATACTCGCATCTTGCTCCTTATTCCGTTTGCGTTTGGCGTCTCGCCCGCTATGTGGGCGATTGCGTAGGCTGATCGCGTTGTGTCGATGTCTTCGAATGGTATGCAGTAGGCCGCTTTCGAGCGTTCTGGGACGTATAGGTTCCACTGTATCATGTCTTGCTGTTCGGTTGTTAGGTGTGTGTAGATGTCTCTGAAGATTCCCTTCGTGATATTCTCTGTGGCTGGGGGGAAATGTGTGTTGACTCTTGCTTCGAGAGGTGTGAAGTTCTTGCGGAATATCCCTAGGATGCGTGATGCTTGGTTAGCTTGCGATTTCCTAGGCTCCTCTAGCGAGTAGTGCGTTAGTGCTTCTTCGATGTCGGTTGAGTCTCGGTTGGCGCGTTTGTATGCGATTAGGTCTGTGTATGTGTGGTTGGTGAGAGGTAGGCTTGCGTAGCGTAGGAAGTTAGATGCCGCGCATCGTGTTGTGTTTATTGTCTTTTCACTGAGTAGGCCGTTGTTTCCTCTCTCTGTCGATAGCACCTTTAGGTAGAATCGGACTTTTGGGTCTGAGAAGGTCGCGGCGTTTTCCGCGTCGTGCTGTGGGTTTGTGCGTCCGGGTCTGTGTCGCATGGTGAACGGGGCGTATTTTGTGATTACTGGCTGTTCTTTTTCGGCGGTTTTGGTTGTTAGTGGTTGTTGGAATATATGGGCTAGGCTGTGTCCTGTGTCTGTTGGCTGGCTCATTAGGTTGCCTAGCGGATGCTTGTCCTCCTCTGGATGGACTCGCCTGATTCCTGTCTGTTCTTCTGGATTTATCATAGTATCTTGACGAGGTTTACCCATACCCAGTCACACGAAGCCCGAGACTACTCTTAAGAGTCGGCTCGGCCAGCGCGAACCAATGAAGCGGAGGCGCGCTTCCTTGGCCTTGGTCGCCTTGCTGTTCGGGGTCTCGGTCGCCGCGTCACAGGCGCTCGCATATCCAATCGTCGCGCACCCCTTGCAAGCTGCCCCTCCGAGCAGCTCATCCCAGGGCACATGCTTCGGCTACAATGGCGTGAATGACTCCTACATTCCACGGATAGTCGGTGGTCTTCGCATCGCGCTCATACAACCCATTCTCACATCGACCCCGTACTCCCAGTACGACGCCGGGTCGTTCTACGCGTTCTATGCGAAGGAGTCAGGCGTCACCACCAACGTGACCACCAATCTCGACCTCCTCAGCACCAACGTGTCGAGCGGTTCCGGCTACAACCAGGGCTGGGGTCTGAGCTTTGGGGAGTACCAGTTTTTCACCTCTCAGGCTGCGGTTGGCTGCGGGCTTGTTGTCGGTAAGAACGTCCAGATCTTGACAGACATGGACGTGGCGAACGGCGCCCTCTTCGACCCCCAGAACCACACATCGAGGTTTGACGTCGTCGTATTGCCCTTCTCGGAATACGTGGAGACGTCGGAATACGTCGCGTACGAGGACTTCGTCGCGGGCGGCGGGACCCTCGTGCTCATGGGGCACTCCCTCGAGTATCCGGTGACCTACAACGCCACGACGAACATGGAGACGCTCGTCTACGCCCACGGGTGGGCGTTCAACGGAAGGTATGCCTATCCAATCGCGTGCGGGTCGAACACATATGTCGCTTCGTGCCCGTGGGCCAAGAACAACACGGATTGGGCCGGCAGCAACACCTGCGAGGCGAGTTGCTTCCACACATACAAATTCAACGGGTCGGTGGTAAATCTAGCCAACCCTATGGGGAAGGCGCTCTCCAACGAATTTGGGGGGACGGTCTTCAAGTCGTATGTCGAGCATGAAGAGGACTCGGTCACGAACATGAGCGGCACTTCGATCGTGTCAGTCTTCGTGAACGACTCGACGAATCTTATCGCCTCGTACACTCATCAATTCAGGAGGGGTGCGGTCGTCGGCTTTGGATTCTTCGGCGACGACATCATTGCCACCGACCTTTCCGCGCAATACTTCATGCTGTTGGGGATTGTCTATGGCAGGGGCGGACCGTCGGCGACCTTCACTAGCTCCACGACAACCCTCGCCGCCTCCACCACAGTTTTCGCCAGCCCGTCGACGATCAGCTCGACCCTCGAGCAGACTCCTACCTCGACGGGAGCATCCTCCAAGTCGCCGGGGACCCTCCCTACGGTCTTGGTGGTGGCGCTAGGAGGCCTGGCCGGGGCGGTCGTCGTCGGCGCTGTGGTCCTCCGTCGACGGCAGGCGAAGTCGGGCGCCTGAGTTCGCCAGGAAGCGAGACTCACAGCTAGCCGCTGCGGGTAGTCTTGAAGGCGTTCCCGGGCTCGGTCACACGACACGAGATTACTTTTAAGAGAGGGCTCGTCGAATGCAAATCGTGAAGGCAAGGCGCGCCTCTTTGGCCCTTGGTCGCGTTGCTTTTCGGAATCTCCCTCGCCGCCGTGCCTCAGGCGTTCGCACATCCAATCGTCGTGCGCCCGATGCAAGCGGCCGAATCGACAAGCTCGACCCAGGTGCCATGCTTCGGTTCCAACAACGTGAACGACTCATCCGTCCCGCGGACAATCAGCCGCCTGCGAATCGCCCTTATCCAGCCTCTTCTAACGGCGACCCCGTACTCGCAGTACGACGCAGGGTCGTTCTACGCATTCTACGCCAGGGAGTCAGGCGTCACCACCAACGTGACCACCAACCTCGACCTCCTCAGCACCAACGTGTCGAGCGGTTCCGGCTTCGATCAAGGTTGGGGGCTGAGCCATGGGACGTACGTTTTCTTCTCGTCGCCAGTCGCGGTTAGCCGCGGGCTCGTGATAGGAAAGAACGTCGTA